>Ga0184615_10001103_pt1 | contig 14719 bp, 14 predicted proteins | sample PLM4_65_coex_FD_133134 | JGI IMG/M metagenome (GOLD analysis project Ga0184615, IMG submission 133134) | Groundwater sediment microbial communities from an aquifer in East River, Colorado, USA - PLM4_65_coex | ecosystem: Environmental > Terrestrial > Soil > Riparian zone | place: USA: East... | reverse complement strand
GGCTGGGTGCGCTCGGGAACGGAGACGCGCTGGGCCTGGGGAGTCGGTTTCATCGCCCAGGGTGGGATGGGAGCGACCTTCAACGATCTCAACACCTTCTTCGGTACCCGCGACCAGACCTACACCCAGGTGCGTTTCATGACGCTGTCGCCGACCGTCGCCTACTCCTTCTCAGAGGATGCCGCGATCGGCGCGACGCTCAATCTCGGCTATGCCGACGCGGCCTTTCGCTTCTTTCCCGACACCTCCTTCTTCAACACCCAGAATCCGCAGATGAGTTTCTTCGGCCCGAAGATGGAAGGCGCCGGGGGGTTGCAGACGAGCTTGCGGGTGGGTGCGTGGTGGCGGCCGGCCCCGCGGTGGTCGCTCGGGGCGGTCTACCAGACGCGGACCCAAAGCACTTTCGACAACGGCACGCTTTCCGTCAACTTCGGAGAGATGCCGGGGCTCGGGCAGAAAGTGGTCTATGACGCCGAGATGGACGGCTTCACCTTCGCGGCCCAGGCCGGGCTCGGCACCGCCGTTCGTCTCACCGACAACTGGCTGCTGGTGGTCGATCTGAAGCGCTATTTCTGGGACGGCGCCATCGACACGATCCGGGTGGTCGGCACCGATCCTTCGGTGGCGGGTGCTCCCTCCCGCGTGGAGCTGCCTTTCGTCTTCAACTGGAAGGATCAGTGGATCCTGGCGGTGGGCAACGAGTGGCGGATGAACGACCGGGTAACGCTGCGCGCCGGTTACAACTTCGGCGAGAACCCGGTGCCCGACGAGACCCTGACGCCGCTCTTCCCGGCGACCACCGAGCAGCACCTGTCGGTCGGCGCCAGCCTCCTCAAGGGCAGTGTCACGTACGAGTTTGCCCTCGAGCACGCCTTCAACTCCTCGAATACGAACAACAATCCCGACCCGATGGTGAATCCCTTCGGACCCGGCGCGCGCGTCGACCACAGCCAGTGGACGTTCGCCTTCGGGGTCTCGTGGGCGAAGTCGCGGTCGGGCCGCTGACGGAGGACGCCATGAACCGATTCCGATTCGTCACCGCCGCAGGAGCACTCGTCGTCGTGGCGTTCTTCGCCGGCACGCTCGCCTCCGGCAGCGAGAAGGTCGGCAAGCAGGAGAACCTCTCCTGCACGACCTGTCATGACAAGCCGGGCAGTAAGCTGCTGACCGACAAGGGGAAGTACTACGAATCGATGCGCACCCTCGCCGGATTCGAAGACCTCGAGGCGACGTTCGGGGCCTGCACCAGCTGCCACATTTCCAAGCCCGGCTCGAAGAAGCTCACCGCGCAAGGCAGGCACTTCCGTGACCTCGTCAGGGACATGGAAGGGCTCAGGGAGTGGATGAAGCTGAACCACCCGACTCCGCCGGCGCTTCAAGGTGCGGCAGGGGAGAAGGAGTAGGCGACCGGTTCAATGCCCTGATCGCCCGCCGCGAAGAGCGCCGCGAAGCGCCTTTTCCAGGCCGCCGGCCCCGGAAGGGGGGCCGCCCAACCACCTACCCAATGGTATAGTCCCGCTTGGCGGAGGCTCCGAAAGGGCACCCGAGAACGGATGGGGGTAGCGAGGATGTCCGAGTCCGTACCTTCCAGCACCACGGAAGTTCAGATCTTCGGCGCCACGTACCACATCCGGGGGGGCCACGACGGAGGCAATCTGGCCGATCTGGCCGCTCAGGTCGACCGCAGGATGCGCGAGCTGGCGGGTCACGCCGTGACGGCGGACTCCGGCAAGCTGGCCATTCTCGTGGCGCTGAACCTGGCGGATGAACTCTCCCGGCGCGAGCAGCAGGCGGTGGGAGAGCGCAGCGAGATCGAGATGCGGGTGGCGGAGTTGACAGAGAGGCTTCAGGAAGCCCTGAAGGGCTGACTTCCAGGTGGCCTCGAACAGCATAGGAAGGGCCAGTGAAACTTTACGGCATCCTCTGAAGGGACCGTGACGAGCCGACGCACTGTAGAACCAACATTGCTACTCAGGGAGTCCGATATCCGAGCGGCCCGTGCCTGCCCGGCTCCGACCGGGACGCTGACGGTCGCTCATGAGGACACCCACCTGACGCGTTTCAGGTTCTAGACGCAGCGTCTCGCACGGTTTCTCAGAGGGTGCCACTTTCCTTCCGGCACTTCGCATCGCGACCTCGCCCCGATACGCAGTCTCTGTGTCGCTGATTGTGGGGTGAGCTCATGAGTCCGGCTCTATGGATCGCGGTCGCCGCGATCGTCCTTTCCGCCGCCGCACTGGCCTTCGGCTGGTCGAGGATTCGCCATGCCGGCGAGAAGCGCCTCGCCGAGGCTGAACGCGAAGGCACCCGCATGCGCGAAGAAGCGCGGCGGGACAGCGAGGCCAAGCTCAAAGAAGGCGAGCTCGCCGCCAAGGAGAAGCTCCTCCAGGCGCGGACGGAATTCGAAACCGTTTCGCGAGCACGGCGCGGCGAGCTCGAGACTCTGGAGCGCCGCCTCACCCAGAAGGAAGACAGCCTCGACAAGCGCCTGAGCGAGCTCGATCAGCGCGACAAGGAAGTCGCCGGCCGTGATCGCCTCCTGACCGTCCGCGAAAAGGAGGTCGGCGGCAAGGAGGTCGAGGTGGACCGCCGGCTCGCCGAGCAGCGCGCCCGGCTCGAGCAGATCGGGGGGTTGACGGCGCAACAGGCCAAGGACGAGCTCACCCGCGGGCTCGAGAACGAGGCGCGCATCGATGCCGCGCATCTGGTGAAGCGGATCGAAGACGAGGCGCGGGAACAGGGCAATCGCAAGGCACAATGGCTGATGGGCCTGGCCGTGCAGCGCCTGGCGTCGGACTACGTCTCGGAGACCACGGTCTCGGTCGTCGAGCTGCCGAGTGACGAGATGAAGGGCCGCATCATCGGCCGCGAAGGGCGCAACATCCGCGCCCTCGAGCTCGCGACCGGAATCGACCTCATCGTCGACGACACCCCCGAGGCGGTGATCCTCTCCGGCTTCGATCCCTACCGCCGCGAGATCGCACGCGTCGCGCTCGAACGCCTGATCGCCGACGGACGCATCCACCCGGCGCGCATCGAGGAGATCGTCGAGAAGGTCAAGGCGGAGTTCGAGCAGCGCATTCAGCAGGAAGGCGACGCGGCTCTCCTGGAGCTCAAGATCCCGGGCATGCACCCCGAGCTCGTGAAGCTCATGGGGCGGCTGCGGTACCGCTACTCCTACGGCCAGAACGTGCTCCAGCACTCCAAGGAAGTCGCCTTCCTCGCCGCCACGATGGCGGCCGAGCTCAAGGTCAACGTGACCATCGCCAAGCGCGCGGGTCTCCTGCACGACATCGGCAAGGCGATCGATCGCGAAGTCGACGGCACCCACGTGCAGCTTGGCATCGAGCTGCTGCGCAAGTACGGCGAGTCGGAGGAGGTCGTGCACGCCATGGCCTGCCATCACGGCGACTTCGACCCGCAATCGGTCGAGGCGGTCCTGGTCACCGCCTCCGACGCCCTGTCGGCGGCACGTCCCGGCGCCCGGCGCGAGGTACTCGAGACCTACGTCAAGCGGCTCGAGAAGCTCGAGGAGATCGCCAACAGTTTCAAGGGCGTGCAGAAGAGCTTCGCGATCCAGGCCGGCCGCGAGGTCCGTATCATCGTCGACAGCGGCAAGATCGGCGACGAGCAGGCGATCTGGCTGTCGAAGGACATCGCGAAAAGGATCGAAGCGGAGCTCACCTACCCGGGCGAGATCCGCGTCACCGTGATTCGCGAAACCCGCGCTGTCGAGTTCGCGCGATGAAGCTGCTCTTCGTCGGCGACATCATCGGCAAACCCGGCCGTCAGGCTCTGAAGCGCCTTCTGCCGCGCCTGGTCGACGAGCACAACGCCGACTACGTCGTCGTCAACGTCGAGAACATGGCCGGCGGCTTCGGCGTGACTCCGGAGACGCTCGCCGAGCTGGTCGATCTGCCGATCCACGCCCTGACCACCGGCAATCATGTCTGGGACAAGAAAGAGGCCCTCGACATGCTGGAGCACGAGCCGCGACTCCTCCGGCCGGCGAACTATCCCGACGGCAATCCGGGACGAGGAGTTCATGTCGGCGAGACGGCGGCGGGGGTTCGGGTGGCGACGATCAACCTCGAGGGGCAGGTTTTCATGAAGAACCTCGAGTCGCCGTTCCGCGTCGCGGATCGACTCCTGACCGCCCTCGACCGCAAGGTCAAGGTGGTCTTCGTCGATTTTCACGCCGAGGCGACGAGCGAGAAACAGGCCCTGGGGATCTACCTGGACGGTCGGGTAAGCGCCGTCGTCGGCACCCACACCCACGTTCCGACCGCCGACGAGCGCGTCCTGCCGCAGGGCACCGCGTTTCTCACCGATGCCGGGATGACCGGACCGTACGAAGGCGTGATTGGCTTCCGTTCCGATCGCGTGCTGCAGCGCTTCCTCATGCAAACGCCGGCCGCTTTCGAGGTCGCCAAGCGCGACGTGCGGCTGGCGGGTGTGCTCATCGACATCGACGAGTCCACGGGTCGCGCGCGCGGAATCGATCGCTTTCTCGTGCCGGACGCAGGAGCCTAGAGCCATGGCCACGAAACCGCCCGCTATCGACGCCCTGCGACTCGCACCAGGACGCAAGAAGCTCTCGGTCATCGTCACCACCTTCAACGAGGAAAACAACGTCGCCGAGTGCCTCGAATCGGTCCTCTGGGCGGATGAGATCGTGCTCGTCGATTCGTTCTCGACCGATCGCACGGTGGCGATCGCGGAGCGCTTTCCGGTGACGATTCTGCAGCGCCAGTACTTCGGTTCGGCGGCGCAGAAGAACTGGGCGCTCGACCGGGTGCAGCACGACTGGGTGCTGATCATCGACGCCGACGAACGGGTCCCGGAGGCGCTGGCGCGCGAAGTGCTGACGGTGCTCGCGGCCGATCCCGCGATCGACGGTTTCTACATCCGCCGCCAGAACATCTTCATCGACAAGGTGATCCGGCACTCAGGCTGGTCGACCGACAAGGTGGTTCGGCTCTTTCGACGCGACAAGGGGCGCTATCCGAACCGGCGGGTGCACGCCGACCTCGAGATCGCCGGCCCCGTGCCGGTACTCAAGAACCCCTTTCTGCACTACACCTTTCGCACCTTCGACCAGTACTTCGGCAAGTTCCTGAACTACGCCGAGTGGGGCGCCGCGCAGGCTTTCCGCGACGGTCGCAAGGCGGGCCTGACCGAATTGATCCTGCGGCCGTGGTGGCGTTTCATGCGCACTTACTTTTTCCAGCTCGGCATTCTGGACGGCATCCACGGCCTTGTGCTCTGTTCCCTGCAGTCCTTCGGCGTCTTCCTGAAGTACGCCCGGCTGTGGGAATACCGCATCCGCGAAGCCCGCGGCGAGCACGTCGACCTTCCCGCTTTCGACGATAGCGCGGCCACCTGGAAGCGCCCCGGCGATGGCGACGCGGATGCGCCGGTCGAAGAGGATCCGCGGTCAGTCTGAAAGCTTCACTGCGTGCCGCCCCAGGGACCGCCGAGCAGAACATAACCGTCGACACGCTCTTCGTCGCGCGCGACCTCCACGAGCGGTAACGGCGTCTCGAGAGACGCCAGGGCCGGCTTGGTGATCAGCAGCCAGACGCCGCCGGGGCGGTGCACGAAAGCGTCGAGCTCCGCCTCGGAGGCGGGAGTCTCGGCGAAGCGTCGCGTGTGGAAGACGAATCGGGGGTCGAGGCGCGGATAAATCGCGTAAGGCGCTCCGGGCGCCGAGCGCTCGACGAGGGTCTGCGAGAGGGCGCGGGCGCTCTTCACGCGATCGAATCGGGGCAGCACGAGCAGGACCGCCGCGATGCCGGCGGCGCCCATACCGGTGGCGAGCGCGCCCACCACCCGTCCCGGAGGACCGCGACGGCCCAAGAGCCAGGCGGCGAGCGCCCCGGCGAAAAGCAGCGCGACCATGAAGGCGAGCTCGGAGACCAGACCCGGCCCAAGCGGCTCGAGCTCGGTGAGGACCTTGGCCGCGCGCTCGGGACGCAGGCGCTGGACGAGGATCCACGCCACGGGCAGCGCCGCGAAGAGCAGCGCGAGCAGCGCCGTGGGTACCAGCAGGAATCGCCGGAGCCGGTCCCAGCTGCGGGCGATCTCGTCGAACGACCAGGCCACGATCATCGCCATTGCGGGGAACATCTGCAGCACGTAGACCGTGCGTTTGGCCGGGGAGAGGCTGAAGAAAGCGATCGTCACGGCCATCCAGCAGAACGCGAAAAGGTAGCCGCGGCGCTCGTGACCCGTCGCCCGTCGCCAGCCGAGCCAGAGTGCGCCGGGAAGAAAGAACGCCCAGGGGAGAAAGTCCGCCGGCGCGGTCGTCAGGTAGTAGTAGAAGGGCTGGAAGTGATGCCAGGGGTCGGCAAAGCGCGTGACGTTCTGCTTGATGACGAGGGCCTCGAGATAGCCCGCGCCGCCGGCGACGGCCGCCGGGACAAGCCACAGCAGAACGACCCCGGCCCAGATCGCCAACCCCGAGCCGATCCGCATCTCCCGCAGGCGGGAGCGCTCGCGCGTCACCAGCGCGAAGACCAGGATGGAGAGCAGCGGCGGCAGGAGCCCCACCGGTCCTTTGGCGAGCGTCCCCAGGCCGGCGGCGACGAAGAACAGCCGGAAGAACCCGCTCCGCCGGTCCGTCCACCCGCGGACGAAGAAGTACATCGCGAGCGTGACGAGGCCCAAGAGGAGCATGTCGATCTGTCCGACGCGGGCCTGCCAGAGAATCCGTCCCGAGGTGGCGAAGATCAAGGCTGATCCCCACGCCACCCGATAGTCGAAGAGCCGGCGCGCCATGCCGAAGATCAGGAAGAGCGTGGCGATCCCCGCCAGGACGGAAGGAAGGCGTGCCGCCACCACGTCGACCTCGCCGGTCGCCAGCGACGCGGCACCGATCAGCCAGAACAGGAGCGGCGGTTTTTCGGAGTAGACCTTGCCGTTCAAGTGCGGCACGAACCAGTCACCGGTGGCGCGCATTTCGCGCGTGACTTCGGCGTAGCGCGGCTCGTCGGGATTCCACAGGTCGCGACCGGCGATGCCCGGAAGAAAGAGCACGAGGCCGAGGAGCAGGAGCCCCAGGCGCTCGAAAAGGCTCATCGCGGGGTGACCCGCTCGACGTTGGCGTGCGGAGCGCGGGACGTGACGTCTTCCACGTTGGCGCGCGGGATCCAGCGCGAGCGCATCCAGCGCACCGCCATGAGATCCGCGAGGGCGCGGAAGAGGCGGTTCCCGATGCCGTACTTGGCCGTTCCATGCCGCCGCGGTCGGTGGTTGACGGGGATCTCCGCGAGCCGCGCGCCGTTCCAGCGCACCAATGTCGGCAGAAAGCGATGCATGCCGGTGAACATCGGCAGTCCGGCGAGAACCTCGCGGCGGTAGGCCTTGAGCGAGCAGCCGACATCGCTCACGTTTTCGTCGGTCGCCCAGTTGCGGACGGAGTTGGCGATCCGCGACGAGACCCTGCGCACCCAGCTGTCTTGCCGCCGGCGGCGAACTCCGGAGACCGCGTCACAATCGCTCTCTCTGCCCGACTCTCCCAGCCGCGCGAGCAGCGCCGGGATGTCGGCCGGGTCGTTCTGGAGATCGGCGTCGAGCGTGACGACGACCGCGCCGCGCGCCGCCTGGAAACCCGCCGCGAGCGCGGCCGACTGCCCGGCGTTCTCGCGATGCCGGAGAATCCGCACCGTGGGGTCGCGTGCGGCAAGCTCGACGAGGACCGCGAGGCTGCCGTCGGTGGAGCCATCGTCGATGAACAGAGTTTCCCAGCGCAGGCCCGTCGGCTCGAGGACCTGGCGGATCTCCGCGCCGAGCACGGGAAGACTCTCCGCTTCGTTGTAGAGCGGGATGACCAGCGACAGTTGCGGTGGAGAGTCCTGGATCACTCCCAGGTTTTCCAGGGAGCGCGGCCCGACTTCCAGAGCTCGGAAAGGTGCAGCCAGTCGCGATAGGTGTCCATCGGATGCCAGAAACCCTCGTGCACGAAGACCGAGAGCTCGCCGTCCCGCGCCAGCTTCTGTAGCGGCTCGAGCTCGAGAAAGACCTTGGGGTCGTCGCCGAGGTAGTCGAAGATCCGGCGATTGAAGACGAAGAAGCCTCCCGAGACGACGCCCTCGGCTACCGTCGGCTTCTCGTTGAACTCGATCACCCGCCCGCCGTCCACCTTCATCTCGCCGTAGCGCGAGGTCGGTTGGACGCCGGTGACGGTGGCGATGCGCCCCTGGGCGCGATGGAAGGCGAGCAGTTCGTCGAGATCCACGGTGCCCACTGCGTCGCCGTAGGTAAAGCAGAAGTCCTGCGCGCCGACGTAAGCCTCGACCAGCTTCAGCCGCCCGCCGGTGCCGCTGTCAGCGCCGGTCTCGGCGCAGGTGACCTGCCAGTCCTCCTCGCCCACCTGGTTGTGAAAGCTGACCTCCGGCGGATCTCCCTTCATCGACACCGTGAAATCGCGCCGCATCTCGTGGTATCTCAGGAAGTACTGCTTGATGATCCAGCCCTTGTAGCCGAGGCAGAGGATGAAGCGGCGAAAGCCCCGCATGCCGTAAAGCTTCATGATGTGCCAGAGAATCGGCTGCTCGCCGATCTCGACCATCGGTTTGGGTACGTTGTCGGTGTGCTCCCGCAGGCGCATGCCCTGTCCGCCGCAGAGGATGACGACCGGCATCGCGGCCCTATCGGCCATTCCGGCTGGCTGCGGTCTGTGGTTGCGACGCTCCTTCATCGTGCCTCCCTTACTCGATGGCTGAACCAGCCGGCGGTGCGAGCGAGTCCGGCGCCGAGCTCGAATTCGGGGCGAAATCCGAGGGCGAGCTCGGCGCGCGACGGATCCAACGCCGATCGCCGTGGCTCCCCCAGGATCGCCGGGCCATACACCGGCAGACTCCCTGGCCTGAGCGCTCCCGCGAGCCGGGCGAAGAGCGTCCGCACGTCGGTCTCGATTCCGGTCGCCACATTGTAAACGCCCGGCGGGCCGAAAAGGGAAGCGAGGCAGGCCCGCGCGACGTCCTCGACGTAGATGAAGTCGCGGCTCTGCCGGCCGTCGCCGTGGATGGTGACCGGTTGGCCGGCGAGGAGGCGCTGGCAGAAGACCGCCACCACTCCCGCCTCACCCACTGACTCCTGGCGCGGCCCGTAGACGTTCGCGAAGCGCAGGACCGTTCCTGCGACGCGGTGCCGGCGGGCAAAGTAGGCGACGTATCCCTCGCCGGCGAGCTTGCCGATGCCGTAGGGAGAAAGTGGGACGAGGGACGACCGTTCGGGAGTTGGGATCTCCTCAGGATCGCCGTACACCGCCGCGCTACTCGCGAAGACGATCCGCTCGACGCCCGCTTGCACCGCGGCGGTGAGGAGATGGACAGTGTCGAGAATGTTCACCTGGGCATCGAAGACCGGATCCGCGAGGCTGCGCCGGGCGTCGACCTGCGCCGCGAGGTGCACCAGCGCCTGGGGGCCGAACTCCTCCATGAGTGTCCCGACGCCGGGTGCGCCGATACCGATCGTCTCCAGGGGAACGCTCTCCGGAAGGTTCTCCTGCCGGCCGCGCGACAGGTCGTCGATGGCGAGCACCTGGTGCCCGGAGAGCGCCAGATGTTCGCAGAGATGGCTACCGATGAAGCCTGCGCCGCCGGTGACGACGACCTTCACCTCCCGACTCCGTCGGATTGCCGGTGCCGCCAGAGGCGCTCCCCGCGCGCCCGGCGGACGTGCCGCCGGACCTGGCGCTCGAGGTTTTCAGGAGTGCGAAAGAGGGGGGGCAACTGTGAGGCATAGCAGGCGATCGCGGTGATTCGCGCCGCCACATCCTCGGCTGACAGGGGCTGCCGCTCGGCGTCCCAGGAACGCCCGAAGATGCCGGCGCGGCGCAGGGCGAAGAGCTTCCAGACGATGTAGGGAAACTCCTCGTAGTAGGTCAGAAGATCGCCGAAGGCGCGCTCCGCGGCGGCGCGCACGATGCGGTGGTCGGCATGTCCGCCGACCCCGAGCGGTGCGACGATCCGCGACGTCGCCGAGATCCCGGGGAGCCCAGCGAAGCGGCGCGCGAGGTCCGCGACCAGCACTTCCTCCTGGGGTGCGACCGCGCCGAACAGCGTCTCGAGTGAAGGGTAGAGTGCCTCGCCGCTGTCCGGATCCAGACGATGGATCGCCTCCTGGAGCTCCCAGTGTTGCGTGCGCGCCGCCAGCGTCCGACCGGCAGCTCCATCCTCCCGGCGCCGCGTCGCCATGATCTCTCCCGGCGGGAGCTTCCAGAGCGCATAGGTTTGCCATACGAAGGGTGACGCCACCGGTGCCGAAGGGCCCGGCTCGTCGCCGGCGAAGATGGTGAGAATCTCGACCGCGACGCCGGCGCGGGTCGCCTGCGCGATCTGACCACCGCACGACAGAGCGACGTCGTCGAGGTGGGGTGCGAGGTAGAGCCAGCGGACTGCGGCCGGTGAGGTGCTCATGTCGGACGCTCCCGGACGGCTCGTGCCAGCTCCGGGCGGAAGCGCTCCAGGATCTCGACGACCGCCTGCCGGTAACCATGGGAGAACCGCTCGCGGGTGTGATGGGCGCGCACCCAGTTCCAGGCGTTCCGGCTCATCGCCGCAAGATCCGCTGCGGAGCGGGCGGAGAGTCCCAGGACGCAGGCCCGAATCTCGTCGACCGAGGAGGTGACGAGCTCGATTCCGTACTCGGGAGCGAGGTCGACGCCGCTTTCGCGCGACAGCACGGGGATGAGCCCGACGTGCATGCAAGTCACCGCACCGCCGTTCTGTCCTTCGGAGCACGAGGGGTAGACCAGTGCGAGGTTCCGGCGGGCGAGCGCGAGGAAGTCCGGCCCGGCGACGTCGACCCAGCCGTGGGTGCGGATATTGGGCGTCTCGTAGAGCTCGCGCCGGAAGGCGCGTTCGAACTCCGGCTCGCGGTCGATCGGGCCGAGGACGGCGAGCTCTAGGTCGGGGAGCGCGGCGAAGACCTCGAGCACGCGGTCGAGCCCCTTGTGCAGGAGACCCCCGCTGCCGAACCAGAGGAACCGCCGGCGCGCCGCGGCGACCTCCTTGTCGGCGGGAAAGTCGTAAAGGAAGGGCTGCGAGATCGGCACCGGCCAGAGCGGCTTGCCGGCGTGGGCGTAGGTCGCCTGCGTGGCGCGATTGCCCAGGATTGTGGCGGCGTCGGCGTATTCGATCGCGCGATTGGGCTCGATCAGCTTCTTGGGCGCGAGCCGGATGCCACGGCGCACTTCGAGCTCGGCGAGGCGCCGGCGCTGCGCGGGATTGTAGAAGTCACAGTGCGCGGTCTCGATGTGCATCAACTTGAGACAGGACTCCTCGAGCAGGGGAGCCAGGCGCTCGAGGTTCAGACGCACGTCGATGAAGAGGTCGTAGGGACTGCGGGGAACGAAGGCGCCGTTGGTCCAATGGATGACGTCGAGCTCGAAGCCGAGGTCGACGAGGATCCGCCCGATCTCGCGCGATTCCCAATCATGGGTGTGTGAATGCGGCTCGGGGCGTCCCGGAGCGAGCAGATAGGGGTCGATAATGTAGGAAAGCAGCGCCCGGCCGGCCGGCTTTCCGGTTCCGGGGGAGGGCGTCAGCGTGACCACCCGGTTGTCGACCCGCCGGATCCGTCGCGCCAGCCGCTCGAGAAAACGCCGGCCGCGGCCGAAGAAAGCGCTCGCACGCATACAGGTCGAGCAAGGTATCACAGGGTTTTCCCCCCGGGCGCTTTGCCGTATGCTCACCGGCGCTTGCAGCCCGCTTCCGTTCTCGTCACCGGCGCGTCCGGATTCCTCGGCGCGCCTCTCGTCCGCGCCCTCCTCGCGGCCGGCTGCCGCGTCGACGCGGTTTCGCGTTCGCCGCAGCAGGATTCGGCGCCGAACCTCCACTGGTTGCAGGCCGACCTCACGGTCGCCGGGGAGATCGAGCGCGTCGTCGCGAAGTCTTCCCCGGAGATCGTCTTTCACCTCGCCGGCCTGGTCTCCGGGGAGCGCGAGCTCGAGCACGTGCTGCCGATCTTTCACACCCACCTCGAGAGCACCGTTCGGTTGTTGGTGGCCGCGACGACTGCCGGCTGCCGGCGGATCGTGCTCTCGGGCTCGCTCGAAGCGCCGGAGCAGGCCTCCGCCGAGGTCCCGGCCTCGCCCTACGCGGTCGCCAAAGCCGCCGTCGCGCTCTACGCGCGCTTCTTTCATGCGCTCTATGGGACTCCGGTGGTGTCGGCCCGCATCGCGATGGCCTACGGCCCCGGGCAAGTCGACCACCGCAAAGTCGTGCCGTACGCCATCCTCTCTGCGCTCCGCGGCGAGGCGCCGAAGCTCTCCAGCGGAGCGCGGCCCGCCGACTGGATCTATGTCGACGACGTCATCGCCGGTCTCCTGGCGCTCGCCGAAGTTCCGGAGATCGAGGGCGAGAGCTTCGATTTCGGCAGCGGCGAGCTGGTGACCATCCGCGAGGTCGTGGTGAGGATCTGTCACGCGCTCGATGCTCCGACGCCCGAGTTCGGCGCGCTCGCCGACCGGCCGCTCGAGAACACCCGCCGATCGAACATCGCGAAGAGCGCCAGTCGGCTCGGCTGGAGTCCGCGCGTCGGCCTCGAAGAGGGGTTGCACCGGACGATCGTCTCGCTGCGCGGGGAGCTTGCCGCCGGCAGCGCCGCCAACCCCCCCAGGCGGTAATGGGGATACCGCGCGGCACCGCCCGCCTGCTGCTCGACGAGGCGCGTGAGCGGCCGTTTTCGGGGAGCCTCCTCGAGCTCGGGCGCATGTCGGTCTTCGTTCGCCGCGACGAGCTCGAAGGCTGGGGCCGGGAGCAGCGAACGACGCTTGCCCAGGCCGGGGATCTGGCCCTTTCCCATCAGCCGGAGCTCGCGGCCCTCGGCTGTCTCGACGACCGGAGCTTCTTCCGCCTGCTCGGTTGCGAGAGTGTCGAATCCGCCGACGTTTCGGCCTGGGAGGGCGCGGATCACATTCTCGACCTCAATCTGCCGGTGCCGACGGAGCTCCGCGGCCGCTTCGACACCGTCTTCGAGGCCGGCACGATCCAGCACATCTTCGACCTGCCGCAGGTCTTCGCCAACCTGCATGCGGTGCTCAAGAAGGGCGGCCGCGTCATCCATGGCATGGCGCCGTCGACCAATCACGTCGACCACGGCTTCTACATGTTCTCGCCGACCCTCTTTCACGATTTCTACAGCGCGAACGGCTGGCGGATCGAAGCCGAGTACTTCTTCGAGTTCTTTCCGTTCTGGTTCCGCGGCCGCTTGCACTCGAACCGCTGGAAGATCCGGCGCTACTCTCCCGGTGTACTCGACCACCTCGCCTACGGCGGTTTCGGAGCGCGCCAGGTGGGGCTCTTCGTCGTGGCGACCAAGATCGCCGGGTCGACCGCCGACCGCATCCCCCAGCAGAGCTACTTCGCGCGCTTCCACGAAAAGACGGTGACAGTTTCCACACTTTCCAGAGCCCCGAAGACTGTGGGGTTGAGAAATGTGGCAACTGTCACCGTTTTTCCTCTGCTGCTCCTCAAACAGCTGAAGCAGCGTCTGCTGCGCCTGCGACCGCGGCGGCTGCCGCCGGTCGAGAAGTGTTACTGAAGGCGCTCGCCGCGCAGCAGCGCCTCGGTCAGGGCCTGCGCGACGGCGCAGTCGAGACCGCCGGTCACGCTGTGCTGCGCGGTGGGCCTGCAGCAGCCCAAGACATGTACGGTTGTCTCTGGGTCCCAATGCTAGGTCTTGACGACCAGGCACTGCGAGCCATCGAGCAGCTCGATGACGACCTCCGGCTTGTCGACGAAAAACTCATCGAACGCCTTCTTGACTCCAGAGTCGTGGAACCGCGGGATGTCGCGGTAGTCGTGTCCGATAATGATCCCACCCTTGGTCATTCGCGGATAGAAGAACGCCAGCGACTCGAGGGTCGGTTTGTAGAGATCGACGTCGAGGTGGACGAACGAGAACCGCTTGTCCGCCACGGGTCCAGCCGTCGCCGGAAAGAACCCCTTGTAGAGGGTGACGTTAGGATAAGCCTGCAGGTACTGACCGACATTTTCCAGCGACGCCGAGTAGTCGCCCTTCCGAAACTGCTCGGGGCGGTCTTCTTGAGTCAAATCGGGGAGGCCTTCGAAGGTATCGAATAGGTGAATCTGTTTTCCCGACGTCTCGGCGATGAGCTTCGCCGAGCCTCCCCTGAACACCCCGACCTCCGCGATCTCCCCGGGCAGCTTCTGCGTCTTCGTCGCCGCCTGGTAGAGCTCGTACGCCTCGAGGTCTCCCAGAAGCAGGTCGGTCTCCGACTTGATCCGGGCGATGCGCTGCAGGGTAGCTCGGCCGTTCGGCAGGTAGGCGAAGACAGGAACGATATCTTTGCTGGAGAAGTAGCGCTCGAGCGTTTTCTTGGCGACTCTTCTCGGAGCGGAGAAAAGTTTCGAGACTCCAACCCAGCGCAAGGCGCGGGCGAGGGCTCCATTGCGGGCTCTGGCGCCTCCTCGGGAGGAGGCACCGAGATCGTCTGTCGCGTTGATCATGACCTCTCCCAGCTCGGTTTTCGGCGCGCGAGGATCTCCACCCGATCGTTCTACCAAGCCATTCACTCCAGTGTGCTGCGAGGACTCTCTTCGGCTCCGCCGCCAGGGACGGTTCCGCCGACGAAGTTCCTAGGCCCGCGACGCCGCTCGCGGGCGGATCTCGATGCCACCCTTGGGGATCACCTTCGAACCTGGTGGAATGTCCTCGCTGATGAGCGCCAGCGCGCCGATGAACGCAT
>Ga0184615_10001102_pt1 | contig 14724 bp, 10 predicted proteins | sample PLM4_65_coex_FD_133134 | JGI IMG/M metagenome (GOLD analysis project Ga0184615, IMG submission 133134) | Groundwater sediment microbial communities from an aquifer in East River, Colorado, USA - PLM4_65_coex | ecosystem: Environmental > Terrestrial > Soil > Riparian zone | place: USA: East... | reverse complement strand
GGCGGACGAGGATCCGCCCGGCATCGGTCAGGCGGACGAGTCGTCCATGCGGTTCGAGGAGCTTCGCACCGGCTTCCAGCTCGAGGATCCGCAGCTGCTGTGAGACCGCGGATGGCGTGATCGACATCGCCTGGGCGGCCGCCTTCAGGGTGCCTCGTCGGGCCACTTCGCGAAGGAGCTGCAGACGCCAGATCCCGAGCATCAATCACTCCGATCCGACATGGGTGCGCTCAGGAATCGCTCCATCGCGCTGAGCCTACAGCACGCCTCCCGCGCCGGACCCGATCGCCTCGCTGATCGAACGAAGCGATGCGTGTCGGGCATCGCGTTCGGTCGCGAATCGCTCGATCGCGGCCAGGATGTGCCCGGCCGACAGGTGCGCCTCGTCGGCGACCTCGTCCATCGAGCCACCCGTTCGCCAGCGGTCGTCCCAGTCGGCGGCCAGCGAGTACTCGCGTGCCGCCGGACCCTCGACCCAATCGGCCATCAGGCGGAAGGCGCCGTTCGTGATCGCCATCGCGTCCCATCGGTCGGCTGTCGAGGCGGTCGCCTCCCGATACGAAGCGTCCTGGCGCGCGAACAGCTGTGGGCTCAGGGCAGCGACCACCTTGACGTTCAGGTTTCGGCGGTCGAGCTCGGGCAGGACCGAGACCAGGTTGGCCGTCGTGACCGTGCCACGAACGAAGATCGTCCCCATCCGCGGCTGGTCCGGCCGATAGGCGCGAAGGACGTACGCACCCCTGGCGGCCTCGAAGTGCGATGGCATCCCGAGCGCCTTCCGGTCGGGGATCTCGATCGGCGGCCGGGTGAGGTGGAGGGCCACGATCGGCACGTCGGTCACGAGTGCGGCCGCGAGCATCACGGGGACCTCGTTGTGCTCCCACGGGTGCAGGTCGATGACCGCGCCGTTCGGGAAGAGCTGGGTGACTCCGGTCTCGAAGATTCCGAAGTGGGTGCGCGAATCCTCGGCGGTCTCCGGACCCGAGTGGGCCGCGACCCAGAGGAGCTTTCCGACCCGGAGCTCCGTGTCCTGGGCCATCTGCGAGAAGAGGCGCATCGGCCCGTACTTCAGGTAGCTGAACGAGGCGTACGTCGAGCACGCGCCCCAGAAGCCATCGAACTCGGCGAAGGGGTCCTCCCAGAAGTTGACCGACGCCATCCCAGCCACGATCCCGGCATTCGCGAACTCCGTGATCTCCTGCGGCAGGACGGCACCGGTCGGGTTCGTGTCGCGCTCGTACCAGCCGAATCCCGGCGCGTCGCCGAAGTCCTTGCCGAACCCGGCGATGTTCGTCGATTCGGCCAGGTCAGCCGAGGCGACAACGAAGAGCGGGCGCCCGTAGTCCTGCTTCGCCATCGCGTTGACCCACGCGCCCCAGGTACCCAGGGCGGCGCGGTTCGGCGCACGCTCGCCGGGCGCCTTGAACAGCGCAGCGGGGTAGGCCCGGGCATCGGTGAGGCGGGGGTCCGCGAAGATCGCGGCGCTGTCGGGCCGTCCGAGGTGGACGCCCGGGAGCTCCTCGGGGACGGTCGCGGCGATCTCGCGGAGGCGATCGGAGAGCCACGTCACGAGCGCCGGGTCGCGGCGGAGGACGGAGATCGCGATGCGCAGGTTTGCCTCGGCCTGGACCGCACGCTCGGCGGGATCGCTCGGGGCGGGCCGGTCCGCGCCCTCGTAGGTGACCCCGTAACGCGCCATGAACGCGCTCCGGCCGGCCCAGAAGGCGGGGCTGTTGCGGGGGTGCGGCGTGCCGTGCGAGGCCGCGTCGACCTTGCCGTAGCCGCGTCCCTTGCGCGTCCTGAACCAGGCCGCGGATGGGAGCCGCTCAGGATTGTCACCGTGGGCCACGTCGAGGAGTGTCCGGGTCACCGGTGCCCAGGACATCCCGTCCGGGGTCCCGACGACGCGCCAGCCATGGGGAGCCACCCAGTCCTCGGGCGTGCCGTGAATGACGGTCGATGTCGCCCGCTCGTCGATCCCGAAGTCGTTCCAGTCGATCAGCAGGATGAGGTTCGAGAGGCCGAGCCCGAAGGCCGAGTTGAGCGTCTCGTGCGTGGCGCCCGGCGTCAGGCCCCCTTCGCCCTCGATCATGAAGACCTTGACGTCCGCTGCGCCGGCCATCCGGAGGGCCAGGGCCTGCCCGGCCGCGAACGGCATCCCGTGGCCCGACGGCCCGGTGTTCGCCTTGAAGAAGAGCGTCTTGCCGGCCATTTCGGCGTGGCCAGGCAGGCCGCCGCGATGGCGGAACGTCAGCAGGTCCTCCCAGGTCAGTGCCCAGCGGCCCTCGTCCGGGAAGGCGAAGACCGCATCGCCCGTGGACTCGTGCCGGGCGCGGAGGCCCTCGTTGAGCACGGCGAGCGTCGCGTACACGAGCGGGACCGTGTGACCGGCGGACAGGACGAACCGGTCCGCGAAGCGACGCCACGGGCGGCTGATGTCCCAGCGCATCGCGCCGGACAGCAGCGTGGCGAGCAGGAGATGACCCTTCGAGCGCGAGCCGCCGGGATGGCCCGACTGGCGCTCGTTGAGGGTCAGGTCGAGGCACTCGTCGATGATGTCGAGAAGGACCTGGTAGCGGTCGAAGTCGGCCTCGGCAGCCACGAAACGGTCGACCGTTGGGTAAAGGGTGGCCGTCATTGTCGTCAGCGTCCGGCCACGACGGGCTCGAGGGCGGTCCGCATCTTGTCGATGGCGCGGCTGATCGCCTCGCGGCTATTGGCATACGAGAGGCGGATGTGCGAGGTGCCGACCCCGCCGAATGCGGTTCCCGACAGGACCGAGACGCCGGCGTCGTGGAGCAGCATGTGGGCGAGCTCGTCACCCGTTCGGCCCGTCCCCGAGACGTCGGGGAAGACGTAGAACGCGCCCTTCGGGCGGAGGCAGGTGATCCCGGGGAGCGAGTTGAGGCCGTCGACGACGAGGTCGCGCCGAGCGCGGAACTCGGCGACCATGGCGTCGACCGCGTCCTGCGGGCCGCGCAGCGCCTCGACGGCGCCGACCTGGGCGAACGTCGTGGCCGAGCTGACCGAGTTGATGATCAGCCGCCCGAAGGCGAAGGCGAGCGTTTCGGGCACGATGGCGTAGCCGAGCCGCCAGCCGGTCATGGCATAGGTCTTGGAGAAGCCATCGAGAACGATCGTCCGCTCGGCCATGCCGGGCAGGGTCGCGATCGAGACGTGTTCGCCCTCGTACAGGATCCGGCTGTAGATCTCGTCGGAGAGGACGACGAGGTCGTGCTCCCGGGCGATCGCCGCAATCCGCTCGAGATCGTCCCGGGTGAGCACCCCGCCGGTGGGGTTGGCCGGCGAGTTGAGGACGATCATTTTGGTCCTGGCCGTCACGAGCGAGGCGAGCTCGTCGATGTCGAGGCGGAAGTCGTTCTCCTGGCGGATCGGGATGGGGACCGCGGTGCCGCCGACGAACCGGGTGACGCTGGCGTAGATCGGGTACCCGGGGTCGGGGACGATCACCTCGTCGCCTGAATCGACCAGGGCCATGATCGCGTAGTACATGACCCCCTTGCCGCCGACGGTCACGAACACGCTGTCGGTGGCGACGGCCATGCCACGCCGCGTCGAGAAGTCCTCGGCGATCGCCGTCCGCAGGTCGGGAATCCCCGGGTATGGGGCGTAGTGCGTGGCGCCCGCATCGAGCGCGCGTTTGGCGGCGGCGCGGATGTTCGAGGGCGTGTCGAAGTCGGGTTCGCCGATCTCCAGGTGGATGACCTCGCGGCCGGTGGCCTCGAGTGCTCTGGCGCGAGCTGCCGCCTCAAAGGCAGTCTCGGTGCCGATTCGCTCCATGCGCGACGCGAGCCGCATCGATTGCTCCTTCCCATCGGGATTGCACCGTGCCGGAACGCGTGAGTCGAACGGCGCTCCTCGGGTCACAGTGCGCGCGATGATCAGTTACGTCAAGTGAATTGTTCTACCAACATTCATTAGCTAAGGTCCTGTAGTGACGGGCGCCGCAACCGGGCCCCCGTCGACTCCCCCGGGAACGACGCCCGCCATCAGCAGGCCCAGGGCTTCGGGCGATGCGCTGCCGCGGACCGCCGTCCCGACGATCTGCCCCTCGTACATCACCGCAATCGTGTCGGACAGCTCCTGGATCTCGTCGAGGTCCTCGGAGATCAGGAGGATCGCCGTGCCCGCGTCGCGCTGCTCGAGGAGCCGCTCATGGATGTACTCGGTCGCGCCGATGTCCACGCCGCGGGTGGGCTGCGCCGCGATCAGGACCCTCGGTTTGCGCGACAGTTCGCGGGCGAGGATGACCTTCTGGATGTTGCCGCCGGACAGGTTCTTGAGCGGGGTGTCGAGGGACGGCGTCTTGATCGAGAACCTCGTCACGAGCTCGCGCGCGTGCGCCTTCATGGCGCCGAAGTCGAGGAAGATGCCGTGGGTGAATCGTGGATCGGCGTGCTCATGCAGGAAGACGTTCTCCTGCACGCTGAACTCGCGGATCGCCCCGTCCCGCATCCGTTCCTCGGGCACGTAGGCCAGTCCAGCCTCGATCCGCTCGTTGAGCGGCGACTCGGTCATGTCCCGCGACTCGATCTCGATCCGTCCGTCGGTCACCTTGCGCAGGCCGGCCAGGCACTGGGCGAGCTCGCGCTGGCCGTTGCCCGACACGCCGGCGAGGCCGATGATCTGACCACCGGAAACGTCCAGGCTGATGCCGCGCAGCGCTTCCGCCCCCCGGTCGCCCATCGCATGCAGGTCGCGGATCCGGAGCCGGACATCGCGGCTGTTCATCGGTTGAGCGGCGAGTGTCCTGACCTCGCGCCCGACCATCATCTGGGCCAGCTCCTCGCGGGTGGCGCCCGCAGTCGGACGCGTTCCGGCCATCCGCCCGTCGCGGAGCGCGGTGACCCGATCGCTGATCGCGATGACCTCGTGCAGCTTGTGGGAGATGAAGGCGAGAGCGTGTCCCTCGCGCGCCATGCGCCGCAGGGTGATGAACAGGTCGTCGACCTCCTGCGGCGTCAGGACGGCGGTCGGCTCGTCGAGGATGATCACGCTGGCACCCCGGTAGAGCGCCTTGATGATCTCGACCCGCTGCTGCTCACCGACCGCGAGCTGCCAGACAGAGGCGGACGGGTCGACCTTGAGGCCGTAGGTGCGGGACAGTTCGGTGATCCGCTTGGCCACCACGTCGAGATCCAGGCGAAACCCGCGGGACGACTTGAGCCCCAGGGCGACGTTTTCGGCCACGGTCAGGGTCGGGACGAGCATGAAGTGTTGATGGATCATCCCGATCCCGGCCCGGATGGCATTCGATGGCGAATGGAAGACGACCGGTTGGCCATCGATCAGGATTTCGCCCTCGTCCGGCCGGTAGAGCCCGTAGAGCTGGCGAACGAGCGTGCTCTTGCCCGCCCCGTTCTCGCCGAGAAGCGCGTGGACCTCACCTGCCCTGAGGTCGAAGTCGACGTGGTCGTTGGCGAGCACGCCCGGAAAGCGCTTGACGATGGACCGCATCTCGATGCGCTGGATTGCACTCATGGGTCTGCGTCCGTGGTGCTCGACTGGCGATGTGAGGGTTGGCGGGTCCGGGGGCGGGTGATGCATGGCGGCACTCCCGCGCCCCGGGCCCGGTTCGCGTTACGGGTTGACCTTCACCGCACCGCTCGTGATGTCCGCGATGGCCTTCTCGGCCGCCGCCTTGGCCTCCGCGGCCAGGGTGTAACCGGGGTTGAACGCGATCTTGAGCCCGCCGTTCGAGAGCTCGAGGGTGTAGGTCTCACCACCGAGCGTGCCCGACTGGATCTTGGGGATCATGTCTTCGAGGATCACGGTCCAGTCGTACACTTGAGAGGCGACGATCAGGTTCGGAGCCAGCGACGCCTGGTCGGCCTGTGTGCCGAACCAGAGCACGTTACCGGCCTCCTTGGCGGCCCCGATCGAGCCGACGACCGACTGCGACGAGCCCGTCAGCACGTCCGCGCCGGCGGTGATGTGGGCCTTGGCGGCCTCGGTCATCGCCGCGACGTCGGAGAACGAGCCGGTCCAGGTCTTGGAGATCGTGATCGCCGGGTCGACCGCCGCGACGCCCTGGCTGAAACCTGAGATATACGTCTTCGCATCGCCGACCTCCACCGGGCCCGTGACGCCGATCGTGCGGGATTTCGTGAGGCTGGCGGCGAGGACGCCATTGACGTACCCGCCCTGCTCGGCGGCGGCGGTGTACGCGTAGACGTTCGGCAAGCCGAATGTGTTCACGTCGGTGCCCCACGCGAACGAAACCTCCGGGAAGTCCTTGGCGATCTCCTCGACGCCGGCGCCGTACTGGGAGCCGTGGGCCACGACCAGGTCGAAGCCCTGCGACGCGTAATCGCGAATCGCAGCCTGCGCGTCAGGCACGCTGAACATGTTCTCGGTGAACTTGATCTCGAAGTTCGCCTCGCCGCCGGCCTTCTCCTGCATGGCGACGAGTGCCTGGTACATCGACTGGCTGAAGGCCAGGTCGGTCGTGGAACTCGGCATCAGGACGGCGACACGGAACAACTCGGCCGCAGATGGTGCCGCCGATTCCGGCGCATTCGAAGCCGCAGGTGAGGCGGATCCGGGCGCGACGGAGGCTGGAGCCGAGGCGGCGGGCGTGCTGCATGCCGCCACGATGAGTGACAGCGCCGTTACCGCGAGGAGTAGTTTCCGGATCTTCATGGGTCCCTCTCGTGCGATCAAGTCGCTTGGTCTGCCTGGGTGTTGACCGCGTGTCACGATGTCGATGGGTACCTCCTGGGGCCGAACATCAGGCCCCTCCGCGTTCGAATGGCTGGTTGAGCGCCGCCGGCTGACGGGCCCGGTTGGCGGAGAAGGTGAGGGCGACGATCGTCAGGACGTAGGGCAGCATCACGGCGAAGTCGGACGGGATCTCGATGCCCAGGACCTGCATCCGGAGCTGGATCGCAGTGACCGTGCCGAACAGCAGGGCACCCATGAGGATCCCGACGGGCCGCCAGCCGCCGAAGTAGACGAGCGCGACCGCGATGTAGCCGGCCCCTGCCGTCAGGTTCTCCTGAAAGAGGTTCACCGAGGCGATCGAGAGCGACGCCCCGGCGAGCCCGGCGAACACCGCGCCGAGACAGACACAGAGGTAGCGCGTCAGCGTGACGTTGACGCCGAGCGTGTCCGCGGCGGCCGGGTTCTGGCCAACAGCCCGGACCTTGAGACCCCAGGTCGTCCGTTCCAGGACGTACCAGCTGATCGGCACGAGCAGGAACGCCACGTAGACCGGCAGGCTCTGGGTGAAGAAGGTCTCGCCGAGGTACGGGATGTCGCCGAGCACCGGGAGGCGGATCGGCCGAAAGCCGTCGACCGTCTTCACGGTGCCGACGAGGACCTTGAAGAGCAGGCTCGAAAGCCCGAGCCCGAAGAGCGAAAGCCCGATCCCGCTGATGCCCTGCTCCGCCTTGAGGGTCACGCTGACGACCGACATCAGCAGGCCCATGGCGAGACCCGCCACGATCGCACCGGCCACGCCGATCCAGACGCTCCCGGTGGTCAACGTGCCGTAGAAGGCCGCGAAGGCTCCGACCAGCATGATCCCGTCAACCCCAAGGTTCAGGACGCCGGACCGCTGGGCGAACATCTCGCCCAGGGACGCGTACAGGTACGGGGTCGCCAGCCGGAGTGAGGCGGCAAGGACGGCCACGACGGTGGCCAAGACCGCCTCGTTCATGCCTCGGCCTCTTCAGCGCCGAGGGCCGACGCCGGCGTCGCCGAAACGTCGTGCGTGCGGTTCGATCGCCGCCGCGCCCAGTACTGCGAGGCCACGACGAACAGCACGATCAGCCCGAGAATCGCCTGGATGAGCGACGACGGCACCTGCACTTCGCGTTGCATCTTGTCCGCGCCGACGAGCAGACCCCCGAAGATGACGGAGGCCGGGATGGTCCCGAGCGGGTGGAGCCCGCCGAAGAGGGCGGTCACGATTCCACTGAAGCCGTAGCCGCTGGTGACCCCGTCGAGCAGGCGGTGCTGAACGCCGATCACCTCGATCGCGCCGGCTACGCCCGCGAGTCCACCGGCCAGCGTGAGCGACAAAGCCTGGTACCGCGGTACCCGGATCCCCGCGTAGTGCGACGCGTCCGGGTTCAACCCGACGGCGCGGATCCGGTACCCGATCGTCGTTCGCCACAGGAAGACGTATGTCACGACCGCCAGCGCGAGCGCGACGAAGAGCCCCGTGTGCAGGAGGGTCTGCGGGACGAGCCGGGCGAGCCAGACACTCTCGGGCAGCTTCTCCGACTGGGCGAGATACTGGCCGGCCGTGACCCCGGCGGGATCGATGAGCGGCCCCCGGATCATGTAGTTCATGAACTGGAGCGCGATCGCGTTCATCATCACCGTGGTGAGGATCTCGTTGACCCCCATCCTTGCCTTGAGGATCCCCGGCACGAAACCCCAGAACGCCCCGGCCACGAAGCCGATCGAGATCGTGGACGGGATCAGCAGCCAGCCCGGCCAGGTGCGGAACGTCAGCGCGAACCAGGTCGCGAAGACCGCCCCGAGGATGATCTGGCCCTCCGCACCGATGTTGATCACGCTGGCCCGGAAGGCGATGCAGATCCCGAGTCCCACGAGGAGCAGGGGCGTGGCCTTGACAAGTGTCTGGGTGATCCCGGACGTGCTCCCGAACGCGCCCTCGAACAGCGCTTGGTAGGCTCGCACCGGATCGGCGTTCAGCACGGCGAGCATCAACGCGCCGATGAACAATGCCGCCGCAACCGCGACGAGCGGCAGGGCCGCCCGCACGACGATCCCGAGGACATCGCGACGACCGTTGCGCGCGCCGGACGGCAAGCGGGTACCGCTGGCCATGCGGCTACCGACTCACCGGTTGGGTCACGGCCGGACCGTGTCCGTCCGCGGGCGAACGTCCGGCACCAACGACGTCATCCCGATCATTCCAGGACGATGTGGGTCCCGGCAGTGCCGCGGACTGCCTCGCGGAGGTGCGGCGGGTCGGTGATGACGGCTTCGCGGCCGCCACGTTCGAGATACCAGATGCAGGCTTCGATCTTGGGCGCCATGCTGCCGGCCGCGAAGTGACTGCCCTCGGCGAGGTACCGCTTCGCCTCGACCAGGGTCATCCGGTCCAGCCACCGCTGGGTTGGCTTCCCGAAGTCGAGCGCGACCCGGTCCACCGCGGTTGCGATCACGAACAGGTCGGCCCCGAGCTCGCTCGCCAGCAGCGAGCTGGCGAAGTCCTTGTCGATCACGGCGGCCACGCCGTGGAGGTTGCCCTGGGCATCGTTGGCGACCGGAATGCCGCCCCCGCCGACCGTGATCACTACGAAGCCGGCCGCGGCGAGTGTCCGGACGGCCGGCAGCTCCACGATGAGGGTGGGCTTGGGCGACGCGACGACGACTCGCTTGCCCCGTCCCGCGTCCTCGACGATCGTTGCGCCCTGGGCCTGGCGCCGGGCCGCCGTCTCGTCGTCGAGGAACGACCCGATCGGCTTCGAGGGCGCGGCGAACGCCGGGTCGGCCAGGTCGACCTGGACCTGTGTCACCACGGTCACGGCCTGCCGATCGAGTCCGAGCCGGGCGAAATCGTGTCCGAGCGCCTGTTGGAGCTCGTAGCCGATCGCGCCCTGCGAGTCGGCGCCGCACACGTCGAGCGGCACTTCGTGAAGCTCGTGCGCGGCCAGCTCGGAGCGGCGCAGGATGAACCCGACCTGCGGCCCGTTGCCGTGGCCGATGACCATGCGCCACCCGTCCTCGACGAGCGCGGCCAGGTGATGACTCGTCTCCTCGAGCGCGGCCATCTGATCGGGCACCGACTGGTGCTGCTTGTCCTTGATCAGCGCGTTGCCGCCGATCGCCACGACCATGAGCGGACTCGTCATCGCCATTCTCCCCGGCGCGTCGGCCGGCATGCTGTTGATGGTCCCCACCGGGGCGCCTCGGCGCCTCAGCGCATCGTCAGGGCCATCACGGCCTTCTGGACATGGAGCCGGTTCTCGGCCTCGTCGTAGACGACCGAATGCGGACCGTCGATGACGGCATCGGCAACCTCGACATTTCGGTCGGCCGGGAGCGGATGCATGTAGATCGAGTCGTCGGCCGCGAAGGCCATCCGGCGCTCGTCGGTGATCCAATCGGTGTACTTGGCGCCGATCGTTGCGCCCTCTTCGTCGTTCTTGGCAACGAGGAGCGGGCCCCAGCTCTTGGCATAGACGATGTCGGAGCCCTTGAAGCCGGCATCGAAGTCGTCCATCAGCTCGAGGCTGCCGCCGGACAGCTTCGCGTTCTCGGCGGCCTGGTCGACGTACTCGGGGACCAGCTTGTATTCGGGTGGATGGACCAGCCGGACCTTCATGCCAAACCGGGTCCCGGCCATCACGAGATCGATCGGAACGCTCATCGGCTTCTGGTAGCTCGCCGCGTAGGCCCAGCTGACGGTGAGCGTGCGGCCGCGGAGGTCGCCCTTCTTCTCGCGCATCGTCAGCAGGTCGGCCAGGATCTGGTGCGGGTGGAAGAGGTCGCACTGCATGTTCAGGACGGGCACGCGACTCGCCTCGGCGACCTCGCGGATGTACTGGTTGCCGATGCCCCAGTCGATGTTGCGGATGGCGATGCCGTCGTTGTACCGACCGAGGATCTCGCCGATCTCACGAGCCGTGTCGCCGTGCGAGATCTGGGTCGTCCGGGATTCGATGAACTGGGCGTGCCCGCCGAGCTGGGCCATCCCCGCCTCGAACGATGCGCGGGTGCGCGTGCTCGAGAAGAAGAACAGCATGGCGAGGACCTTGTCCTCGAGGTACTTGTGCGGGCGTCCGAGGGCGCGGTCCAGCTTGAGCCGGGCCGCGACCTCGAGGATCGTCTCGACCTCCTCGGTCTTCCATTCCTGGAGCGAGATGAGGTCGCGGCCACGAAGGCCTGTCTGCATGGCCGTCTTCCTTCCGATTCGGTGGTGGTCGGGGTTACTCGGCAGCGCCGAGGATCAGGGCGAGCATGCCCATCTTCAGGACGACGCCGTTGAAGGCCTCCGCCCAGTAGCGCTGATGGCGGGTGGCGTCCACGTCGGCCAGTAGCTCGTCCATCCGCGGCAGTGAATGGAGGATGATTGAGCTGCGCTTGGCCTTGTCCTTGAGGAGCTCACGGGTCACGCAGTACTCGGGCGGCGTGAGGCCGACCTTGTCACCACGCTCTTCGCGCGAGGCCGTGTAGTCGGCCTGGACGACCGGCTCCATGTAGATGACGTCGGCCTGGTCGATGACGTCGCGAACGTCGGCGGCTTCCTCGTAGTCCACGTTGAGCTCGTCGATCTCGGCCTTGAACTCGGGCAGCAGGCTCATGTCCGGGGGCCCGACCACGATGGCCTTGGCGTCGAATTGGGAAAGGGCATACAGGATCGAATGCATCGTCCGCATGCGCATGTCGCCGACCAGGACCCAGGTGAGCCCGTCGAGCGTGCCCTTCTCGAGGAGCGTCGTGTACAAATCGGTGAGGACCTGGGTCGGATGCTCGCCCCAGCCGTCGCCGCAGTTGATGACCGGGACGGACGACCACCTGGCCGCCTCGGCCGGCGCGCCCTGCTGGAAGTGCCGGATCGCGATGACGTCGGCGTAGTACTCGAGCATGTGGAACGTGTCCTTGATCGACTCCTGGTAGAAGTCGCCGGCGCGCGTCATCTTCGAGTCGGAGAAGCCGAGGACCTGGCCGCCGAGACGGTGCATCGCGGCCTCGTGCGACAGGCGCGTCCTCGTCGACGGCTGGTAGAAGGCCGTCAGCATCGTCTTGTTCTTGAGCAGGTCGGTGTTCCGGCGGTCGCGAGCGAAGGGGCGCAGGTCATCGGCAACCTGGAAGACGCGGAAGAACTCGTCCCTGCTGAAGTCCTTGAGAGACAGGATGTCGCGGCCGGCAAAACTTCTCATGATCCGGAGCCCTCCATTTCGGGGTGACGGGTGATACCTGAAAGACAGACGACGATGTTCTCGTCGGGCTTGAGCGCGCCGCTGCGCGCGAGGTGGAGCAGGCCGGCGAGGCCGGACGAGCCGGTGTGATCGACATCGATCCCGGTCGAGGACCGGGCGAGGTCGTTGGCGGCGTGGAGCGTTGCCTCGTCGACGACGAGCGGCGTGCCGCCGCTTGACAGCATCCCGGCCACGACCGCCTGCCAGTCGTACGTCTCGTCGTCGAGGATCCCGTGGGCGACGCTGTGCGGCGTCGCCTCCCAGGGCCACATGTAGTCGGACCGATGCCGGGCAGCAAACGCAAGGGCCGCGTCGATCGGCTCCCCAGAGGCGACGAGTGCGGCAACACGCTCGTGCGCGCGGGCGAGAGGGAAGGCGCCGCGCGTCTGGACGGTATCGAAGCGCGGCTGGTTGACCGTGATGCCGGCCTTGCTGGCGTTGGCGAAGCCGGCGATCACCGACGAGGCAAGGGCGCCGCCTCCGACCTGGATGACGACCCGATCGATCCGGGGTGGGCCGTCGGGTCCGCCGACCCCTGCCGCAATCTCGAGGCCAAGCGTTTCCCCGCCCTCGACCGCGAAGGCGTTGAGGTTGCCCTGGCAGGTGAATGGCAGGGCGCCTTCGTCGATCGCGTCCAGCAGCCGGAGGTAGGTGGGGTCGCCGGCGATGCCCGGTTCGCGGTCGCAGACCGTCAGCTCGGCGCCAAGGGATCGCAGGCGGGCGAGGACCGCGGCGTCCGCGTCGGGCGGGATGAAGACGAGCAAACGGCGGTTGGCCGCGCGGGCCACGACGGCGGCGGCCAGCGCCGCATTTCCGCAGCTGGCGATCGCGAGGGGGGCGGCGCCAGTCGCCCCGCCGCCGACCTCGAGCTCGAGCAGTGTGCCGAAAAGGTGGCGGGCCTTGTGCGACCCGGACACGTTGCCGGTCTCGTCCTTGACCCAGGCGCCGCCCGCATCCGAGAGGCCGAGCGCCGCCGAGAGCGGACCGTTCCGGGTGAACGGGGTGACCCTGAACCCATGGCCGTCGACCGCGGCGACGGCCGCGTCAAGACGCTCGACCATCGCGACGTAGTCGTCATCGCTCCGACCGGCGGCGAGCGCGGCGTGCCAGGCGTGGAACAGGCGCCGATAGGCGATGAACGGGTTTGGGTCGTCGCTGCTCGAGAATGGCCCTGCGGCCGGATCCAGGTGCCGGACGAGCACGTGGTCGATCCCGTCGCCGGCCCTCGCTCGCGGGCAGATCAGCGGAACCGGCGCTCCGTCGGCCGGTCGCTCGCCGCAGCCCGAGCAGGCGAACCAGGTCGGCGTCCGTCGGTCGGCGGTCGGCCGGCGGAGCTCCGGCTGGGCGGTCATGAGGTGGCGCCGACCCCGGTCGTGGCGTTGAACTCGTCGATCATCTCGTCCCAGGCAGGGAGGAGCGAGCGCAGGTCGCGCCACCAGTCCTGGGATCGGCGTGCCTCGAACTCGGCGATCGGCGTGCCCTGCTGCTCCACCCAGGTGAAGTAGCCGAGGTTGAAGATCCGGTCGCGATCGGCCCGGGTGAGCTCGAGCAGGTGGTCCTCGGCCGCGCCCAGGACGTGCCTCCCGAAGGTCTCGGCGGCCGCGACGGCGTCGAAGCCGCCCGGGAAGTCGCGGGCCGTGATCTTGGCCTGCTCGGAGAGATACATCGCCGCGCCGTCGGTGGCGACCGTGACGACGGCCTCATCGGGGCCGAGGTCGAGGACCTTGGCGGTCTTGATCGCCGCGAGGATGTTGCAGATGCTCGAGATGCCAAACGAGCCGAGCTCCGCGATGATGGTCGCCGGCACGCCGCGCCGATCGGCGAGGTAGGTCCGGCCCGCGTCGGTGTTGAAAACGGACAGCACCTGGTCTGTGGCGACGTCCGAGATCGCGATCACCAGGTCCGTGTTCGTCACGTTGTGAATGAGCGGCACGTGCTTGTCGCCGATGCCCTGGATGTTGTGCTCGCCGAAACCGTTCTCCAGGAGCGTCGGGCATTCGAGCGCCTCGACCGCGGCGATCTTCGTCCCGTAGCGGTCCTTGAGCCAGTCCCCCGCGGCGATCGTCCCGGCCGATCCCGTCGCAGACACGAACGCCGCCGCCGTCATGTTCGGCTGCATCGTGCGCTGCGCCTCGACGACCGCCTCGAGCGCGCGACCGGTCACGAGGTAGTGACCGAGGTGGTTCCCAAACTCGGCGAACTGGTTGAGGATCACGTTTGCCGAGTCCGCGGCCAGCTCAGCGCACTTGTCGTAGATCTCCTTGACATTGCTCTCGGTGCCCGGCGTCCGGATGATGTCGGACGGATCCGTCACCCAGTGCTCCAGCCAGTCGAAGCGTTCCTGGCTCATGCCCTCGGGCAGGACCGCGACGCCTCGGCATCCCATGATCCGGCTGATCGCCACGCCACCGCGGCAGTAGTTGCCGGTGGACGGCCAGATCGCGCGCTGCTCGATCGGGTCGAACTGGCCGGTGACGATCCGCGGCGCCAGGCAGGCGTAGGCGGCGAGGACCTTGTGCGCGGCGATCATCGGAAAGCGATCGCCGAGGGCGACGATGATCGGGGCCGCGACGCCGGTCAGCGAGGTCGGCAGGACCACGTGTTGCGGGACACCGGCCCGCGAACGTCGGTCGGCCGCGTTGTACCAGTGGACCCGGAACAGGTTCCGGGGATCGGGCGCATCCGGGTCGACGCCGGCCAGGCCCGCCTCGACAGCGGCCGGAATGATCCGCGGGTCGGCCAGCTGCCCGAACGTCGGCATCCGGATCTTCGCGTCCCGGCAACGCTTCGCAGCGCGTTC
>Ga0184615_10001099_pt1 | contig 14738 bp, 12 predicted proteins | sample PLM4_65_coex_FD_133134 | JGI IMG/M metagenome (GOLD analysis project Ga0184615, IMG submission 133134) | Groundwater sediment microbial communities from an aquifer in East River, Colorado, USA - PLM4_65_coex | ecosystem: Environmental > Terrestrial > Soil > Riparian zone | place: USA: East... | reverse complement strand
GCGCACGTAGTCGGCGGTGGAGGACGCCCGCACCGATCGATCGGTCCCGAGCACCTTGATGGCCGCCGAGCCCGGGTCGAAGGTGACGTTGTCGCCGCCCACCTCGATCGACCGGTCGCCGCTGACGTTCCACAGGGTGATCGACTTCGGCGCCGAGGCCACCGCACGCTCGACGAAGCCGCGCTCGAGCCAGACTCGCTGGGTCGCCCGATCGACCTTCTGCCCGTGCTCGGCGAACAGGTCGACGGCGCGATCGTTCTCGAACTGCAGCCCGATCGTCTGCAGGACGTCGAAGGCCTCGTCGATGATCCGGTCGACGAGCGCGTCGCCGATCATCTGCACCCTCGGGCGGAAGGTCGGCAGCAGCGTCATGTGCGCGCCACCCGGCTCACGTCCGCCGGGCTCGAGTCCACCGGGAAATGCCCGTGCAGCGCGTCGCGCAGCCCGGAAATGAACACCGGTTCGGTGCCGCAGCAGCCGCCGATCACATTCACCCCCATGCCGACGATCACCTTCATGTCGTCGATGAACTCGGCCGCGGTCTGCTTGTAGATCACGCTGCCGCCCTCGAGGGTCGGCCGGCCGCGGTTCGGCTGGATGATCACCGGCAGCCCGGTGGAGTCGCGGATGAGACGCGTCAGCTCAAGGAAGACCGGGCTGCCGTGGCTGCAGTTGCTGCCGACGACATCGGCGCCCTCGGCCGCGAGCACCTCCATGGAGCGCGGCACGGTCTCGCCCATCAGGGTGAAGAAGCCGCGCGGGTTCTTGTCGAAGGTCATGCAGACCGAGACCGGCAGGTCGCAGACCTTCTTCGCGCCGCGCACCGCCGCCACCGCCTCGTCGAGGGAGTACATCGTCTCGATCGAGATCAGGTCGACGCCGCCGTCGACCAGCCCGCGCACCTGCGTCTCGAAGTTCTCCTGGAACTCCGCCTTCGTGTACTCCCCCATCGGCTGCAGGAACTTGCCGATCGGGCCGACGTTGCCGGCGACGTAGCGTCCCTCTGGACAGAGGGCGCGCGCCGCCCGGGCCGCCACCAGGTTGGCCTCGTGGGTTCTCTCCTGAAGGTCGCGCTCCGACAGCTTGATCGGGGTGCCGCCGAACGTGTTGGTCTGCACGACGTCGGAGCCGGCCTGGTAGTAGGCGCGGTAGATCCCGCCGACGATCTCCGGCCGCTCCCAGTTCCACGGCTCCGGCGATTCGCCGTCGACGAGCCCCTGGGCGAACAGCATCGTTCCCATCGCGCCGTCGTACAGCACCAGCCCCCGGCGCACCCGTTCACGATAGTCCGACGCCATTCTCTCCTCCGGTCCCGCCCGTGCAGGCGCCGATCCTACGCGGCCCGCTCCAACCGGTCAATCGGCCGCCGCACCCCCGGCCGCCGCACCCCCGGCCGCCGCGCTCCCGGCCGCCGCGCTCCCGACCTCAGCGCCCGCCTGCCCGGGCCGGACCGCGAGGACGAAGGCCGCGGCGAGAACGCAGGCGGTCCCCATCCACTGCCCCGCGGCGAAGCGCTCGCCGAGGACGAGGGCGGCCAGCAGGAGCGTCCCGACCGGCTCGAAGGTGCTCAGCACCGAGGCGACCTGCGACCCGGTCCGGCGCAGGCCGATGACGAAGAAGGTGAACCCCAGAAGCGTCGCGGTGATCACCATCCCGAGCACGGCCCCCCAGGCGAGCCGGGTCGGCGGCGGCGCCCAGCCGAACGCCAGGGGCACGACCAGCACGTAGGCGGCCGCGGCGCCGGTGACCACGAAGGTCGTCGAGACGATCGGCTGGACCCCGGCGCTGGCGCGCTCGAGTGCCAGGACGAACGATGCGAACCACAGACCCGCTCCGAGGCCGAGCGCCACCCCGATGGCGGGCGCCGTCCCCCCGGCCGGGGCCGCCACGAGCCAGGTCCCGACAAGCGCCAGGGCGATCGCCACGAGGATCGCCGCCCGCGGCCGGCGCCGCGCCCTGACCCAGATGATGATCGCCAGGAACGCCGGGCAGGTATAGAGGAGCACCTCCGCCAGGCTCGCCGGGATGTAACGCAGCGCGCTGAAGAACAGCGCCGCCTGACCGGCGAGGCCGATGAGCCCCCACAGGAAGAGCCACCGCCGCCGGCCGATCGCCGCCCGCGCGTCCGCCCGCAGACGCGGGCTGGCGAGAACCAGCCCCCACAGCAGCGCCGCCGCCATCACGAACCGCGTCATCAAGAGCGACCCGACATCCATCCCCGCGTGGAAGGCGATCTTGCCGAAGACACCCAGCGTCGAATAGCAGAAGGCCGACAGGATGACGAGGGCGTATCCCCCGAAATCGGGGCGCATCCCTGGTGGAGCCGGCGGGCGGGCGGATGGCATCGGGCGCGATTATAGGCGCGGGCGCTCATGGTATCGTGCCGGCATGGCGACGCAGGCGGGCGCCGGGCTGTCGGAGAACCCGGACACCGTGCAGGCTGCCGCGGAAGCGGCGCGCGCGGCGATGGACGCGGGCGGCCTCGCGCGCGCCGACTGGGCGCTGGTCTTCGCGACGATGCCGCACCGGGCGCACTTCGCCGCGCTGCTCGGCGAGGTGCAGCGGACGACCGGCGCCGGCGTCCTGTCGGGGTGCAGCGGCGCGGGTGTTGTCGCGGGCGACCAGGAGGTCGAGGGCGGCCCGGCGGTCGCGGTGCTCGCCGTCCGCTCCGACCGGATCACGGCCGACGCCCACCTCGAGCCGGCGGGCGACGATCAGGGGCGCGCCGGCGCCGACGCCCTGGGACGGCGCGCCGGTCCGGGGGCGGCGCTCATGATCGCCTTCCCCGACCCCTTCGCCATCCGTCTCGACGCCATGCTCGAGGCGCTCGAGACCACCACCCCCGGTCTGCGCGCCGTCGGCGCCGCCGCGGCCGGCGGGAAGCCGCCGTCGGGGACCTTCCAGTTCTGCGGCCGCAATGTCGCCACGGCGTCGCTCGCGGCGCTGCGGCTCGGCGGCGATCTGCGGCATGCGATCGGGATCACCCAGGGGTGCCAGCCGCTCGGTCCCCCCTGCCGGGTGACCAAAGCGCACGACAACGTCGTGCTCGAGCTCGACGGCCGGCCGGCGCTCGACGTGCTGCGCGGGCGGCTCCCCGCCGGGCTCGGCGACTCGCTCGCCCGTCTCGGCGGCCACCTGTTCATCGGTTTGCCGCCCGATCGCTCGCAGTCGGCGCTCGAGCCCGGGGAATACCTGGTGCGGCCGCTGTTCGCCGTCGATCCGGCGCGCGGCGCGCTGCTTCTGGGCGACGAGGTGCGCGACGGCCAGCCGCTCGCCATCGTGCTGCGTGACGCTGCTGCTGCGCGCGACGACCTCAAGGCGATGCTCGGCCGGCTGGCCGGCGGCGACGATGCGGCCGCGTGGGACTTCGGCCTCTACTTCAACTGCGCCGGGCGGGGCGCGGCGCTCTACGGGCTGCCGGGTGTCGACAGCGCCTACATCGCCCGCCAGTTCCCGCGCCTGCCGATCGCCGGCGTTTTCGGCAATGCCGAGATAGCACCGCTGCGGGGCCGCAACTGCCTGTTCACCTACACCGGCATCCTCGCCCTGTGCGGCGAGAGCCGCGGCGGTGGGTGACGTGCGGCCGCCGCAGCTCCAGGCGACCATCGTCGCGCACCTGCGCGCCGCGAAGACACCGGTGACCAGCCGCGACCTCGCGGCCCGCTACCTGCTCATCCGCGGCCCGGACGAGGCGACCTGTCATCGCCTGCTGGCGCCGATCCTGTCGGAGGTGCGCGGCGTGCTCCACGACCCGGCCGCCGGCTGGCGCTTCGAAGCGCGCGCCGCGGCGGCCGCCGGCGCAGCGGCGCCCGCGGATGCGGCGGCGATGGCGGCGGCGAACGCGGGGCCGGGCGATCCCGCCGGCGCCGCCGCGCCGTCCGGAGAGGCGGCCACGCCCGACGCGGCGACCACCGCGGACGAGTCCCGTCTCGCGACCCCCTGGGACCGGACCGCCGGCCCGCAGTCGCTCGTCGACATCGTCGCCATCGCCGTCGACGGCGTCGGCCCCGGCGGCAGCGGCCACCCGCGGGCGCTTACCTACCTGCCGGTGATCGGCGGCGAGGAAATGCAGGAGGAGCACCTCCCCGCCTGGGGACTCGACACCGACGGCACCGTCGCCCCCGGGTACGACCTCGAGGATGAAGCCGGCGCCGGCGGCCCACCGGAGGCGGGCGCCGCCGGATTCGCCGGCGCCCCCGGCCTTACCACCGCCGATCTCGAGGACCTCGCCGAGGCGGTCGGCGACCTTCCGGTGGTGTGCCATCGCGCCGGGCGCGAGACCGAGCCGCTGCGGCGGACCGCGGAGGCCGCCGGGGTCCCGTTCCAGCCGCGGGTCCTGTCGGCGGCGCGGCTCGGCCACCTGCTTCTCGGCCTGAAGGCCAACCACGCCGCCGCCGACCTGGCCCGGGCCCTGCGCGTCGAAGCGCCCGGGCCCGACGACTGCCGCGGCCGGGCGCGGCTGGTGGCGCGCGCCTGGCTACGGATCGTGCCGCTGCTCGCGGCGAAAGGAATCACGTCGGTCGACGCCGCGCTCGAATACCAGGATCTGCCGGCGGCGCCGCTCGACCTCACGGGCTACGCCTTCACCGCCGACGACCTGCGCGCCCTGCCCGCGACCCCCGGCGTCTACCGCTTCCTCGACCGGGACGGCCGGGTGATCTATATCGGCAAGGCGAAGAACCTGCGAAGCCGCGTCGGCTCGTACTTCGTCCCCGGGGCGCGCGGCACCGCCAAGGGACGCGCCATCCTGGAGCGGGCCTATCAATTCGTCATCGAGCCGGTCGGCTCCGAGCTCGAGGCGATCCTGCTCGAGGCGGCGCTCATCCAGGAGCACCGGCCGCCGCTCAACCGCCAGTTCGAGGTGCACGAGCGGCCGGCGCCGTTCGGCCCGCGGCGCAACCTGGTGGTGGCCACGGCCGACGCCGATGCACCGACCTGCACGTTGCACCTGCTGCGCGACGGCCGTTACCACCAGCGCATCCCCGGCCTCGATGCGCCGCCGGGGGGGCCGGAAGGCTGGGCCAGGGTGGCGACCGCCGTCGAGTCGATCTACTACGCCGGCGGCGGCGCCGGCGGCGAGGAGATCGACTGGGCGCTGGTGTCGTCGTACCTGCGCCGCCACCGCGACACCACCCAGGCCCTCGATGTCGACGAAGCGCCGTCGGCGAAGGACGCGCTCGATCGAATCGCGGTGCTGGCGGCCGCCGCCATCGCCGGCGGGCCGCGCGTCCACCCGCGCTGAACAAAGCTCAGTTGATACGGTAGACCGGGCTGTCGGGCGACAACCCCGGGGCGGTCACGGCCTCAATCGTCGCCCCCGGATTGAGGTTCCTGATCACCTCGAGGATCGTGTCGTCGCGGCGGACAAGCGCGACCAGCGCCGGACGTCCCTCGAGCACCAGCGCGGCGGCGTCCTTCGGGCCGAGGATCACCGGCGGGGCGGCGCGCAACTCGAACATGTACGACTGCACCTCGGCCGGGTGGCCGTGCACCGGGAAGCCGGTGCCGTTCGCCACCAGGTACCGTCCCACGCCGGGCGGCGCCGCCAGGAGGAGGCGCGCCGCCGCGCGGTAGGCGGCGTCGTGCGCGGCGGCGATCGCCGGGTCGCGGCCCCAGACGACGAAGTAGCGGCGCGCCGTCGCCCCGGCCATCAGCAGCCCGGCCAGGATCACGACCGCGACGGTGACGCGCCGCCCGGCGCGCGCGCCGAGGAATTCCACCGCCGCCTGGGCGCCGAACCCCGCGAGCAGCATCACCGCCGGCAGGACGCCGGCGCTGCGCAACGCATGCGGCACCCCTTCCACCGAGAGGAGGTTCGGCAGGAGCATCACCGGCACCCAGGCGAGCAGCAGTCCCGCCGTCCCCCGCGGCCGCGCCGAAAGGCCTGCGAAGCGGCCGCCGGGCATCCCCAGGGCGATCAGCAGGCCGGCGATGAACAGCGCGCCGGTCAGCGGGTCGAGCAGCGGCGCCCCGGGCAGGTTGTGGCGGCCGTTTGTGTCGCCACGCAGGTGGAACATCCCCGCGGTCGCGGCGACGTTCTGCTTCAGATAGGCACCCGCGGCCCCCGCTTCGAGCCGCGGGCTGAAGACCGAGACGATCCGATCGGGGTTGTTGAAGTCGCGCGGGTGACGCAGGTAGTGGACGAGCATCGGGCCGGCGACGACGGACGCGGTCAGGGCGAACAGCAGAAGGCCGCGGGTGGCGCGTCTCCAGGCCGTGCTGTCGAGACCGAGCTCGGCCGACAGGTAGAGCGGCACGATCAAGACGGCGGCGCGCGACGCCGGGTAGGTGTGCGCCATCAGGCCGAAGAGGGCCCCCGCCCCCGCCATGCGCCACGTCCGCCCGCCACGCAGCCCCTCGACGAGAAGGGCCATCGAAAAGACCAGCACCAGCGGCAGCAGGACGGCGCGGAAGCCGCTGCGGCTCAGGATCACGTGCCACAGCGAGACGGCGAGGAGAGCCGCGCCGTAGAGCCCGGCGCGCGGCGCCCCGAGCGCCCGGCCGAGGCGGGCAACGCCGTAGCAGGTCGCAAGCCCCGCCAGCGCCCCGGGCAGCCGCACCGCGACGTCGCCGGCGCCGAGAACGAGGAATACCAGCCCCATCAGGTTCGCGAACAGCCCCTCGTCGTAGACATAGTGCAGGCGCGGGTGCCCGGCGGCGGCGGACAGCGCGTCCAGGGCGGTGATGGCGACGTCGCGGTAGTGCGCCGGGGGGAGGTGCGCGAGATCCCAGAGCCGGAGGATCGCGCCGACCGACAGGATGGTCGCGATCGCCGCCACCGCGCGCGCCACCGCAGGGCGGGGTGCCGTGGGCATGGATGGCATTCTATGTCACCGCCCGGGGATGGGCGCCAGACCGTTGACGGCGGGCCCGGACACCCGCGCCCGGACACCCGCTCCCTTGCGCGACCGGCGGGGCGCCCCTATCTTCAGTCGGGACCGGCGCCGTCCCGGCCGCGCGGAGAGACATGGAACCGATCCGCATTCTCCTGGTTGACGACGAGGCGAGCGTTCTCGATCTGATTCGCACCACGCTCGAAACGTGTGGGTACTCGATCGACACCGCCCTGTGCAGCCAGGAGGCGATGCAGAAGATCCGCGCCAACGACTACGGCATGGTGATTCTCGACCTGCTGCTGCCGGACATGAACGGTTTCCTGCTGTCGCAGGAGATCCGCCGCGTGCGCCCGGCGCTCGGCGGCAAGACCCTGTTCATCTCGGGGATCCTGTTCGGCCAGAGCACCGTCGAGCAGCTGGGCAGCATGGGCGCCGGTTTCCTCAGCAAGCCGTTCCAGCTCAAGGCGCTCATCGAGGCGGTCGATCGGATCGCCCACGGCCGCGCCACCGCCTGAGCCGGCGCCGGCCCCCTCAAGCGAGCCACACCCGATAAAAGATCAGCGCCACGGACGGTGTCGCCGCCGTCCGTGGCGCTTCCCGTTGAGGAGGGGGCGTCCCTTGCGGAACGCCGCTGCTGTGAGGCCTGGTGCGGTGCTGCAGTTCCCTTCCCGTCCCGTCTAGCGGCGATCGATGCTGACGCCCGCCTTGCGAGCCGTGTCGAGCGCCACCTCGATCTGCAGGTCGAGCAGCGTGACCCGCTTCTGCAACTCACGGATCAGCGGTGTCGCCTTGGTGCGATACCCCAGACGTACGTCGTACGAGCGTGTGTCGCCGACGAACGCGGACTCGGAGAAATCAACCTGCGACTTCTCGTAGTCCATCTCGGCTGCCAGCGCGTCACGTTCGGCCTTCAGACTGTCGTACCAGGCCTGCAGCGACGCCGCCGGCACGGGCGCGGGCTCGTACGCCGGCAGCTTCGCCGCCGGCGCCTTCTGCACGGGCATCGGCGGCAGGCGCTTCAGATCCTGGTTGGTGTAGGCGCCCGGCACCTGGAACTTCGCCAGGTCGGCGTTGGTGTACGACTCGTCGGCGAATGCCATGGCCGGCGCGAGGCAGGCCAGTAGAACAACGACCCTCTTCATCCCTCTCCTCCCCATGCGCCCGACGACCGCCCGCGGGGACCGCGTGGCCGCTTTCCCCGTATTCCCGGACTGGAGACCGTCCCGAACGATCCCCTTGGTTCGTCGTGGTGCGGTGTGCACCCCATATACGCCGACGGCAGGGGGGGGGCAAGCGGATTCTCACCGTCGTTATTGATGAAAGTCGTTGATGGGAGCGGGGTTCAGCGGATCGTCGGAGGCGTCATCCGGCCGACATCTCGATTACGGCGTGGTGCGCCGGCGGCGCCGCCGATTGCTGGTCCGGGCGCCGGCCGCTATAATGCCCGCCTTCCATCGGGGGTTTCGTGACGCGTCGACCGAGCCTGATTCCTGTCCGTCCTGTCCTGGGCGCGGCCGTCGCCGTCGCCCTGACCCTCGCCGCCGGCCCTGCGCTGGCGGCGCCGGGGATTCCCGAGACCCGCGTGCTGCCGAACGGCCTGCGCGTCGTCCTGCTCGAGGATCATGCCGTGCCGCTGACCTCCGTCAGCCTGTGGGTCGGCGCCGGCAGCAAGCTCGAGGTCGAGGCCTCGACCGGATACGCCCACTTCCTCGAGCACATGATCCAGCGCGGCACCGACACCACCGGTCCGTTCGCCTACACCCGCCTCGCGCACCGCTGGGGCGGCGGTCTCTCCGTCCGATCCAACTACGACCGGACGTCGATCACGTTCACCGGGGTGCCGCAGACCCTCGGCGACATGATCGACGGCGCCGCCGGAATGGCCCAGCGCGCCACCATCAAGGACCCGGAGATCGACCTCGAGCTGGGCACGCTGACGCAGGAGATCCGCACCTACTACGACCTGCCGGCGTCGGTGGCGTTCCTCGAGACGATGCGCACCGCCTTCGACGATCATCCCTACCGCTGGCCGACCCTGGGCAATTTCCGCTCGGTGGGGACGCTGCGATCGGAGCAGCTCCTGGCCTTCTACCGCAACCTGTACGTGCCCAACAACATGGCGCTCGCCGTCACGGGCGACTTCGAGCCCAGGGCGGCGATGGCGCGCATCGAAGCGGCCTTCGGCGGCGCCTCGCGCAGCGCCACCCTGCCGACACCACCGGGACCGCCGGCGGCTCTCGCCGGACACATCGATGTGGAGAAGCGCCTCGATTTCGACGCGAGCTGGACGACGCTGTCGTTCGTCGGGCCGGGCTACCGGCATCCCGACCGCGCCGCCTTTGACGTCCTGGCGGCGGCCCTTGCGGATCCTGCGTCCGGGCTGGCGGCGGCCGTGCATGCCGGCCAGTCGGGCACGGTCGCGCAGGTGTCGTACTACGGCCTCGAGGAGACCGGTCTGCTGTATATCGCCCTCAACCCCGCCACGCCCGAGCTGTCGTACACCGCCGCCGCCGCGGTGACCCGCGCTCTCGCCGCCTTCAAGGCCGCGGGCATCGGCGAAGCGGCCCTCCGGGAGCGAACGGCACGCATGGTGCGCGAGGAGCGCGCCCGCGCCGCCTCGGTCCAGGAACGCGCCGAGCGCCTGGGCGAATCGGTCCTCTTCGGCGGCCCGCGCTACTACTGGGATCGCCTCGACACGCTGCGCTCGCTGACCCCCGCCGACATCACCCGGGTCATCACGCGTTACCTGGTGTCGGAGAACATGCGTCTCGTGGTGCTGGTGCCGAAGGCCATGGGTGATCTTCCCGAGCCATCCAAGGAGGCCTTCCACAAGGCGCTCGATGGGCTCGGGACGGCGGGCGGCAACCTGGCCTCCGGGCTGCAGGCGACGCTCTACAGCGGCGACGACGCGCAGCGCCTGAGCCCGGCTGCCTGGGGAAATCCGAAGGGGTCCACGGCAGCGCTCTCGGCCGCGACGAAGACCCTCAAGAACGGCATGACCGTGGTGGTGGTCGAGGACCGCCGCTGGCCGATCGCCGCCGCCTCGCTGCACCTGCGCGGCGGCTCCGAGCAGGACCCGGCGGGCCGCGAGGGCACCGCGGCGATCGCCCTGCGGATGATCGCCGCGCGCACCGTGGCGGCGCTGCGGGGCGCGGCCGCCGCGGCGGCGCGGCCGACGGTCCTGGTCCCCGAAGCCCAGGTGATGCGCGATGCCCTCGAGGTGCGCTTCGCCGGCGACACGTCCGACTTTGGTTCCGGCCTCGCGGCCCTCGCCCGAGCCGTGCGCGATCCCCTCCCCGGCGGCGACATCGAGCCGGCGCGCCAGGCGGCGCTGTTCTCCCTGCAGCGCGCCGACATGGATCCGGATGGGGTCGCCCTCGACCTGTTCCGCGAGAAGGCCTTCGCGGGTCATCCCTACGCGCACCGCCCGGACGGCACGCCCGCCGGTCTGAAGGCGATCACCGCCGCGGACATCACCGCCTTCGGCGCCGGGGTGTTGCGTCCCGGCGGCGCGGTCGTGGCGATCGTCGGCGACATCGACGGCGCCGCCGCCGTGCGCGAGGTCGAACGGCAGTTCGGCGACTGGAAGGGTGATCGCGGCCCGTCCGCCGGCCGCCAACCGGCCTCGCCCGCCGACGGCGCGGCCACCGGCGACCCATCGAAGAGCGCCACCGCCGGCGCCCTCCCCGGGGGCTACACGCGCCAGATGAGCACCGCACAGTCGCGCGTCGTCGCCGGCGTGCCCGGGGTGCGCGCCGACGATCCCGAATTCGCCGGTCTGCGGGCGCTCGGGGCCGGGGTGACGCTCCTCGCCTTCGACGACATGGTCTTCAAGCGGCGCGCCGCCTTCTCGGCGGTGTCGATCCCGGAGGGACTGCGCGAGGGCGGCACGCTGGCGGTCGCGCTGACCACGCAGCCGCCGCGCAGCGCCGAGGCGCTGTTCGACGTGCAGCGCCTGCTGCGGCGGATGGCCGTGGAGCCGCTCGCCGACGACGACGTCAGGGACATCGGCCGCGTGCTGGCCGGACGCGAGGCGGCGGAGGCGCAGGCGGCGCAGGCGCTGGCGAGCGCGCTCGCCTGGCGCGTCATCAGCGGCACCGGCGCGACCGCGTGGCGCTCCGACCTCGCGGTGACGGTGCCCGACGCGCAACGTCTGAAGGCCATCGCCGAGGCCCGCCTCCGCCCGGAGAACCTGATCACGATCGTCGTCGGACCGCCGACGCCTTGAGGCGGGCGGCCGCGTCCGCCCCCCGGCCGCGGCGGCCGGACCCGGCCACGGAGGAACGGTGAGCGACACCCCAGCGCTTTCGGTCGTGGTGCCGATCTACAACGAGGCCGTCACCCTGCGCGACAGCCTGCCGGCCCTGCGCGACGCCCTCGAACGTCTCGGCGAGTCGTTCGAGATCGTCGCCGTCGACGACGGCTCCACCGACGGCAGCGGTGTCCTCCTGGACGAGGCGGCGCGGGGCGAGCCGCGCGTCGTGCCGGTCCACCTGTCACGCAACTTCGGCAAGGAGGCGGCGCTGTGTGCCGGCATGGAGACGGCGCGCGGCCGGGCGCTGATCGTCATCGACGCCGACCTGCAGCATCCGCCGGGCCTCCTCCCTGAAATGGTCCGGCTGTGGCACGCCGGCAACGACGTGGTCGAGGCGGTGCGCCGCGACCGCGGCGACGAGGGGATGGCCTACCGCCTGATGGCGCGGACGTTCTACGCGCTCGTCGGCCGGTCGGTGGGGCGCGATCTCCAGGGCTCCACCGACTACAAGTTGATCGACCGCCAGGTGGCCGACGTCATCCTGCGCTGCCCCGAGCGCAACCGCTTCTTCCGCGGCCTCGTGGCCTGGGCCGGCTTCCGCGTCGCGCAGGTGCCGTTCGTCGCCGCGCACAGGCTGGGCGGGGTGAGCACATGGTCGACGACGGGGCTCCTGCGCTACGCCTGGGGCAGCCTGCTCGCGTTCACGTCGCTGCCGCTGCGGATCGTCGCCTGGTGCGGGCTGCTGATGGTGGCGGGCGGCGCCGTCCTGGCCGTGCAGACGCTGTACAACTACGCCACGCACCGCGCCGTCAGCGGCTTCACCACCGTCATCCTGGTGGAGCTGATCATGGGCGGCCTCATCCTGACCAGCGTCGGTGTGATCGCCATCTACGTCGCCCTGCTGTACGACGAGCAGAAGGCCCGGCCGCTGTTCATCGTGCGGCGCCCCATCGCGGCCGCGCCGCCCGCGGCGTCAGCGGCGCCCACCGCGCCGCGCGGCGGCCCCGGCGCGCCTCCCCCGGCGCGCGGCTGAGGTCGCGGCGCCGGGATCTGCAAACCCGGCGCGCGTCCATGTGCCGCTCCGCCCGCCGCTCTTGCGCAACAGCCGGATGGGTCCCAACACCATGCCGCGATCGAGCGCCTTGGCCATGTCGTACAGGGTCAGCAGGGCGGCGCTCACCGCGACCAGGGACTCCATCTCGACGCCGGTCGCGTGGCGGGCGCGCGCCGTGGCGGTGACGATGACGCGCCGTCGCGCGCCGTCGAGGCGGATGTCGACGGTCACATGGTCGAGCGGCACGACGTGACACAGCGGAATGAGCTCGGCGGTCCGCTTGGCGGCGGCGATGCCGGCCGCCCGGGCGAGGGCCAGGGCCTCGCCCTTCTCGAGCGTCCCGCGGCGCAGCGCGGCGAAGGCGGGGCGCTCCATCGTGAGGATGCCTTCGGCGATCGCCTCGCGCCGCGTCGCCGGCTTGTCGCCGACGTCGACCATGCGGGCGCGGCCGCGCGCGTCGAGATGCGTCAGCCCGGGGCGCCGTGTCACGACCGCACCGCATCGCCCGCCGCGCCATGCCGGGCGGCCAGATCCGCCTCGACCCGCGCCAGGTCCTCGGGGGTGTTCACGTTCGCGAAGATCGCCGACCCGCCGTGCGGCCGCAGGGCCTCCTCCTCGATCACGCGCAGCCGCACGCCGCCGAGCCAGCGGCGGATCGATCGATCGCCCGCGGCGAGGGCGGTCTCGATCACCGGCAGGCAGGCGGGGCGGTAGGCGGCCGCCAGCACCTGCAGGATCCCGCCGGCGCGCGGCACCGCCGCGTCCCACTCGCCGGGAAGGTCGACCAGCGCGCGCAGGAGGGACGCCGGCACCAGCGGCAGGTCGCAGGCGAGGGCGGCGACAGGACCACCCGCCGCCGACCGCGTCATCACCGGATCGCCGGAGGCGGCCGCGCGCAGGCCGCGGGCCAGCGCCGGCAGCGGGCCGCCCGGGGCGCCGCCATCGGTCTCGTCGATCGAGCGCGCCCCGTGGAGCATCACCGCCGGACGCGGCGGCATCAGCACCAGCGGCGTGCCGCCGGCGGCGCGCACCGTCCCGATCGCGCGCTCGAGAAGCGTGACGCCGCCGATCGCGAGCCCCGCCTTGTCGCACCCCATCCGCCGCGACCCGCCGCCGGCGAACACCAGCCCGATGAACATCCGCTTACGATAGCACGCGCGCAGCGCGGCGCCGGCGGCCCCGTTTCCGCTATGATGCCCGTCCGGCGGCCGGCCGGCGTCATGCCCGCGCGCGGCCGCCCGTGCACGGGAGGATCGCCATGATCAGAACGCATTGCGCCGCCCCGGCGGCATGCATCGCCGCCGTCGCCGCCGTCGCCGCGCTTGTGACGTCGACACCGGCCGGCGCCGGCACCATAGCCGGCAAGGTCACCTTCGCCGGCAAGCCGCCGGCTGCGCGCCCGATCACCATCACCAAAGACGAGACCGTCTGCGGCCGCACCCCGCTGATGGACGAGTCGCTCGTGGTCGGCGCCGGCGGCGGGATCAAGAACACCCTGGTGCGCATCCTCGACGCCAGGGAGGCGCCGCCGATGCCGGCCCCGACACCCAACGCCTCGATCGATCAAAACGGCTGCCGCTTCGTTCCCCGGGTGCGGATCGTCCCGGTGGGGGCGCCGATCGACATCGTCAACAGCGACGGCATCCTGCACAACATCCACACCTGGTCGAAGGACAACCCGTCGTTCAACCGGGCGCAGCCGAAATTCAAGAAGGTGCTGACCGAGACCTTCCGCAAGCCGGAGATCTTCCGCATCAGCTGCGATGTCCACAGCTGGATGAACGGCTGGATCATCGTGGCGGCGGACGCCTACAACGTGCTGACCGACGAGTCGGGCGCCTTCACGCTGAAGGACGTGCCGCCTGGCAGCCACACTGTCGAGTTCTGGCACGAGAAACTCGGCCGCGAGACGAAAACGGTCACCGTGCCCGCCACCGGCGGTGCGACCGTCGACCTCGCGTTCAAGGCCCCGCAGGGTTAGCAGCGGTCGCGCTCCGGTCGGCGTCGAGCGCCAGGAGCCAGGCGCGGATCGCCCGCGGCGCCCACGGCCGCCCCTCGAGGGCGAGGGCGAAGGACGGCATCACCGGCCCCACGCCTTCGTCGAGCGCGCGCCGGAGCGCCGCCTCCGAGGCGCCGGCGCGCAGACCGCACGGGTGGCGCAGGTCGCCCGTCGCCGGGATCGGGCGGCCACCCTCGTCGCGCCAGGCCGATCCATCCCCTGGCGCCGCCCGTCCTTCGGCACCCGACCCGTGACATGCGGCGCACCCGAGCTCCCTGAAGAGCGCGGCACCGGCGGCGACGCTTTCGTCTTCCGGCGCCGGGCCCGGCGCCTCCGCGCCCGCCGACACCGGCGCGGCCGGCCCTTCGCCCCGCGCGTCGAGCGCCACGCCGCGGCCGCCGAGGCCGGGAGCGAATTCCCTGATCCGCCGCACCAGCGCCCAGCGCTCCTCCACCTCGAGGTGGCCGAATCCCGGCATCGCGCTGCCGGTGCCCGTGCCGATCGTGATCGACCGGAACAGGTCGGCGGCGCGCGGCGGCTCCCCTGCCGGCGTCGAACGGAAGCGATAGGCGCCGGTGGTGAAGTCGCGCGGCG
>Ga0184615_10001097_pt1 | contig 14745 bp, 15 predicted proteins | sample PLM4_65_coex_FD_133134 | JGI IMG/M metagenome (GOLD analysis project Ga0184615, IMG submission 133134) | Groundwater sediment microbial communities from an aquifer in East River, Colorado, USA - PLM4_65_coex | ecosystem: Environmental > Terrestrial > Soil > Riparian zone | place: USA: East... | reverse complement strand
TCGCGAGCTTCGAGCCCTTCGGCAAGGCCACGCCGTGGCGCGCCAGTAGCTGCTTCGATTCGTACTCGTAGAAGCGCAAGCGCAGGTCCTCCCGCAGGGCGACCCGTTTTTACTCTACGAGCCGCAAAGGGGCAATCGGGTGCGCGCCGATATGAAGCTCGAGAGGAGACACCATGGGCAAAGTTCTCGTCATCCTCATGCTCGTGCTCGGTGTGTGGATCGGACTCGAGGTCTTCACGAAGGGCACGGACGAAGCGTTCGGCGGGCTGTTCGCGTCCGGCGACGCGGCCGCTTCGCGCGAGGCCTCGGGCGTGCCGCAGGCCTCACCCGCACAGCGCATCGGGGCGCGCGTGCAGAAGAGCATGAACGCGGGCGCCGCGCGTTCGACGGGCGGCGTCGACGAGCCTGCGTCCGACGAGGCCGGCGCGGACGACGGGTCCGACAGCGAGGAGTAGCATCGAACGCCGAGAGCTCGGGAGGTTCGGCGTGAGCTACAAGCTGATCTTCGGCGCGAAGCGCAAGCCCGGCATGTCGCGCGAGGACTTCGGACGCTACTGGACGACCGCCCACGCCGAGAAGGCGCGGCGCGTCCCGGGCATCCGCCGCTACGTGATCAACCTGGCGCCGGATCTCGGTGGCGGCGGACGGGAGCTTCCGTACGACGGCTTCGCCGAGGTGTGGTTCGAGAGCGAGGCGGCGATGCGGGCGTCGGCGCGCTCGCCCGAGATCCGCGTCGTGCTCGACGACGAGAAGAACCTCTTCGATCTTCCGACGCGCTTCAGCGTGATCGTGCGCGAGCACGTCGTGGTGGACGGGTGAGCGCCCTAGAGATTTCCCTTGTGCTGCCCGCCGTCGACGGAAATCACGACGCCGGTGATCCAGCTCGCGCGCGCTGAGGCCGCGAAGACGACGGCGCTCGCGACCTCCTCCGCGGTGCCGAGCCGGCCCCACGGGATCGACGCCTTGATCGCGTCGTACAGCGCCGGGTTGCCCTTCTTGATCATCTCCCAGACGCCGCCGGGGAACTCGATCGAGCCCGGCGCGATCGTGTTCACGCGTATCTTCGCGGGCGCGAGCGCGACCGCCAGCGTCTTGGAGTGGCTGATCAGCGCCGCCTTCGCGGCGGCGTACGACGGTGGGCTGCCCGCCTCGAGCGCCGAGGTCGACGAGATGTGCAGGATCACGCCGCCGCCCTGCGCCGTCATCCACGGCACGACCTTCCAGCTCGCGCGCACCGTCGCCATCACGTCGACGTCGAACGAGATCTGCCAGCCTTTCTCGTCGTCGCTGATGCCGAAGCCGGAGGAGTTGTTGACGAGCACGTCGACGCGCCCCAGCGCCGCATGCGTCGCCTCGAGAAAGGCGTCGAGCTCGGCGGGCTTCCCGACGTCGGCGGTCTGCGCGTGCACCTTCACGCCCTTGGCACGCAGCTCCGCCGCGGTCGCCTCGAGCGCCTCCACGCCGCGCGCGCAGATGGCGACGTTCGCGCCTTCGTCGGCGAAGCCGAGCGCGGTGGCGCGGCCGATGCCGCGACTGCCGCCCGTGATCACCGCGACCTTGCCGCGAAGCCCGAGATCCATCGCGTCCCTTCCTTCCTAGCTCGCGAGAAGCGCTTCGAGGTCCGGCCAGTCGATCGCGGACTGCGCCGCGAAGGCGCGCATCAGGAGCTCGCGCCGCTCCGGCTCCACGCCCTTGCGGAACTTCGCCACGAGCTTCGCCAGGTCCGCCGGCTTCGGACAGGCGGGCGCGTCGGTCTTGAGCACGCCCTTCTCGTGTTCGAGGCCGAGCGTATCGAGCCACTCGCCGAGCAGCTCGGTGTGGTACTCGAGGAAGTACTCGGCGAGGACTTCCTCGGCCACGGCCGCCAGCGCGTTGCGCGCCAGCGCCTGGCGCATCCACGCCGCCTGACGCTTGCGCGGCTGCCGGCGCAGAAAAACGGGGCGCAGCCGGAACGCGCCCGCGGCGGCCGAGAGCGCGATCTCCTCGACGGCGGGCGCTTCCTTGTGGATCTCGTCGAGGAACGCCAGCGCCACCTCGGGACTCATGCGCGCAAAGATCTCGTTGGATCGCATCTGGCCGGGATCATACCCGTGCCGCGCATTCGATCAATCGGTCCACGTCCGTGGCCGATGAGACTGCACCGGGACACCGGCCTGAAGCGGAGCCGCGAAGGGGCAGCCATGGATCCGATACGCAGCGCGTACGAGGAAGATCCCGACATGCTCGAGATCGTTCGCGAGTTCGCGCACGAATTGCCCGCACGCATCGCCAAACTCGAGACCCTGGTCGCAGGGTGCTAGCACGCTGCGCTGCAAACCCTCGCGCACCAGCTGAAGGGCGCGGGCGGGGGCTACGGCTTCGGACAGATCACCGAGGCTGCAGCGCTTCTCGAACAGGCGTTGAAGTCGGGCGCAGCGGAGCCGCAGATCAAGGACCGCGCCGCCGAGCTCTGCGCGATTCTGCGCGCCGTCGTGGTGCCGGAGACGCGTTGAACCCGGAAGTCCCCAACCCCAACCGCGTGCTCGTGATCGACGACAGTGAGTCGATCCACAAGCTCGTCGTCGCGCGCCTGCGCCCGGAGGGGCTCGAGGTGCTCGGCGAGTTCGACGGCGAGCTCGGCATCGAGCGCGCGGTGGCGGATCAGCCGGATCTGATCCTGCTCGACATCGGGCTGCCCAACGTCGACGGCTTCGAAGTGTGCCGGCGGCTCAAGGAGCACGCGTCGACCCGGAACATCCCGATCATCTTCCTCACCGGCACGACCGACACCGAGTCGAAGGTGCGCGGTCTCGACCTCGGTGCCGTGGACTACGTGACCAAGCCCTTCGACCAGGTCGAGCTGCGCGCGCGTGTGCGCGCCGCGCTGCGCACGAAGCGCCTGCAGGACATCCTCGAGCAGCAGTCGTTTCTCGACGGACTCACCGGTCTGTGGAACCGCTCGTATCTCGACCGCCGGCTCGAGTCGGAGCTGAACGTCGCGCGCCGCTACGGCCGTCCGCTCACGCTGGTGCTCGCCGACGTGGATCACTTCAAACGCGTGAACGACAGCTTCGGGCATCTCTTCGGCGACATCGTCCTGCAGGGCATCGCCGAAGGGCTGCGCGCGTATGCGCGCCGCTCCGACATCGTCGCGCGCTACGGCGGCGAAGAGTTCGCGGTCCTCCTCACCGACACCAATCTGCGCGCGGCCATGTTCGTCTCCGAGCGGCTGCGCTCGTCGGCGGAGAACCGGCACTTCGAAGCGCGCTCCGAGGTGGTCAGTGTCACCGCGAGCTTCGGCGTCGCGTGCAGCGAGGATCTCGGCGCCGATCTCACCCCCGAGGAGCTGATCCGCGCGGCCGACGTGGCGCTGTACGCGTCCAAGGATGCCGGCCGCAACTGCGTGCATCTGTATCGCGACGGCGATCTGATCCTGACGACCGGCGACCCCGACGCGCTCGGTCCCGAGGACCAGGAAGGCGCCTAGCCGCCTCCGGGCCTTTGTGCGAGGTTCTGGGCCGTGAGTGCAGCGAGCCCACTTCGCTTCCACGTGCCGCTGGACCTGCGCGAGCCCGTCGTCATCCTGGCCTATGCCGGCTGGAACGACGGCGGCGAAGCCGCGACGACCGCCGCCTCACATCTGCTCGAGACGTTTCGCGCGGGCAAGCTCGCGACGCTCGAGATGGAGGAGTTCGTCGACTACACCGTCGTGCGTCCGCAAGTGCGACTCGCCGGCGATGAGGCGCGCGAGATCCACTGGCCCGATCACGAGTTCTTCGCGATCCGCTCCGAGACGCGCAGCTTCGATCTCGTCGTCGGTCTGGGCGTCGAGCCCCACCTTCGCTGGCGCGCATTCTCGTCGGCGGTGGTCGAGCTCGTCCGCCGGGTCGACGCGAAGCTCGTGATCCTGCTCGGCGCGTTTCTGGACGAGGTCATCTACTCGCAGCCGATCCAGGTGATCGGCGGAAGCGCGGATCCGGCGCTCCGCGCGCGCCTCGCGCTCGCGCCGTCGCGCTACGAAGGACCGACCGGCATCCTCGGCGTCCTCAGCGAAGCGATCCAGGCCACCGGCGTGCCGACGCTGTCGCTCTGGGCGCGTCTGCCGCACTACGTCCAGGAGGCGCCGAATTCGCGCGCGGCGCTGGCGCTCTTGCAGCGCGTCGAGGCGATCACGGGCTTCCCGCTCGACAAGACCGCGCTCGAAACCGCGGCCGCAGCCTTCGACCAGGAAGTCTCGGAATCGATCGCCGCCGATCCGCAGCTCGCAGCCTACGTGCGCGAGCTCAAGCGCCGCGCGTTCTCGAACTAACTAACTACGCTCGGCTGCGCCTCGCTGCGCGCGGCTTCGCCGCTTGCGGCTCCGCGCGCGAGCGGTCGCGCGCTGCGCCATCGCGCAACCGACGCCGAACGACGCGGCGCGCGCAGCGAGGCGAAGCCGAGCCTAGTCAACGAGTCCTACAGTCCGGCAAAGATGCGGCGGGTGGCTGGCGAGCGGTTTAGCGTGTAGAGGTGAAGGCCGGGTGCGCCGCGCGCGAGCAGCTCGCGGCACTGTGCGGTCGCCCAGTCGACGCCGATCTCGAGCGTGCGCTCGTCGTCGGCGCTGGCCGCATCGAGCGCACGGCCGAGCTCGTCGGGAATACGTGCGCCGCAGAGCGCAGTCATGCGCCGGATCGAGGCCGTGCTCACCACCGGCATGATCCCGGGCACGATCGGAAGCGTGATCCCGGCCGCGCGCGCGCGTGCGACGAAGGCGAAATAGTCCGCGTTGTCGAAGAAGAGCTGCGTGATCAGGAAGTCGACGCCGGCGCGGACCTTCTGCACGAGCATCGCGAGATCGTGCTCGGGACCGAGGGCCCTCGGATGTGTCTCCGGGTAGCAGGCGGCGCCGATGCAGAACCGGCCGCGCGCGCGAGTCAGTTCGACCAGCTCGTTCGCGTAGCGCAGCGCTTGCGGCGGGGGCTCGTAGCCGGCAGGCTGGTCACCGCCGAGCGCGAGCACGTTCTCGATCCCGGCGGTCTCGAGCTGGTCGAGCGTGGCGAGGAGCTCCGCGCGCGAGGAGCCGACACAGGAGAGGTGCGCCATGGCGGTGATGTCGATCTCGCTCTGGATGCGCGCGACGAGCTCGACGGTCTTGCGCCGCGTGGAGCCTCCCGCGCCCCAGGTCACCGAGACGAACGACGGCGCGAGCTGCTTCAAGTCGGCGATCGTCGCGTAGAGCGCAGCGAAGCCCGCGTCGGTCTTCGGCGGGAAGAACTCGAACGAGATCACGGGCGTTCCCCGCCCGAAACGGTCCGCGATCCGCATGAATTCTCCGCCGGCGCGCCTGGGTCGCACCTCAAGACTACTCGCGACGGCTCCGATTCTATCCGGAGTGAATGCCTCCGCGCGCTCGCGTCGACGCGTCCTCACCTCGCGCGTTCCGGTCCGCTTCATGGCGGAGGGGACCGAGGGCGTCGGCCATCTGAAGAACGTCTCGCGCACGGGTTTGTTCGTGCGCTCCTCCGATTTGCCGCGACCCGGCGTGCCGATCGCGCTGCAGCTCGAGACGCCGACGACGGGCGCGCTCGTCAACCTGCGTGGCGAGGTGCGCTGGAACTCCGACGGGCTCGGCTCGGCCACCGCGCAGTCGGGGTTCGGCGTGATGCTGCTCGAGCCGCCGCTCGAGTTCACCGCCTTCTTCCGCTGGGCTGTCGAGCAGGTCGAGAAGAACGAAGACGAGCCGGTCTAGGCTCCCGGCTTGTGCTATTCAGGCGCGGATGGCGCGCCCGGGCAGTGATCGGCTGATCTTCCCGCTCGATGTCGACTCGATCGAGCGGGCCCTGCCCTGGGTAGAGCGCCTGCGCGGAAGCGTCGGCGTCTTCAAGGTCGGGCTGGAGCTCTTCTCCGCTGCCGGGCCCGAGGCCGTGCGGGCCGTGCGCGCGGCGAGTGGCGCAGGCGTCTTCCTGGACGCGAAGCTCCACGACATCCCGGCGACGGTCGAGGGCGCGGCGCGAGCGCTGCGCGCGGTCGCGCCGGCGATGCTCACGGTGCACACCGCCGGCGGCAAGGCGATGCTCGAGGCCGCAGTGCGCGGCGCGGGCCCAGGCGTCTGCATTCTCGGCGTGACTCGACTCACGAGTCTGGAGGCGTCGGTCGACGAGATCTGTGAGCTCGCGCGGCTCGCGCGCGAAGCCGGCTGCGGGGGGATCGTCTGCTCGGGCGCCGAGGCCGCTGCGGTTCGCCAGGCTGTCGGGCCCACACTGCGAATCGTCTGCCCGGGCGTCCGCCCCGCCGGCGGCGATCCCGGCGACCAGACGCGGGTCGTGACGCCGGGGTCGGCGATCGCGGCGGGCGCGGACTACCTGGTCTGCGGCCGGCCGATCCGAGACGCGGCGGATCCCGTCGCCGCGGCGAACGCCATCGCCGACGAGATCGCTCGCGCCCGGGCGCAGCGGGCGGGCTGAACGACACCCGGGCGAAACGAGAAAGGCCGGGGACCCCACTTGGAGATCCCCGGCCTGGTCACTCGCTGACTCGCGCTAGAAGTTCTGGCGCCAGTAGATCATGTCGACTGGATCGAGACTCAGGCCTCCGCCGTCCGGATTCTGGATCTCGCCCATCGATGTCTGGGTCGAGATCTTCACCACGATCGCCCCGTTCGAGTCCTTGGAGACCGTGATGCGCGGGTCGGTCGGCGCGCCGTTTCCGAGCGAGCGCTTGCGCACGAACTGATTCACGTTGACCGGATCGTCGAGCGAGGCGGTCCCGTCGGCGAGGTCCCAGGCCCACTCTTGGGTCGTGCCGCCGAGTGCACAGTTGCCGCCCACGCCTGAGCCCGCCACATCCGGCATGTACGAGACCGTCGCGACCTTGCCTGCGAAGATCAGGTGGTTGGTGATGAACTTCTCCCCGTCGGGCACGCGGAAGAAGTAGCCCTCGTCCGCCGTGTTCGGATCCGTGGGGATGCCCGTGACGTCGTTCACCGTGCCGTGGCCAGCCAGCGGGACCGTCGCCGGGAACAGCGGCTCTTCGTAGATCGGCAGCGTCGTCGGAAACGCGCCGGTCCCCGTCGGGCGTCGATCGGCGACCACCCAGAAGCGGTTGTTGTCGTCGTGCAGACCGACCATGCCATTCGGATCGTTGGGATCGGCCACGCCCTGGTAGCCGAGATCCGTGCGCTCGCCGCTGGCGAAGCTCAGCATGAGCACGCCCTCGCTGTAGGCCGCCGCCGCACTCTGGAAGATGCTGTGATAGTGCTGGATGCCTCCCCCGACGGTGGCGACGGGCGCCTCGAACAGGATGCCCGCGGGCCAGACCGTGGTCGGCACGACACCCGCCACGGGCACGCCCACCCTCGAGAGGTCCCACTTCCAGAGCTGGCCGCCGAGGTCGCCGATGTACACGGCGTCCGCGAAGCCATCGAAGTTCAGGTCGAGCACGGCCGGCTCGGCCGGGATCGCGTACTTCATCTTCGAGAAGGTGGGGCTGTTGGGGTCCTGCGTGAGACGGGCGAGGATCGACCCGTCCTTGATCTTCACGACGTAGACGCCGCGCCCCTTGGTGGTGTAGGTCCCGCTGTTCGGGTCGTTGGTGTAGACGGACATGTTCGGGTTGCCCTCGGGCCGATAGCCGGCGCCGAAGATCGCCACCCATTCCTCGTAACAGTCGCCGTCGCCGTCGTTCGCGCCGCACGTGTCGCCAAGGCCGATGGTGCCGCGAATCTTCACGCGCGTGACGATCGGCCGCGACCAGGTCTGACCCAGGCCCGCGTGCGTGAACTCCCACATGAAGCGCGGAGACGGACCGTGATAGCCGGAGGTCGCCTGCGGGTCGGTCACGTCGAGCGCGAGCAGACTCTCGCCGCCCTCGCGCAGCGGTGCGAGCAGCACGGTGGTCCAGTCCGACCCTTCCTTCAGGCCGTCCGAGTCGTAGTCGATCCAGACGTCCGCTGCGGACGGGCTGCCGTCGACGTAGTACTGCTTGGCGATGTCGTCCTTCGGCAGCAGCTTGATCTTCGGCAGCAGCGTGCCGGGCACGAACCCGAAGAGCTCGTGGCCGGTGCCCGCGTCGTACGACTCGTCGCCCACCACGGAGGTGTTGGGGTCCACGAAGCCGCCGGCCTCGATCGCGTGGAGCACACCGTCGTTGGCGCCGACGTAGAGCATGCGCTCGCGCTGGCGGAACGTGGCCATGAACGAGGTCGAGGTGCTCGCCGGACCATAGCCCGTCTCGAAGCGCAAGAAGGGCAGCGGCGGGCCGATCGCAACGGGGTTGGAGTGGAAGACGTCGCCCAGGACCCACGGGCGCGCGTCCACGAGCGATCCGTCGCCGTCCTCGTCGAACACGTCGTAGCCGTGCACCCAGCTGACGATCGCGTCGGCGAGTGCGTCGGCGTCCGGGAGGGCGGGAAGGTTGGGGTCTAGCGGATATTGCGCCAGCTCGGGCAGCGTCACGCCTAGATCCACTGCGGTGATGCCGGCGGGCGTGAAGTCCGCGCGCGCGCCGGACTTGTTGGTGTAGAGCGACCGCGACGCGTAATCGGCGATCAGCGTGTCATGCACGTCCCAGTGGGGATTGCGCGGCTCTTTGAAGACCTTCGTGATCGGGTCGATCGCCGGCTGGTTGGCGTCGTCGAGCACGACCAGCGACGGATCGAAGGTATACGCCTCGATGCGCCCCGGCCAAGCCGACTTGCGGCCGGTCGGGACGAAGTAGGCGGTGTAGAAGCCGTTGCCGAACGCGCTGCGGCTCGCGGGCACGGTCGCCGCGGTGAACGACGTGTTGCGCGCGAGGATGTCGTTGATCGCGCCGATCAGCGAGCCGGCCAGGTCATCGGCGTCGTTGGCACTGAAGTACAGGCCGTGGCCCTCGACCGCCGCGTCCTGCAGAAGCGGCGAGTCGACCGAGAAGCCGACGGTGTACGTGATGACGTTCTGATTGCCCGAGAGCGTCGGGCGCAGGTCGGTCGCGTACAGCTTCTTCGCGACGTCGTCGAGGTAGTCGCCGTCGCCGTCGATGAAGCCCGACATCACGGTCGTGAAGTTCGTTCCGTAGTGGTTGTTGGAGTCACTCGTCGGCAGACCGTCCGTCACCACGATCACGAATAGCTTCTCGCAGGAGCTCGTGACCGGAGTCGCCGGCGTACCGGAGAAGCCGGCGGCGTTGGGCTCTCGCCCCTGGAGATCACGGCTGTATGCGGGATAGGATGTGAGACCGCTGGTGCTCTTGAGACGGTCGGCGCCCGCGAGGTAGCGCCCGACGTCGACGAGGGTCTCGGACAGCGGCGTGGAGCCGTTTGCGTCCAGGCCGTTGGGGTCGCTCGGGTTGTTGGTCAGCTTGACGAGGATGGCCGCCTTGCTGTTGATGTCGGCGGGGACGACGACGAAGCCTCCGTTGTTGGTATTGCCCTCATAGCGCGCGAGGCCGAACTTCACCTTCGGCGGCTGGAAGTCGACGTTCATCGCGTTCAAGAGCGTGGTGACCGCCTGCTTCGCGGCCGCCAGGCGATCCTGCGCGATGAACGGGACCGGGACGGTCCCCTTGTAGATCTCGTTCACCATCCACCACAGGTAGTTCGGCGAGTACAGCGTGGTCGACGTGAACGAGAGGTCGGGCGTGGTGATGGTGGTATAGGGCTGGGACGTGGTGGTGACGCTGCCCTCGCGCCGGCGGACGCGAGTGGCGGTGCTGCAGGTGAAGTCTGAAGGGACGTTCGCGCAGCCGCCCGGGACGTTCCAGCACTTGATCACGTGGCCGCTCTCAAGCTGGTTGCCGAAGTCGTCGTCATCCGCACAGCTCGTCGAGCCTGGCGCGCAGACGGCCTGGCTCTGTCCGTTGTTGGTCGCGTTCGGGAAGATCTGGCAGGTTCGCTCGTAGCTCTCAGTGCTGGTGCCGGTGCCGGTGCCGCTGTCCTCCCAGTTGAGCGGAGAGGTCGAGACATCGCGGAACGCCGCGGGACGATTGGTGGCGTCGGTGTTCGGCCGATTGAACCAGACCGAGGGATTCGAGGCGCCGCGGTCGGTTCGGTAGTTCTCCGGCAGAACGATCTGCCGCATCGACCCGGAGGTATCGAACTGGATCATCACGACGGGCGGCACGGAGCGCGAGAGGATGTCGAGATCCCCCGCCTGTGCGCGCGCGTCGCGCGCGATGCCCAGTGCCCCGAGCACACCGAGCAGCGCAATGAGTCGTGCGAGTTTGTTCGTTTCCATCAGTAGGATCCTCCGCCAGCACCCTCATGAAGCCTGTATTGAGCCTGCAGATGCACCATGCCGTCGGCGACGTCGGTTGCGACGATGTCGGCGCGGACGGCCGAGAACGATTGAGCGCCCTGACTGCCGATATTCATCATGTAGCCGTCGGGCGCTTCCGCGCGGCCGTTGCCGGCGGCGCCGATGGGCTCCGGGACGGCGTTCTCGGGTCGACCCGAGCGCACCGCGATCGGATTGCCGAAGTTGTCGTTGACGAGCGTCGGCTCGTCGACCGTGAACGCCGCCATCGTCGCGCCGCCGTAGCTCGAGAGCAGGCGCGATTGCACCATCGCGAGCCCGGACTCAGCCGCGTAGAGCGTCGCGTCCTTGCGGCGCGATCGGCCGCTCGCCGACGCTTCGTCCTGGGCGTGCTGCAGCGCCGTGATGCCGAGCGCGCTCATCAGCAGAAGCAGCACGATCGCGATCAAGAGCGCCGCGCCGCGCTCGTCGCGCAGGACATCGGAACCCGATCGAGTGACTCGCAGCGCGTTCATCAGCTCTCTCCCATGACGACGAGATTGCGCGGCAGGATGCTCGCGTTGAAGCTGCGGCGTCGGAACCGGTCGGGAGTCGGGTCGGCCAGGCGATTTGCGAGCGCCGGCCGTCCCGCGCCGAGCATGCGACCGCTCGCGGTTCGCTGCTCCTCTTCACGCTCCGAGCGCGCGAGCACCGTGACGCGAACGCGGCGGACCATCGAGTTGTCCGCCGGGATGGCGCCGCCCGGAGGATCCGGGTTGTTCAGCGTGTTGACCGGAAACTCGTCGTCATCGTCCTGAACGCCGTTCGGCGCGCCCGAGTTGTCGAGCCAGTATTCGATCTCCAGATCCTCGATCGACGACGCGAGCAAGAGGCCGTTGCGGCGCAGCTCGAGCGCGACTGGGTCGACCTCGTAGATCTGCGCCGGCACCGCGCGCAGCTGCGGCGTAACGCCGCCGATGTACGCCGTCGCGTCGCCGTGATTGACGAGCGAGTCGCCGTGGTCCTCGAAGTAGATCGTGTTCCCTACGATCTGCGTGATGCGCGCGCAGAACGTCTCGGTCGGCGACGCGATGATGATCCCGCCGCCGTTGCCGGCGCCGGCGGCGCTGGGGGCGAGGAAGTCGGTATTCGGCGCGGTGCCGTCGATGTCGAGGCTGATGACGCTCACGCGGTCGGTCTGGAGATCCGTGACCGTGGCGCCGTCGAAGGGCCGCGTCTTCGTGTCGAGCGGCGAGGGCGCCCCGCTGAAGTCGAAGTACGAGGCGTCGGAGACGCAGAGCCGGTCGGCATCGTCGTCGCCGCCGTCGACGCTCGAGACCGCCGCCCAACGCGGCACCATGAAGCCGGCCATGCGCGTGTCGAACGAGATCAGATCGAGCGTGAGCCGCGCCTGCTCCTGCGTGTCGAGGGCGCGCTCGTTGCTCGTGAACACCTTCTTCTGATTGCTGAACACGACCAGGAGCTGCGCGGTGACGATCCCGAGCACGGCGACCGAGATCATCAGCTCGATCAGCGAGAAGCCCGCGGCCGAGTGAGAAGTGCGGCGCATGGCTAGTTCATCCTCTTCACGGAGTTCAGCTGGACCTGCTGGATCCCGCCTCGCGCGGCCGTCCAGGTCACCGTCACGATGACCTGCGCCAGGCCGGCCGATGGCGCGTTGGGCGTCACCTGCACGCTGCGATTGAAGCGGATCGTGTCGTCCTGTTCGGCGGTAAGCTGGATCGGATTGGCCGGGTCGTCGATCACCGCCGCGGCCTGCAGCACCGGCGCGTTCGGCGGCAGCGCCTCCAGGTCGTCCATCTGCTCGCGCGCCAGGAACATCGCCTGTTGCAGGTTCTTGCTGCGCGACGAGACCTTCATCGCGGTGAGCTGCGCGACCGCGATCGACAGCAGGCCAACGCCGAGCACTGCCATCGCGATCATCACCTCGAGCAGGGTGAAGCCAGACTCACGAGTCGAGTCACTGAGCCGCCGGTGGATCTTCATCGCTAGTGCCACTCCCCGCTGCCAGCGTCCAGTTTTTGAAGCTTGACCGACCCGAGCGGCATGACGAGCACCGCCAGGACCATGCTGTCGTTGTCCGTGAGATAGATTCCGCCGGCGCCCGTGCCCCACTCGGCCGGCGTGTCGGCGGCGACCGCCGCGCCTTGCGGCGAGAAGGCCGCGACCGCAACGCCGAGCGCGGCCGAGACGGGCAGCGTGGTGCCGTCGGCGATGGAGGCGAGGTCGACGTTCGGCTCCCCCTCGCTCAGGTCGTCGGGCGAAACCGGGAAGGCCGAGAACGGCGAGCTCACGGCGCCGTAAAGCGACACGGCCGAGCTCGTTCCCGATGGCAGGTAGATCGGTTTAATGGCGTCGGCGGCGGTGGCGGCGTTGTCGCCGTCGGTGTCCGTCACGAGCGCCGCGATCTGGCCGGGCTGGAAGGGCGCGATCCCGTTGATCGGCTCGCCGAAAAGCAGGAACGTCATCCGCCCGGCCGCGACCGCGCGTGCGCGCGCGTCCGTGATCATGCCGCTCACGCCCATTGCCGCCCGACGCGTGTCTTCCCTGCGGCTGAAACGCGTCACCATCGGCATCGCGATCGCGACCACGATGCCCATGATCGCGACGGTGACCATGAGCTCGATCAGCGTGAAGCCCTGGCGGTCGTGAAATCTTTTCATGGTCCTCGCCTCCGCGGGGAGTGAGGAGCAACGCCCGTGCCGCAGGCCCGGGGGGCCGCGCCGGGCGCCGCGGCCAGCTTCGGCACGCGCGACCCGCGCAAAAAGTACCGACCCGGAAAAGCTTGCGCGGTCTCGGGGCTTCCTGCACAAATGGAAGCCCGATCCCTCTCTGGTTAAGGAGCACGTCGTGACGACCCCCCTCGCCCCCGACCGCACGCGCAAGGCCCTGGCCTCGCTCGAAGCGCCGCTCGCGCGCGCAATTGCCAGCGCACGAACACGCGACATCGACCTGCAACAGGTCGCGATCGCAAGGCTTGCGGACGTCGCGACGAAGCTGCGCGCCGCGCAGGACCTGGCCGCCTACGCCGCGACGGCGGGCGCGATCTACCAGGAGCAGGCGGCGATCTTCGCGGGACACGTCGCGGCCGAGATCGCCCGGATCGTGCGCGACCACGGCGCGGAGCACGGCCTGAGCCACGCCGATCTGCCGAGCGAGGAGACGCAGGCGTTCGCGCGCGAGGCGCTGGCCGAGGAACGCATGCGCGCGATCGGCCGCGCGGTCGCGCAGAACCGCGGCCGGAACGACTGCCCGCTCGACGAGACGCTCGTGCTCGCGCGCGACGCGGCGCGCAGCTTCGCGGAGAGCGAGGTCGCGCCGCACGCCGAGCACATCCACCGCGGCGACGAGCTGGTGCCCGAAGCCTTCCTGGAAAAGATGGCTGCGCTCGGCTACTTCGGGCTCTCGGTTCCCGAGCGCTACGGCGGCGTCGAGATGGGCAACGTCGCGATGTGCATCACCACCGAGGAGCTCTCGCGCGCCTCGCTCGCGGCCGCCGGATCACTGATCACGCGCCCCGAGATCCTCGCGAAGGCGCTCCTGGCCGGCGGCACCGAGGCGCAGAAACAGCACTGGCTGCCGAAGATCGCCGCCGGCGAGCTCATGGTCGGCATAAGCGTGACCGAGCCCGACATCGGCAGCGACGTCGCGGGCGTCAAATGCCGCGCGGAGCGTGCAACGCAAAATGGTGTCGCGGGCTGGACGATCACCGGCCCGAAGGCCTGGTGCACCTTCGCCGGCCGCGCCGACATACTCGCCCTGCTCGCGCGAACCGACCCCGACATGAAGAAGGGCGCGCGCGGCCTCACGCTCTTCGTCGTGCCGAAGGAGCGCTCGTTCGGTCACGAGTTCGCGTTCACCCAGCCCGGGGGCGGGCGGCTCGCGGGCAAGGCGGACGCCACGCCCGGCTACCGCGGCATGCACTCCTTCAGCCTCAACTTCGAGCGCTGGTTCGTAGCGGGCGAGAACGCCGTCGGCGGTGAGGACGGCGTCGGCAAGGGCTTCTTCCTGCAGATGGGCGGATTCGCGGCGGGTCGCCTCCAGACCGGCGGCCGCGCCTGCGGCCTGGCCCAGGCCGCGCTCGAGAAGACCGCCGAGTACGTGGTCGACCGCGCGCAGTTCGGCAAGCCGCTGATCGAATACCAGCTCACCCAGTACAAGCTCGGCTGGATGGCGACGCAGCTCGCCGCCGCGCGCGCGATCACCTACAGCGCGGCCGCCGCGATGGACGAGGACGAGCGCAAGGCCGCCCCCTACGCCGCCCAGGCGAAGCTGCTCGCCTGCGACGTCGCCGTCTCCGTCACACAGGACGGTCAGCTTCTGCACGGCGGTTGGGGCTACGCCGAGGAGTACCCGATCAGCCGCTACGTCGTCGACGCCCAGGTGCTGCCGATCTTCGAGGGCGTGAAGCCGATCCTGCAGCTCAAGGTGATCGGCCGCGCCCTCCTCGGCGTCTAGCGCAGCGGTCCGATGCAAGCGCAGCGGTCCGATGCAAGCGCAGCGGTCCGATGCAAGCGCAGCGGTCCGATGCAAGCGCAGCGGTCCGATGCAAGCGCAG
>Ga0184615_10001095_pt1 | contig 14753 bp, 12 predicted proteins | sample PLM4_65_coex_FD_133134 | JGI IMG/M metagenome (GOLD analysis project Ga0184615, IMG submission 133134) | Groundwater sediment microbial communities from an aquifer in East River, Colorado, USA - PLM4_65_coex | ecosystem: Environmental > Terrestrial > Soil > Riparian zone | place: USA: East... | reverse complement strand
GTCCCGAGGGCGCGGTGAACATCGTTTATCGCCGGGAGTTGAGCACGGCCCAGGATCTGGCGGCCGCACGCAAAGAAAAGGCCGAGGAGTTTCGCGCGCGCTTTGCCAATCCCTACGTCGCGGCCGAGCGCGGCTACGTTGACGCGGTGATCGCCCCTCGGGAGACCCGCCCCCGCCTGATCCGCGCCCTGGCAATGCTCGACAACAAGAAGGACACCATGCCGCGTAAGAAGCACGGCAATATCCCGCTGTAGTGACGAGAGCCTAACGTGTATTCGCACGGCCGATCCGCTCCAGGATGGCGATGCCCGGACCGGCGTGCATTGGCGGCCAGTTCGCAATTTGACGGAGCGGCTGACGCGCGCGCTTCGCGACTTCTGCCAAGAGCTTGGCATCGCCCGTCTCGATCAATGCCAGCAGCGCATACGAGGCCTTATTCCAGTCGGTCCAATGCACTGATTCAAAGAGGTCTAACAGGGGCTGGGGATCAAACCGCAGCCGGGAGCGCGTCGCTGTCGATCGGGCCAGCACGCCGATGGCTCGAACGGCGTTGTTTCTCACAAGTGCACTTGGATCTCTTACTGCACTCATCAGCACGTCGGCTAGAGCCTGGTCCTTCGGCCCATACGGAATCAAATGGACCGCCGCGGCTCGGTCATCCGCCTTAGAAGAGGTGAGGGCCACCTCGCGCCAATGCGCTACCTGCCCGCCGGCTCGGGCAATGATCTCTTGCTGAAGCTTCCGCTCCGGAGGATAGCCGCTCAGCGCGTGTCCTGCGGAATCATCTTCGGCGGATTGACCTGTTGCGGCGGCCTCTTGCACCCGATCCATCAAACGGTGATACAGGGAGAGGTCCTCACGGTCGAGGCGGACGGCTCCTGCCGGCGTCGGACGAAGGTGTGGACGTCGATCCGTCGCTTTGACGCCCACATACAGAATCGCGGTGCCAGCGGGCTCACAGCACACCCACGTCAGGTCGCTTTGCCGCCACAAGCGGGACATGGCGAGTGTCTCGCGGAGTTTGTCTCCGTCATTTTCGCCAAGGGAGATCGGAATCGGCGGAAGGAGTTTGCGGACCGCGGCTTCGAGGCGCAGGTCACCGAAAACCACGATGCGCCCTACCGGCGGCAAATCGGCCGCGGTGCAGCTTTCACTGCCAAGTAGCGCAAGTGCCAAGACTAATGCGCAGCGCATGCTTCGCGTCGACCTCTACTTCCTAATCAGCCAGACTTCAGAGACCTGATTTCCCCGCCCGTTCCCGCCCAGGCCCGGCTGGCGATGCCAGGTAAGGATGAGTTCACCGTTCCGAATGGCGCCCGCGGGGATTTCAAACTCCAGAGGCTTAACGGGAGACGGCTTGCGAATGAAGGGATGAACTTCCTTGTCGCCTGCGGTGAGACGAATCTCGCGCGTTAGACTGTCGCCGGCATAGACCACACGCACCGTGTACTTTGCCGCGTCGTTGAGCCCGGAATAGCGCAGCCTCAAGGGAGTCTCGTTCAACGCTTCGGCGTGGCGCCACCAGCTTCGCCGCCAAGGCGTGCCCACCCGCGCCGTCGGTCCGAACCCGATGAGTGCAGACTCCAGGAACGCCGGGTCTTGCTCGAAGCCCGGCCCGCGGATCAAGTGGGGAGCGCCACTGGGATCGCCCAACTCATCGTAGAATCCGCCGGGCCCCGGATCGGTCCATCCGGTAATTTCCTGAATCCTCTGAAGGCGCTCACGCTCGTCACTAAGACCGCGCAACGCGGAGAACCGTTGCTTCAGCCAGAGCCGGTTGTTGAGCGGCGCGTCGATCGTGTCCAAGTTGGCGCCGCGGTCTACGGAGATTGCCTTGTAGCGCTCCACGCTGAGTTGCATCCGAATGCTCTGGTAAAGCGCCTCGGCCAGCTCGAAGACCCGTGTGCGCAGATCCTGGGCGACGGGCGATGGGTCGAGGGCTTTCTCCGCTTCAGCGATCGCCGTTTGTGACCCGGACCGTCCGGCTTCTCGCAACCGGTCCATGGCACGCTCCTCCGCCGCCGTCTCATGCAGCAGCCGGCTGCGGGTATACGCGTCGTAGTAGGCCCGGTAGAGCGGTTGCTGGAAGCGCCAGTTCAGCAGGTCCTGCGGCGACGCCGCTTTCTCCAGCCGCTGGAATTGCTGGAGCGTGGCGTCCACTCCTTGGTTGCCCGCCAGCGATCCTCGCCAGTTGCGCTCCAGCGCCAGCAGTCCCTGCGCCATCGAGTCTTGATAGTGCTCTCCCAGGAAATAGCGGCTGTACTCCCGCAGGATTTGCGTAACGTCGGCATTGGGATCCCAACCGAGCGAGCTCCAGACGACCTTGTTCACATCATCGTTGCAGCCTTCCGAATAGGTGATGAAGCCGATGGTGTGAGGCTGTGTGATCCTGAAGATTCGAGCCTGGTCGAGCGGACGGGGATTGATGCCCTCACGGCCTTCGGTGACCGCGTAAGCCACATCCCAGTTGGGCACAGGATACTGGCATTGCCGGCTGTGGGTGATGTCGGGATAATGCCGGATGGGATACTTCTTCGGAACCGCCGCGCGCAACTGCGGCAAGCTCATCCTCACTTGCGGACCGAAGACCACACCGCCCAGCCAAGCCGGCTGATCCTTGTTCAGGATCGCGAGAAACTCCTCCATCCATTCCTTGTCGAAACTCTGCGGCGAAACCCACATCTGTGCGCGAGGGTGATAACGCCGCAGCGAAGCGCTCTGCTTTTCGAGCAAAGCCATGAGGTGCTTCGGCTGCGTATGTCCTGGGTCGCCGCCTGGGACGAAGACCGCATCAATCCGAGGAAGCCGTTTGAAGACTTCGCCCCACTCGTTCAGCGCGAACTCCACGGTCTTCGGATCGGAATAATCCTTGTCCATAGCCGGATACCAGATCCATACGTCCAGGCTGTAGGCGTCGAGCAGACGCGACATCCCGACCATCATTTCCATGGGTGGCAGCGGAAAGTGCGGGCTCGTGGCTGCGTCGTCGGAGCGCGGAGGAATGAGTTCCACGGCGTTGGTTCCGAAGACCGCCAGGTCGCGAATGTATTGCTCCCAGACAGGCAACGACCACGCGTCGTAGGAATTGGTCTTGGGCCGATAGCCAAGCTGGTGGCCGCGCAAAGGATACTTGGGCGCGGTGGTCACGCTGAAATCGTCGGGAAGGGAGACTCTACCCGGCTCCATGCGCAACTCGCGCAGAAGGCGGCCCACTCCAAACAGCACTCCGCGGGCGTCGTTGCCGGTGATTACTACCGAGCGTTGCTGGACTCGGATGCCATAGCCTTCCGGCGCGCCATTGCCGCGAGCGATCACCACCTTAGGCGCCGCTCCGGCAGGCGAGGTCCGCACCACCGGCCAGCGGATCTGGGTCCGCTTCTCCACTTCCTCAACCAGCATGGTGACCGCTTTGCTTTCGGGGGCAACCACGACGGCCTTGGTCAGATCCAGGGCGGCGGCAAGGAGGAGAAGAGGAACCACAGACTACACAGATTACACAGATCCGGAGTCTATGGTAGAAAAGGATTGCGCTTAGGGGCGCATCCAGTCCGCGGAAAGGGCCGTGCCCACCCATGGAACCCAACTGAAGGTTACGAACCTTCTTTCAGCCTGATCCGTGCGGACTCCAGGCATGCAGTGAAAGGAGATTCGTATGTCTGACGCAATTCCGCTGCCCCCTCGTCCCAACCTGGAGCAATACAAGAAGCTGGCCAAGGATTTCCAGCATGCCTGCAAGTCGGGCGACTCCGATGCGATCCGCCAGTGGGCCGCGCGCTGGATGAATACGCTCGCCCGGCTGCAAGGCTTCGAAATGACCGAGTTCCACCGCGAAGCGCAACGGATCGAGCAGCGCTGGCACAACTTCCAGAAGTCGAGCAAACGCCCGGCGCGGTGCACATTAGCGGACGCGCAGTTCTTTGTGGCGCGCGAGCACGGCTTCACAAGCTGGCCGAAGTTTTCCAAGCATCTGCAAGGACTGGGACGCGCCAACTCTCCGGTCTCGAACTTTGAAGCCGCGGCCGACGCCATCGCCAGCGGCGACGCGGCGAAGCTCAAAAAGCTGCTCAAAGTGAATCCGGATCTGATGCGTGCGCGTTCAACGCGTGAGCATCGCTCGACGCTGCTCCACTACGTCTCGGCCAACGGCATCGAGGATTTCCGCCAGAAGACGCCGAAGAACATTGTCGAGATCACCAGGATCCTGCTCGACGCCGGCGCCGACGTGAATGCCGAGTCCGATGCCTACGGTGGCGGATCGACGACGCTCGGGCTGGCGGCCACCAGTATGCATCCGCAACAGGCCGGAGTGCAGATCGCGCTACTCCAGACGCTGCTGGATTACGGCTCGCGCCTCGATCAACCATCCGCTGCCGGCAATGCGCACTCCGTGGTCAACGGCTGCCTGGCTAACGGACAACCGCAGGCCGCAGAGTTCCTGGCGAAGCTCGGCGCGCCGGTGGATTTCGAATCCGCCGCGGCGTTGGGCCGGCTCGGGCAAGTCGAGGGCTATTTTGACGAACATGGTGTCCTTAAGCCTCCCGCGACCAGAGAGCAGATGGAATCAGCCTTTCTGTACGCTTGCGGATACGGCCAGAAAGAAGTTGTCGAGTTTCTGCTGGACCGCGGCGTCGAGCCGAGTGTGCGCAACTCCAGCCGACAGACCGGCCTGCACTGGGCCGCGTACGGGGCTGACGTTGACATCGTGAAATTGCTACTCGAGCGCGGCGCGCCGGTTGATGTGAAAGACGAGGGCTTTCACGCCACGCCGTTCGACGTGGCGCTCTACGTCTGGAATAACGCTCGAGACCGCGAGGAACGTGAACGCTGCTACGAGGTGGTCGCGCTGCTGGCGCGGGCCGGCGCCAAACTCGACCCACAGCAGTGGACTGACCCCGCGAAGGGCCGGTCGGAAATGTTAGAGAAGATCCGCGCCGATCCACGCATGAGTGCGGCGCTTCGTGGCGAGAACTCCGAGACAACCTGATAGAGCGCGTAACGATCACGGCACGCGCCGTCGGCTCAAGCGCGTCTTAGCCGGCTCAATCACTTCTCCGAGCGCTCCAAGACTCTTCTTAGTCCTTGTCTGAACTTCTCAAGCTTGGGCGCGATGTCCGAACGTGGAGACGATTCAAGGCGCTCCAACACCTCGACAGCGCGCCTAAGAACTCTAATCTCTCCGTCAGCGTCTCGGCGGCGGCGGAAGATCACCGCAAGCCGATCGTACGGATGGTTGCCGTCGAATCCGTCGCGGATGTTTGCCTCATAGCATTCAATGGCGTTATCGACAAGGCCCTCTGCCTCAAGCTGGATACCACGCAAATTGCGCTCAACCGAATCAGACGGCACCTGCCAATCTGGCCGATGTGCTCGTTCAGCTGGACGAACGACCTGCCTTCGTGGGGCCCACACATCCAGACGCAAGCCTGGGCTCCGACCAGCGATCCGTGCATACATGACCTTGAGCGTTGCGCCAATCGCAGAATCTCCGAGGTTTCTCGCGATCTCGGACGAAACGTCCGATGGGAGGAACCCCAGCCGACCCGCTTTCTCGACCTCTCCAGCGCTCCACCGACCGTACACAGCTATGGCGTTGGGATCAACCGGGTTATCGAGAACACGCAGCAACTCTATCCTCCGGTGTGCCCCAGAAATGAACGCGCAAGCGTTTGCCAGTGGCTCTGGTCGCATGATTCCAGCAACCGCCACGAATTCCGCGATCTTACGTGGTAGTCCCTTTGGGTGGCGCTGGTTGATTCGGATAACGTACCCGGGGTCGTCGGCGAGGCGAAACTCCGAGTCAAACCCCCGCGCGTACGGATCAACGACAACAGGTGCGGACATAGCTCCTCCAACGGAGGCACCACTGGACTTGCCCGTTACGCGGTCCCAGAAAGACATGTGGTTCCTTTCGGCCAAACATGAGAATTACCGCTACGCGGCTTGTCGCGCAGGTCCGGTTGATTGCCGGGTTAGGTTCACCTGCGATTCGTATAGGACAGACACTGATGAAGTGCCGCAATAATAAGGTTCTCGGCATTGTAGAAAACGTCACCCGTACTACCTTGCGCGGTTGCCTTATCACGCTCATTGTTTTGTCGTGCGTAGACGCAGCGGAAGCCGCGCCGCTTCCGCACTGGAAGGCAATGAATGAAGGTGTCCAATTCGATGGCAGTTGGGCGCTTAGAAAGTGGGCTTGGCCTTTGAATCTCGCCGAGAAGCCATTCGCGAACTGGCCTAACGGCTTCGTTGAACTCTCTACGCTTATCTCGTCCGAGCGCCAACCAGTGTCCAAGCCCGAGGCCAATGAAAAAAGTGAGCAATCCGAACAGCGCGGCGTTGGCAAGAACGGTCTGTTGGAGATGCTCAAGGAACATGGATTGTATTGGCCGATGACGTTTCTTGCTGGCCTGATATGTGGTGGCGCATTTGGGTGGCCTCTGTCTTCAAGATCTCGCCATCGAGGAACCTCTTGTTTGGGCCGAACCGCATGAAAACCACCTACGGCCAGCCTAACACGAAACCGCCATCGCCTTAGATTCATGCAGATCGAATTACGTCGGAGGCGTGACGCGGGCCGCTCGAAGCCCACTTGCGACGGGTTCGAAAGCGGCACGAGACCGATCTGAAACCGGAATCCGCGTAATCCGTGGTTCCTTTACCTCTGCGACAACCTGATTCCGCCATCCCCGGTACGGATGGTGAAGAGGTGTCCGCCGGAGCCAAGGCGAGTGCGGAAGTCGTGGCGGTCGGTGCGGCCCTCCCGGTCGTGCGTTCCAGCGCCGTGCAGGTCGGCGCGGATGCGGCCGTCGCCGGTATGGGCATCCACTTCTCCGGAGAACGTTGCGGGCAATTCCACGGACACGCGGCCGTCGCGGGTCCGGACACTCCAGTTGGACTTCATGGCCGAGCCGGTATCAACCGTCGCCGAGACGTGCCCGTCGCCGGTTTCCACATTCAGTTCGTCAAACCGTCCGTCAACGGTCACGTGACCGTCGCCAGTGTGCGCGACCAACGTGCCTTTGATCCGCGAGAGACTGATGTGGCCGTCGCCGGTCTGCAGTTTCACCGCGCCTTCCAGGTCGCGGCCGGAAATATGGCCATCGCCGGTGTGGACCCGGATGTTGCCGGAGAGGTCGCTGACCTCCACATGGCCGTCACCAGTCTCGGCGTCTAGGGTTCCCTTGGCCGGCATGATCACTTCCAGGCGGAAGGTGCGATTGCCCCAATCCCAGTTGAATTGGTGGCGGTTGCGCTTGCGGATCGTGACCTGCACGCGGTCGCCGGATTGGCTGGGCTCGACCTCGTAGTCGCTCCGGGTGTAGCCCGTGGCGATCAGCGTGGCTTGGACCCGGGGCTGGTTCCAGGTCTTCACCGTGATATGGCCGTCGTTGGTCCGCAGAACCACGTCCGGCATCCCTTTGACGTCAAAAGTCTTCGACCAGTCTTCGCCCCAGACAGTAACCGTGGCCAGCAGCAGGCAGATCAAGATGCCAACTCGCATGCGCATACTCAGCCTCCAGTAGACCATACGACGGCGGGCCGCTCGTAGTTCCCTTAATCCTGGAGCGCGTGAATCAGGCGGTCCATGTCTTCCACGGTGTTGTAGAGATGCGGCGACACGCGAATCCGGTCCTGGCGCAGACTGACCATCACTTTTCCCGCCACGGCCCGGGCGTGGGCCTGGGCGGTCGCTTGCGGGTCGCGGCCTTCCAGGCACAGGATGGTCGACTCACCGCCGGAGGCGCGAAATCCCGCCGGCAACCGCGGGATCAGGTGGGCGAACAGCTCGTGAACATGCCGGGTGATGGCCGCCGGTCCTACGCGCCGCAGAAAGCGTAACGACGCCCTCATCCCGTAAAGATTCAGAAATGCGGCCGTCTCCACGCTGTCGAAACGCCGGGCATCGTCCACCAGCCGCCAGTTCTCGCGGGGCAGGCGGTTGAAGTTTTCCGCGCCGACAATCGCTTCCCAATACACGTCGACGACGCGGAGCCTCTCCAGGGAAGCAGGAGTGAAATAGGCGTATCCCGTGCCGTAAGGCGAAAGCAGCCACTTGTATCCGCAGCCGACGGCTACATCCACGGGCAGGTCTTCCAGGTGAATCTCAAGCGCCCCAGCGCCCTGGCTGAGGTCGACGACGAACAGAGTCCCGTTGGCGCGGCAAGCTTCTCCCAGCTTGCGCAGGTCCAGCCGCGAGCCGTCGTTGTAGGAAACCCAGCTCACGCACAAGACTCGCGTTCGCGGCCCCAGGCGATCAAGCAAGCGATCCGCCGGACCAATCACGGTCTCGACACCTTGGGCTTTGAGATGCGACCAGGAATAGAAATTGGATGGGAAATCGCCTTCTGCAAGCAGCACCTGATCGCCGGACCGCCATTCGAGACCGCGCACGACGGCGAAGATGCCGTCCGATGCGCCGTTGGTCACCGCGAAGTTCCGCGGTGGCGCGCCCAGCAGCCCGCCGAGTTCGGCGCGCACGTCATCGGGCACGGAAAACAGAAGTTCTTCGGCGATCCGGTAAGGTTGCGCCTTCAACTGGATCGCTTCGCGGATGGCGTCGCAGGTCTCCAGCGGGAGCGGCCCCTGATAGGCACAATTCAGGTACGCGCGTCCTTCGAAATCAGCAAAGAGGTCCTTCATTTCTTGGGCGGAGCTTGCTTCTGCTGTTGTAACCGGTCCTCAGTCCATGGAGGAACAACACCGTTCACGCGGGCGTAGGCGATCAACTGGCCCATGTGCTCGTGCATGTGGTGGTTCATCACCAAAAAGATCTCTCGTACCTGAGTGTCATTGCCAAACAGCTTCACCGGCTGGGAGAAGGTCTCAGGGGTTTGCTTCTCCACTACCGGCCGGGCAAAGGCGAATGAGGACTTCAGGATCTCGATCACCTTGGCCTTGTCGGTTGTCGACTTCTCCAAGTTGCGCAGATCGATGCCTGCAGGCAAGGCGACACCAGCCATGCGCGGGAAGTTGTAGTTGGCTCCGGCGACGTGCAAGAGGACTTCACTCACCGAACGCACGCCTTCTCCAGGCCGCCAAGTGTATTTGTCGGCGGGAATAGCCTCAGCTAGACGGACGTAGTTCTTTTCCATCCCCGCGGCCTGCGCTCGAAGATACTGAGGCAAGGTTCCGGTAGCCGGCTCCTGAGCGGCCAGGGGCAGAAGCAATAGAGTCAGCAGGGCGGTGCTTGCGAAAGTACGATTCATTACGGTCTCCTTAGAACTGATCGCGCAATTCCGTGAAGCGGGAAAGCACCAGCAGCTTACCATTGCCGGGCTTAACTTCCTCGTGTTCCAGGACCCATGTGGCGTCGTGAGGAATCCATACAGCGTTCAATCCTGCGGCCAACGCCGGATTGATATCCGACTTGGGACTGTTGCCGACCATCCAGACTTCTCCCGGCGATACCGCCAGTTCCTGGACCATGCCGGCGTAAGCCGCGGCGTTCTTTTCCTTGACCACGCGCGCCTCCAGAAAGTACGCGGCCAGACCGGAGCGCTCCACCTTGGAATGCTGCTCGACAGGATCGCCTTTGGTGAACAGTGTCAGGCGGTGTCGCGAGGAAAGGTAATCCAGCGTTTCGCGGACCCCTTCGATCACCTCGATGGGATGGTCGGTAATCACGCGAGCCAGCGCGGCCACCTCGTGGAGAGTCACGTCATCGGCGCGATCGGCAGCGAGCCGGCGGAAGGCTTCCTGCAAGTTGCGAGTGAATGAGGCCGTCCCGTAGCCATACACCGGCGCATTTGACTTTTCGATTTCGTTGATCACGTCGCGGACCTCGGCGTGGGTCATGTGCGGATGATTCAAATGGCTGATGAAGCGGTCGATCACCCGCTCAAAGTAAATGTTGTTCTCCCACAGCGTGTCGTCGGCATCAATCAGGATGTGAGCGGCCATAGGGAGCGGGCGATCAGAACGCTTTGGGCAAGGCGAATGGGATTTGGACCACGGCCTCCAGGTCCACGGGAACGCCACGGCGGGTGGCGGGTTGGAATTCCCAGCGCAGCAAGGCATTGACGGCGCGCTCGTCGAGCCGGGCGTCGAGACTCTTGAGGACCTCGACGTGTTCCACCTTGCCGTCGCTGCGAATGATGGCCCGCAGAAGGACTAGCCCTTCGATCTTCTCGCGGATGGCGTCGGGCACGTAGCCTGGATCTATCTTGCGCATGGCCACGGGCGCGGCGAGATCGGTATCGTCGCCGGGCTGTCGCTCGGCCAACTCGGCGAAACGCAAGACCCAGCTTCCCGATCCGCTCGAGAGGTTCGGCATGTTGATGTATACGGTGTGGACTCTCTTGCCGGGTGGGAAACCCAGTTCCTGAGGCCGTCCTGCTTTCCAAGCGGGCAAGGACCGAGTGGGCCGCGTCAACGTGGCTCTGCTTTCTTCGGGCGAGACACCGCGACCGAGCGGCGACCGAACAGGCGCGCGCGGCGCTGGCGGAGCGGCCACAACCGGTCCCGCCGGTGGCGGACCCACCGGACCGCTGATCAGCAATCCGGGAACCCGAATTCCTAAAGCGCCGCCTGATCCGCCGCCGATGCCGTCGCCTGCCGCCGCTGGCCCAACGCCGCCTTCTTCCGCTATTCCGGCCAGCGATCCATTCGGCGTGCCCGGTACTTTGCCCACCGGTCCGGTGCTGAAGGCTCCCGAGCGATTGCCAGGCGGCACATCAATGGGTCCGCCCGGAGCCGCCGGGTTGGCGCTGATGGCGATCAAGCGTCGTAACGATCCGCTCGTATCGCCCGCGCCACCCACCGCCACCGTCGACGGTGGTGCGGCCAGTTCCTCCGCAGGCAACGTCAACTTTGGAGCGGCCACCAGTGACGGCATCGCTGCCAATTTCACGTCGTCGAGCGACCTGTTGCCTGTTTCTTCCGGCAAAGCCACCGGTCTGCGAATCAAATCGGCCGGCATCTGCAGCTTGGCCACCGGCATCTTCACCAGATCCACCGGAGGCGCGGGCCGCTCTCTCTCCTCCCAGATCATCAGGTTCGGGATGTTCACTTTCTGGGTGATGCGAATGTTCGGCGCATCCGGCTGCACGATGGTTTGCTGGTTGTTGTCGGGATTCGGAGGATTGGAAATCACGATCTGCTGATCGCGCAGCCCGCTCGATCCTTTCGGCGAAGGACCGCGCCGTTTGCCGCCGCGCTCGGAAGGCTTGTAGGGAGCCGGCTCCGTGGGGCTGACGGCCGGCAAGCGGTCCGCCATTTGATACCAGGTGATCTTGCGGTTGTCGTAGGACGGCTGGGTAACGCTCATCTCCTGCGGCTTCAGATACAAATAGCTAGCCTGGAAATTCCACACCACGACGATCACCGCCAGGTGGGTGAGCGAGGAAGCCAGCAAGGACCCGCGGCGCCTCCCCGGCCGCAGGAATACGCTTGGAAAGATGTCGTCGAACGGATGGACGATGGGGCGGCGAGGATCCAGGAGCGCCGAGACATTCCCCAGGAACGTCTCCCAGGGGCTGGTCCAAGGAGCTAGAAGCCGCGGTCCTTCATCTGGAGCGCGCGCTGGCCGGCGTTGCACCACAGAACGCACCATCACACGCATGTTCTGATGATTATATCAGGGGCCACTCAGGCAGTCGCTTCAGGTTGGGTCGTGACCGTTACTCCCAACCACAGCACAGCGGCGAGCACAGAGAACACGGCCGCGAGATCCAGCGCGGGTTGCCATCCCCAGAGCGATGCCAGCCAAGGAGTGAGTGCCGGCGAGATCATGCCGCCGAGATTGCTGCCCAGGTTCATCACGCCGCCTCCCGCGCCGCTGGCAGGTCCGGATATTTCCATCATGGTGGCCCAGAACGGTCCTTCCACGCAGAGGACGCAAGCGGTGGACAGCGCCAAGTAGACAGCGGCGGCATAGCCATTCTCGGTCCTTGCTCCGACCGCCAGTAGCACTCCGGCGGCCAGCAGCGCCACAAGCGGGATCGCGCGCCGGCCCCAGGTGGTGCCCCAACGTTGCACCAACCGATCGGACAGCCAGCCTCCCAGCGGGATCGCGACGATCGACAGCAGCCAGGGCAAGCTGGTGAGCATCGCACTGCGCAGCAGATCGAAGTGACGGACTTCCACGAGGTAAAGATAGAACCAGAAGACAAATATGTAGCCAACGTACCCCTGTAGCGTGTAGCTGAGCGTCAGCAGGACGAAGCTGGCGCTGGAAGGAACGGCAAAGCGACGACCGGCTACCGGCGCTTCGATGACCGGCGAGCTTCGCGTTCGCGACCATGCCACGGCGGCCACCAGGGCCGGCACGGCGGTGGCGGCGACAGCCACGCGCCAGCCCCATCGCATCATCAGCGCCGTCACCAGCCACGGCGCGATCGCGGAACCCAGTCCAATGCTGGCAAGAACAATGCCGTTGGCGCGACCTTGCGCCAGCGGCGAAACTTCGCGGGAAATCAGTTTGGCTGATCCGGGAAATGTCGGGGCTTCGGCGACACCGAGCAGGAAGCGCACCGCCAGCAGCGCAACGGCACCGGTGACCGCGGCCGTCAGCCCGGTACCGATCACCCACAAGGCCGCCGCGATCGCCAGCACACGCCGCGGACTCAAGCGGTCCACAAGAAATCCAGCGGGCGCCATGAACAGCGTGTACCCGAGAAGAAACGCGCTGAAGACCCGGCCAAGTTGCACCTGGCTGAGTCCGAACTCCGGCATCAACAGTGTACCGGCGACCGAGAGATTCACGCGCGCGAGGTAGGCGGCGCTGGCGGTCAGAGCCAGCAGCGCAACCAGCCCCTGCGAGCCTTTCATTCCAGCCTCTTATGCATCAGAATCTCGGAGGCTCCCGGGATGATGTACCCTTCGAGGTCCGCGACCACTCGGTAGCCGACCTTCTCGTAAAGCTGGCGGGCGCGGGGATTCAAAGACGAAACACAGAGGAACAGGTGCCGCCGTCCGCGATAGTGTTGCTCAACGTACTCGAGAAGCCGGCGGCCCACGCCTTGCCCGCGCGCCCCATGATCCACGGCGATCGTGGCGATGTAGGGCGAACTCATCGCGCCGTAGGGATGGCACAACACAAAACCCATGGGCTTGGCGCCAGAACAGGCCAGGAACAACTCGTAGCCGGGACGGGCAACGACTTTGCGGCAGGTCTCCAGTTTTCGTCCGAGGGTAATCCACGGCTCGGAGGAGGCCATCAACTGCGCGCACCATTCGCGATCATCGTCGACGGCCGGGCGAATCGTGATTTCGTTGGCGACGCTCACAGCGCCTTGCGGATCGCCACCGCCGTCTCCGGGTCTGGGTTCAAGGTGAGAGCGCGTTCCAGGTGAGCGCGGCCTTCTTCGACGCGTCCGAGCTTCCGCAGACACATTCCGATATGGTAGGCAACGGTGGCGTTCGCGGGCATGGTGGCGGCCGCTTTCTCCAGATGCGCGAGCGCGCCGCGGTGGTTTCCCAACAGGTACAGCACCCAGCCGTAGGTGTCCTGCACGTAATCGGTAGCGCCCTGTGTGATGTCCATGGCACGCGCGGCCAACGGCAGAGCCTCCCCTGCCCGGCCCGAAGTGGCTAGCGCATAGGCCAGGTTGTTCAAAGCCCCAACGTTTGCCGGACTTCGTTCGACAACTTTCCGGTAGAGATCCATGCTGCGGTTCTTGTCGGACGTCAACGACGCAACAGAGTTCATGGCGGCCAGCGACTCCGGGTTCGCGGCCAGAGCTTGCTCCGCGGCGCGCAGGGCGCCCGGCAAATCGCCTTCTTCGCGGTGACGCTCCGACGCCAGGAGCAACTCGATCACTCCTTCCCGCTCTCCCATGAAGCGCGACTGCAGGCCGACGAGCTGGCGCGAAAAGTACGCCGGCAATCTGGTCGCCGAATCGAGGGGTGGATTGGTTTCTTGTTCCGGGAGTGGCGGACGAGGGAACGGCTGGACCAACGGGTCGCCAATCACCACAGCCTTCCAACTCAGATCCGGTATCGAGGAATAGAAACTTTCGGCCAGGTTCAAGCCGCTGACATACGCAGGAAAAAGAATCTGGGGACGCGCACACGCCTGCAAGTAGGGTTCATCCACGTACCCAGCCGCGCCGGTCACTCCCTCGGCGAGATAGTCGGCGATCAACGACTGCGGCGAATCCTTGAAGAGGTTGCCGAGCGGACCATCCCATTTGCCGATGTTCCATCCGGCGGGAGGGCGCTCAAACGTCCGCCCGTCGGTGGAGACGAACTCCGCGAGCAGAGCCCCGGGCTCCCACTTGTGTTTCAAATACCGGGAGCTGTTGGCGGGATCATTCGATCCCCAACTGGCGTAACCCAACAGGCCCGACTCGCCGGTCGCAAACACGCGAGACTGCTCCAGGATGATGCGGGCTGGCGCGATACCGGCGGCCCGCAAACGGTCGGCGGTCTGGCGCAGCCAGCCATTCCCCGGCGTGTCGTCGTCTTGTTTCAGATCCAGCAGGAAGCGTCCCTCGGGCTTGGCGCGCAGACCGCGGTCAATCAGCGCTTTGACTTCCGCGGCGTCGTACCCGTCGAGCCGGGTCACCAGGTAAATGGGAAACTCGCGATGACTGAAGCGGACCATCGGGCTGGTACGGACGTTCTTGAGGGCGTAAGGGTTTGGCACCTTACCGCGCAGGGGATGCTGGCGGGTGATCAGGTCCTGGTAAAGGAGCGTTAGTTCGGAGTCCACGCTGGCCTGATCTCCATTGGGACCGCGCTGGCCGTCAATCACCAGCGGAACGCCCTTGGTCAGGACCAGATAAAGCACACGGTCCTGCAAGCCGTCTTTG
>Ga0184615_10001091_pt1 | contig 14771 bp, 22 predicted proteins | sample PLM4_65_coex_FD_133134 | JGI IMG/M metagenome (GOLD analysis project Ga0184615, IMG submission 133134) | Groundwater sediment microbial communities from an aquifer in East River, Colorado, USA - PLM4_65_coex | ecosystem: Environmental > Terrestrial > Soil > Riparian zone | place: USA: East... | reverse complement strand
TTTTGGCCAATCCAACATATATTTATCTGGATCAGTAGTCAGTGTAACGTCTGAACCACTGGCTGAAATTGCTGTTAGGGTAACCGTACCGTAGGTGGGTATGGCCATGTTAACTCCTTGCTGCTTCTGTATTCAATTTTTCAATCACTTGATTTGTAAAATACTGATATACGGTATCTGCAATATTGCTGTTTCCGGACTGTATTTTCGATTTTAGGTTATCGAAAAACGTATCTGTTTCTGAAAGAACCTTCTCGTATCCCTTTGTGTACTGACTAACTAATCCGCTATCCCCACCTTTAGCTTGTGCGCTCTGGAGTAGCTTTAGCTCTGCTAGGTACTCAGCGGCATTAACAGTGCCTTTGTCGTATGCTGCGTTAAGAGCATCAATAGCACCAGCAGCAGCAGCGGCACCGTCTTTCCCACTGAGCATAGAATTTCTGGTTTCTGTCAATACAGCACTGTATGCCTGTAGGCTTATCCCGCCCTCTTGGTATAAACCCTTCAGAGCTTTGAAATCTGCACCAGCAGCAGCAGCTCCTTTGCCTCCCTCTTTCAAAGCATTAGCCATTGCCATCTGTCCAACTGCTACATCTTGAGAAAAATCAGCAACAGCTTGAATAGGTTTCATCCATTCATTCATTGCTGCTGTTTCGCCCATAACGCCTTGTTGGGTATCGTACATAATCTTTCCGAAACCTAGCATGCTGTTACCTGTAGTCGATAAGGCAACGTCGTATTTCGTACCTGCCGCAGCAGCGGTGAATACAGCCTGGCTCATTGCTTCCATACCAGTAGCAGCCCCACCTACCGCTATACCTATTTGCTGCATAGACCCAACTGCATCGGATGTAGTCGTTGCTATTCCCATAACATCTCTATTTAGTTGTTTAGTTGATGCAGCAAGAGCCTGATACTGATTAACTCCCATCTTGGTCAGGTTTGCATTTTCTGCTCCCCACTTCCGGACAAGGTCTATCTGATCTTTTGTTAGGCTACCTCCTTGCTGCCACACACCATTTAGATCTCTAGCTTTATCCCGTATCTTACCTAGCTCATCGGCTATAGAACTGGTATTGATTGCCTTCCCCATTTTCTGAAGGTTTTCAATAGCCATATCCTCGAGAGAACGACCCGCTGATACTAGACCGTCCCACAGTCGCTTAACCTCTCCAGCGAATTGCTTTTCAGCATCTAGTCTTTGTTGTGTGCCTGCTTTCCAGGACGCGGCTATTTTACCGGCATTAACCACAGCATCCAGAACAGTCGTTTTGCCTTGAGCGGTTGCGAGATCGAAAGAGTCTTTTTCTAGTTTACGAATCATATTGAGTGCAGCAACATCAGCATCTCTTCTGGTCTGTATAGACTGATCTCTGTTGCCAGCTACTTCCCTTAACCGTGAAATTTCTTCATCGAGAGTTTGCTTTCCTATTGCCGACAGGTATGCCGCCTCAGCGTTAGCAAGTTGCTGTGCTGCTGCTGCGTTCTGACGTTTCTCCTGCAACACAAGAGCATCGTTAGCCATTAACTCCATTGTTGTTTTTTGTGACTCTTCTTTTACCTGTGTGTTGTACTGTTTATCAATAAGCCCTGCCTGCTCGGTTAGTTTACGTTTCTCTTCTCCAGCAGATGCATCTATCTGAACTTGGAGTGTTTGTTTATTTACTTCGTACATACGTTTGGCTTCTGAAATAGCCAGGTTGGACGTCTGTACGATAGATGCTCTCCGTTGTTCCTGGAAACCCTCCAGATCATCAGCAAGCTTCCCGTTGAAAGCCGCTTCTGATTCAGCAACCTTCCTGTTGATGTTCAATACTTCTTTGTTGAAATTAATAGCATTGCTGGCTTGCTTGGCTTCCTCTGTAGCTAATGCAGATACAGCATCTATTCTATTTTTTAACTCTGTAGCAATATCCTGTGCTGTCTTTTTGAAAAGCTCGCCTTGTTCCTTTTTAACTACAGTAAGTTCCTTTTCAGCCTCCGTGACTGTATGTGTGCCAGTTGCTAAATCCGCTAGACCTTTAGCTGCCTGCATTGCCCCTGCGCTGGCTTTATCCCAAGCATCTTTAGATGCAATGGCAGCCTTTTCTAAATTAGGTATACGCAAATGAGCAATGTCATCAATAAGACTAGCTATAAAGGCTATCGGTGGGGCTATCAGAGCAAAGGCACCAGCTAATACTACTGCTGCAACAAGAACAACACCAACAAGAGTTTTAACAGAAACAATAAGAACATCAACGAGTACTTTGCCTATTGGCTTCAACGACTCCATAGCAGATATACCAAGTCCAACAAAAACAGCCTTGATCTCGTTTAGAGATTCGCCAAATACACTTATCTCTTCTGTTTCTCCTCCCCATATTTCAGCCAATGTATTGTTCCACATCTTTGCTTGTGTCTCAGAAGAAGCAAACGAATTGCTTATTTCTTGAAACCAAGCCAGTGCTTCAAATCCAGAATCGACGATAGCTTTTCCTAAATCCTCTTTAAACTGTTTCCATTGAGCAGAGGCTCTCTCTAATGTCCTGGCATGTGTTTCTATTCCTCCGGATAAGGCGGCTACTGTGCCTTTTGTTTTTTCAATTACTGCTTCTGCGATAGCTTGTGTTTTTCCGAACTCTGTAAGCTGATCTTTTGTTACCCCTAACTTTTCAGCATACAAGGTTTGTACTTTATCTAAATCAAGAATAATGCCGTATTGTTTTAAGGCACGGGGCATCTGATTAGCGATGGCTTCTGTGATATCATTATATGCTTGTGCTACCGTTGCGCCAGTAAGCTTAGACTGTGCCTCTGCTACCTTCATGAGTGCTACAAGCTGATCTTGCCCTATACCTTTACTCATAGCTTTTGAAGCGCTAATCATAACGTCAGACGTATTAAGAAGTCCATGTGCCGCACGCTGCATCTGTTCTACTAATACATCTCCTGAGATACCAACAAATGATGCCATCTTAGTAAAGGCATCTTCTTGCACCTGAGCTTCTAGTCCTAGCTTTACAGATTCAGTTAGAAAATCTTTCAATGCTACCAAGCCCTCTTGAAACATAGAGGCCAGGCTGATACCAGCAAAGATTTCGAACGCCTGCTTACCCATTTCTTTCATCTTGCCAAGGCCACCACCTACATTTTCTGCATGCTTATTGGTTTTTTGTAGCTCATCACCAATGCCCTTAGTTGCATCTTGACTTGCGCGTATTGGGGCAATCCAAGCTTCAAATTCTTTTTTTAATTTGGTTGCTTCAATATTTGAGGCAGCAAACGCACTGCTGGTCCCGGAGCTGGCAGCGACAACTTTCTTAGCTGTAACTTCTGCTGCTGCGACTATCTCGGCATTTGACTTTTTGAGCTGAGAGTCATCGGCTAAGAATTTTACAATAGCTGTTGCAAACTCATTTGCCATTTCTTATCTCTTTCGTCTTTGTCTCGCAACTGGCTTAACAGCAGCAGATCGCGGTAATGCGTTTTTCACGAAATCTGCTATATCGGTTTTGATTAACTTGATACCCGCTGCCTCTGCTATGGCATCTTCAGTTACATCTTCACCACTTGAAATCATTGCCCACGTAGCAATACATTCTTTACGGTCTTCTTCTGATAGGTGGACAAAGTTTGCTACTAAGGTATCTGCTATCCGCTCCCGCGCTATGGTTCTTTCTGAAGCGTTCAGAAGCGGTCGTAGCTGTCGCGGTGTCATGTTAAGAAGCGTTACTAAACTCCAGCTAAATCTTCTTGCTGCAAGGGCAAGTTCGTCGTAGATACTGTTAAGGATTCGCTTTCCTCTGTTTTCAGAACTACCAAAGGGTCTGTTACTTCTTTCTCCTCCTCCTCTACGTCAACATTACCAGCCGCTACAGCAAATGCAGTTAACGTCCGGTATGACATATTTTCAAGAACACTATCAGGCAGTGATGGGCATATTGACTGTAATTGTTTACGTATACGCGGTACCAGATCGGCAACAGTCTGTGGGTCCTCTTTTTCCGCACTGGCAGCCAGGGCAAAAATATCTAACATCTCGCCATAGGTAAGATCAATAACCGATTTAACCTCGTACTCTACTCCTTCAAATTCCACTACACCGCGAGGCTCTTCGTTTACTGTTACAACCTTTCTGTGCTTGGCCATTTCTTTTTCTCCTGATTGTTATGAAGTGGGCGTGTGTTTGTGGGGCAAACACGGATACCCGCTTGCGGGTTAACCTACTAGTCGATATGCCAACAAACTAAACGTGAGCATCTTGCGTTCGTAATCTCCCTCATCTACAGGATCATCTCTATCATCTATCATACCTAGATACACTATGTTTGCTTCGCCACCGGGTAACATACCCATAGGCTTACCGTCTAGTAACGATATGATTATAGCTGCTATGATACTCGGATCCTCTGCCCACACGTCGAATTGAAATATACGATCTGTAAGTGGTACTGTTGGGTCTGGTTTGCTCCCAAAGTCCAGGTATGTTACAAGAGGCAACGGATCAATGTTTGCTTTTCTAATACGTCGCGCTATACGCAGTGGATCATTTTCAAGATTGCTCATTAACTCTGCTGACCCACGGAGTACACCGACTACAGCAACCCGTATAGCATCGAACGGGTCTAGTGCTGTATCAAAATCTAACGCTAGGTTTTCATTTCTTATAATGCTCATACTGCACCAAAATTACCTGATGTGTAATTACGGACTATGCGCATTGTTTTAGGTAACGACGGACGAAAATAAGGTCGTGGTTTGATCCTGCTATTTCCAAACTCCAGTACCAGCCCATACGTAGCTGCTGGACTTCCAGCCTTGATACCCACACCGTAGCCCACTATCTTTCCGTTTCCTTCTTTTATTTCACCGTAAACAATCGCTCTAACCAGTGTCCATGTATCAATTGCTGGTGGCTGCCCTGGTGCCGACGCTCTGTACCAGCCGCCTTTTTGTTTTCTGTGATACCACCTACCAGAAGGCTTACTGTCGAAGATTGTTTTTTGTACCTGATCAACATATGTCTTTGCGATAAACTTCATAAACGCATTGGCGTCGTTATGGAACTTGACTTCCCAACCGGGGTTAATAACAACTGTTTTACCAAAGGATGTCATTGTTGGCATTTAGGTCCCCAAGTGCGTCAATAACCGAAGCTTAACCTCGCACGTCTTGCCGCGTATCTTATCAACCGACTTAACCTCGAACGTGCCTTTGGTTACATGCACTACACGGTCTTTTTCAACTATGTCTTGGGTTACTAGAAAAAACGAATTAGAGTATCCGGTTTTATGGCTACCTGGATCATCCCACGCTAACATTTCCGAGGCTATCTGTAGACTACACGGTACGCCTGTTGCGATAGTAGCGAAGGATCTGATGATACGACCCGACGCAGTTGTGGCAGCAGCGGACTCGCGCTGAATATTTACAACGTCATTTAGTAAACCAGCGTAGCTCATCTATATCCCACGTATATCCTCTACCCGTGTATAGTTATCCAATATCTCATCCACGAGTGGGTCATTTGTAAACATTGATGCCGTAATAACCTTACCCGTATTAATTCTATAAGAATAATTACCAATACTCTCCGACTCCAATAACCCCAATAAACGAATACGCTCTGTAGGTGTTTGTAGTACCGACACTATAAGTTGATTGATCAGAAGTAGCACTGCGCGTTTTATAATCAATGGAGTAGACCCATCAGTCTCTACAAACCCAAACGTGCCGAGTATGCTTATATTGTGTCTGCCCCAAGGCCATATTGCTTGGCTACGGGAATCGTATCCTTTGGTTGGTGCAATAACAGACATACGTGTTGCCACACCTTGCAACATCTCGAGCCGTGGGTCCCAGAAATCGCCAGTAATATCATTGCGACGATTATAATTGATATACTGTGATGGAGCGATAATTATACTCTCGCCTGGTATCTGGCTCACTGTAACGCTTTCAATGGCAATAGCCGGAGCTGGTAGAGATAACACAGGGGAGTCATCACCATCCAGGATAACTATTTCTCCAGCATGCAGATTAAACCATAGATAGGTCTGGGACTCTATATAGTCTTCAGCCATAGATATAACATTGGCTAGATCTTCGTCTGAGATCATAGCCGTTGTATATCCTGCTGCCCTGGCTTCAGCTACCGTGACATACGGTGGCCATATTGCTGCCGCTCCGGTTGCTTGTGGCATCCTTAAACCTCCGATAGTCCTAGTGCCGACTCCCACTGTGGACCAATAGCATCAAGTGATGCGTACTGCTCTGCCCATAACCTAGCAGCACGACCGGCATTTGAACACCAGCCGGTATTCTCTGCTGCAAAAAACAAAGCCTCTTCCCATGCTTTTGTTGTGTTTTCTACTTTGATACCAGTCACGCCATGATTAACCACCTGGTACGGTCCAACATTGGAGGCTATCACGGGTACCGCACAGGCAGCAGCCTCGAGGATCTTTACGTCGCTCTTGCTTTCGTTAAACTGGTGTGCCGCTAATGGTGCCAGGGCAACGTCCCAACAGAGCCCCTTGAGCGTGCCATACAGGGCAGTAGGGGTAACCCAACGGTGAAACTCGATACGTGGACCTGGCTTGATACCAACAGGCAACGAGCCCATGAATACCAGGGTTACGTCTTTTCTATCATGCAGTAATTTAAGTAAAGCTGGTAAAGCTTGCTGTAGATCTTGAGAGTGTGTCCCTGATCCAGCCCAACCTATCCGTATCCCTGTATGCTTAGGTTGTGGTATATCCTGGAGGCTAGAGAATGGGATAGCGTTGCGCACCACTCTAACATTGGGGTTAAACCTTGAAACCTCCCGAGCTAGGTTAGGTGTAGTTACTACAACTTCATCAGAAAGCCTAATACAGTTACTCATGCCGTTTTTTACCTGGTCTGTAAAAAACCTACCAAGAGGATTCCATTGTGGGATATTCCAGATATCATCATCTAGTTCGTACACTACACGCAGCCCTCGTCGGTGCATAACCTCCAAAGCTAACACCAACATCGGATGCCAGCCACGCTGAGTTAGGAAAGTTTTACAGCCTTCCAAATGTCCTTTGCTTTCATCTAAATCATTGTATACGGTAAGTACGTCATGGCCACGAGAACGTAACCATGTTGCGGGTATTTCGATACGATACCAAGCCGGTCCGTCGTTTACATGACCACCGGCAAGGGTAACTGTGGGCATTTAAGATCTCCAACCGCATAGGCAGGACCACGGGGCGTTAGAATCTTTCTTATGAAGATACTTGTTACAGCTAGAGCATTTCATCCACCAAACCCAGTCAGAAATATCCATGTTAAGGCATCGCCAGTCCCAGAAAAAAAATAGACTGGCGATGCCTGATCTTGACTTAGTATTACTCTGGTTCGTCTGAGAAATCCTCAGCCGCTACCGCACGCTGGACTGCTAGCACACAAGCATCTTGTGCATTGATCTTCGGGCGGTCACGCTGGATATCACCTAGAAGCATTGCACGAACTGCCACCTCTGCCGCAGTAAACACCGCGTCCACATGGTCGCTTAGGTTTCCGGTTGTAGGCCAAGCCATTGTCGTTCCTCCTTTTTAGTTACGGCAAGATTCCAGAACTAACTACTATGTCTAGCTCCGTACCACCTGCACACGTTACGTATAACTCCAATAAATCAACTGGAGCCGGTATTACTAATGTTGCACTGCCACCATCGGCAGCCAAGGAAGCAAAGGCCGTTGTATCTAATACAGCAAGATGATCGGAGGTTGAAAACGGTCCAACCTTCACCTGTGCCGCAGTAAGTGCATTATCTGCACCAGTATTTTTCACAAACATCCTGCACGGGCCAATCCCGCGACAGTTTAACGAGAACACTTTTACCAGTGTTCCGCTTGCGGCTACACCTGATACGTTAGCGACAAGAGGCATGTTATGCCTCTGGGTCTGCTACTGCACCAGTTACTTCATCTCCTAAGAACATCCATCTACCTGTTGCATCTGAAGGCCATGCCTCGAAAGTGATTTCAACCATGCGCTGTGCTGTCGGTGAGAAAGCAATCTTAACAGCAGAGTCAGCAGGGCTACACTCCGGGATAACGTAAATGCGGCTAGGATCTGTGGTCTCCTGCCCGCCATCTAGGGACGCTACAATCAATTCCTTTGCTAGAGAGCGGGCACTGAGGCCAGCCTTGTTCACAAAGTCCAACCGGACGCCGCTGGCACCTGATACCATTCTGCTGTTCAAAATACCTGTGGCCATCTTGGTAAGGGATAGCTCCTTGAGGGGCACTTTAACCATCACCGATCCACCAGTCACAACCTTGTCTAGTGGGCTAGTGCCATACTGCGCACCAGTCAACGGGGCAGTTGTAGTAGTGATCTCGATGTCCAGCGTATCGCCTAGGTAGCCGAGCAATACGCCATCGAAATAGACGTTGGCTGGCCCTAGCTGTAACTTCGTTCTGTCGAGGCTGCCTGTACCCATAGCCATTGGTCAGCCTCCTTATGCCGGTAGCCGTTTATCAAGCCAAAAAACCAAAATGTTCTTGCTATCCAGAGAATCAGAGTAAGTAAAACCACCTGCTACAGTAGCAAACTTAGCTGGTGTCAACTCTGCTCCATCTGAATGATTGATAGCCTGTATAACTACACTGCTAGCAGTCATGCCGGGTACCAAAATCGTGCCAGAAGCTGCACCGGCAGCAAGGTTGACTTTCAACAAACCGCCTCCGGCACCTGTTGCAACGTCACTATCTTCGATATACGGATTGCCCAAAGGCATTTTACTATCCTCCTGTATTACTTCTATCGCGAGCGTCAGGGTTTTCCTAACGCTCGCGTCTGTTTACCTATTAAGCAGCGTCATACCCGAGGACTATTGCAGATCCCTTTACTATCTGGAAGTCGATACGTAGCGTCCATGTGTACTCCCATACCCGCTTACGCTCGTTCTTGAAGATACCGACTGTAACATCTCGCCGGATACCAAAAACGAAGTTGTCAGGTACAGTTAGGATCGTGTCTGTATCTGGTAGGTACGGTACACCTACCACCTGAATACCGCTGTACTTCTGGCGTCCACCATCTACCAACACGGCATCACCAAGTCCAGTAGCACGCTGAGCTAGCTGGAAGCGATATGCCTCTTCGTTGTTGATGCTGGTGTAGAAACGCAGGTTGCTCTTGTTGGCTTTGAACTTGTTGGGCATACGCTCCAACATTCCTTCAAAGACAATGTTGCGAAAATCCCGGCTGCCAGCAGTATCAAATACGTTGACACCACCGTCACCGGACGGGTTAGTTCCTGTATTGATAGTACCTAGCGTGGTATCTGTTTTTAGCAGATTGAGCCAGCCGCGCTCGATAGCTAGGAAGCCAGGGGTAGCTCCATCACCGTTGACTGCTAGGTCCTCTAGATCGTTTCCGAGCTGAGTACCGAACATGGTCATCAAGTGATCCTGTAGCCCCTCACGCTCGATATTGTCTTCCATTGTAGAGAAGGTAATATCGACAGGTAAGATAATCTCGGTTACTGAAAGCTGACGCCGAGATGTAGTGATACCCGCAAGGACTGTAGGTGCAACACCTTCAGTCGCTAGCCGGATAATACGCGAGCCGATAGAAAGCTCGTCCACATCATGCCGGTCAGCACGCATGCGTACCACACGTATTCCGTCCTTCATTAAGACTGTCTGATCGACAACATAGTCGATAAAACGGTCTGCCTGCTCTGGGCTTAAACGTCCACCATTAGCTAGATCAGCGGTACTGATTACTGCCTTTGCACTAGCCTGTGCCCGCTCCAGAAGCCGTCTGTTGTTACCGCTTCCCAACGTCGCTCGCATTGTCGTAATCCTCCTATACTTTCTGTTTCGGCTTTACTTACGAAGCTCAGCCGGGATAATCGTATTTCCGAAAACCGCCTTAGCAGTCTTGGGAGAAGCGTCAGCTACCTTTGCTGGTACAGGTACAGTCGCAGCAACCGCAGCAGGATCAACATCGCTACCATCATCCGCAGTAGCCATTCCAAGAATAGCCTCTACGCCTTCGATACGATCCATGATCAGACCGCCAGCAGTCTCAAACTCCTTGACTCCTGTTTCTAGTGCCGCTACTTTGGTACCTAACTCGGCAACAGCCTCAGGCTTAACAGCTTTCACACTTACATCCAGAGCTGAAACCTGGTCTGTTACTGCCTTAACCTGAGTTCCAAACTCTGCTTTTGCGGTATCAATAGCTGCCTTAACTTCGTCGATCAGTGCTACAATTTCTACTTTGCCAGCAGCCACAGCGGCAGCTACCAAATCCTTAATGTCCTTCTCGTTCATCTCATCCTCCGTTGTGGCTGGCACAGTCGGTGCCGCCTGTTCAGTTTCCGGTAATTTACCGGGTGTTTTCACATCCTCACCAAAAACAGTTGTAAGCAAAGAAGCAAAAGCCTTCACTAATCTACTTTGTTTATTATCTTCAGTATTTGCAGTAATTCCTTTCACTTTAGCCTCCAAGGTAGCAGTCATCGACTTAACAACTGATGCATCATACTGTGCTCCGAGGAAAACCAGACTGGCTTCGAGGCTTTCACATGGCTCGCCTTGTGGACCACGTCGATACTCGTGATACATTGCACCGTCTTGCTGCTGTATCATCACTCGGTCAGGGCAGTGGAAACCAATCGAGACCCACTTAGCAACACCACCGTTGATCTTTACGATCATTTCGGCAGCTTCCTCGTCAGCTTTCAACAGGTAACACTTGCCCATTAACCAGTTGGTGCCACTATCTGCTTCTACCCATGCCTGAAAGAAAAGCCCGATACCTACCGGACCCCACTCGTGAGCTTCTAGCAACCCTTTGCCTGGCAACGTGGTTGCAAAATCAGTTAAGCAATCTAAATTGAAACGCTCACCATCACGGTCTATAGCATCATTGGCTACCTTCATTGTGTATACACATACATCTTTTGCAGTAAGAGGCTCTAGGGCAAAAGCATTGATCAACACCATATCTTCCGGTGTTGCTTGACCAACAGACTTGATACGCTGCTCTGGTGCGAGCTTTACCCCTACACCACTAAACGGAGCCGGAGTGGTAGTAACAGTCTTTGTATCCTCTGTTACAACCACAGCGGAGTTAGCCATGTAGTTTTTAGTTATCCTCGACTTCAAAGACTTTTCAGAGTGATATAAAAACAATATAAACCCATGATAATATTTACCATTTCTAGTAAAAACTAAAAATTTGCTAAAGAATATAGATGAATCTAAGAGGCTGGTTTTACTACAGGGAGGGAACTACAGTGGCTTTTTTACTCTTTTTAAGCCAATAACTCCGGCTTCGTATATTGCTTTACCTCGTGCTTTGTCATAAGTCGGCGCTCGATGTAAAACCTTACCATTGATTACAAAATTAATAATATTTTGTTTAATCTTTTCTGTACGGTCAATTGAATTATCCTCTACGACTATAACTTTTCTTTTGTTCTTTCTAAGCCTATGGTCAATTTTCTTAACAGGCTTTTTGCCTTTAAGACGTAGACTAGCTTTTGCAAGCGGGAGTTTATCCAAACAAGTTCCTTCGGTGACGGTGACCTTTTTAGTCACCGTCACCGCTTTCTTTTTTAGCGAGTGAATGTCACTTTAGGCACACTGTCGAGAGAAAGAATTACTGCTGAACCATCGTGCATATCAGAGTGAATAACGGAAACGGTCCCGTCTGCCGCTATTGCGGTAAGCGGTAAAAGAGGAAAAAGTAGTAACGCTAGCAATACAGTAGCACGCATGGACTATCCCTCCTTATTTATTGTTCGTAACATGACAAGTATCAGGATATAACTCGTAGTTCAGTATGTTCCCGGTCGAGCGATTATTAGCTACAGTACTCGGGCACGCAACCTGTATACCAATCGTGCCATTGCCAGTAGCAAAATTAGAATTGACTTGACTCTGTCCACCAATGATGAAACCTGCACCGATGTTTTTTTCTGCCACATTCCCAGTCAATGTAGAACGAACACCAGCGACAATACCGTTAACAGGGGAGTCGGGAAATAACAAGTTGAGGTTTTTCTCGACTCTATTTCGGATCAGTAGGGCATTATTTCCAACCACGAGACCGCCAGCACTGTTCTCGCTAATCGTGCAATTTTGAACCTGAACATAATCTCCAGCTTCGATGCCGTAATTACCGTTTTGAGTAGCGCGGCAGTCCTTCACAAGAGCACGGATTCCTAATATCATACCGTTGGTTATGTTGCCGCTTACTACAACATTACTAATCTGACTCCGATTACTAGCAGCCAGGTCAATGCCATATTGAAATTTCTGGATCATGCCAGGAATTTTTACAGAGGATCGAATCGTGGTAGCAGACCGACCACTACCCTCATGAATACCTGCAGCTGTGCCGTCACCGGAAATTGTAAATGCCTTGAGGTCGATAGTTATATTGTCGGCACCTACAATGAGGCAGTCGCCAACAGCCGACAGGTTTTGTGTAAGAATATACAGCTCTCCTCGTTTAGCTAGAGTTTGGCCGCAAGAATTAACATAGGTTATAGCATGTGCGGATGTAACTGCGGAAAGAAACAACAGTGCGGACAGGATAATGGTTTTCATTTATTGTTCTCCTTTTTTATACGTAGCTCTGTAACGTTGATTGGACAAGCAAACGCCTCTGATGTCTTGTTAAATAATCTATATGGCCACATAGGTTGCTCATGATTACTACACCAGGGGACTTCTAGCAACTCGGCTTGTGTTACATTGATATGTTCCCATGCTGGCGCATACTGGCATACTAGTCCTGCTCCTGTTTTCATCAACAAACGCCCACACCGACAACGTAATTGTGATACACCTTCCGGAATATGTGGCACAGGATCAACTATCATGATTTCTCCTGGATCGAAAAGTAGTAACAGCAGGTTCATATCCTATACCATTTTCCAAAGATTCTTGCTCTTGTTCTATTGGTGATGAAGCTACAGCCCAACTTGCAATTTTTCTGATTAAAGCACTATGTTTTTCCCTTACATGACTAGCTAGATCACTCCATAACGACCCGCGTTTATTTTTCTTCCTATAGTTACCCCTACCTTTATGGTCTTTGGGTTTAGCTATGTATCCACACATTATACACGCAAGGGCTTTCGTATGTCTAACACCAACGATTAACGCCATCCCGTAGCCACCATAAATTTCTCTATTACATCTACGCGGGCAGCGGTGGTGTCTATTGCATGGTTCTGGAACAGCGTTAGTAACTCTCTTGGAGAGTGAACGCCGAACAGGCTACATGTAACCCGAAACAAGCCGCCCGGTTTTGTCATCCTAGCCATTTCAGCTATCAATAGTTCCGGCTCCTCGCTCTCGTCTAATACATCAAATGCAAATACAGCATCAAAAGTTTTTCCTGGTATGTGGTTAGTTGTATTTGACCAACCATTAGCAACCGTGATGTGCATTATCTTACTACCTGGACGTATATCATACTCCAACAGCTTCATTGCTGATCCTCTTCTGTTGTTGGTTGTTCTCCAGGATGAGCATCGGTACCCTCTGGATGATATTGACCACACCTACAAGGTGTACGGACTGTTATTTGATACGCTACTGTATCCGGCGATACTTGCTCGGAAACAAAAACCACCGAAGCCCCTGGTGACTGCTGTGGTACCAATTGAACATTGACCATTTCTCCGGTAGGAAGAACCAACATAACGCAGCCACCTTGAATAAGAGTATGCAGATGCATTACTTTGGCTCCTTTGCCGCTGACCTAGCAGCAGCCTTTTCGATTACCAATTTATCCATATCACTCATCTGTTGGCATCTGGTTCTGTCCCCAATTAACCGAAGAAAAGATGCTGACCCTGCTCTGCTATGACGAACAATTACAGTCGGTGTCACGGCAAGTAACAGACCGGCTTCTTGTGCGCGTAAACAGTAGTCTCTATCATCCCCACCGTAACCTGTAAAATCTTCATCAAGCTCGCCAATCTTAGCTCGTGTAATAGCAGGTAACCAAACACACACAAATGCTAAACGCTCTTTTGAAACATACCAACTGGGGCAAGCATTAGGTGTACCTACACGTTGTAGCATATTTCCTATACCACCATCTACCTGAGGTGACAATATACCTATAGGCTCGATGCTTTTTTGGTCTGCTATCTTTTGTAAACGATCAGTCACCGGCATAACCAATTCGCAGTCATCGTTAATCAAAAGCACATCGGTATCTGGGCCAGCAGCACGTATCCCTATATTTGCATTACGAGCAAAAACAAACGGCTGGACCCCTGGTATAAATTCCCAATTGCCCACCTTGATGCTTACCGCCAACGGTGCATCAACAACAGCAATCCTTCTTACTGTATCTGGTTCAAATTTATCTACTGAATTTGCCAGCTTAGTGAACAAATCTCGAAAGCGTGTCAAGGTAATAATAGCTTTGGGTTTCAAATTACAACTCCCTCGTATTGAACATGCCAGCCACGATTACGATCTGTTTTTGTCCACCTGGTAGACCTGCTAGCGATCTTGCGCCTTGCCTGCTCTGTGGTGCGTAACGGGTAGTGTTTTAATATAAGCCTTTCGTGAGCAATGCTACGCCCATAAAATACAGCTTGGTGCCCTCCACACGTTGCTAAGTCTATTTGTATAGGTGGCTGTTTCCAACACTTCACTTGATTATTAATACAATCTTTATCTATATGTGAAACAGCCTGATCTATAAACCAAACCTCAGGATCTATCTCACTGTTCCAGCCATCACGTAAGTAGTAATGCTCTACAACA
>Ga0184615_10001090_pt1 | contig 14775 bp, 14 predicted proteins | sample PLM4_65_coex_FD_133134 | JGI IMG/M metagenome (GOLD analysis project Ga0184615, IMG submission 133134) | Groundwater sediment microbial communities from an aquifer in East River, Colorado, USA - PLM4_65_coex | ecosystem: Environmental > Terrestrial > Soil > Riparian zone | place: USA: East... | reverse complement strand
TCGATCAGCTGCTCGATGTTCCCGTGATCCGCGGTGATGAGCAGCGATCCAGCGCGTGCGAGCACGGCGTCGCAGAGCCGCGCGAGGCATGCGTCGACGACCTCGACCGCGCGCACGCCGGCGGGGATCACGCCGGTGTGTCCGACCATGTCGGGGTTCGCGTAGTTCACGAGCACGAACGCGTAGTCGTGCTTCGCGAGCGCTTCGAGCAGCGCGTCCGTGACGGCGAGCGCGCTCATCTCGGGCTTCAGATCGTAGGTGGGCACGTCGCGCGGCGATGGAATCAGCACGCGATCCTCGTTCGCGAACGGCTGCTCGCGCCCGCCGTTGAAGAAGTACGTGACGTGGGCGTACTTCTCGGTCTCGGCGATGCGCAGCTGTCGCGCGCCGGTGTCGGCGACGAGCTCGCCGAAGCTCGCACGCACGCCGACCGGGCCGAACACCGCGGGCAGCCCGAAGGTCTCGTCGTATTCGGTCAGTGTCGCGAACACGGCGGGCCGCACGCGCGGCAGCGCCAGTACCTCGTCGCCGAGCTTCTCGGGCCGCACGCGCGTGAGGGCGTTGGTGAGCTCGCGCGCGCGGTCGGCGCGAAAATTGAAGAACAACACCGCGTCGCCGTCGCCCAGCGCCGGGCCGCCCGCGATCACCGACGGCGCGATGAACTCGTCGCCCTCGTTCCCTGCCCAGCCGCGCGCGACCGCTTCGACGGCGGTCGCGCAAGCGCGGCCCTCGCGCGACACGATCGCCTGGTACGCGCGTGCCACGCGGTCCCAGCGCTTGTCGCGATCCATCGCGAAGTAGCGGCCGGAGAGCGTGGCGATGCAGCCCCCGAGCGCGCGGCAGCGCGCTTCGAGCGGCTCGATGAACTTGCGGGCGCAACGCGGAGCGGTGTCACGGCCGTCGGTGAAGGCGTGCAGGATCGGCCGGATGCGGCGCTCGGCGAGCAGCCGCAGGATTCCATAGACGTGATCGAGCGAGCTGTGCACGCCGCCGTCGGAGACCAGACCCAGCATGTGCAGCTTTCCGCCGGCGCGGTCCGCGGCCGCGAGAACGGCTTGGATGGCCGGCAGCGCCGCGAGCTCGCCCGCGTCGATCGCCTTGGCGATGCGCACCATGTCCATGTCGATGATGCGGCCGGCACCGAGCGTCGTATGGCCGACCTCGGAGTTTCCCATCTGGCCGTCCGGTAGACCGACCGCCGCGCCCGACGTCTCGATGCGCGCGCTCGGCGCGGATGCGCGCAGCTTCGCGAAGAACGGCGCCGCCGCGAGCGCGGTCGCGTCGCCCGGGCCGCCCTCGCCCAGGCCGAAGCCGTCGAGAACGACGAGCACGACCGGTCCGCGCGCGCTCACGACGCCGCGCTCACCGCGCGCTCGACGGCGAGCTCCTCGGCGTCACCCCAGAGCCGCTCGAGGCCGAAGAAGTCGCGCTCGTCCTCCTGGAAGACGTGCACCACGACATCGCCCAGATCCACGAGCACCCAGCCAGCGACGGTCTTGCCCTCGACGCCCTTCGGCGCAGCACCTGCGCGGAGCGCGGCCGCGATCGCCGCGTCCGCGAGCGCGCGAACATGGCGCGCCGAGGCCCCCGTCGCGAGCACGAAGAAGTCCGCGAACCCGCAGACCCCGCACACGTCGAGCACGCGCACCTCCAAGCCCTTCTTGTCGCCGATCGCCTTCGCAACTCGCAACGCCATGTCTCTTGCCTTCAACCGTCTTCCTTCTCTCGATAGAGGGACTGCTTCTGCATGTACTCGATGACCTCGTCGGGGACGAGGTATCGGATCGAGGCGCCGCGGGCGACTCGCTGGCGGATGTCGGACGCCGAGATCGCGAGCGGCGTGAACGGGATCGCACGCAGCTCGTTGCCCGAGCTGTGGATCAGACCGCGCGGGCCGTCGCGAAACGCGCGAGCGAGCGGCGCGGGCAGAAGCTCGCGCAGCGCCTGGGCGTGCCCGGGCCGCGTCGCTACCGCGAAGCTGGCGAGAGAGAACAGCCGCTCCGGCTCGCGCCAGGCCTCGAGCTCGGGCAGCGTATCCGCGCCGACGATGAACCAGAGCGCTGCGGCGGGCAGGCGCATGCGCAGCTCGGCAAGCGTGTCGACGCTGTAGCTCGGGCCCGTGCGGCGGACTTCCAGGTCGCAGACTTCGAGCGCCGGGTTTTCCGCGGTGGCGCGGCGCACCATCTCGAGGCGTTTCTCGGCCGGCGCCACGCCGTGTCTTTTGAGCGGCGGATCGCCGGCGGGAATCAGCAGCACGCGCTCGAGCGCGAGCGCCTCGCGCATCTCCTCGGCCAGCCGCAGGTGCGCGAGGTGGATCGGGTTGAACGTTCCGCCGAGGACGCCGACGTTCACTCGAGAATCGTTCCCTCACCGTACGCGATGAACTTCTGCGTGGTGAGTCCCTCCAGGCCCATCGGGCCGTACCAGTGCATCTTCGAAGTCGAGACGCCGACCTCGGCGCCCAGACCGAGCTGGAATCCGTCGGCGAAGCGCGTGCTCGCGTTCACGAAGACGGAGCTCGAGTTCACGCGGCGCAGGAAGGCCCGCGCGCGCGTCACGTCCTGCGTGACGATCGTCTCGGTGTGGTTGGAGCCGTAGCGGCGGATGTGGTCGATCGCCTGGTCGAGCGAATCGACGACGCGCACGGACATCTTCTTGGCCAACCATTCGGTGCGGTAGTCCTGCTCCGTCGCCAGCAGGGCGGACGGGAAGTGCTCGCGCGTGCGCGCGCAGGCGTGCAGCTCGACCCCGTGCGCCACGAGCGCGCCGAGCACGTCGGGCAGGACCGACTGCGCGAGCTTCGCGTGCACGAGCAGTGTCTCCGCGCTGTTGCACACCGATACACGCTGGCACTTCGCATTCACGGTGATCTCGCGCGCCATCTTCGGCTCGGCAAACTCGTCGAGATAGACGTGGCAGATGCCGTTGTAGTGCTTGATCACCGGAATCCGTGACATCGAAGCCACGCGGCGGATCAGGCTCTCGCCGCCGCGCGGGATCACCAGGTCGATCTCGTCCTCGCGCTCGAGCAAGAGGTCGACGATCTCGCGCTCGGTCCGCGGCACGAGCTGCAGTGCGTCCTGGGGCACGCCCGAAGCGGAGAACGCCGCGCGCAGCACGTCGGCGAGCGCGCGGTTGGAGTGGATCGCCTCCGAGCCGCCACGCAAAAGTGTCGCGTTCCCGCTCTTCAGACAGAGTGCGGCGACATCCGCCGTCACGTTCGGGCGCGACTCGTAGATCACCAGGATCACACCGAGCGGAATGCGCATGCGCCCGACCTGCAGGCCGCTCGGCCGGTTCCACATCCGCGTCACTTCGCCGACCGGATCGGGAAGCAGCGCGACTTCACGCAGCCCGTTCGCGATCGCGGCGATGCGCTCGGGGTCGAGCAGCAGCCGCTCGAGCATCGGGGCAGCCAGGTCGCGCGCGCGGCCGGCCTCGAGGTCCAGGGCGTTCGCGCGCAGGATTGCCTCGCACGACGACTCGAGGCGGTCGGCGGCGAGCCGCAGCGCCGCGTCCTTCACGTCGGTCGCCAGCTCGGCCACCCGCTCCGAGGCGGCCTTCGCGCGACGCGTCAGGTCTCCTACGAGCTCGGTGTAGCTCATCCGGCAACCATCTTAGCGGCATTCGGAGCCGCGAGCGGTACTGGCACGTCCCGTGCCGCGCGCGGCCTGGTCGCGGCGGAGCGAAAAACGCCACGGAAGACCGGCCGCTCCGGCCGGAGCTGCAAGCGCGCGCCGACGGCTCCTAGAAGACGATCAGATTGTCGCGGTGGATGATCTCGTCGCCGTTGGAATAGCCGAGAAGCTCCGAGATCCGGGAGGTTCGCTGGCCCTTGATGCGCTCGAGCTCGCGCGCGTCATACGAGACGAGGCCGCGGGCGACCTCGTCGCCGTCGGGCGCGAGGCACGCGACCAGGTCGCCGACGCCAAAGCGTCCCGAGACCGCGGTCACGCCCGCGGGCAGCAGGCTGGCGCGCCGCTCGCGCAGCGCGCGCACCGCTCCGGCGTCGACCGAGAGCTGACCGCGGGGCTTCAACGTGAAGGCGATCCAGTGTTTGCGCGACGAGAGCGACTCGCCGGCGGGCCGCACGAGCGTGCCCAGGTCTTCGCCGGACAGGATCCGGTGGAGCACGTCGCGGGCGCGGCCGTCCGCGATCACCGTCGGCACACCGAAGCGGCTCGCGGCGCGGGCAGCGAGAAGCTTCGAGCGCATCCCCCCCGTGCCGAGCGCGCTGCCTTCGCCGCCGGCGATCGCGAGCAGCTTCGCGGTCACCTCGGGCACTTCCGAGATGCGCTGTGCGCCCGGCTCGCGCGGATCGCGGTCGTGCAGGCCGTCGATGTCGGTGAGCAGGATCAGGAGATCCGCGCCGCAGGTGTTCACGACCTGTGCGGCCAGCTGATCGTTGTCGCCGAAGCGCAGCTCCTCGGTCGCCACCGAGTCGTTCTCGTTGATGATGGGCACGACGCCGTCCGCGAGCAGCTGCGCGAGCGTGCGGCGCGCGTTGAGGAAGCGTTCGCGATCCGCGAAGCCGGCGTGGTCGAGCAGAATCTGCCCGACGAGCCGGCCCTGGCGCGCGAAGGCGCGCTCGAAGCGCCGGCACAGGTCGATCTGGCCCACGGCGGCGGCGGCCTGCTTGCCGGGAATCGAGGTCGGGCGCTCGGCGAGCCCGAGGCGGCGCGTGCCGAGGCCGACCGCGCCCGACGCCACGAGCACGATCGCGCGCTTCGCGGCGATCTCCGCCGCGATCTGCCGCGCGAACGACGCGAAGCGCCGCGACTGCACCACGTCACCGATCGGTGTCAGAAGCGATGTGCCGATCTTCACCACGACGCGCCGTGCGCGCGCGAGCTCGCGGCGGCTCATCGCCGCGCGACTTCACGCGCCAGGGTCTGCACCAGTGCCTCGATCCCTTCGCCGGTCGCGGCCGAGATCCAGCGCGGCTCGAGCCCGCGCGCGCGCAGGCCCTCGTCGACGAGCTTGCGCTCGGACGGGTCCGAGATCAGGTCGGCCTTCGAGATGCAGACGACCTCTTTGCGCTTGGCCAGGTCGTCGGAGTACGCCGCAAGCTCCGCGCGCAGCGCATCGTAGTCGCGCAGGGCGCTGCGTTCCGGGTCACCGCCGGCGAGCGCCGGCTCGGGATCCAGCAGGTGCACCAAAATGCGCGTGCGCTCGACGTGGCGCAGGAAGCGGTGACCGAGCCCCGCGCCGCGGTGCGCCCCCGGGATCAACCCGGGGATGTCGGCGATCACGAAGCGCGCGCCGCCCGACTCGACCATGCCCAGGTGCGGGTAGAGGGTGGTGAACGGATAGCTCGCGATCTTCGGCCGGGCGGCGGAGAGTCGCGAGATCAGCGTCGACTTCCCCGCGTTCGGAAAGCCGAGCAGCCCCACGTCGGCCAGGACCTTCAGCTCGAGCCGCAGCCAGCGCTCCTCTCCCGGCGTGCCCGGCTCGACGGTGATCGGGGCCTGATTCGTCGCGGTCGCGAAGCAGGCATTGCCGCGCCCGCCGCGGCCGCCCTGGGCCGCGAGCCAGGTCTGGCCGTGCTCGACCAGCTCGATCAGCACCGCGCGCGTCGCATCGTCCTTCACGACCGTGCCGAGCGGCACGCGGATCACGATGTCCTCGCCGCCCCGGCCATCTTTGCGCCCGCCCGATCCGTGGCGGCCCCGGTCGGCCTTGTAGAACTTGCGGCCGCGGGTGTCGAGCAGCGTCGCGAGCGAGTTGTCGGCCGAAACGCTCACCGACCCGCCGCGCCCGCCCGTCCCGCCATCGGGCCCGCCGCGCGGCACGTACTTCTCACGCCAGAACGAGCAGCAGCCGCGTCCGCCGTCGCCGCTCTGCACGTGGATGCGGCACTCGTCGATGAAGTCCGGGGAGGACATGACGGCCGATGATAACCGCAAGCGCAGCGCGCAGCGCCGCGCGGGGTGGCGCGGCTATGCCGCGCCGGGATCCATCGGAATTACGGTGACGAGCTTCTGATTGCGGCTGTCGGTGAACTTCACGACGCCGTCGCGCAGCGCGAAGAGCGTGAAATCCCTGCCGATCCCCACACCGCGACCCGGGTGGATGACCGTACCGACCTGGCGGACGATGATCCCGCCGGCGCGGATCTTCTCGCCCGCATAGACCTTGGTGCCGCGGCGCTGCGAGTTGCTGTCGCGGCCGTTGCTGGTGCTGCCCTGACCCTTCTTGTGCGCCATCGCTAGACCTCGATCGAGTCGATCTTGACGCGCGTGAAGTGCTGCCGGTGGCCCTTGGTCAGGCGGTAGCGCTTGCGCTTCTTGTACTTGAAGATCCGCAGCTTCGGACCCGAGCTATCGCCCTGGATGGTCGCCACGACCCGCGCGCCGGGCACCAGCGGCGTGCCCACGGTCACGGACTCGCCGCCGACCATCAGCACTTCGGCGAGCTCGATGCGCTCGCCCGGCTCGCCGTCGATCAGATCGAGGTCGACCAGATCGCCCGGCTGCACCCGAACCTGTTTTCCGCCTGTTCTCACGACCGCGTACATGGGGTGCCGCAGTTTACGTGAATTCGACTCTCGGTCAACCAGACCGGCGGATCTAGAGCAGCTCCTGCGCGTGCTTGAGCGCGCGCTGCGCGCCGGCGACGATCTCGTGCAGGACCTCCGCGGCCGGCCGCACCGCCTGGATCATGCCGATCCCCTGACCCGCGAACCCGGGCACGATGTCCGCTCGGCGGGCGGCCATTCCGGCCGCCAGAACCGGTCCGGAAACCATGCTCTGGAAGGGCATGGGCAGCGCCTCGAGGCCGCTGTCGGCCCAGGCCTGGGTCCACTTGCTGCGGATCAGGCGCGCGGGCTTCCCGGTGACGCAGCGCGAGACGATCGTGTTCTCTTCGTTGCTGTCGACGATCGCCTGCTTCTGGTAGTCGGTGATGCCCGCCTCGACCGTCGCGAGGAAGGCCGAACCGATCCAGGCGCCGGCCGCGCCGAGCATCATCACCGCCGCCAGTCCGCGGCCGTCCGAGATGCCGCCCGCGCCGAGCACCGGGATCGGCGCGACCGCGTCCACGACCTGCGGAACGAGCGCCATGGTGCCGATCGGCGAGTTGTGTCCGCCCGCGTCGTGGCCCTGCGCGACGATGATGTCGACGCCGCTCTCCGCGACCTTGCGCGCGTGACGCACGGCGCCGATCACCGCCATCACGACGGTGCCGTTCTTGTGCAGGCGCGGGATCCACGGCCCCGGATCGCCCAGGCCCGCGGCATACACCGGAACGCGTTCCTCGATCACGACCTCCATCTGCGCCTCGAAGAAATCCTTCGAGAAGGTCTGCCGGCGCGCGTCGCCGCCGGCCGGCGAGGCGGGCAGGTTTGGCTTGGCGAGCCCTTCCTTCGCCATGAACTCGCGCGCGAAAGCCTGCAGCTGCGGCAGGCGCTCGAGCGGCGACGGGCCTTTGGTCGGATCCGACTTCTGGCGCCGCACCGACGCGGGCAGAAGCGTGTCTACACCGAATGGCTTGCTCGTGAGCTTGCGCGTCTCGGCGATCCAGGCGCGCAGCTCGTCGGGCTGACAGCCCGCCGCGCCGAGAATGCCCAAGCCGCCCGCGTTCGAGACGGCCGCGACGAGCCGGGGCGTGCTCGCGCCACCCATGCCCGCGAGCACGATCGGCACCTCGATGCCGAGCAGATCGCAGATCGAGGTCTTCATGCTCATCGGGTGCCTCCGCGGCCGAGCGCCGCGCTGCGATGGTGTCACGCGCGCGGCGCCAGGTGCAATTCGCCGAACCAGTCCAGGATGCGCGCGTTCTCCTCGCGCGGCCAGGCGTGCGCGAGGTCGGCGAGCTCGCGGTACTCGAGCCGCGCGCCGGCCTTCTCGAGCAACGCGCGCGCGGCGCGTGCCAGTGCGACCGGGAACAGCCAGTCGCGCGCGCCGTGCATCAGGTAGATCGGCGTCCCGCGTGCGCGCTCGAGGTTCCCGTTCGTGAGGTTCGCCGGGTGCAGGACGCCGGCCCCGGGTGCGAGCGCCGCGAAGTGCGATCCGGCCGCGAGCCCGTGAAAGAGTGTGTAGGTGCCGCCGTCGGAGAGGCCCGTGAGCAGCACGCGGCTGGCGTCGATCCGCCAGCGTTCGGCGAGCCAGTCGAGCAGGCTGCGAAGGCGGACGGCGTCGACATCGGGTCCGAGAAAGCTCCAGGTGCTGCCGTGCGAGCTCGGCGCGAGCAGCAGGTAGCCGCGGCTGCGCGCCTCGCGCAGCCAGGTCCACAGAAAGTCCCGCCCGTTGCCGCCGCCCCCGTGGAGCGCGACGACGAGCGGCCAGGCGCGGCTCGGCACGTAGCGTTCGGGGACGTAGAAGGAGAAGCCGCGGCCGCCGTCGGCTGCGCCGCCGCTCTCGAAGAGCCCGACACGGACACCGTCGGGTGTCGGCGGATCGAGCTGGTGAAGGCGCCCGTGCCACTCCGGCAGGGCGAAGTAGCGGCCGATCGCTTTGTCCCGCCCGCGGAGCGCGTACAGCGCCGCCTGCGCGCGCGCGTGCGCGGAGAGGCTCGCGAAGAAGCGCGGGATCGCCTGGTCGGGCGGTGCGACATCGACGAAGAGGTGCGCCGCGCGTGCGCCGAGCGCGGCCGCCTCGGCGAGCCGTGCGTCTGCGGGGTCCGCGTCGCCGGCAGGCTCGGGCCCCGACTCGAGAGCCGCGAGCGAAGCCGACACTGTCTGGCGTAGCTCGGAAATGCGGGGTGGATCGAGCTCGCGGAATGCGCGCTCGAGCGCGGACAAGACCCCGACGACGCTCTCGGCATTCAAGCGAGTCCCGCCACGCGCGCCGCTTGCCCAGCGCGCGCCAGCGCCGCCGCGCGCGCGAGACCGACGCCACCCGCGCCGGTCACCGGAATTCCGAGTCGAGCATATCCGCGCGGACCATGTGCCGACTATAGTTGACGGCCCGACTTGCCGACCCGTGAGGCGGCAGATGACACGCATGAGACGCGCCGCGCTGATCCTCGCCCCGGTTCTCTGCGCCCTGGCGCTAACCCCGCTCCTCGCGCGCGCGGACGGCGGTGCCCCTGTGCGCATCCGCGACCTGCGCGTCGGCGAGCACTCGGGCTACGAGCGCCTCGTGATCGAGCTCGATGCCGACGCGGAGGTCGTCTGGGAGAACGGGCCCGAGCCCGGCGAAGAGAGCTTCTACATCGCGGCCGCGCCCCAGCAGCGGAGCCGCGTGATCGTCACGCAGCTCCCGCACGTCGGCACGATCTCGGTGACCGAGATGAAGGGCGGGACGCACGTCGCGGTCGAGCCGCGCGCGCGCCGGGTGCGCGCGTACACGCTCGCCAATCCGCCGCGGCTCGTGGTCGACTTCGCGGCGCCCGCGAAGGGCACGTTCGACGCTCCCGCCGGTGCGCGTGCGCTCGAGCCCGCGCGCTCACTCGGTCCACTCGTCGTCGAGCCCGAGCCGGAACCGCTGCCCGAGCCCGAGCGTGAACCGGAAGCAGAGCCGCAGCCGGCCCCGAAGGCCGGACCCGAGATCACGGCGGAGCCGGCGCAGCCCGCGCCGCAGCTCGAAGCTCCGCCTGCGCCCGAGCCCGAGCCCGAGCCCGCGGCCGAGCCCGCGCCCGTGCCCGCACCGACGCCCGAGCCCGCGGCCGAGCCCGCGCCCGTGCCCGCACCGACGCCCGAGCCGACGCCTGCGCCTGTCGCCAAGCCGGCCGCATCCGCCGGAACGCCAGAGCCCGAACCGCAGGTTGTGCCCGCAAAGCCCGTCGCGCCGAAGCCCGCGGCTCCGAGCCCGAGTGCGGGCTTCCCATACGCGCTGGCGCTCGGGGCGCTGCTCGGTCTCGCGCTCGCGATCGGTGCGGCCACCGCCCTTCTGCGCCGCCGCGCCGCTCGCAGCGAGCCGTCGAGTTCCCGCTTTCCCCCCGAGGAAGAGGATGCGCTGCCCGCGCGCGGAACGGACGACATCTCTCCCGCGGACGTGCTCGCGGCCGCCGAGCACGACGGCGCGCTCGCGAAACGCCTCGACGAGGAAGTGCGAGCGCGGCTCGAGCTCGAGCAGCGCTTCGCGCACGCCAACGAAGAGCTCAAGGTCCTGCGCGACCGCCTGCACCGGCTCGAGCGCCGGCGCGAGGGCGCGAGCTAGGCTGCGTGCAGCGGGATCTCGTCCGCGAGCGCGGCCGCTCCGAGTGCGCCGCAGTACGCGCCCGCATCGAGAAAGTGCGGCTGCGCGCCGTACGCTGCCGTCACCCAGCGCAGTATCTCGCGCAGCTCGTCGTTCTGGATCAGCGTCGAGCCGCAGTAGACGACGGCCTGTGCCCCGCAGCTGCGTGCGAGCGTGCCGCAGATCAGCGCGATGTTCTCGCCGAGCATCCCGACCAGCGCGTGCGCGACATCGGCTGGATCGCGGGAGTCGAGCTTCGCGAAGCTCGCGGCGTTCAAGTCGAGTGGCAGGGGGATCTCACCGCTCGGGTAGATGTCGCCGACGAGCAGGTCCACGCGGCGGCGGTCGCCGCGCGCGGCCAGGGCGCAGATTTCGTCGAAGGTCTCCACGCCGAGCAGCAGCCGCCCGAGCCCGAGCAGCGTGCCGCCGCCGAGCGCGCAGCCGCCCACGCGCGTCACCTGGCCGCGGTCGAGCGAGAGCACCGACGTGCCGGTGCCAAGCGACACGAGCAGATAGTGAGGCGGCAGCTCGAGCCCCTCGCGTGCGGCCAAGAGCGGCGCGCCGCGCGCCCAGGCCGCGAATTCGGGCACCGTGTGCACGGGCACGCCGGTGATTTCGCGCGCGAGCCGCGCGGCGCCGCCCCCGGTCGCGACTACGCGTTGCGGCTTCCAGTCGCCGAGGCACGCGCGCACGCCGCGCACGTCCGCCGCCGGGAATTTCGCCGCGCGGAGCTCAGTCTCACCTGGCAGCACGAGCTTGCAAAGACTCGCGCCGGCATCGACGCCGACCGTGCTGCTCGCCTGCGTCGGGTTGGACATACGCGGCGCAGAATATCACCCTGCCCGACGCCCCGCCGAAGCGCGGCAGGTTAGGAGCGCACGCGATGTACACGGGGTTCTACGGCCTTCGCGAGAAGCCCTTCTCGCTCGCGCCGGACCCCAAGTACCTGTTCCTGTCCGCGTCGCATCGCGAGGCGCTCGCCCACCTACTGTACGGGATCGAGGAGGGGGAGGGCTTCATCGAGGTGATCGGTCAGGTCGGCACCGGCAAGACCACGCTGTGCCGCACGCTGCTCGGCCGGATCGGCCAGGACGCCGAGATCGCCTACATCTTCAATCCGAGCCCGAGCGAGATCGAGCTGCTGTCGGCGATCAATCGCGAGTTCGGCCTGCCCACGGCGGTGCGTACGCGCACGGAGCTGCTCGAGTCGCTGAACCAGTTCCTGCTCGAGAAGAACGCCTCGGGCCGCCGCGTGCTGCTCGTGATCGACGAGGCGCAGAATCTCGATCCGGCCGTGCTCGAGCAGGTACGGCTGCTCTCGAACCTCGAGACCGACCGCGCGAAGCTCTTGCAGATCGTGCTGATCGGGCAGCCCGAGCTCGAGGAGAATCTGGCCCGCTCCGACCTGCGCCAGCTGCGCCAGCGGATCACCGTGCGCTGGAGCCTGCGCGCGCTCTCGCGCGCCGAGGTCGGCGAGTACCTGGAGCACCGACTGCGCGTTGCGGGCTTGGCCGATCCGCAGCTCTTCACGCCGGCCGCCGTGCGGGTGATGACGCGCATCTCGCGCGGCATCCCGCGCCTGATCAACGCCGTCGGCGATCGCGCGCTGCTCGCTGGCTACACCGAAGGGCGTCGCCAGATCGACGCGAGGCTCGTGCGCCGTGCGGCGCGCGAGCTGCCCGCCGCGGAGTTCTCGCGCTTCCGCGAAGCGACGGGCCTGCGCCTGGGGATCGCGGTCGGGCTCGTGGCTGCCGGACTCGTGCTCGGTCTCGCGGTCACGGCATTCGCTCCGCGCGTGCGGTCGACGGAAGAGACGGCCGCCGCCGCCGCTGCGTCCGCGCCCGCCGAGGACCCGAACGCAAGCCTGTCGATCGCGCCGGTGTCGTCAGCGCCCGGCCTGCGCGCGCGCATCGACGCGCTCACGCCGCGGGCCAGCGCCGCGGGCGCACTGGAGGCGCTGCTCGCGAGCTGGGGCTACGACAGGAAGATCGACGGAGAGCTCGATCCCGAGCGCTATCCCGAAGCCGTGACCGCGATCGCGCCGCTCAGCGTCTTCGCCACGCGCGCGAATCCGCAGATGCTCGCGAGCCTGGACCTGCCGGCGGTGCTCGAGGTCGCGACTCAAGGCGGCGAGCGGCGCTACGTCGCGCTGGTCGGGCTCAACGAGGCGGGCTTCGCGCGCGTCGGCCTGGCGGGCGAGCAGGTCGATCTCGAGCGCGCCGAGCTCGAGCGGATCTGGACCGGCCGCGCCTTCTATCTGTGGACGAACTTCGAGTCGCTACCGGTGCTCTCGGCCGGCATGAAGGGCAGCTCCGTGCGTTGGCTGCAAGACCGGCTCGGCGAGCTCGGCTACCTGCACGCCGGCGATCCGACCGAGGAATTCGATCCGCGCACTGCTACGGCCGTCCGCGACTTCCAGCGCGCCAACGGCATCGAGGCGTCGGGCCAGGTCGGGCCCGAGACGCTGATCGCGTTGTACCAGGCGCTCGACTACACGACGCCGCGGCTCTTCGCGCTCGACGAGGTGCCGTGAGCACGATCCTCGATGCGCTGCGCAAGCTGCAGCGAGAGCGCTCCGCGCAGAGTCCGACCAAGGACCTGCGCAGCTCGATCACCGCCGAGACACCGCGCTCGCGCGCGCGGCAGCGCAGCTCGGGCGCGCGCTGGGTCGGCACGGCGCTCGTGCTGCTCGCCGTCGGGGCCGGTGGCGCCTGGCTTTATCGCAGCGGACAGCTCGATGCGCTGCTCGGGCGCAGTTCAGGCGAACAGGGCGCGTCGGAGGAGGAGCTCGCGCAGGTGGAGCAGGAGCTCGCGCAGGTGCCGGGCGAGGGATCGCCCGCTCCGACGCTGTCTGCACCGCAGCAGCCGCTGCCTGCGCGTCGGGTCGCACCGAGGCTGCGCGCGCAAGCCGCGCAGCCGCTCGCGCCGAGTGCGCAGCCACCCATCTCGGCACCGCCCGCGCCCCAGGACACGCCCGATGCCGCGGTCGAGCGGGCGCGACTCGAGGCGGCGCTCGCGAATGCACGCGCGTCTCAGGAAGCGCAGCGCCAGGCGGAGCTCGAGGCTGCGGCGCAGGCTGCGGCGCAGGCTGCTGCGAAACAGCCGCCAGCCACGCCTTCGCGTTCACCTGCGATCGCGCCCGCGCCGCCCGTCGCGCCACCCGCCGTGCGAGAGACCATGCAAACGGAGTTGCCGGCCACACCGAAGCCGGCCGCGCCTGCGGCCAAGCCTGTGGCCAGAGGCAAGCCGGCCGCCGAGAAACCCGCAGCCGCGAGGCCGGCAGCGCAGCCGTCGCCCGAGCGCAGTGCGGGCACGGCGGATTTGCCCAGCGCCTTCCCCGACGTGCGTGTCGAGAGCATTCGCTGGCATCCGGTCGCGGAGCGGCGGGTCGCGAGCCTGCACTTCGAGCAGCAAGACGTTCCGGAAGCGCACGAGGGCGACATCGTGTCGGGCGTGCTCGTCTACCGCATCGATCCGGGTGCGGTCGAGCTTCGCGTCGGCAGCGCGCAGCGCGTCGTTTCGCCCGGACCTTGAGCGCACAGGTCGGCGTTGCGCTCGAGCTCGCGATCGAGCGCCTCGCCGCGGGCGGTGATGGCGTCGCGCACCTCGCGGGGCTGACGGTCTTCGTCCCGCGCGCCGCGCCCGGAGATCGCGTGCTCGCGCGCATCACGCGCGTCGAGCGGCGCTTCGCGCGCGCCGAGATCGAGGCCGTGCTCGCGCCCGGGCCGGCGCGGCGCGAGCCGCCGTGCCCGTACTACGGTCGCTGCGGCGGCTGCTCGTGGCTTCACCTCGACCCGGCCGAGCAATCGCGCGCGCGCGTCGCGATCGTGCGCGAGGCGCTGGAACGCATCGCGCAGATCGCGGCGTTGCCGGAGATCGAGCACGTCGCGAGCCCGGCAACGCTGGCCTACCGCTCGCGCGCGCGCATCGCATACGCGCGCGGTCGCGTCGGCTTTCGCGCGCGGGGCTCGCACGAAGTCGTCGACGTCGAACGCTGCGCGGTGCTCGACGCCGCGACCGAGACCGAGCTCGCGCGCGTGCGCGCGCGCCCGCCGCGCGGCGAGGGCGAGCTCGAGATTCGCGGTTATGGCGAGCGCCTCGAGATCGCCGGCCGCGCGCTCGCCGTCGGTCCGGCGGCGTTCTTCCAGGCCAATCGGCCCCTCTGGGAGCGTTGGCAGCAGCTTGTGCTCGAGGCCTGCGGGCACGGCGCGCGCGCCTGCGAGCTCTACTGCGGCGTCGGCTTCTACACGCAAGGCCTCGCGGAACGCTACGCGCGCGTGATCGCGGTGGAGCGCTCTCCGTCCGCGCGCGACGCGCGCCTGAACACACGCGCGGAGATCGTCGAGGCAGCGTGCGAGGACTGGGCAGAGCGCGAGCTCGGCGCCTTCGCCCCCGAGCTCGTGCTGTTGAACCCGCCGCGCACGGGCTGCCACCAATCGGTGTCGGATGCGGTCCGCACGGCGCGTCCGCGCCGCGTCGTCTACGTCTCCTGCGAGGCGTCGACGCTCGCGCGCGACGTCGCGCGGATCGGACACGACTTTCGCATCGCGCGGCTCGTCGTGCTCGACGCGCTGCCGCAGACGCATCACGTGGAGGTCATCGCAGTTCTCGAATGCGTTTGACACTGCGCTCGCATCGAAAATAGAATCCGCTCCGT
>Ga0184615_10001089_pt1 | contig 14779 bp, 10 predicted proteins | sample PLM4_65_coex_FD_133134 | JGI IMG/M metagenome (GOLD analysis project Ga0184615, IMG submission 133134) | Groundwater sediment microbial communities from an aquifer in East River, Colorado, USA - PLM4_65_coex | ecosystem: Environmental > Terrestrial > Soil > Riparian zone | place: USA: East... | reverse complement strand
TGGCTGTAAATGTGGGTGACGACGAGAGTAGAGTGCGGTTATTCGCAAGAAATAATGGATTGACGTTTACGATGTTGACCGATGAGCATAAAATGATCTCACGTCAGTATGGTGTGGTCGGGTTTCCGACAATTTTCATTCTTGATAGAAAAGGAGTCATTCGAAATAAAATAGTGGGGGATATTGAGGGCGCTTATCTCTCAACATCGTAAACTTCAATCCATTATTCACTGCAAATAACCGCACTCTACTCTCTTCGTCACCAACATTTACAGCCAGAATAGACAACCCTTTATCCTTGTTGAGATTGAACCAGGGTTCAATCTGTTTTATTCTGTCTCCGCAACATGAGCTGGACCAGAAATAGATGACAACGACACTGCCTTTCAGCCTGTTCAGGCTGATGTATTCACCGTTTACATCGTTGCATGAGATGACCGGCGGAGTTTCCCCGGTTTTTGGAACGGATTGTTCCGCACATCCGTATAAAAAGATGGGAAGCGACAACAATAAAAATGATAACTGAATTATCGAACCGGAGATCAACGATAGAAAATGTCTCGATAGTATGGGGAAGCGAACGCACATGCTACATCATATACCATTTTCTCAGCGGTTTTTGAAGTATCTGATTGTATTTGCACAAAGGCATACAATTTTTAACTCTATTTGTTGTGACAGGTGAGGCACAATGCACCTTGGCGGTCGCTCATGACCAGATGTCCCTTTTCCTGGTTGAATGGGTCATGGCAGGTGAGGCATCCGACTTTCCCGTCGACAAAAATCATCTTGGGATTTATTACCTGTTTGTACTCTTTGCTGAAACTTACATACCTGTTATAATTCATGCCGATCGGATGATCAGAGTTTGAGATCATCACCTTATGTTTCCTGCTAACAGGATCATTTCTCACATCCACGGTAATATCTTGTGCGGATGCACCATCATGGCATTCCAGGCATAATGCCGTTAAATTGTCAACATTGTGCGCATTGCCACTTGGATGGGAGTTATTTTTGTCGAACAAAGTGAGGAACCCACCGTCATCTTCTTCAATCGAAGCCTTGGAAACGTCGGCATACATTTCGTCTACCGACTGATGATTTGTTACAAACTGCTGACCTGCCGAAATCACCATTGTTACATACCGTTTTTTTGTATAAGGATCTTTCAGCAATTGTTGAGAAAACAAACAAGTATCATTACTTTCCAATCTGCCTAAGGTCTGCATTCCCCAGGCAAAGTGATCAGGTAATGCAGTCACCATTAACGCATATACGAATATTATGATTATCAATTTGCTTACTGGCGCCGGACCGTTTTCCTTTATCATGACAATTACCCCCCTTCTCAAGTGTCACAACTTATGTTTCAAGGATGGTTCCAAGACGCCGCATATTACAAAAAGACCATATCCACATGATATTGAAGCGTAAATAATATGTTATGAAAATAACTTTCAATTAGTTCCATGGTCTGTTCTGTTCAACTTTAGAACAGTTATTTCCCAAAACACCACATTCGCCTAATGTATGATGAATTTAGTTTGTGTCGACACCCCGGTGAAAGCGGGGTCCGGATGATTTTCAACTGGCTGGAATGAGGGGATTATGGCTTTCGCCGGAATGACGCAGATATGGTTCTAGGATTCATCGTGGAAGGGAGGCTAACACCTGTTGTGTTGTTGAACAGGTGGTGACTTGCTTGGGTCCAGTGCCGTTTTTAGAAATCAGTTTTTTGATTGACAAATCCTTGCATTTCCAGTTTATATATAAACAAGTTGGGTTGGAAAAGTTTTGGGATTTCGCGCACTCCGTGCAAAGATATTTATCATTTCGTATCTGCCAGGATAATATCCTGTAATTGTTTCTATATTGTAATTCATCGGCCAGACAAGGATATATGAATGAAAATCAGTCCGTTTTATTTCCTCCTGGCCCCCTGCATTCTGTTATTGTGCTCCTCATTTGCCTTAGCCGATTCGTGCATCACGTCAAAGTGTCACTCCGTTATCGGCGCATTGAAGAATCCCCACTCCCCAGTAAAGGAGGGAGATTGTCTCTCCTGCCACAAGCAAAAGATCAAGGAGCATCCTGTCAAGGAGGGGAAGAGCTTCGAACTGACGGCAAAGGGCGCGGTTCTCTGCAACCAGTGCCATGACTCAAAGGGGAAGAAGAAATATGTTCACTCCCCTGTAAAGGAGGGTGACTGCCTGGCATGCCACAAGCCGCACGGCGGCAGCGGTCGGTACCTTCTGGACGTCGGTGAGGACCAGTCGGAACTCTGTCTCGGTTGCCACGACTCGTCATCCTTCAAACGGAAGTTCCTGCATGCCCCGGTGGCCGCCGGCGCCTGTACGAAATGTCATGACCCCCACGAATCAGCGAATAGGTTCCTGCTCAAGGAGCCCAACAGGCAACTCTGTCTGAAATGCCATGCTGATTTCGGGAAGGCGGAGAGTGAAGCGACAGTTATTCATGATCCAGTGAAATTAAATCAATGCTTTTCATGCCATGAACCCCATGGATCGGCTAGCTCCTCTTTGCTCAAGAAAACGATGCCGGACTTGTGCACATATTGCCATAAGAAAGTCGGTGATAAAATGGCCAACGCAAAAGTCCCGCACAAAGCGCTCTCCCAGCAGGGGGGGTGCGCGACCTGTCATTCCCCCCACTTTTCCAAAACCAAGGCGCTCCTTGCGTCCGATGAGATGACGATCTGTCTCAACTGCCACGGCAAGGACAAGCTCGGCAACCCCCCTTTAAAGAACATCAGTAAGGAACTGAAGGGGAAAAAGTACATTCACGGTCCAATAAAGGAAGGGAAGTGCACCCCCTGCCATGATCCCCACGGCTCAAACTTTCTCCGGATGGTTAGGGGAAATTACCCTGGCACCTATTATGCTTCTTACAAGGAAGGGGTGTATGATTTCTGTTTGCAATGCCATGAAAAAAATCTCCTCCGTTACGCGGATACAACGATATACACAAGATTTCGCAACGGCAACCGCAATCTTCATTATGTTCACGTCGTAAACAACAGGAAAGGTCGCACTTGTCTCATATGTCATTCACCCCATGCGTCCGACGGGCCGAAACTGATCAGCAAGGAAGGATCGTCTTTCGGCGAATGGAAAATTCCCTTCAACCTGCAACTGACTGAAACCGGAGGGCGATGCGCTCCCGGCTGTCACCGCGGCTACGCATATGATCGCGAAAAACCGGTAAATTATGCCATACAGGAAAAACCACATTTCGCCATAACCTCGACAGCAAAGCATTAAAAGGAGGCAATAAAGATATGGTCCATTTTAAAAAGCTTTTTCTTTCGCGTATCTCTTTAGTATTATTCACAGGAGTTACTTTTCTTATACTCGCGGCATGCAGCGGACCTGCCAAGGTGGAGTTGAAAACGGTATTCTTCCCGCCGCTACCCGACGAGCCACGTATCCAGTATCTGACCAGCTTCAACAGCAATGGTTTTATAACTAAGGAAAAAAGTTCGTTCAGGCTTGTCGTTACCGGCGAGGAAAAGGAAGATGCCGACATCACCATCGACAAGCCCCTCGGCATAGCTGTGCATAACGGGGTCATCTATGTCTGCGACATGCATCAGGCAACCGTTTTCATGATCGACGCGGACAAAAAACGGTTCGAATCGCTCAAGGGCAATGCCGGGCCAGGCGCCTTGAAGAAACCGGCGCATGTAGCCGTGGATGCGGACGGCACAATTTACGTCGCTGACACTGTCCGAAAGGAGATCATGATCTACAATGCCGCAGGCGACTTCATCCAGGCCGTCGGCAGAAACCTGGATATGAAGCCTTTCGCTGTGGTGCTCAGCCCGGATAATATTTTCGTTCTGGATGGTCTTAATAACAATGTAAAGGTGCTGGATAAGGTAACCTACCAATTGATCCGGGAGATAGGAGCAGGGACAACCGCGGACGACACCATATGGCGACCCTTCAACATGACCAAAGATTCTCACGGATTTCTCTACGTCACCAATATCGGTACATGCAAGGTGCTTAAGATGGATGTGGACGGGCATGTTCTTCTTGCCTACGGCCAGCAGGGCGATGCGCCGGGCATGTTCGCCCGGCCCAGGGGGGTTGCCGTCGACGATGCCGGCCTGATATGGGTGGTGGACGCAGCCTTCCAGAATGTGCAGATTTTCAACGAGAAGGGGCGGATACTGCTCGGCTTTGGTGACCCGGGGTCTCCGGCGGGTTCAATGAACATTCCGGCCGGCATTGCCATAACCAAGGACAGGATGGAATATTTCCGGAAATTCGCCGATCCCGACTTCGATGTGGAACAGCTCATTTTTGTCACCAACCAGTCTGGCTTTGACATGGTGGAGGTCTACGGGTTCGGCACCCTAAAGAAGGGGAGCGCGCTCCGGTCGTCGGCCAAATCGGCCAAACCCGCTGCTTCGGCCAAACCGATGGTTGCACCGGTCAAGTCAATCGAGTCCGAGCCGGCCAAGCCGGCCGATTCGGTGAAACCGGACAAATTGCCAAAGTCGGCCGCTCCGGACGAAATGTCAGAGCCGGCTGATTCGGCGAAACCCGCTGCTGCCGCCCCATCGAAATGATGGCGATCTGCAGACGCATTACCTATTACGGGGTGAAATGGATCTCCCCATGATACCTGCATGGATCCGCACCACTCTCTCCATGGCCGCTGCCACGGCGCTGCTCCTCCTCTGCTGGGGCTGCAGCACCCCTGCGTCGCGGGATTTCGCATCGTTATTATTCGATGGGGTCCCGGCGCTCCCCGTCCCCGAAAAGTTCTGCGCCTCCTGGCTGGCGGCGCAGCAGCAATTAAGTTCGGCCCGCGCAAGTGGAAAGGAATCCGCGCCAGCCGGTTCGTCCCACCCCCCATATGTCGAGAAAAAGTGCGACAGCTGCCACGACACCAACGTGGTGGGTGGGCTCGTCGCTCCCAAAGAGAAACTATGTTTTCTCTGCCATAACGACATTATCAAGGGGACAGAGGTCCATGCTCCGGCGGTATCGGGTGAGTGCCTCGCCTGTCATCAGCCCCACGATTCCGTCTTCCCGTTCCTCCTGAAAACCGACAAGGGCAAGCTTTGCGACTCCTGCCACAAGGAGAAACGGCTGACAACCGGACTTCACGGGCAGGTGATCAAGGCCGGCCTGCTCTGCACTGACTGCCATGATCCCCATTCTTCCAATGCCAAGAATTTCCTCAAATAATCGGGTGAGATGGATGAGCCTTCCCTTACTTGCCCGACTGTTCTGCGTCTTGCTGATACTGCTCTCCATCGGCCGGGAAGCCATGGCCGAACCCCGCGGCTTGCTCCTCCTTGGCAAGCCGTTCCAGGATGTAAAGTTTCAGTATGAATTCCAGAATACCAGTAACAGCACCGACCGCTCAACCACGTCAGCGGACCTGAACAGGTTGTTCGCAACCTATCTGGTCAGCTTTCCCTTTGCCGTTTTAAGCCGGGACACCTTTGAAGGAAACCTCACCCTGGGGGTCCGTTCAATCCAGGACTTTCTCTCCTCGTCGGACGGTACATCCAGCAGCGGTTCGTCAATTGGTCTGACCTACAGCCTGGCCGGGGTATTCACGAGGAAGAAACCATTCACCCTCTATGTGAATGCCAGTTCATCAAGGGACCGTGTCCAGCAGGAATTTTCCCCGGGCTATGACCTGGAAACCACCATATATGGCGCCACTGCCTATTACAAGAACTCGTTCATTCCCCTTAATCTGACGTTTACCCATAACGAGAACAAGCTGTCCGGAGGCAATCAGGACCAGTTAAACAGTCAGAACCTCCTCACCCTCAGGGCTGTGAACTCTTTCCGTGATTTTTGCGAGACCAACCTGGGCGCCTCTTATAACATGACCAAGGACAGACAGGGGACCAACCCGACCCAAGCCCTCGACATCCTCAACGCGGATCTTAGCAACACCCTCTCCTGGAGACTGGGCCGACACACCCCGGGAACGCTCTCATCAAGCTATGCATACTCCCGGATGACCGGCGTTTCCCCCCTCGAAACCTACTCCTTGCGGGAGACGGTCAGCCAGACCCTGGGCAGGGCCCTGGAAAGCGGGGCCTCTTACAGCTATTCCGCCCAGCAGAGTCCCTTGTATGCGGTCAATACCACTATCGGCAACGTCTGGCTCAGCCACAAGCTCTTTGAGAGCATCCGGACCAACTTTAACGGCATCGGGACCTTTAACAAGATCCCTGGCGGCGAGCAGAACCAGGTTTCGGGGACCGGCAGCATTACCTACCAGAAACGTCTCCCCCTGGACTCGAACATGTCGCTGACCGCGAGCGGAAACTACCAGTGGAACCAGCATAAGAGCGCCAATTCCCAAAGGACCCAGTTCAACGAGCAGATAAGGATCACCGATCTCGGCAAGCGCTATCTCCTGGCCAATACCAATGTCACCGCCATCACGGAGGTGTGGAATGCCGCCCATACCATTCAGTTTATCGGACCGGCAGGTAATGATGATACTGGTCCCGATTGGGGCAAATTCCGGATCGGCGACCAGACATACCTGGCCATCAACCCTGCAGGGCAGATCCATACCGGCGACAGCATCCTCGTGACATACAACTACGGTACCGACCCCGAACTGACCATCGCCGCCAACACACTTGGGCTGTCGGGGAGTTATTCACTGTACAACAATCTCCTGAGGCTCTATGCGACCTATACCATGACCGATCAGCGCCTTGTGGCGGGGTCGGCCAGATTCACCCCCCTGGGTAAACGGACCACCCTGACGGCCGGAGCCGAGAGCAAATTCGGTAATGACACGGTGGGATTGATCTATAACGCCTCCAACGACGCCCTGCTGAGCCAGAACGAGGTGACCGGGTACGGCATCTTCATAAAGTATTTCGGCCTGAACCGGTTCAACCTGACCGTTTCCGATAACTACAATTTCTGGACCGACAAGACCACGGGCCGGGATGCCTGGGAAAACAGCATCAACGCTACTGCCATCCTCTCCCGCGCTTTCTCTCGCAGGTCCCAGGGGAGCATCAGGGCCGGTTATTTACGGACCGACGGGGTGACGAACCGGGATGCGATCTATGCCACCCTCGACTATGGGATCACCATCGGCAAGCTCCGTTTCTCTCTCAAGGCTCAGAGCACCCTGAACAACAACTACAACCCCAACTCCTCGAACATGAACAACCTCTTCAGTTTCACCCTAGAGCGTTTTTTCTATTAAACAACAATTGGTTACCTGTTAAATCCTCGTGAGAACCCGTGCCGGCTTCCACTCCCAGTGAAGATGGTGATTTGACTGAGGGGGATATGGTCATATGGCGGAGCAGGCCAGCGACATCACGGATATGACCCTCCCCGTTTCACCGGAGATCAGGGTGGCGGACAACCATGGCGGCCAATCAAAGTTGGTAATACGCTGATTTATTTGGTATTGCCGGGGCCGTGTAAAAACCGGTAGCGATACCGTGGCCAATGGCACTGATCTTGCTCATAATTCATCACTAATCTAATATATAAAACCGGTTCAGCAACTAATACTTCATAAGAAAGGAGATGGAAAAGGAAAAGTCATAGTTACGATTTCAAGTGCTGTTTGCAGTTCCAATTTCAATGTAGAGCAAACAAAAAAAGGAGAAGAAGATCATGAAACAGATTTTGAGTGTACTTTGTGCAGCAGCAGCGGTAGTAACTATTAGCAGCGCCGCCTTCGCCGCCCCTGGCGCCGGCGACAATTCCCCCGGTTCCGGTATTTACCGTTCCGTGCATGACCTGACCAACGGCCCGAACGGGGCTGGCGCACCCGCTTCAGTTCCCGGTTTCGTAACTGACTCCCAGCAGCGGCTCTGCGCCTACTGCCACACTCCGCACCATGCCATCAAGGTCGGCGATGCAGCGGCTGGCCAGGCTGACTATCTCCCCCTCTGGTCCCATGCGGTTTCCACTGTGACCTACACTCCCTACGCTTCCGCAACATTCAGCACTCTCGGGGGCGTATCCATGGCAGCAGACCCTCTGACCGGTCCGAGCCGCCTCTGCATGAGCTGCCATGACGGCCTTACCGCGGTTGACAACTACTACGGCCTTACAAACGGTCATGTGATGTTGCCCCAACCAGGCTCCTTCGCCGCCAACCCGGTCATCAACGGCGACGGCAACACCAATCATCCACTCGGCTTCGCCATGACCGACGTAATCCCCGGTTATGCCGGTGCTGGCCATGCCGACAGCAGCATCCTCTCCCTGACCGCAACCAGCAAGTACAAAACCGGCCTGACCGACAGTGTCAATGTTGTTGATCGTCTCTACCAGAGCGCTATTATGACCTGCTCTAGCTGCCATGATGTACATAACACCCTGAACAAGGTTTCCTCACAGCCTGGCGCAGCAAACTATCTCCTCCTCGGCAGCCAGAAGAACTCCGGCATCTGCCTCTCCTGCCATACCCAGGGCGGCGGCGATTCCGGTTCGTCCACGACGAGCGTTCCGGCTGCTGCTTTCACCTACTAAGAAGGGTTAAATGCCTGACGGCCCCGGACGGGGCGTCCCGGATGGCCTGACAGCCACCGGGATGTCCCGATCGGGGAACACTCCGATTCCGGAGTCCGTCAGGAAAAGAAATGACTCACTGTACCTTCGGTCTTCAACCTAGATTCAAAGAGGAGATATCTCATGATAAAAAGAATTGCATTTACAGCGCTTATGCTGATCATGGTACCGGCTTTCGCCATTGCGGGCACCTTCAGCATCGCTGTTACCTCCGGCTCGACCACAGGGTCGGTCGGGCCGGCGCCGCTCTCCGGTTACGCCACCGCGGCAAAGAACTTTACCGCCACCGCGGCAGCTACTTACGTTCTTTCCACTGTAAAGAGAAACGGCGTTGATGTCACTGCCAACACCACCTATGTAAACGGCACTACGATCTCCATTCCGTTAAGCACCGCTTCCCAGACGTTCTATGTTGCCTTCAAGAAGAATGTCCAGGTGACTCCGACCTTGTCCGCGGTCCTCCCGGGAGCAATCACCATTCCGGTCGGCGCCCCTACCGCTCTCAGCGGCGGCAACAGCACCATCAGTAATCTGAACACCGGCACTCAGGCAACGTACACTTTCAGCGGAACAGGCCTGACCTTTTCCCCGATTTCCGCACTGGTTACCAACCCGAGCAACATTACCACCAATGTAACCGCGGCGACTGCCGGCACATTCACCGGCACCCTGACCCTGACCGCCCCCAACGGAGCCGGCACAGTAACTAGTTCAGCCAATGTAACCATTACTGTTCTTGCCCCTGGGGTGATCGCATCCAACGCTTGCTTGCAGTGCCACACCGGTTGGGCCGAGGCTACTGCCTATGCAACCTCGATCCATGCCCAGCAGGCATCATCTTCATGTCAGGGGTGCCACAACGGCGCTCTTCACCCGTCTGACGCGCAATGCGCAACCTGCCATTCCGCGGTTGGCGCCAACAGCGCTCCGGCTTTCGCGCATACCTGTGAGCTTTGCCACAATGGCGCAGCCGCAGACGTACACGGGTTCGTGGTCGGCGTCGAACAAACCGGATGCACACCGTGCCACGGTGGCGGCGACACGCACAAGACCCTTGCTGCCGATGGCTGCATCGGTTGCCACAGCATTCCGATTACGGACCACCCCGGCGGCCTTGTCGCCGACAACAACAATGGTGTCCGTTCCATTACCCAGGAATTCACCAAGTGGTCCCACCACGTAACCGGCGTTACCCTTAATAACGCCCACTGCGTCGCCTGCCACCTGGAGGGTACAGTAAATAGAAACGGTGAAGTTGCAGTTGACGACACCTATCACATGGCCGATAACATGACCCATCTGCGCAACTCCGACACCGACGCCGACATGGCGTGGGACCCGGCGTTGCCGAACCACAGCACCATGGACAACTACTGCATGAGCTGCCATGACGCCAACGGCGCAACCTCACCGGGTAGCCAGGCGATCCAGGCATACATCAACAGCAACGGTATAGCCGCAGCCGGCAAGACGGCATCCGCCCTCAACCCCTTCGGCGACACCATCTCCAACCGTTATGACAAGATGCAACGTCCGGCGGTTGTGAACGTCGACAGCCAATTCAACACCACCAACAACTCTCACCACGCCGTCAAGGGTCCGCGCTACTCCGGCAGGACCAGGCTGGCAGGCCCGCGGCAGATTGCGAATCCGGCTGCCTTCGCCAACAACTCGACCGCAATACTGAAGGGCGTACGCAGCACTATCTATGACGCGGGCAATCTGAACCAGCTCTACACCCCACTCGAGAACGCAGTGGGTGAAACTGCTCCACGCACCGGCGCACTTGCGCTCGGCGATGACTCCACCCTCCACTGCGGCGATTGCCACACTGTAGGACAGTGGAAAGCCGGTTCCTCGGAAACCGCCAACGGCTCCCCGACTCCAGCAGCCATCGGCGCCCATGGTTCCAACAATGAGTACCTGCTACGTAACAGCATCGGCACCGACGAGCGCCACACACAGAATGCGTTCCTGCAGGGTAATGCAACCGGTACTGTACTTATGCCTGCAGGCGGATCACCGGCAGTAGTACCAGTTGGCCAACCGATTCCCAATGGTGTGGTCGTATACACCAACCCGAACGGCGCATTCCTGGTCTGCTACAACTGCCACAACTACAACAAGTACGGCAGCATCTTCCTGGCAACAGGAGTTGTCGGCGGCCACGTCGGCGAATACGATGCAGCAGGCCGCTGCAACGGTATCGGCAACACGATTCCGTTCAACGGCTACACCACCGGCTCGGCCACTGACGGCACCCAGTTCGAAAGCCGTTTCATCGGGCCGATAACCAAGTACTCCTCGGCAGCTCCGTATGCCGGCGAGCAGAACCCTGACTTCGGCAACATCTTCGGCATCCAGTGCAACAACTGCCACAACTCAGGCGCCGGCAACGGCTACGGCGGCATCCACGGTTCCACCAATAACAGCAACACAACACTGGCAACAGTTAATCCGTCCGTAACCGGCGGCGCCTACATCGACGGCATGGGCAACACCAACAAGGTTCAGCGCTTCCTACCGGGCCTTGGAAACGCCATGCACGTACCTGGTACCCTGGGCGGTATCACCGGCGGCACCACTGCCTTTAAAAACGGCAGTACCGCAAGTAACGGCACCTACCTCACCGGCGGTATCTCCAACGATACCAACTGGGAGCAGAAGCACTGGCAGCAGACGGCCAACACGCATTTCCCGGCTTCACCTACCGGCACAATAACTAACCTCGTAAGTGCAGGATCCGGCTGCTACACCCTGGGCACAAACGCGACCGGAAATGTCGCAGCGGGTGCACTGCGAGGTGCTTCCGTCACCGGTGCAGGCGGTCCCGAAACCGAACTGCTTGACACCTGGGGCGGCTGCGATGACCACAATGCCAAACAGGGCAATGGCGATCACGGCTTCATCAAGAAGATCGTCCGTCCGGTCACGTACTAAACTCTGTTAAACCCGGAGAGGGGGCAACCCCTCTTCACACTGCTGAACTTGATATCTAGGCCGGCGCCAAGGCGCCGGCCTTTTTTTGCTATTCCGCCCGCTTTTTGCGCGTTTCTATTGGCAATAACCATTGACTGCAATAAAATATTGCTGGTATTATTAATCTTCGAGTGAAGATTGTCTGATATTAAGGAGTCGAACATGAACCATAGACGTCGTCTCAACATTGCTTTTCTTATTATGCTGTTCGTCACGGTTATCGGCTGCAAATCAAAACAGGAGGCGCCGGCCACAAAGACCGCACCCCCGCAGAATGCCGGAGAAGTTAAATCCATATCCGGTCAGAATACAGCCGGCGCCCCCGTGACGTCTCCCCAGGACAAGATCGACGCGGAGGCTGCCGCTGCTCACGTCCTTTCCCAGATGGAAGCCGGCGACTTCGCTAAAATTTACAACGAAGCCTCACCCGGCTTCAAGCAGATCGGCAGCGAGACATTATTTGTCGCCAAATTCCAGCAGACTCTCCAGAAAACAGGGCCATTCAAAAACCCGAAAGAGATCAGCTTCGTCACGCTCCCCGACAAAACGCATGTGCTCGTTTACCGACTGGAGAATGATCGATTCAAAACCGAACGTCGGCTCACTTTTGATCGCTCGAAGAGCGGGAAAATGGAGCTGTTCGGATTGAACCAGCATGACGATCCCAAAAGCAGATGAGGGATTAAAAACTGATGAGGGATGAGGGATGAGGGAACAAAAATCGATGAGGTATTAGATAGACTTCATCTCTCATCTCTCATCTCTCATCGGATCTTGCTCATCTCGCAACCAGTGGAACACATTCACAATTTTATCTTTCCATTTTCCGGGGCTTTTGCTATTATCAAACGTCTTATTCATTAAGACCGGTCCCTGACTCCAACTCCAGAAGGAATAGCCTTACCCTATGAAAGCCGAATCTAAGCTCTCCAGATTGATACTGGTTTCCCCCTGGTTTCTTCTCAGCTTCATAATCATCCCGATCACGGTCATTCTGAGCATAAAGTATCATGTCCGGATCCCATTGGTTGGCCCCAGGTTGTTGCTAGTAAATAATATCTGTTTTGCGTTCCTCGCTGCCTGCCGATTGCTGCGCTATCTTTATGGATTGAGGAAAGAGGTCAGGTACGGCGCCGCGTATTGCCGGCCACGGCAGGCGACCAGCATACAGATGCCGGTTGCCGAAGCGCGGGTGGTGTTGAGCGGCGCCGGGTACGCCTTTGCGGCTGACGGTGGGTACGCTGAGAAGCGGGACTCAGGCTATATCGGCACAACGATTCTGTATGGAGGTCTGCTCATTCTCCTTGCCACCGGCTCTTGGGACAACCTGCGGCAGTTCGCCGGCGTGCTGCTGGATGGCGTGGGACCTGCGACAAAGCTTAGCATGGTCGAGTCGTACCGCAGCCTCACCATTGGGCCTCTGGCCGCCAGGCCCGACTCCCTGCCGCGGATGCAGATCATCAGCCAATTCCTGCCGGACTCCACTTACCCAAAGGGAGCAACGGATGTCGCGCTGATCTCGGATGACGGAAAAGAGATGAGAACGGTACTCAAACCCAGGGACCCGGTGAGTTATGGAGCCTTTGATATCTACATGGCGAAGCTTGTCTTCGAGCCGCAGATCGTTATCAAAACCAGGGACTCCAGGACCCTGTTCGACGCCTTCGTAAAGCTCGACCCGCTTGTGCAAAAACGTGGCTCGTTCAGTTTTTATGGCCCGTTCGAAGGCGCCGATCTGGTTGGAGGGGTTTATTACCAGCCGGAAAAAAGCCTCCTGATGGTGGTGATTACCCGTGGCGGAAAGAAGGTCGTGGCCGATATGGTGTTCCAGGTCGACCAGCAGGCGGTTCAGGGGGACTACATACTCTCCTGCGCGAAGATGGGGGAATGGTCCGAGATCCATGTCGTCCACAGGAGGCACAAGGGAGTGCAGGTGGCCGGAGGCATAATTGCGCTCATCGGCCTCATGTTGAGGATTACCATCCGGCCGCAACGGGTCTGGCTGGAAGAGGCTGCCGAAGGGAGTGCGATCCGGTTGTCAGGCAAGGAAGTGATGAGGCTTTTGAGAGCCGATGAGGGATGAGTTAAAACCGATGAGGGATGAGAAAAGGCCGATGAGAGATGAGAGGTGAGGGCAACTTTTGTTTATCATAAGTTGCAGGTTTGGCACATGGCGAAAAACCTCGTGAAGGAAGTATATAATGTGACGAAGGGTTTCCCTGCCGAGTAAAAGTTTGGACTCGTTTCACAGATCAACCGGGCCTCGATTTCGATTGCATCGAATATTGCAGAGGGTAGCGGCAGGACCAGTCGAAAAGATCAGGCACATTTCACTCAATTGGCATATGGGTCTCTCATGGAGGTAGCGTGTCAGTTGGAAATAGCTCACGATCTTGGGTTTTTTGCGGAAAGTGAATTGAACGCACTGCATGGTAAAATAGATACGCTTGCGGAGAAGTTGTCCGCTTTACGAACTGCACAACTAAAAGCAGATGAGAGATGAGGGATGAGGGACTAGAAAAACTCCCTCAAACCTCAACCCTCATCTCTCATCGCTCATCTACCTAAAAAGGACATAAAACATGGCATTCTGGGAAATAATTTTTTACTGGGTAGCATTGGTGGCATACTCGCTGGCGGCAGGAGGGTGCATCTACTCCTTTGTCTTCAAAAATCCCCGTGTGATGCCGAAAATAACGCTCCTGGTCGCCGGCGGCTTTTTTGCCCATACGGCGGCGATCTGCGCCCGTTTTGCAGCAACGGGGCATCTTCCCTGGTCCGGCCATTACGAATACGCCTTGATGGGGGGTTGGTTTATAATTGCCGGCACCCTGTTTGTAGGGTGGCAAAACAAGCTGTTGCAAGGGTTGGCCGTCGCCACCGCGCCTCTGGTTGTTATCATGATGGGCTACGGCTACATGCAAAACCCCGGACTGACTCCGATGGCGGCCAGTCTCAAGACGATCTGGCTCTATATTCATGTCTACTTTGCCTGGCTCTCTTTCGGCGCCTATTCCCTGGCCATGGCGGCAGGGGTGGTATTTCTCCTGAAACAGAAGAGTGAAGCCCTGGAAGTACCGAACCCGGCCTATGACCGGTTTCCAACTCTGGGACGTCTGGATGAGCTGATTTTCCGCTATGTCGTGTTCGGGTTCATCACCGATACAATCATGATAAGCGCCGGGTCGATCTGGGCGAAAGACCTCTGGGGGAGCTACTGGGCCTGGGACCCCGTCGAG
>Ga0184615_10001088_pt1 | contig 14782 bp, 14 predicted proteins | sample PLM4_65_coex_FD_133134 | JGI IMG/M metagenome (GOLD analysis project Ga0184615, IMG submission 133134) | Groundwater sediment microbial communities from an aquifer in East River, Colorado, USA - PLM4_65_coex | ecosystem: Environmental > Terrestrial > Soil > Riparian zone | place: USA: East... | reverse complement strand
TCGAGCGCGTCCGCGCCGACGCTCGCGGCTTCGGAGCCGCGTCCGAACGCCATGCGCACGAGCTCGCCGTGGTCCTCGGCGAAGCCGAGCAGCACCTCGGCGCGGGCTCGCGCGGCGGGCTCGAGCTGGCCGAGGAGCGGGTGCACCGAGACCTCGATGCGCCGCTCGAGCTCCGCCAGCGCCCCGAAGACGAGCTCGCGAAAGAGCTCGTGCTTGTCGCGGAAGTGCAGGTAGAAGGTGCCCGCGGCCACTCCGGCGGCGCCCGCGATGTCGTGGCTCGTGACCGCGTGCAGACCGCGCTCCGCGAAGAGCGTCTGGGCGCTGGCTCGCAGGCGCGCCCGGGTCGCCGCCCTCGCCCGGTCCGGGGCGCGGCTTGGCGAGTCGCTCGATCTGGTACTGACGCCCATGTCAGTGGGTGACGTTACCGTCAGCGCGGTTGCGCCGTCAAGCGCTTGTGCGCTTTCATGCGCCCATGGCCCAACCCGAACCCTCGGTGCTCCTGATCTGCGGCAGCCCCAGCGACCTGGACGTGGTCCTCGACTGCGAGGACGCGCTCGCCGACCTGCGCATTCCCTCGACTGTGCGCGTGCTCTCCGCCCACCGCACACCGGACGAGACGGCCCAGACGATCAAGAACGCCGACAAGGAGGGCATCCGCGTGGTGATCGCCTTCGCGGGCATGTCCGCGGCGCTCGCCGGGGTCTCGGCCGCCCATACCCTCCTGCCCGTGATCGGAGTGCCGTGCGCCAGCGGCGCGCTCTCGGGCTTCGACGCGGCGCTCTCCACGATGCAGATGCCCCCGGGCACGCCGGTCGCGACGGTCGCGGTGAACGGCGGGCGGAACGCCGCCCTGCTCGCCGCACGCATTCTCTCGCTCGACGACGCGGACCTGCGCGAGCGACTCGCTCGCCGGACGATCGATGATCGCGCGCGCTACCAGCCCGAGGTCATCGAGACCGAGCTCGCGAAGCGTCGCGCGGCGCGGAAGAGCAAGCGCTAGCGCCGTCGGATTTGCACAAGGTGCGAGCAAACGCTGCTCGCCCAATGATGCGGCGCGTGCGTGGCGTGCGGCACGGCGCCCGCGCGCCTGGCACGGCAGTTGCTCGTACAGTTCAGGGTGAGTCCTGCGCGGTCGGCTCCGTCTGCGCGAATGTCGGCGACCGACGCCGGATTCCTGTATCTGGATCGCCCGCACGCGCCGCTTCAGATCGCGTCGCTGCTCGTGCTCGACGGGCCGGTCACGGTCGACGAGCTCGTCGCGCGGATCGAAGCGCGCATCTGGCGCGCGCCGCGCTACGCGCAACGCGCGATGCCGGTCCCGCTGGCGCTCGGACATCCGTCCTGGGAGGAAGCGCCGGACTTCGACGCGCGGGATCACATCCGGCGCTGGGCGCTGCCCGCGCCTGGCGGTCCCCACGAGCTGGCCGAGCTCGCGGCGCGATTGCTCGAGCAACCGCTGCGAAAGGACCTGCCGCTCTGGGAGATGCACGCGATCGAGGGCTGCCACGACGGCCGCGCGGCGCTCCTGATCAAGGTGCACCACTGCATGGTCGACGGGCTCTCGGGCCTGCGTCTGCTCGACGAGATCATGGACGCAGCGCCCGGCGTCGCGGACCCGCTTCCGGTGCCGAGATCGCGGAAGTACGCACCCGCTCCGAGAGAGCTCGTGCGCCGCGCGATCGGTGACGGCCTGCGCCGGCAGCTCCGCTCGGCGTCGGCGCTCACGGCCGCGTTGCGCCGGCCCGCGCAGGCGCGCGCTGCGGTTCGCGGGTTGCTCGATGCGGCATTCTCGGCGGTGCGTCTCGCTACCGGCGAGATTCCCACGATGCCCTGGAACGCCGCGCTCGGCGGGCGCCGGGAGCTCTACTTCACGAGCCTTCCGCTCGACGGCGTGAGCGCGATCCGGCGCTCGCACGGCGCGACGGTGAACGACGTCGTGCTGTGCGCGCTCGCGGGCGGGCTCCACCGCTACTTGAAGGCGATCGGCGTGCGCACGCGCGCGCTCGAGCTGACCGCGCTCGTGCCTGTGAGCATGCGCAGCGCGGAGGAGGCCGCCGCGTTCGGCAACCGCATCTCCGCGATCCTGGTGCCGCTGGCGGTGGACCTCGAAGACGAGATCTCCCGGCTCGGCGCGACCCGTGCGATCACCGATCGACTCAAGTCGGGTGGCGCCTGGACCGGGATCGACTCACTGCTCCAGCTGATCGAAGACCTGCCGCCGAGCCTGGTCGCGCTGGTCGGGCACGGCGTGCGGAACATCCGCATCGCGAACCTGATCGCGACGAACGTGCCCGGACCGCGCGAGCCGCGCTACCTGTGCTCGCGCAAGGTCGAAGCGGTCTATCCGATCGTACCGATCGCCGATGGCCTCGGGCTCGGGCTCGCCGTGTTCTCGTACGACGGCACGCTCTACGTCGGCCTGAACGCCGACCCCGCGCTCGTTCCCGATCTCGAGAAGCTGGGCCGCGCGATCGAGTCCGCGTTCGAAGAGCTGCGCTCGCGCGGCTGAAGCCGCGTCCGAGCTCAGACCTCTTCGAGCTCCAGCAGCTCCTCGACCGACTGCCGGCGGCGGATCGGGCGCACGAAGCCGTTCTCGAGCAGGATCTCCGGGGCGAGTGGACGCGTGTTGTAGTTGCTCGCCTGCGACGCCGCGTAGGCGCCCGCGTCGTGCAGCACGACGAAGTCGCCGACCGCCGCGGCGGGCAGCTCGCGCGGCACGACCACCCCGCCCTCTTCCTGCGTGAACACGTCTCCCGACTCGCAAAGCGGCCCCGCGACCACCGTAGGCTCGGTCGCGCCCGCGGCGCGCGAGCCGTCGGCGCGCACGATCGAGATCTCGTGATAGCTCCCGTACATCGCCGGGCGGATCAGATTGTCGAAGCCCGCATCGACGATCAGGAAGCGAGTCGGACCGACGCGCTTGCTCGCGCGCACCTGCGCGACCAGCACGCCCGACTCGCCGACCAGGAAGCGACCGGGCTCGATCTCGAGCGAGACTTTGTGGCCGACCCCGGCCTCGACACTTCTTCGGGCCGCGTCCCACAGGCGGTGGAGCGCCGCGGTGTCGAACGGCTTCTGGTCGGGCTTGTACGGAATCGGCAGCCCGCCGCCGCCGGAGAGTGCGCGCACGTCGAGCCCGAGCGCGCGCACCTGCGCGACCATCGCGTCGCACACGTGCCCGAGATGCTCGAAGTCCGAGCCCGAGCCGATGTGCATGTGCAGGCCGACCAGGTCGAGCCGGAACTTCTCCACCTGGCGCAACGCCTCGTCGAGATACTCGTGCCAGACGCCGTGCTTGCTCCAAGGGCCGCCCGTGTTGGTCTTGCGGCTGTGCCCGTGGCCGAAGCCGGGGTTCACCCGCACCCAGACGCGGTGGCCGGGCTTGCGCCGCCCGACCTGCTCGAGCATGTCGGTCGAGCCCGCGTTCACCGGGATGTCGAGCTCGATCACGCGGTCCAAGGTCGCGTCGTCGATCACGTCGGCGGTGTAGACCACGCCCGCGGGCTCGCCCGCTCCCGTGTAGCCCGCGCGCAGCGCGCGCTCGAGCTCGCCGTTCGAGACCGCATCGACCAGCACGCCCTCGGCGTGCATCAGCCGCAGCAGGTGGATGTTCGAGCAGGCCTTCTGGGCGTAGCGGATCACGTCGAAGCCGCGCAGCTTCGCGATCTGCGCGCGGATCACCCCCGCGTCGTACAGGTAGAACGGGGTCCCGTACTCACGCGCGAGGCGGACACAGAGCTCTGGGTCGACGTGCTTCATCATCCCTCTGGCGGCGCGTGGCATGATAGCCGAAATGGCGGACGCATCCCTCGCACAGCTCGACCGCGCCTGGCTCCATCCGTTCACCTCGATCGCCGAGCAGGAGGCGAGCCCCGGCCTGGTGATCGTCGAAGGGCGCGGCTCGCGCGTGCGCGACGCATCGGGCCGCTGGTACCTCGACGCGATGGCGGGCCTCTGGTGCGTGAACGCGGGCTACGGCCGCGCGGAGATCGCCGACGCGATCGCCGAGCAAGCGCGCCGCCTGCCGTACTACCACGGCTTCGCGGGCTCCGGGACCGACCCCGCGATCCGGCTGGCCGCCGCGCTCGCGGCGCTCGCGCCGATGCCGAACGCGCACGTCTTCTTCGCGAGCTCCGGCTCCGAGGCGAACGACTCTCAGATCAAGCTGATCTGGCACTACAACAACCTGCTCGGACGCCCGGCGAAGAAGAAGCTGCTCGCGCGCAAGCGCGGCTACCACGGCACGACGCTCGCGGCGTCGTCGCTCACCGGACTTCCGTACGTGCACGCGCGCTTCGATCTCCCGCTCTCCGATCGGTTCGTGCACGTCTCGCCCGCGCACTGGCCGGCGGGCGCCGAGCGCGGCGAGACGGAGGACGCGTACGCGGAGCGGCTCGCGCGCGAGCTCGACGAGACGATCGGGCGCGAAGGCGCGGAGACGGTCGCCGCGTTCTTCGCCGAGCCGGTGATGGGCGCGGGCGGCGTGCTCGTTCCGCCGGCGCGCTACTTCGAGAAGATCCAGCCCGTGCTCCGAAGACACGACGTGCTGCTCGTGGCGGACGAGGTGATCTGCGGCTTCGGCCGTCTCGGGCGCTGGTTCGGCTCGCAGCGCTACGGCATCGCGCCCGACCTGGTGACGGTCGCGAAGGGGCTCACCAGCGGCTACGTGCCGATGTCGGCGTGTCTCATCTCCGAGAAGATCTTCGGCGTGCTGCGCGCGGCGTCTCCGCAGGTGGGGGCCTTCACGCACGGCTACACGTATTCGGGTCACCCGGTCGCCGCCGCGGCGGCGCTCGCGAACCTCGCGATCTTCGAGCGCGAGGGGCTGGTCGAGAAGGCGGATCGGATCGGGTCGCGGCTCCAGCAACGGCTGCGCGAGCGCTGCGCGGGCCACCCTCGCCTCGCGGACGTGCGCGGCGTCGGCTTGATCGCCGCGCTCGAGCCGCGCGACCCCGACGACGCAAAGCGACTCGGCGCCCTGCTGCTCGCGGATGGCGTGATCGCGAGGGTCGTCGCCGGCTGCATCGCCCTCTCCCCGCCGCTCGTGATCGGGGAGGAGGAGGTCGACGAGCTGGTCGCCGCACTCGCGCGCGCGCTCGACAAGCTCGCCTAGGAGCCGAGCCGGGGACCGCCACCCGGTGACGGAGATCACTCCGCAACTTCCCGGCGCCTGGGAGGTTCACCTCTGGTGATGCGCACCAGACCCGTGCTACGGGCGGTCGTTGAACTCCTCGCCGCGGCGGGCGGTTGTGTCGCGATCCTGCTGTCCGGATCGATCGCGGCCGCGAGCCCGCCGCCGCCCCCGGACTGGCGCCCCTCGGATCCCGCGCCGGTCGTGGTCTACGGACCCGTCGTGCCTGCGGTGGTCTATGCCGGGCCGGTCGCGCTGCCGCCGCCGTACCCCCCGCCGCGCCCGCTTCCCACGGCGCTCAAGGTCATCTACGCGCCGTTCTACGTCGCGGCGCTCACGCTGCGCTACGGGCTCTACTACGGAATCGTCGTTCCGCTCGAGGTCTTCGGCCGCACTCTCGCCTACGGGTTCGAGGGCGGTGTCGACGATCCCGACGCAGACAAGGAAGGGCAATGATGAGTGGCTCATCGGGTCGCTGGTCTTCGTCCGTGCTCGTTTGGCTGCTGTCGCTCGCAGGCGCGTCCGCGCCCGCGCTCGCGGAGGAATCCGCGCCAACCGCTGACGAGAGCTCCGCGCTCGGCTTCGAGCGCACGCCACCGCGCCTGTCGTTCACCGACGGGGAGGTCTCGTACTGGCGCCCCGGGGCCGACGACTGGACGGAGGCGCAGGTGAACACGCCGCTCGCGGCGGGCGACGAGCTCTCGACCGGGCCGGGTGCGAACCTCGAGCTGCAGGTCGGTGGGCGCGCATACGTGCGCGCGGGCGAAGAGGCGCAGCTCGGACTCACCGCGCTCGAGCCCGACTATCTGCGCCTGCGTCTCGCCGCCGGCACCGCCGCACTCGATCTGCGCGAGCTGCCGTCGGGCCAGACCCTGGAGATCAACACGCCCAACGCCGCGTTCACGATCGAGCGCCCCGGCTACTACCGCGTCGAGGTGGAGGGCGGCTCGACCAAGTTCATCAGCCGCCGCGGCGGACGCGCGACGATGGCGACGGAGACGGGGCTGCCCGAGCCGATCGGCGCGAGCGAGCAGGTGGTGATCACGGGAACCGACGCACCGGTGGTCGCGACCTACGCGGCGCCCGAGATCGACGAGTGGGATCGCTGGAACTACGGCCGCACCGACGAGAAGATCGCCGCGGCGAGCTCGCGCTACGTACCCGCCGGCGTGTACGGCGTCGACGACCTCGATCGCAACGGCGACTGGCAGGTCGCGCCGACCTATGGCGCCGTGTGGGTGCCGCGCGTCGCCGTGGGCTGGGCGCCGTACAGCGCGGGCACGTGGGTCGCGGATCCGTACTACGGCTGGACCTGGGTCGACGACGCGCCGTGGGGCTGGGCGCCGTTCCACTACGGCCGCTGGGTGTACGTGAACAGCTACTGGGCGTGGTCACCCGGCCCGCGCATCGCGCGCCCGTACTACTCGCCGGCGCTGGTCGCGTTCTATTCCAGCCCGAGCGTCTCGGTCAGCGTCAGCTTCGGCGTGCCTTCGTTCGGGTGGGTCGCGCTCGGCTGGGGCGAGCCCGTGGTTCCCTGGTGGGGTCCGCGCGGTTGCCGCGGCGTCGCGCGCTGGTCCGGTTGGGGCGGGCCGCACTTCGTGAACAACGTGGTCGTGCACAACAACCACTACGTGAACGTGAACAACATCCATCGCTACGAGCACGCGGGCCGCCGCGGTGCGATGGTGGCCGTGGATCGCGAGCGCTTCGGTCGCGGTCACGTCCGGAATGCGCGGCACGCGCGCTTCGACGCGGACAGGCTCGCGCCGGTGCGCGGCGGGGAGCTGGGCGTCCGGCCGGGACGCCGAAGCCTGGTGGCGAGCGATCGCCGCGGAGCGCGCCCCTCGCGCGAGGTCCTCGAGCGGCGGGTCGTGACCCGCCGCGATCCCACCCGGCGCGATTCAACGGCGGTCGACGCGCGCGGGCGCTCGCGCGCGCAGCCGCGCGAAGCGCGGACGGGCGATCCGCAGCGTGACCGCGCGCGGGGTGTGCCGGGATCCGATCTCCGGCAGGGACGCAATGCGCCGCCGCCGGTGCGGGTCGCGCGCGCGGAGACGTCGGAGCGACGCAGCTCGGTTTCGAGTCGCGCGCGCGGCAGAAGCGACGCTTCGCGCGAGCGAGCGGCGCCGCCAGCGCAGCAACGAGTCGAGCGAGGTCGGCGCGAGTCGGCCGCGCCCCGTGAACGCGTTCAGCAATCTGCACCTCGACGAGGGCGCACGGCCGAGTCGCGCGCGGTCGCCCCGCCGACCCGCGAGCGCGCATCGCAGCAGCGTGCGCCGGACCGGCGTGCTTCTCGCAGCGCAGCGCCGCGATCGCAGGCCGAGCCACGGTCCGCGCCGCGCAGGGAGGCGCGACCCCGCTCGCAGCCGCAGGCAGAGCCACGCACTGCGCCGCGCCGGGAAGCACGACCCCGATCGCAGCCGCGGGCCGAGCGAGCGGCGCCCGCGCAGCGCCGCGAGCGCGCAGCGCCGCGTGCGGAACGTGTCGCACCCCGCGAGAGCTCGGGCGGATCGCCGAGCCGCGCGAGCCGCGGAAGCGCGCAGCCCGATCGACAACAGGGTCGCGAGCGCGCGACGCAGCCGCGTTCTTCGCCCGCGCCGCGCGACTCGGGCAAAGGCCAGCGGGGCGGCGACGGGAACGGCCGGGGCGACTCCGACGGTCCGCGCGGGCGCCGCGGTTAGCCCGTCTGGCTACTCCTTGAGCTGCTCGGCGAGATAGCGCTCGACGCCCACCGTCTGGAGCAGGCCGATCTGCGCCTCGTGCCAGTCGACGGATTCCTCCTCGCCCTTCAGGAGATCCTCGAGCATCTCGCGAGTGCCCGCGTCGTTCTTCTGGGTGCAGAGGGCGATCGCGTCGTTGTAGCGCTTCACGGCATCCAGCTCGATCGCGAGATCGAGCTTGAACTGCTCCGGCACCGTCTCGCCCACGCGGACCGAGCCCAACCGCTGCATGTTCGGAACGCCGTCCAGAAACAGGATCCGCTCGATCACCGAGTCCGCGTGCTTCATCTCGTCGATCGACTCGTCGCGGTTGTGCTTGGCCAAGCGGAGGAAGCCCCAGTTGCGGCACATCTTCGCGTGGATGAAGTACTGATTGATCCCGGTCAGCTCCGCAGTCAGGATGCCGTTCAACGCCTCGATCACCGCCGGGTCGCCGCGCATTTCTCGCCCTCCAGAATGTCCCGGTCATCATCTCGGAGCCGTCGTTGCACCGCAAGCCGCTTCTCGATCTGCTCGAGCGCTATCTGGCCGGCCATCCCGACGAGCGCATGGCCGTCGACCACGTCATCCAGTTCGTGCGCGCGAATCCGGACTGCTTCCATCGCTCGTGCATCGATGGACACGTGACGGCGTCCGCGTGGATCGTCTCGCACGACCATGAGCGCTTCCTGCTCACACACCACGCCAAGCTCGGCCGCTGGCTGCAGCTCGGCGGCCACGCCGACGGCGACCCCGACACGTCCGCCGTCGCGCTGCGCGAGGCGCGCGAGGAGTCGGGCATGGCGGAGTTCCGCCTCGCGCCGCTCGGACCCGACGGCGCGCTCCCGTTCGACATCGACGTGCACCTGATTCCCGCCCGCGGCGACGAGCCCGCGCACCTGCACCACGACGTGCGCCATCTCCTGGTCGCCGCGCCCGGTCAGGCGCTGCTCGTCTCGAGCGAATCGCACGACCTGGCGTGGTTCCCGCGCGCACGAGCGGAGGAAGTCCTCGAAGGCGAGAGCCTGCTGCGCATGGCGCGCAAGGCGGATCGCCTGATTCGCGAGGGCGCGCTCGGCTAGACCGCTTCGGTCCCCTCGAACGCGAGCACGTCCGGGCGCACGACGAAGCGGACGCGCGGCAAGGTGATGTCGCCGAGCGCGATGCTGGCGGCGACCGGATAGGAGGGCCGAAGGCGAGGCTCGCCGAACGCCGCGGCGTCGAAGGAGTCGAGCACCGGCCGGCCACGCTCGGCGCGCGCGATCGCGTACTCGGTGTCGATCTGCACCCCGCGCAGACCCTTCGGCGTCTGCGCGGGGTGGATGCTCGCGAAGAACTGCAGGTCGGAGGCCGCGAGCGGGAGCGGCGCCCCGGCGTGCACCTCGAGGAGCTTCGCGCCGTCGCGCACCACCCGCGCCTCGGCGCGGTCGTAGAAGCGCGCGAGCGTGACCTCGGCGGGCTTCGCGGCAAAAGCGAAGCGCGCGTTCAGCTCGGCACGCGCGGTCTCGCCTTCGACGAAGCTCGCCACCAGAAGCTGGCGCGGGCGTGCGCCGCTCCGGCACGTGAGCCGGAGCTGTGCCAGGGTGAACGCGCCGAGCGGCCCTTCGATCGCGCGCCAGAACGCGAACACCGCGAGCACCGGCAAGGTCGGATGAAGCCCCGGCGGAAAGAACGACTCGATCCCCTGCCCTTCGAGCTCGAACACCGCTTGCAGGATCTCCACGTCGGGAAGCACGAGTGACTCGGCCGGGAACGCTTCGAGCCGAGGTGCGCGCCGCGCGAGCGCGTCGACGTCGCCGGTCCCGACCAGCATCAGCGCTTCCCGCTCTTCGCGAACGCCGGCATCACCTCGCGCGCGAACAGGCGCAGACTCGCGAGCACCTTCTCCTGCGGGATCGTCTCCATCGCGTTCAAGAGGAAGTTCACGCCGTCGATGCCGATCGACTCCCACTCCTTGATCGCGCGCGTGATCCGCTCGGGATCGCCGATCGCCATGCCCTCGGGGATCCCGCTCGGATCGGCGGGGCTGCCCTCGCGGCCGACAGCGGCCCGCGGGCCGGGCGCGAGATTCGCGAGCGATCCGTACGCGCGCGTCGGATACGCCTCGCGCGTGAAGAGCAGGTGCGCGTTCGAGAGCCCGAAGAGCCCGAGCATGCCGAGGCCCGTGCGCGCGGCCTCCTTCGGGTCCTCGTGGCAGTACAGGAAGTTCAACGTCGCGACGTTCTCGTTCACCGCCCCGACCGGCGTGCACGACTGGATGCGCCGGTGGTACTCGCGCGTGCGGCGCTCCTGCTCCGCATAGCTCGCCGCGGCCACGCCGAGACAGCCGATGCCGCGCTCCGCCGCGTCGAGCTCCGTGCCGGGCGACGTGACCGTGACCCAGAGCGGGGGGTGCGGCTTCTGCACGGGCTTGGGCAGCACCGCGCGTTCGGGCATCGAGAAGCTCGTGCCGCGCCACGACATCCGCTCCTCGGTCCACATCCGCGGCAGCGCGCGGATGTACTCGTCCCACGTCTGCTTGGTCGTGTCGGGATCGATCTCGAAGCCGCCGAGCTCGCTCCAGGTCGACGAGCGCGCGGTGCCGAGCTCGAGCCTTCCGCCGGAGAGGATGTCCAGCACAGCAGCCCGCTCGGCCACGCGGACCGGATGATTCATCGCCGGCACGCACACCACGGCACCGTGGCCGACGCGGATGCGCTTGGTCTGCATCGCGCACGCCGTGAGGAAGAGCTCGGGCGCGGAGCAGTGCGAGTACTCCTCGAGGAAGTGGTGCTCGACCGCCCAGACCGTGTCGATGCCGAGCTCGTCCGCCAGTCGCACCTGCTCCAGCGCGTTCTCGTACACCGTGCGCTCGACCCCCGGCGCGAACGGGCGCGGCACCGACAGCTCGTAGAAGATCCCGAAGCGCATCAGCCCGCGAAGGTCTTGTAGTGAGTGACCGGGCGCACGATGCCCTGCGCGCGCAGCTCGCTGATCGAGTGGACGTGGCCCGTGTGCGAGATCGGCTGGCGCACCAGCCAGAGCAGCGCGTCGGACATGATGATCGGGTGCTCGAAAGGATAGGCATTGTCCGCGGGCAAGGTGTCGGCGAAGCCTTCGCTCCAGACCGCGAGGTCGAGCCGGATCACGTTGTGCGCGACCACGCCCTTCTGCTCGACCGCGAGCCCGCGCGTCATGCCTTCGAGCGCGAGCTTGGTCGCGGTGTAGCTCGGCCGGCCGAACTCGGGCGTCACGGCTGCGCCCGAGGAGATGTTCACCACCCGGCCGTCCCCCGCCGGCATGCGCGGCGCGAAGTAGTACGAGAGGTAGAACGGTCCGTTCAGGTTCACGTCGACCGCGAGCTTCCAGCGCCGCGTCGAGTCCTGCAGCGCGGGCATGGGCGGAGCGATCGCGGCATTGTTCACGAGCAGATCGCAGCGTCCCCATTCGGCGTAGACCCGTTCCGCGAGCGCGGCGCAGGCGGCCTCGTCGCGCACGTCCAGCGGCGCGGCCATCGCTTCGCGGCCCTCGGCGCGCACGAGCGCGGCGGTCTCTTCGATCGTGCCGGGCAGCTTCGAAGCGTGGTCCTCGGTCGAGCGCGCCGCGCACACGACGTCGAAGCCGGCCTTCGCGAGATCGACGCAGAACTGCTTGCCGATCCCGCGGCTCGCGCCGGTCACCACCGCGACACGTGAGCTCATCGTCCGATCCTACCAAGCACCCCGTCCATTACAGGGATTGACCGATTTGTACGATCGACGTAATGTGAGCGAAACGTGAAGCCGAGCGCCAAGAGCTTGATCCTCGACCTCCTGCAGAGCCTGCGCGGGCGCTCCATGCCCGTGCGCGCACTGGTCGAGGCGGGTCTGCTCTTCGGTCTGGCCGAGAACGGCGTTCGGGTCGCGCTGGCGCGACTTCTGGCGCGCGGGCTCGTCGAGCGCGACGGCCCGGGCCGCTACCGCCTGGCCGCGAGCGCGCAGCCCGTCTCGCGCCGGGTCGGCGGCTGGTCGAGCGCCGATGCGCGCGCGGCGCGCTGGAACGGTGCGTGGGTGCTGGCGTTCGTGCACGGGCTCGCGAAACGCGACCGGCCCGCGCGCCGACGCGACGCCCGCGCGCTCGCGTTCCTGGGCTTCGCAGAGCTCGACCCCGGGCTGTTCGTCCGGCCCGACAACCTGCGGGGCGGCGTGGTGGAGACGCGGCGCGCGCTTCTCGAGCTCGGGCTCGATCCGGCGGCGCGGGTCTTCGCGGCCAGCGAGCTCGACGAGAGGACGGAGGCCCGCGCGCGGCGGCTCTGGGACGGCGCGGCAGTCGTGCGCGCGCAGCGCGAGGCGCGCGAGGAGATCGCGAGGAGCACCTCGCGTTTGTCTCGGCTCGGCCGCGAGGCGGCGATGGTCGAGACGTTCCTCGTCGGCGGCCGCGCGATCCGCGAGATCGCGCTGGACCCTTGCCTGCCCGAGGCGATCGCGCCCGAGGCCGAAGGCCGCGCGCTCGTCGCCGCGATGCGCGAGTACGATCGCGCGGGCCGCGAATCCTGGAGCCACTTCATGCGCGCGCACGAAGCGCCGCATCGCAGCGCACCCGCCAACCTGTCGGGCCTCTCGGGCGTCGCCCGCGCGGCCGCACTCGGCAACGCCGACCGGAGCCATTCATGAGTGACTCGACGACCTCGACCGGCCCCTCCACCGACTGGGAGACCTGGAACTGGCGGGACTCGCTCTCGATCGAGGAGCGCCGCGAGCTGCTCCAGGTCGACAACCTGCACGGCGCCCTCTCGATCGCGCTGAACTGGGGGCTCGTCTTCGGCGCGATGGCGCTCGTGGCGTGGGCGCCGAACCCGCTCACGATCGTGCTCGCGCTCTTCGTGATCGGCGCGCGCCAGCTCGGCTTCGCGATCCTGATGCACGAGGCCGCGCACCGCTCGCTCTTCGGCAGTCGCAAGCTGAACGACTGGGCGGGCAACTGGCTCGCGGCGTATCCGGTCTGGGCCGAGGTCGAGCCGTACCGCCGCTATCACCTGGTGCACCACGCGCACACCGGAACCGCGAACGATCCGGACCTCGGATTGATCACGCCCTTCCCGATCACGCGCGAGAGCTTCCGGCGCAAGGTGATCCGCGATCTCACGGGACAGACCGGGCTCAAGCAGGCGCAGGCCGTGTTCCTGCGCGATCTCGGCTGGGGCGCCGGCCGCTCGCAGCGCGATCAGGGCATGAGCCGCGGCGAACGGCCGGACGTCGGCTGGCGCAAGCTCGCGCCCGTCGTGACGACGAACGCGCTGCTCTTCGCCGTGCTCGCGCTCGCGGGTCACCCGTGGCTGTATCTGCTCTGGGTCGTGGCGTGGCTCACGACCTACCGGCTGGTCACGCGCATCCGCTCGATCGCCGAGCACGCGCTCACGCCGAACGCGAACGACGCGCTGAACAACACGCGCACGACGTTGGCGTCGTGGTGGGAGCGATTCCTGATCGCACCCAACCGCGTGAACTACCACCTCGAGCACCACCTGATGATGACCGTCCCGCACTACAAGCTGCCGCGCTTCCACCGGATGCTGCGCGAGCGCGGCGTGCTCGACCAGGCATGCGTCGCGCAGGGCTACGCGGGCATTCTCAAGAACGCTAGTTCGGGCTAGCTCCGCAGCCAGCGCAGACAGCCGGTTCGCTCGAGCACGGGATCGAGCGCGGTCTTGTCCGACACCGCGGCGTAGCGGGCGCGGAGCGCCGCGAGCGAGCGCGCGTGGTACTTCTGGGGCTGCTGCGAGAAGGGCTGGCCGTCGAGCTCGACCTCGAGCTCGGCCTGGCCCGCGGCGAGCGCCTTGGCGTTCGCGTCGGACCAGGGCAGGAAACGGCCGGCGACCTCGCGGGTGAGCAGCGGCTCCAAGGTCGGTGCGAGTGCGCTCCAGGGCTCGAAGCCGCCCTCGACCTTGGGATCGAGCATGCGCTCGATCCAGGCCGAGACCGCGGGTGCGCGCTCGCGGATCAGCGCGCCCGGCGTGGGATCGGTCCAGCACTCGTAGAGCTGCGGCCAGACGCCGAAGTCGGCAAACGCGGGCCGCCCGCCGAACAGGTACTTCCGGTTGCGCAGGTGGGCTTCGAGCAGCGCGACCGTGTCGGCGAGCGACGCCTCGATCAAGGCCTCGGTCTTTTCGGAGGACCCCACGAACGAGAGCCGCGGCACCATGCGCTGGGCGATCTGCGCGGCAAGCGCGGCGACCGTGTCCGCGGGCGTTCCGGCCGGCGCGTTCGCCTCGGCCAAGCGCTGTCCGGCCGACTTGCGGTCGGGCTCGTACCACCAGCGGTAGTGGAACATGCTCTTGTTGCCCCACTCGTCGCCGTACTCCTCGAGCAACGCCGAGAGGAATGCGAGTGCCGGATCCGCGGGGTGGATCGACGGCTCCGGGTGCTCGGCCTCGAGCGTCTCGAGGATCGGCGTCGAGTCCTGCAGCGCGCGGTCGTCCGGCGTGATCACCAGCGGGATCAGCGGCAGCTTCGCGCGCGCACCGAACTCGGCCGCGTTGCTCGCGTTCCGGACGATCCACTCGTGGGGAAGCTTCTTGAAGCGCAGGTACGAGCGGACCTTCACCGAGTACGGCGATAGCTCCGCGCCGAATACGCGATAGTCGGAGGGCATGGGATCTCCTCGGCGCGATCCTATCAGGCCGCTAGCGGGCGCGACGGACTGCGAGGCCGACGAGCAAGCTGCCTGCGAGCGCGAGTGCGATCGAGCTCGGCTCCGGAATCGGAACCGCGCTCCTGCGCATGGATGGCCTCTTCGTGACCTTCGACGACGAGCTGCCCTCGCTCGTCGACTTCCGCTTCACCACCGCGCCGTCCGGTGCGATCGCGCTCACGACTCCGTACGGGGGCTACGACGAGATCCAGGTCATCTCGAGCGCTCTCGCGCCCGCAGCCGGCTACGCGAACAACGGCACGAGTCACCTCGGCGGCGGCGACTACTTCGTGTCGGTGGCTCC
>Ga0184615_10001087_pt1 | contig 14785 bp, 9 predicted proteins | sample PLM4_65_coex_FD_133134 | JGI IMG/M metagenome (GOLD analysis project Ga0184615, IMG submission 133134) | Groundwater sediment microbial communities from an aquifer in East River, Colorado, USA - PLM4_65_coex | ecosystem: Environmental > Terrestrial > Soil > Riparian zone | place: USA: East... | reverse complement strand
CTGAACTGGAAGGAGTTGACCGCCACCGTCGCCACCCTGCCCCGGGCAACGCGCACCGCGGAGATGCTGCCGGCAATGTCCACCTGCGACATGATCCAGCCGCCGAAGATGTCGCCGCTCTGGTTCTCGTCGGCCGGCATCGGCACCACGCGCAGCGTCGGCTCTTTACCCTGTGGCAACGTGGTCATACATCCTCGCCCATCGCGTCCGGTCGCCTCGAACGATGAATGATGAACGATGAATGATGACCTAAACCCCGCCTGACCCGTTCCGCGTTCATCGTTGCTCTTAGTGACCCGCGTACATGCCGTCGATCTCGGCGTTGAACTTCTCCATCACCTTGGCGCGCTTCAGCTTCATGGTCGGCGTGAGCAGTCCGTTCTCCACCGTCCAGGGCTCGAGCGTCGCGCTCACGCGACGGACCTGCGCGTAGCCCGGGAATTCCTTCATCTGGGTCGTGATACGGGAGATCAAGATTTCCTCGACCTGCTTCGAGGCGATCGCCGCCGGCGCGGCATTGAGCCCCCGTTCGGCGCACAGCTTCTTCCATTGGTCTCCGTTCAGCACCGTCATCACGCTCAGGTACGGCTTGCCTTCGCCGAGCAGCATCACCTGCTCGAACAAGGGATCGCGCGCGACGGCGGATTCAATGTCCACCGGCGGCACCTTTTCGCCGTTCGAGAGCACGATGATCTCCTTGAGGCGCCCGGTGATGAAGATGTGGCCCTGCGCGTCGATGCGCGCCGTGTCGCCGGAATTGAGCCAGCCGTCGGGCTGGATCATCGCCTTGGTCGCTTCCGGATTGTTCCAGTATCCCAGCATCACGTTCGGCCCCTTGATCATGAGCGCGTTCTGCTCCCCGATCCTGACCTGAACGCCGGGGACCGTCTTGCCGATGCTCGCCGGCAGGTTGTCATCGGGGCGGTTGGCGCATGCGACCGGGCTGGTTTCAGTGAGCCCGTAACCTTGCAGCACGCAAAGACCGAGACCTGTGAACACCCGCGAGATGTCCGGCGGCAGCGCCGCGCCGCCGCTCAACGCGGCGCGCATCCTGCCGCCCAGGCGCGCCAGGATCTTCTTCGCCACCAATGCATTGAGTACCGGCCACAGCAGGAACGACGGTTTCCAGGGACCGCGGCCCTGCGCGTGCTCGAACCGGGCGTAGCCAATCTCGACCGCGAGCTGGAACAGCTTCTTCTTGAGCGGCGAGCCCTCATCCAGCGCGGCGCGGATCCGGCCATACACGCGCTCGTAGATGCGCGGCACCGAGACCAGGATCGTGGGCCGCATCGTCTGCAGGTCTTCCGCCAGCACCAGGACCGAGCGGGCGTAGGCGGTCGTGGAGCCGGTCATGACCGTGAGATAGTAGCCGCAGGTGCGCTCGAACGTGTGCGAAAGCGGGAGGAACGACAGGAAAAGATCGTCGTGTCCGGCGATCAACACGTCGCAGCACGCCGCGGCGTTGCTGACGATGTTGTGGTGTGAAAGCATCACGCCCTTGGGGCGTCCGGTGGTGCCGGAGGTGTAGACAATGGTCGCCAGCGCGTGCGGGTCGCGCGGCACGTGGCGCGTCGCGCCGCCCTGGTCCGGCAGCCATTCGCCGAGTGACCTCAGCCTGGGCTCGCCGGCGTTGGGTACCGGATGGACGGTCAGAATCCGAATCACGCTTCCCAACTGGCTCTTGACCTCGGACAGCGCCTGCCACTGTTCGGCGCCTTCGATCAGCAGCACCTTGCATCCGGAATCGTGAATGATGTAGGCGACGTTTTCCGGGCGGTCCTGTGTGTAGAGCGGCACCACGACCAGCCCCAGGCCGAGCGCCGCCTGGTCGTAGGTCACCCACTCGGGACAGTTGCGCAGCATCACCGCGACACGGTCGCCGGCCTTGACGCCTTCCTTCTCGAGCGCGGCTTGCCAGCGCGCGACCTGGTGGTCGATCTGCGCCCACGTGTAATCGCGCCAGTTGTTGTGCTGCTCGTTGTGCGCGCGGTAGGCGACGAGGTCCGGCGTGCGCTTGACCCGCTCCCGGAACAGGCCATCCAGCGTGACCGCCGCTTCGACCGGAATCAGATGACTCGCGAGTTGTGCCATGGCTCCTCCTTTTTTACGCTGCCGCTGCTGATTCGTGATTCACGAATCACGATTCACGCATTTATCAATCAAGGAACAGGTCCGTATACAGCCGCGCTCCCGGCGTGACGGCGTAATGGTCGAATTCGGTCACGCCTTCTTCCCGCAGCACGGTCTCGTCGATGTAGAAATTTCCCGTGGCGGTGCGGCTGTTACGATTCAGGATCGCGTAGGCGGCATCCGCCATGATCGCGGGTTTGCGGCTCGCCTTGAGGATCGCCTCGGGGAAGTTTACCTCGATCGCGGCGGTCGCGATGGTGGTGCGCGGCCACAGCGAGTTCACCGCGATCCCGTGCGCCCGGAGCTCCTCCGACATCCCAAGCGTGCACATGCTCATCCCGTATTTTGCCACGGTATAGCCGACATGATCCTTGAACCAGCGCGGGCTCATGGCAAGCGGCGGCGAGAGCGTAAGTATGTGAGGATTGGCCGCTTTCTTGAGGTGGGGAATGCAGGCCTGCGAACAGACGAAGGTGCCGCGCAGGTTGACCGCCAGCATCAGGTCCAGGCGCTTGACCGGGGTGTCGAGCGTGCCGGTGAGCGAGATCGCGCTGGCGTTGTTGACCAGGCAATCGAGACCGCCGAACGCGCCCACAGCCTGCTTCACTGCATCGGCCACCGCGTCGGCGTCCCTGACGTCGAGCTGGATCGCGAGTGCCCGTCCACCGGCGGCCTCGACTTCCTGGGCAACGCTGTGGATCGTTCCGGAAAGTCTCGGGTGCGGCTCCAGAGTCTTGCCGGTCACAACGATGTTCGCACGGTCGCGCGCGCAGCGGAGCGCGATCTCGCGCCCGATGCCGCGCGTCGCGCCGGTGATGAAGATCGTTTTCCCCTTTAGACTCGACATTAGCAAACCTCAAATTAGCCGCCAAGACGCCAAGAACGCCAAGGAAATCAGATCAAACAATAATAAGATCAGAATACCAACACAATTCGAATCCGAAATGCCGACAATCAGGATGACGGTTCACAAGATTGCTCTTTGTTTGCCTCGTTTTATTATCTATTCTTGATCTTCTTGGCGGCCTTGGCGTCTTGGCGGCTATTTTCCTTCGAAGTTCGGTTTTCGTTTCTCGACGAAGGCCGTTACCCCTTCGGCGAAGTCACGCGTCGCCGCGCAGCGCGCGAACGCCTCCACCTCGGCGTCGAGCTGCGCCACGAGCGCCCGGTCGTGGCTCTCGTTGACCAGCCGCTTGATTTCCCCAAACGCCCGCGTCGGCCCAAGCGCGATCCGGCGGGCGATGGCCTCCGTCTCGGACCCAAGCCGCTCCGTGCCGGTCACCCAGTTGACAAGCCCCAGCCGCAGCGCAGTCTGCGCGTCGAAGGTGTCCGACAGCAGCATGAGCTCGAGCGCCCTGCGGGCGCCCACCAACCGCGGCAGGAAATAGGTCGCGCCCCCGTCCGGGCTGGTGCCGATCCTGCTGTAGGCAATCGTGAACTTGGTTTCCTCGGCCGCAATCGCGAGGTCGGCCGCCGCCATCAGGCTGACCCCCGCGCCGGCAACCGCGCCATGAACGCTCGCCAGGACCGGCTTGGGCGCGCGCCGCAGCGCGAGGATCGCGTGATGCAGCTCCGCCCCGCCTTCCCGCGCCAGGGCCGGCATGCGCGGAAGATTGGCGTGGAAAAAGGCCACATCGCCGCCCGCGAGAAACGCGGGTCCGGCACCGCGCAGCACCACCGCGCGTGCCGTTGAGTCATGCTCGGCACGCTCACACGCAGCGCGCAACTGGACGATCATCGCCGCGTTGATGGCATTCATCACCTGCGGGCGGTTCAAGGTAATGACCGCTATTTCATCGGCGACGGAATAAAGAACGCTTTCACTCATGGCTCACAGAAGCGTGATTCGTGATTTGTGATTCGTGAATTGACCGCCCCCCCCACCCTACGCTCTCCCCGCGCCAGGGGAGAGAAAAACCAAAGTTCGAATCACGACTCACGACTCACGAATCACGCCTCATCGCTCACGGCGCCGGACTCGGCTCGTGGTCCCGGTGTTCCAGCTCGGGCCATGAGGTCCTGCCGCGCAGCGCCTCGAACGTGACCGGCTGCGTGGTCTGGTGGATCTCGGTCTTGCCAAGGTCCTTCGGAAAATCGTCCACCATGATCACCTGGCGGCGCAGCAGCTTGGCCCGCTCCATCGCCGCCTTCTCCTCCTGCGTGATGACGCCCTTGGCGCACGCCTCGTCAACGATCTGGTCGGCGAAGGTGCTGGCGATCACGCCGCGCGCGCGCGCCTGACGAATCTTGGCGCCGATCGGCTCCGCCGCGATCACCGCGCGCAGCGCCGCTTCCAGCACGGCGACCGGCTCCTCCGGATCCTGCGGGATGAAGATGCCGGCGGTCAGGCGCTCGCGCGCCGGGCCCGGCGCGAGCAAGAGCCCGACCACCCGGCTTCCGAGCTGGTCGCGCGGCGGCTCGAACTCCCGGCCAAAGGGAAAGACGAACGGGAAGATGACGCTGCGCAGCCCCCACGCAATGGTGCGAGAGGGCAAGTTCGCGAACAGCCCGTAGAATGCTTCTTCCGTGCGAGCCAGCGCATCCTGCAACGACCAGTGCAGGAACGGCAGATCCTCGGCCGGACGCCCGTCGTCTTCGTAGCGCTTGAGCGCGGCCGACGCGAGATAAAGGTTGGAAAGGATGTCGCCGAGCCTCGCCGATAGCCGCTCGCGGCGCTTGAGCGACCCGCCCAGCAGGAACATCGACACGTCCGCCGTCCACGCGAACGCAGCCGACAGGCGCGTCAACTGCTGGTAATAGCGCTTCGTGTGCCGGTCGCCCGGCGTGCGGACCAAGCGCGCGCCGGTCAGTCCCATCCAGAACGCGCGCGCCTTGTTCGACGCGATGAAGGCCAGATGGCCGAACAACGCCTCGTCGAAGCTGCGCACCGCCTTGTCCCGGTCGTGCTCGCGCGTCGCCTGGATTTCCTTGAGCACGAACGGATGCCCGCGGATCGCGCCCTGGCCGAAAATGATCATGGAGCGCGTCAGGATGTTCGCGCCCTCGACCGTGATGGCGATCGGCGTCTGCTGGTAGGCGCGCGCGAGGTAGTTGCTCGGCCCCAGGCAGATGCCCTTGCCGCCGTGGACGTCCATCGCGTCGTTGATGACCTGCCGGCCGCGCTCGGTGAGATGGTACTTGACGATCGCCGATACGACGGAGGGCTTCTCGCCCAGGTCCACCGCGCCCGCGGTCATCACGCGCGCCGCGTCCATGATGTAGGTGTTGCCGCCGATGCGCGCGAGCGCCTCCTCCACCCCCTCGAAGCGCCCGATGGAGAGCCGGAACTGCTGGCGCACGCGCCCGTAGGCGCCGGTGGTGAGCGCGCAGCCCTTGGCGATGCCGCAGGCGTTGGCGGGGAGCGAAATGGAGCGCCCGGCGGCCAGGCAGTTCATCAGCATCTTCCAGCCCTGGCCAACGTATTCGGCGCCGCCGATGACGGTGTCCAGGGGAAGGAAGACGTCCTTGCCCCACGTCGGGCCGTTCTGGAACACGGCGTTGAGCGGGAAATGCCGGCGCCCGATGTGAACACCCGGGGTCTGCGTCGGGATCAGGGCGAGCGTGATGCCGATGTCGTCCTTGTCGCCGAGTATGTGTTCCGGGTCGTAGAGCCGGAACGCGAGCCCGAGCAGCGTCGCGACCGGCGCCAGCGTGATGTAGCGTTTCTCCCAGGTCAGCCGCATGCCCAGCACGCCCTTCTTCCCCTCCCATTCGCCGCGGCACACGATGCCGAAATCGGGAATCGCGCCCGCGTCCGAGCCGGCCTCGGGACTGGTGAGCGCGAAGCAGGGAATGTCGAGGCCCTTGGCGAGCCGGGGCAGGTAATGATTCTTTTGCGCCTGCGTGCCGTAGTGAAGCAGCAGCTCCGCCGGCCCGAGGGAGTTCGGCACCATCACCGTGATCGCGGCCGTGCTGCCGCGCGTGGTGAGCTTCATGATCACCTCGGAATGCGCGAGCGCCGAAAATCCGAGCCCGCCGTACTCCTTGGGGATGATCATGCCGATGAAGCCCTTCTCCCGGATGAACTGCCAGACAGGCGGCGGCAGGTCGAGAAGCTCGTGCGAGATCTCCCAGTCGTGCACCATCTTGCACAGCTCTTCCACCGGCCCGTCGATGAAGGCGCGCTCGTCCACGGTCAAAGCCGGCTTCGGGTAGCCGAGCAACTTCCGCCAGTCCGGCTTGCCGCTGAAGAGCTCGCCGTCCCACCACACGGTACCGGCTTCCAGCGCTTCCTGCTCGGTTTGCGACACCTGCGGAAGGATCCTGCGGAACAATCCGAGCAGCGGGCGGCTCGCTAGCGCGCGGCGGATCGGACCCGGATTGCCGATGAGCGCGCCCAAGGCAAAGGTCACCCACAGTGTCACGACCAGAGACTGCGGCCACCGCGCATAGGCCGTGATCAGCGCGAGCCCGATACCGAGCACGATCGTCCAGACGGCCGCGGGAAGACGGTGATAGGCGAGGATCCAGGCGACCGCGATCGCGGCGAAGATGATCAGCAAAGCGAACATGATTGCCCCGGCTCCTCTGGCAACGCGGCGTCACATGCCGCGCCGCCGGTTCCTGCCAGCATACACGCGGGAGCTGCACGCGGCAACCGCGTTGACCTCGTAACCCTTTGACATATTATGAGTTTTGCCAGCGCGTGGATGCCCCGGGGCGGTCTTTGACTGCCCCTCTGCCTGCGTGCGAGTATCGTTCGCAGCTGCGGGGGAGAAACGGAATGGCTCAAGTGAAGCAGCGCGCCGTCGCTTTCGCGAAGACGACACGGCCGGTCATCGGCAGCGCCGTGCGGCGCGAGGCGCTGTTCGCCCGGCTCGACGGGACTTCGGGACGGACCGTGATCTGGATCTCGGGGCCTCCCGGCGCCGGCAAGAGCACGCTCGCGGCGAGTTATGTCGAGGCGCGCAATCTCGCCTGCATCTGGTACCAGCTCGATCCCGACGACGGCGACGTCGCCACGTTCTTTCACTACCTTGGCCACGCGGCCCGCAGGCTCGACGAGGGACGCGCGCGCGAGCTCCCCGCGTTTGCGCCCCAGTACTCCGGGGACGTCGCGGCATTCGCGCGCAACTATTTCCGCCAATTGTTCATGCATGCGAAGACGCCCGCCGTCCTGGTGCTCGATAACCTGCACGAGGTATCCGCCAACAGCCCGCTGCACGCAGCGCTGGAGGCGGGTCTCACGCAGGTCCCGGGGCATTGCTGCGTCCTGATCATCAGCCGGACCGAGCCACCCGCCGCGCTCGCGCGCTTGCGCCTGAGCGGCGGGCTGGTCCACCTGGGGTGGGATGATCTGCGCATCGGCCCGAATGAGATTGCCGAAATCGCAAACCTGCGCGGGCAGTCGCTTTCGCCGGAAGCGGTGACGAAGCTCCTGGAGCGCACCCAGGGCTGGGCCGCCGGGCTGGTGCTGATGCTCGAGCACGCAAAGGTTTCCGGAAGCATCGCGGATTTGCCGGGGGACGCGACGCCCAAGGTGATATTCGATTACCTGGCTGGCGAGATCTTCGAGCGCTTCGAGCCGAAAACGCAGCAGTTTCTGCTTAGGATCGCCTGCCTGCCACGGCTGAGCGCGGAGGTTGCCGAGGCACTGAGCGGAGACGAGCGCGCCGGCCGCTTGCTGCTCAACCTGTCGCAAAACGATTATTTCGTGCGCGAGGTTCCGGGGGACGAAGGCCGCTTCTACCAACTGCATCCCCTGCTGCGCGACTTTCTGCGCGACCGCGCCGCGCAGGTCCTTCCCGATGCGGTGGGCGTCACGGAGTTGAAGCGCGCCGCCGCGCTGCTGCGCGGCGCGGGGCATCTGGAGGACGCCGTTTCGCTGCTCGTCGAGAACCGCCAGTGGGAGGAACTCGCGCGGATCGCCGCTGACGAGGCCGACGCGATGCTTGCCCAGGGCCGCAGCGAAACCCTCGGCGGGTGGCTCGAGCTGCTGCCTGCCGCGACGATCGAAACCGATCCGCGGCTGCTCCTCGCCCACGCCGCCAGCCGCCTGCACGCGAGCCCCCGGACCGCGCGCCGCTTGTTCGCGCAGGCCTATGAAGGATTCCTCCGTGCCGGCGATGCGCGGGGAATGACGCGCGCCTGCTGCGGCGTGGCACGGGCGATCGTCCTGGAATTCGACGACCTGACCGCGCTCGATCAGTGGACGGGCACGCTCGAGAAGCTGCTCGCCGGAAGCGAGGGTGGTGGCGTGGATCCGGTTGCCGTGGCGACGCTGATCCGCGCGCTGCTGCTGCGCGATCCCGGCAACGACCGGCTGCAGCAGTGGCTTGACCGCGCCGAGCGCGTGGCGCGCGCGAGCCCGGATACGCACGCGGCATCCGCCGTCCTGGCGGAACTGGCGCTGGGACGCGCGATGTCGGCGCTGTTTCGGGGGGATTTCACGGCTGCTGAAGCCGTGAGCGGCGCGATGCGGTCGCGATCGGTTGAACATTCCCCGGACATGCGCATCGCGATTGAAATCGCGTCCGCGCTGGGACACCTGCTGGATGGCTCGCAGGAGACGGCGGCACGCGCCGCTCGCGAATGTCTCGCGATCGCCGCATCGGAAGGCGTGCACGCCTATGACGAATGGCTGCGCGCGATCGCCGCGGCAGCCGCCCTTGGCGCCGGCGATCGGGAGGGTGCCCGCGCGGAGCTGCGGGCCCTCGAGGACGCGGGCACCCGCCTCCGCCGCGGGGATCAGGCCTTCATCCACTACCTGAAGTGCTGGCTTGCGGCGCTCGACGGTGACGCCGCGACTGCCGGCCGCGAAGCGAAGCTGGCGGTCGCGGTTGCGGTCGAACTGGGGATTCCATGGCTGGAATGTTTCGCGCGCCTCGGGTCGGCCCAGCTGCTCGCCGCCGAGGGCGACCGTCGCGGTGCCGAGGCGCAGCTTCGGGGCGCGAACGGGATCGCGGAAAAATCGAAGAGTCCACTGCTTCGCGTACCCGCATGCCTCGCGGCCGCCGGCGCCGCGATTCTCGCCCGCGATGAGGACGCCGCGCTCGGTCCGATGCAGGCGGGATTCGCATTGGCACGCGAACTCGGATTGCGCTACGTTGCCGCAATTCGCCCCCAGCTCCTCGCCGAAACGTGCGCGCTTGCATTCCGCAGAGGCATCGAGCCCGAATACGTCCGCACGCTGGTGCGTGCCAGAAGACTCCCGCCGCCGCCTTCCGCGCTGCGCGTGAAGCAGTGGCCCCGGCCGTTCCAGGTCTCCACGCTGGGCGGCTTCACGCTGTTGCGCGAATCCGCGCCGGTCGAGTTCTCGAGCAAAGGGCCGGGCCGGCCGATGGAGCTGCTCAAAGTGCTGGTTGCGCTCGGCGGGCAGAATGTCCGGAGCGACCAGCTGGCCGACGCGTTGTGGCCGCGCGTTGACGCGGATTACGCGCACAAATCCTTCACGACGACGCTGCACCGGCTGCGGCGGATCTTCGAGGACGAGGACGCGCTCACCCTGCGCGATACGCGCCTGAGCCTGGAGCCGAAACTGGTGTGGGTGGATACCTGGGCACTGGATCAGCTGCTCTCTGAGCTGGACGGCGCATTGCGCGAGCCGCGCGCGCGGGCGGAACCCGTGCTGCACGCGCTCACCGAAGAGGCGCTGGCGCTCTACCGCGGCCCCTTTCTGCCGGACGAATCCGAGCAGCCGAGCTACATCGCGTACCGCGAACAGATGCGCGGGAAGCTGCTGCGGTGCCTGACGCGGGTCGCGCGCTGGTGGGAGGACAACGGGACGCCAGAGGCGGCGATAGACTGCTACTTGCGATGCATCGACGCGGATGGGTTGTGCGAGGCGTTCTACCGGAACCTGATGTTGTGCTACCAGCGCCGCGGCGAGCGCGCCGAAGCGCTCGCGACCTATGAGCGGCTGCGCACGGCGCTGGCGGCCCGGCTCACGTCCATGCCGTCGGCGGAAACGCAGGCCGTCTACGCCAGCCTGGTGTCGCAGCAGGGCGTCTCAGTGACGCCCCGCGATTGACTCAGGGCCTGCGGTAGGTCGCCTTGAATTCCCGCTCAACCTCGCGCCACATCTTGTCCAGGGCCATCCGAACAGCAGCCGGCGGCAGGTATTCCCTCCGGGGAAATCCCGATTCCGGCGGGGCGATTTCGCGCATGCGCGCCGTGAACGAGATCTCCATGCCAGCCGCCGTTTCAACGACCGTTCCGCTGATCACGCTCTCGAGGCCCTTCGGCTCGAAGTTGAAGAAGTGGCGGAATATGCCGACGTGGGGCCCGATAATCTCCCGCGTTCGCGGCAAGTCCGCCGCCGCCGCCTCTTCCCACTCCTGCTGATTGAGCGGGAGCGGCGCGGGCGCATAGACGTTGACGTAACCCAGCACCGGGTCCTGGGCCTCGACCGTCATGCCCAGTCGCGCCATGCTCACGCGCACAGCGTCATAGGCTTCGGCCCGCGTGACATTGAAGGTTTTCGTTCCCTTTTCCGCGAGGATGGCTTCGTAGTCCGCGCGAAATGCCTTGTTGATGGAATTGACCGCATCGCGGCGCTGGTCGAGGGTCGGGGCAACGCAGCCCGCCACGACCATCGCAAGCACCGCGCACCACCCCGCATGCCAGCGACTGCTCAATTCCATGGGGACCCTCGATGCCATGAGTGCCTCCTCGTGTGGTGCCCCATTGCCGAAACCGGCGTCGCCGTGCGCCCATTCGCGGACGGCGTAATCGCCGGCGTCAACGCGGCCGCCAGTTCTCAACAACCCTGTCAGCCTGGCTGACCTGGACCGGCTGCAGGCGCGCAGCCATCCTGTCCCGGCCGGCTGCGGCAGTCGTATCCCCCCCTCGCGCCGCCAGACTGTACCAGATGTAAGAGCGGAAGAGGTCCTGCTTAACACCTTGTTGTCCGCTTTCATACATTGCGGCCACCCGGACCTGGGCACGGGCGTTACCACCCTCTGCGAGCGGCGTGAGGATCTCGCGGGCGTTTTCGTACTCGCGGCGCGCGAGCGCAGCTTCTCCCCTCTTGAGCTGTTCCGCTTGCGGGTCCGGCCTGGGCTTAGCCACTGCCACGACAGGTGGAGCTTCGCTCGAATCAGGAACGACCGGAATTACCAGGGGCGGCGGCCGGGTTGCAATCTCGGGCTGCGGCGGGGGCTTCGTTGCCGGGGTCGTCGGGGGCTTCGAGCGCGCAGCGAGCTTGCGTTTTTCCTCCTCCATCCGCCGCCTCTCTTCATCCTGCTTCTTTTGCTCCGCGAGGCGCGCTTGTTCCTCCTGGCGCCGTCTTTCTTCCTCCAATTTCCGCTGCTCCGCCAGGAGCGCCAGCATCCGCTCCTTCGTTTTCGCGTCGAGTTCCTTACTATCCTTATCCAAGCGCTCCTTCGTCCGGTTGAGCTCAGCCTGGATTTCTCTGATTCGTGCCTCAGCAGTCGGATCCGGGGGTGGGGACCGGAGGAATACGGCTATCGCAATTGCGCCGGCAGCTGCACCGGCAATTGCCCAGGCTACCGTTACACGCGCGCCCGACCACGCGCTGCGCGCCATCGACTGCCGGGCCACCGATGCCGCGCCATGCATTTCGCTGACGGCCTGCGGCGGCACGGGGGGCAGCGCAGATGGCGCCACGACAGTCGAAGCGACGGATGGCGCGGCCCGCTGCGGAGTGGCACCCGCCGGCTTTTCTGCAGCAGCGGGAGTCGCGCTTGCCGCACCGGTTTCCCCAAGGAGCTCCCGGCGCCACTCGGATACGGTTTGCGGCCGGTCCTTTTCGGCGAACTCGAGCGCATGATCGATGGAGGCAAGCAGCTGGCCAGAATAGCGGCCGCTGCCTATCGAGCGGGCGGGAACGAGGACTTCGCGCGTGCTGCCCAGGATGCCCTTGCTGCGGGTGATCGCGTCGAGGGGCTGCGTGCCGGCGATCGCGCGGTAGCAGGTCGCGCCGAGCCCGTAGATGTCGGTCCACGGGCCCTGGTTCTCCGAGTTGCTGTGGTACTGCTCGAAAGGCGCGTAGCCGGGGGCGACCAGGATCGTCAACGTGCGGGACTTGCCGAGCGCGTGGCGCGCCGACCCGAAGTCGAGCAGCACGGGACTGCCATCCGCGCGGATGTGAATGTTGTCCGGCTTGATGTCGCGGTGGATGAAGCCGGCGTTGTGGACGAGCTCCAGGCCGTCAAGGATCGGCAGCAGGATGCGCAGCAGGTCTTTTTCGGGCAGGGTCCCGCGCCGCTCGAGCAGCGCGCCGAGGTTCTCGCCCTCCTCGAACCGCATCACCATATAGGCCGTGCCGTTGAACTCGAAAACGGAATGCACGCGCACGATGTTCGGGTGGTCGAAGCGCGCCAGCGTGCGCGCTTCCTGGATGAATCGCTCCAGTCCCCACCGGTAGCGCTCGCGCTGCCCTTCGCTCCGGGACTGCACAGTCGAATCCGGGCGGCGCGCCACGACTTCCACCGGCAGGTATTCCTTGATGGCAACGAGCTGGTCGAGATTGGTGTCCCGCGCGAGATAGGTGATGCCGAACCCGCCTTGCCCCAGCACCTTCTCGATGGTGTACCAGTGCATGCGGTAATGCGGCTGCAGCGCGTCGGGATAGGCCTGCTCGGTCATGGAGTTACCACCAAGGGGGGCGTTCGCTCATGTTTGCGCTTCAGTGGGCGCGGCGATGCTTTCATCATACCGTAGTTGGCGCTGCCGGCAGCGCATTCCAAGGCGCCCTTTCCCGCACCGCACTAACCCCTGTAAGCGATCCGTAAGTGAAACGTAAGCGATCGGGAATCTCCTATGCCCCAGGATGGCGGCATCCACCCGGCACTCGGAGTAAGCAGAATGAACATGACGGCCCCTCTTCGCTACGCTCCCGGCTCGCTCGCGCTGACTCGCATCGCTGCAGCCGGGGCCCTGCTGCTGTTCGCGGTCCTGGTGCTCTCCGAGACCGCGCGGGCACTCGGCTACACTGATTCGACTCCGCGCGTCCTCCGGGCGGCATTCGTCCTCTTCACCGTGCTGGCGGCCGGCGCGGCATTCATCGAGCACTACATCGCGGCGACCTGCGAGCTGCAGCGTCTCAACGGCGAGCTCGAGCGCCGGATCGCCGAAAAATCGGAGGAGATCAAGGCGACGTACCTGCGCGTCGAAGAGGCCAAGCAGGAATGGGCGCTCATGAGCGAGCGCCAGCGCATCCTCGCCGACATGCACGACGGGCTCGGCGCCAGCCTGATCGGGCTCCTGCGGCACGTGCAGTCGGGAAACGCGGACCGTGCGAGCATCGAGCAGTGCGTGCAGGAGGCCTTGCAGGAGATGCGCATCGCAATCGATGCCCTGCAACCGCGGGAAGGGGATATCGCATCGGTGCTGGGCAGCCTGCGCTATCGGCTCCACGACATCATCCAGTCGTCCGGTGTCAATCTGGTCTGGGAAGTGGAAGAGTTGCCCGCGGTCGGAGAGCTCAAGCCGTCCGCCGTGTTCGCGCTGCAGCGCATGCTGCTCGAGGCGATCACCAACACGCTCAAGCACTCGGGCGCGCGGCTGCTGCGCGTGACGGCCCGCGCGCGCGATCCGGACGTCGAAATCAGCATCGAGGACGATGGGTGCGGATTCGACCCGTCGCGACATCCCGCCGGACTGGGACTCGCCAGCATTCGTGCGCGGGCGCAGCGGATCGGCGCGCGGGTCAGGATTCATACATCCCCCGGCAGGGGAACCGATGTGACAATCTCCATTCCGTGTGGCGCGGGCGCCGCCGCCTAGTGCCGTTCCAATTTGTTTTCCCGATTGGTGCGTCCAAGTTGGACCAGCACTAGCCCGCCCACGCGCTCTCAGCGCGCCGGACCGTTGCCCTCGCCCGGGCGCAGCAATCCCAGTTCCGCCGCGCGCGTCACGGCCGCCGCGCCGGAGTGCACGGCAAGCTTGCGGTAGCTGTTCTTGATGTGGCTCGTCACCGTGTGCACCGAAATGCCGAGCCTGTCGCCGACTTCGGAGTAGGTGTAACCGCGCGACAGCAGGCGCAGGACGTCGGTCTCGCGGGTGGTCAACGACGACTGAGCGCCCGCGGCCGCGCCGGTCCCGCGCCTCCCGGCCGCGATTGCTCCGCCGGTCCCCGAACGCATCTGGTTGAGCACGATGCGGGCGATGCCCGGGCTCATCGGCGAGCCGCCCGCGCGCAGTTCCAGCACGCGGGCCACCAGGTCCGCGTCGCTGCAGTCCTTCAACACGTAACCCGTGGCGCCTGCTTCGATGCTGGCAATGACATTGCGCTCGTCGCCGAAAATCGTGATGACCATGACATCGCACTCGGGAAGGGTGCGCGCGGCGAAGCGGATGACCTCGGTGCCGTGAATGTCCGGCAAGCCCAGGTCCACGAGCAGGACATCCGGCGACACGTCCGGCAGCCGCGCGATCGCGTCCCGCCCGCATCGCACCTTTTCCGCGACCCGCGTGCGCGGGTCGCGCACCAGCGCCTCGGCAAAGCGCTCGAGGTTGCCCAGATCGTCCTCGACGATCATGACGCGCACTACCGTGTCTTGTCGCTCGGCCATACCCCAGACCATGGCTAGCCCGTCAATCTGCCCGCCTGCAATTCCCATCGTATCCCGAGGCTGGTCCTGGCTGTATCCCACGAACATGGGAGGGCAGCAGTCATGGCAGCGCACAAGAGGCTGATCTAGCGATGAAACCGCATTTGTAAGCCATCCGTGATTCAGCAGTAAGCCATCGG
>Ga0184615_10001086_pt1 | contig 14803 bp, 15 predicted proteins | sample PLM4_65_coex_FD_133134 | JGI IMG/M metagenome (GOLD analysis project Ga0184615, IMG submission 133134) | Groundwater sediment microbial communities from an aquifer in East River, Colorado, USA - PLM4_65_coex | ecosystem: Environmental > Terrestrial > Soil > Riparian zone | place: USA: East... | reverse complement strand
TCGCGGCCTTGCCGTCGTTGGGTTTGATCACCGCGACCATCGGTCCGCCGGGCGCGGACGCCCACGCGATGAAGGTCGGCATCTCCATCGCGCGCTTCCCGCCGAGCTCCGCGAGCAGCGCGTCGTAGAAGCGTGCCGCCCGCTGGATGTCGTTCGTTCCAAACGTCGTGTAGCCGATCATCGTCGTCCTCCAGGAGCAGGGCCGCCTGCTCGTGCGAAGCGCGAGCTTACGCCTCCGCGAGAAAGCGTGCGAGCAGTGGATTGATCCGTTCAGGCGCCTCCCAGAACGGCATGTGCTCGAGCCCCGCGAGGATGTGCACCTTCCCGTCCCAGAGGTTGCGATACGTGAGCGAGGTCAGGAACGCGTTGTTGACGAACGGCTCCTTCTCGCCGGAGACGACGGCCAGGGGCAGGGGAGAGGTCGCGGCGATCTCGCGTCCGTCGAGGTCGCGGCCTGCCGTCGCCGATTGCAGCATGAGCGGGCGGAAGCGGCCGTCGGCGCGGCGGCACGCTTCGACCATCCACGGCTCGAGTGACACGCGCGCGCCGACGGTGTCTTGCGCGAAGGTGCGCGCCTCCTCGTCGCTGAAGCCCTCCTTGAACGTGAGCTGCATGTGCTCCGACTGGAGGAACGCGTCCGCGAGATCATTCGCGCCCGCGGGAGGCGTGCCCGTGATCCACGCCCCGCTGCATCCCGGCCAGCGCGCCATCAGCTCGAGCGCAACGTGTCCGCCGAGCGACCAGCCGACGATGATCGCGCGGTCGATCCGCAGCGCGCCGAGCAGCGCGATCGCGGCGTCCGCGAAGCCGTGGATCGAGTAGGTGCGCTCGGGGTCGGGCGCGTTCGAGCTCATGCCGTGTCCCGGCAGATCGAAGGCGATCAGCCGGTGGCGCGCGAAGAGCGGACTCGCGAGCTGCCTGGCGAAGATCTCCTTGCACGACGAGTTGCCGTGGATGAAGAGCACGACCGGCCCCGAGCCGCCCGAGTCGACGTAGGAGAGCTCGCCGTGCGGCGTGACCACACGCTTGGCGGTCGAGGTCACGCGCACTCCCGCACGAGCTCCGCGTAGCGATCGAGCCTGCGCATGACGTCGTCCGCGGTCCCGTCCTGCAGCGCGATGATCGCGCGCTCGACGCCGAGATCGCGGAACGGCGCGATCGCGTCCTTCTTCGGCGGCAGCGCGAACGCGCTGATCGCGATGCTGCTCTCGGCGCGCCCGGCCTCGCGCGCGAACGCACGCAGCTTCGCGATCCCGTTCAGCACGAGCTCGGGATCGCGCACGCGCGGCAGCCAGCCGTCCGCGAGTCTGACGATGCGGCGAAGCGTGTGGTCGGTCTCGCCGCCGAGGTAGATCGGCGGATGCGGCTGGGTCACGGGCTTCGGCCAACACCAGAGCGGAGCGAAGTCGACATACGTGCCGTGGAACTCGGGCTCGTCCTCGGTCCAGATCGCCTTCAGCGCCTGGATCTGCTCCTCGAGCTTCGCGAAGCGCGTCGCGTACGCGGTGCCGTGGTTCTCCATCTCGGGCTTGTTCCAGCCGCCGCCGACGCCGAACAGCACGCGCCCGCCCGAGAGCCGATCGAGCGATGCGATCGTCTTCGCGGTGTGGATGGTGTCGCGCTGGATCAGGAGGCAGATCCCCGTCGCGATCTTGAGCCGGGTCGTGACGCTCGCCGCGGCCGCGAGCGTCACGAAGGGATCGAGCGTGCGCGCGAAGTCCCGCGTGACCGGTCCGCGCCCCGGGTACGGCGTGTTGCCGGTGGTGGGGATGTGCGAGTGCTCGGGCACCCAGATCGAATCGAAGCCGCGCTCCTCGATCGCGCGCGCCAGGGTCGTCACGGGCAGGGACGCTTCGGTGAGGATCACGTACAGGCCGATCTTCATTGCGTCATTATGGCGGGATGGAGGCGAGGCAGGGGCTGGGCGCGATCGCGCGCACGTTGACGATCGTGGTGACCTTGGCGGGTGAGCCGAGCGCGTGCGCCTCGTGCGGCCCACCGGACCCGGCCCCTCCCGAGCCCCAGGCACCGCGCTCCGATCCGTTGCCCGCGCCTTCACTGGCTCCGTGAGTGGCTCCCTGATCTTCGCCTCGCGCGGATCCGTTATCCTCCGCGCGTGCTTGCCGGCCACTACAGCGCAGCGTTCCTGGCGAAGTCCGCGGACCCGAGCGTGCCGCTGTGGGCGCTGGCGCTCGCGGTTCAGGCGGTCGACATCGTCTGGGCGCTGTTCGTGCTCGCGGGCATCGAGCACCTGCGGGTCGACCCGAGCCTCGCGTCGAACCCGCTGGATCTCTACGACATGCCGTACACGCACAGCCTGCTGGGGACGCTGGTCTGGGCGGGGCTCGCGTTCGCGATCAGCCTGCGCTGGCTCGGACGCGCGCGTTCCGCGGCGGTCGTTGCGGCCGCGGTCGCTTCGCACTGGCTGCTCGACTGGCTGGTCCACCGGCCGGACCTGACACTGTTCGGCGTCCCGCCGAAGCTCGGCCTCGGGCTCTGGGACCACCCGCTGCCCGCGCTTGCGCTCGAGCTGGCATTGCTGGTCGGCAGCGCGTGGCTGTACGTGCGGACGAAGCGCGTGTCGGGGCCCGCGCGCACGCGCGTGCTCCTCTTCCTCGGCGCGCTCGTCGCGGTGCAGCTCGCACTCACGGCGTCGCCGCCCGCGTTCGGACCGATGGGGATCGCGCTGACCGCTCTCGTCCTCTTCGCCGCAGTCGCGTGGGGAGCGGCACGAGTGGAGCGAGCACGCGTTGGCTGAGCCGATCCGCATCAATCGCTTCTTCACCGAGCACGGCGTCTGCTCGCGCCGCGCCGCCGACAAGCACGTCGAGGCGGGGCGTGTGCGCATCAACGGCGCGCTCGCGAAGCACGGCGACACGGTGAAGGAGGGCGATCGCGTCGAGCTCGACGGCGTGCGCGTGGCCGTGCCCGAGAAGCGCCCGGTCGTGCTCGCGTACCACAAGCGCCCGGGCATCGAGTGCACCTCCGACCGGCGCGTGCCCGAGAACATCATCGACGCGGTCGGCTATCCCGAGCGCATCTTCCACATCGGCCGGCTCGACAAGTTCAGCGAGGGGCTGATCCTGCTCACGAACCGCGGCGAGCTCGTGAACCAGATCCTGCGCGCGCGCGGCGGACACGAGAAGGAGTACGTCGTCGAGACGGACGTCCCCGTCTCCGAGCAGACGCTTCGCCGCATGCGCAGCGGCATCGTGATCCAGGGCCGGCGCACCTTGCCGTGCAAGGTCACGCGGCTCGACGCGCGCGTCTTCCGCATGGTCCTCACGGAGGGGCGCAACCGGCAGATCCGCCGCATGTGCGAAGCCGAGGACCTGCGCGTCCGCCGCCTCCAGCGCGTGCGCGTGATGAACATCGAGCTCGGCACCCTGCGACCCGGCCGCTGGCGGCGCCTGCGCGACGACGAGCTCGCCGCGCTCGAGAAGCGCCTCGCCAAGGCCGAGCGCGGCAGCGCGCGCGCGGAGCTCGCGGACGCGCAGTGAGCGCGAACGGGCCGGGGCCGTCCGAGCGATTCCGGGGTGCAGTCGAGCAGCTCGAGCGCGAATTCGAGGCGCGCATCCCCGGAGCGAGGGAAGCGAACTACACACCCCCTCCCGGTGAGGGTCTGTCGAGAGCCCAGCGCTCCTCGACGGGCCGCCGCTTGCGGCCGCGATCGCTTCGCGCCCGCACCTGCGCAACACCTGCGCGCTCCCGATGGACGGGCACGGAGACTGCACGGTTCGGGGCCGTCAGACGACGGAGGCTCGCAATGACCCAAGCTGCTCACAAGCGCTCACTCGCGCGCATGTTCTCGGCCGATCTCGGCGTAGATCTCGGCTCGGACCACGTGCGCGTGTTCAGCCGGCATACGGGAGAGATCTTCTCGGCACCCTCGGTGGTGGCGCGAGACCGGCGCAGCCACGAGGTGCGCGCGATCGGCCGCGAGGCCGAGGCGATGATCGCGCGTCTGCCGGAGTCGATCGTCGAAGTGCGGCCGATCCGCGACGGCGCGATCGCGGACTTCGAGGCGACGGAGGCGCTGATCCGCGGGCTGGTGCGGCGCGCGCGCAATCCGCTCGCGTTCCGGCGGCCGCGCATGGTGATGTCGGTGCCCTGCGAGCTCACGCAGGTCGAGAGCCGCGCGTTGATCCAGGCCGCGCGCAGCGCAGGCGCGCGCGAGGTGTTCCTGCTCGCGGCCCCGATGGCTGCAGCGCTGGGCGCGGCCGTGCCCGCGGCAGCGCGCGGCGGCAAGCTCGTGATCGATCTCGGGGCGGGCACCACGGAGGTCGCCGTCGTGACGCTCTCCGGTGTGGTGCACGCGCGCACCATGCGGCTCGGCGGCGCGCAGCTCGATCTGGGCGTGCAGACCTGGCTGAAGAAGAAGCTCGACGTCCAGGTGGGACCGCTGGCCGCGCGCGCGCTCAAGGAGCAGCTCGGCTGCGCGCTGCCGCGCCAGGACCTGCGCGAGGTCTGCATCGACGCGCGCGATCGCATCTCCGGCGAGCTGCGCGTGGTGCGCATCAAGGCCGAGGAGCTGCGCGAAGCGCTCGCCGCGCCGGTGGCCGCGCTCGTGAACGCGGTGCGGACGGTGCTCGAGGACACGCCCGCGGAGCTCGCGGCGGACATCGCGCACAACGGCATCGTGCTCGCGGGCGGCGGCGCGCTGCTCGAGGGTTTCGCGGGCCTGCTCACCCGCGAGCTCCGCCTGCCCGTATCGGTGGCGAAGGATCCGCAGACCGCGGTGGTCGCCGGCTGCGGCGCGTGCCTCGAGCGGCTCGACATGCTGCGCGATCTGCGGCTCGAGGCGCAGGCCTCGGTGCGCCGCTTCGAGCTTCTCGCCGCCCACTAGCGGCGCGGCCGCGGCTCGGTTTTCAATGCCCGGCGGGCCGGCGTAGACTCCGCGAAATGGGGGCGCGCACCGGCGAGCAGTTCCTCCGCGGGCTCCGCGACGAGCGCGAGGTCTGGGTCGACGGCGAGCGCGTGCGCGACGTCGCGAATCACTCCGCGTTCGCGGGCGCGGCGCGCACCATGGCCGAGCTCTTCGACCTGCAGCACGCGCACGCCGGCGTCTGCCTGATGCCCGACCCTGAGACGGGCGAGCCGATCAACGCCAGCCACATGATCCCTCGCTCGCGCGCCGACATCGAGCGACGGCACACGTGTCTCCAGCAGATCGCGGAGCACACCGTTGGTCTGATGGGCCGCTCGCCCGACTACATGAACGTCACGTTCGCGGGCTTCGCGGGGCGCAGCGACGAGTGGGGCGCGTTCGGAAACGAGGAAGGCGCCGCCAACCTGGTCGCGTTCCAGAAGCGCCTGCGCCGGCAGGACATCGCGCTCACGCACACGATCATCCAGCCGACCGTCGACAAGAGCCAGCCCGACATCGCGGCAGGCGGCGGCGAGATCGCGCTCCACGTGGTCGGCAAGACCGCGAACGGCATCGTGGTGCGGGGGGCGCGAATCCTCGCGACCCTGGCGCCGTTCGCCGACGAGCTCGCGGTGTATCCGGGGCACCCGGTCCCGCCCGACGGCCAGCGCTACTCGCTCGCGTTCGCGATCCCGATGGCGACGCCCGGCCTCAAGTTCCTCTGCCGCGACAGCGTCTCGCGCGGGACGAGCCGCTTCGATCACCCGCTCTCGAGCCGCTTCGACGAGCAGGACGCGTTCGTGATCTTCGACGACGTCGAGGTGCCGCGCGAGCGGATCTTCATCCGCGAGAACCTCGAGGTCTACAACCGGGTGATGTCGACGGGCTGGATGCCGAACATCATGCAGCAGACGATGATCCGCGCGCAGACCAAGCTCGAGTTCGCGTACGGTCTGGCGATGAAGATGGCGGAGGTGATCGGCGATCGCGGGCAGCCGACGCTCGAGCTGCTCGGCGAGCTCTACGGCTACGCGGAGCTCGCTCGCGCTGCGATCCGCACGGCCGAGGCCGAGGCGTACGAGTTCGGGAACGGCGTCTGGTTCCCGAACGGCAACCCGCTCTCGCAGCTCCGGCACTTCCTGCCGACGTGGTTCCCGCGGGTGAACGAGATCCTGCGCCTGGTGGGCTCGCACAACCTGCTCGCCACGCCGACCGAATCTCAGCTCAAGGACCCCGAGCTCGGCCCGCTGGTCGCGAAGTATCTGCAAGGCGCTGCGGGAACCCCGGCGGAGACACGCATCCGTGTCTTCCGGCTCGCGTGGGACTTCGCCGCGAGCGCGCTCGGCAGCCGCAACGAGCAGTACGAGCGCTTCTATCTGGCCTCGGGCGCGCGCAACCGCGTGCTCTCGCACGTCTTCGCGTCGAAGGAGCGAGGGGTGAGGCTGGTCGAGCGCTTCCTGCAGGAGAAGCCCGAATGAGCCCGCTCGCGCCCGGAGACGTGGTCGAGGTGGAGATCACGGGCCTCGGGAAGCTGATCAACACCGTCGCCGAGACGCCGGCGCCCGCCGCGAAGGTCGGGCACGAGCCCACGCAGAGCGACGCCGTGAAGCGGGTCGCGCTGGGCTCCGACTACCGCTCCTCGAAGTCCGGGTAGGCGTGGAGCTTTCCCTGCCAGTCCTCGACGACGACCGCGTCGCCGTCTCGGGACTCGTGCAGATAGCTCGGGCCGATCGGCACCTTTCCCGCGCCGCCGGGCACGTCGAGCACGTAGGTCGGCTGACACAATCCTGAGACGGGGCCGCGCAGCGAGCGGACCAGCGCCTGACCCGCGGCGATCGAGGTGCGGAACTGGCTCGTCCCCGGCGCGAGATCCGCGTGGTGCAGGTAGTACGGCTTGATGCGCATGGCGACGAGACCGCGGAACAGCGCCTCGAGCGCGGCGGGATCGTCGTTCACGCCGGCGAGCAGAACCGTCTGTGCGAGCATGGGCACGCCCGCGTCGACGATGCGCGCGCAGGCCTCGCGCGTCGCGGCGTCGAGCTCGCGCGCGTGGTTCGCGTGCAGGACGACCCAGACGGCTTTGCGCGCGCGCAACGCCGCGACCAGCGCCGGGGTCACGCGCTCCGGCTCGACCGCGGGGACGCGCGAGTGCACGCGGATCACGCCCACGTGCGGGATCGAGTCGAGCCGGGCGACGATCTCGCCGAGTCTTCGGGGCGAGAGGATCAGTGGATCCCCGCCCGACAGGATCACCTCCCAGATGCGTTCGTCGCGCGCGATGTACGCGAGCGCCCGGTCGAGCGCGGCGGGCGATAGGGACTCGCCGCCGGGCCCCACCGCTTCACGCCGGAAGCAGAAGCGGCAGTAGACGGGGCAGGCGTGCGTGGGCTTCAGCAGCACGCGGTCGGGATAGCGATGGGTCACGCCGGGAACGGGCGTGAAGGCGGCATCGCCGATCGGGTCGTCGAGCTCGTCGGGTGCGAGCGCGAGCTCGGCCTCGCTCGGCACGAACTGGCGCGCGATCGGGTCGGCCGGGTCCGCGCGGTCGATGCGCGCCTGCACGGCGGGGGTCAACGCGACCGACCAGCGCGACGCCACCTGGTGTAGCGCGGCCAGGCGCTCCCGCGGGACGAGTCCCGCGTCGGCCAGTCCCTCCACGTCCGTGATCCGTCTCATGTCTCGTTCGTCTCGTCCACGGGTGCCCAGAGCACGTCGTCGATCCGGTCCGCTCCGGTCGCGCACATCACGAGCCGGTCGAAGCCGAGCGCCATGCCCGCGCTGGCCGGCAGGCCGTGCTCGAGGGCAGCCAGGAAGTCCGGATCGATGGGATAGCGCTCTCCGTAGAGCCGCGCCTTCTCGGCCAGGTCGTGCTCGAAGCGCCGGCGCTGCTCGGCGGGATCGGCCAGCTCCGAGAAGCCGTTCGCGAGCTCGAGCCCGCACACGTAGAGCTCCACGCGCTCGGCCACCTTCGGATCCCCGGGCTTCGCGCGCGCGAGCGCGCCGAGCGCGATCGGCCAGTCGAACAGGAGCGTCGGCCGGCCGTTCCCGAGCTGCGGCTCGATCTCGTTCAGGAAGACGCGGAAGAACTCGTCCTCGAACGACTCACCGTCGCGCGGCGCCAGCGCGAAGACGTCGCGGCCAGCGAAACGGTCGAACGCCTGCGCGACCGTGATCCGCTCCGCCGGCGCGCGCGCATCGCACTCGGCGCCTCGCCACACCAGCCGTTCGCGGCCCGACGCCTCGAGCGCCATCCGCAGCAGCGCCTCGCAGTCGTCCATCAACGCGCGGTAGTCCGCGCCCGCACGGTACCACTCGAGCATCGTGAACTCGGGGTGGTGGGTCGACGAGCGCTCGCGGTTCCGGAACGCATGCGAGAGCTGGAAGAACCGGGGCACGCCCGCGACGAGCAGCTTCTTCATCGCGAACTCGGGCGAGGTGTGGAGGTAGCGCGTCGTCTCGCGCGACCCGACGGGTCCACGCAGCCGCGTCTCGAACGCGAACAGGTGGGGCTCGAGCCCGGGCGAGACCTGCAGCGCCGGCGTCTCGACCTCGACGAAGCCCTCGCGGGCGAAGTGGGCGCGCAGACCGGCGGCGATGCGGGCGCGCGCCTCGAGCTTCTCGCGGCGCTCGGCAAAGCGCGTCGGATGCCACCAGGGCAGGGAGTTCTCCAAAGCGCGCGCCTCCAGGACGGCGCAGCTTCCCCGGTCGCGACCTCCGTCGCAACCCGAAATCCCGTGGGCCACGGGATTTCGCGGCGGCCGCGCCCCGCCGAAAGCGCGCCGCGAACGCGAAGTCCGCGGATTCCCACGGTGTTCCGAGAGCGAGCCGACCGGAACCCCGATTGCTCCAGCGCCCGGTCGCAAGACCGCGAAAGGAGCAGCGATGCCCGGAAGTTTGCCTTCGCGGTCGACGCTGCGCAGGATGGCGGCGATGCCGGACTGTATTGGCTTCGCGCACCGCGGTGCGTCCGCCGACGCGCGCGAGAACACGCTTGCGGCGTTCGAGCTCGCGCTCGAGCTCGGCGCTTCCGGCCTCGAGTCGGACGTCTGGATCACCGCCGACGGCGTTGCCGTGCTCGACCACGACGGCGTGACGCCGGACGGTGTTCCGTTCCGCGCGCTCGAGCGCTCCGCGCTTCCCGCCCACGTACCCGCCCTGTGCGAGCTCTACGCCGCGTGCGGCCGCGACTTCGAGCTCTCGCTCGACGTGAAGGACCCCGACGCGGCGCGCGCCGCGATCGGCGTCGCGCGCGAGGCCGGCGATCCCGCGCGCCTCTGGCTCTGTCACTACAGCTGGCGCGCCGTCGCGGCGTGGCGCGAGCTCGATCGCGACGTCCGCCTGGTCGACTCGACCCGCACCGCGGTCATGCACACCGCCCCGCGCGAGCGCGCGGAGCGCATGGTCGCGCTCGGCGTGGACGCGCTGAACCTGCACGTCTCGGACTGGAGCGAGGCGCTGGTCGAGGCGTTCCGCGCGCGCGGGCGGCGCGTCCTCGCGTGGGACGCTCAGGACGCGGCGACCTTGCGGCGCATGCTCTCGCTCGGCGTGGACGCGGTCTTCAGCGACCACGTCGCGCTCATGATGCGCGAGATCCGAGCAGCTCCGCCTCGGCCGGGCGCGCGGACGGCGTCCGGCGCGTGAGCTCGCAGATCGCTGCCAGCAGGGCGAGCGCCAGGAACAGCGCGGGGCCGACGACCTCGAGCCCGATCCGGCCGGCGAACGCGCCGACGATCCACGGCAGCAGCGACTGACCGAGCGCCGCGGCGGCGATCTGGAAGCCCACCGCGTTGCCCGCGTGCGTGAGCCCGACACGCGCGGGTGTCGCAGCGATCAAGGTCGGAAAGATCGGCCCGCAGCCCAGACCGAGCAGCGCGAGCCCGGAAGCCGCGAGCGCCGGCCAGGGCGCGAGCCAGAGCAGCACCGCCCCCGCGCCGGCGATCGCGAGCGACAGCGAGAGCAGGGCGGGGGCCTCGAGCGCGCGCGCGATCGCGCCCGACGCGATCCGTCCGACCGTGAGCCCGACCCAGAACGCGCTCACCCAGAAGCCCGCCGCGGCCAGCGACAGACCCCGCGCCTGAGTGAGCAGGCTGTAGCTCCAGGCGCCCGCCGTGGCCTCGATCCCCGTGTAGGCGAAGAACGCGAGCACGCCGAGAACGGCCGCACGCAGGCGCAGCGTCTCTCGCGCGGGTGCGTTCGCGACGGACGAGTCCGAGGCCGAATCCGCTTCACCGACGCGCGGCCAGCGCGAAGCGGTCGCGGTGAACGCGGCGGCGAGCGCGAGCTGCGCGAGCGCGACGAGGAGATAGCCGCGCTGCCAGGGCAGATCGTCGGCCAGGACGCGTGTCATCACCGCGGGTCCGAGCGCAGCGCCGACGCCGTAGCAAGCGTGCAGCCAGCTCACGGTGCGCGGACCGTGGTTCGTGGCGACGTACGTGTTGATGCCCGCGTCGATCGCGCCCGCGCCGAGCCCCGCGAACACGCCGAAGCCGATCACGACCGCGAAGCTCGGCGCACCCGCGTAGCCGAGCAGGCCCGCGCCCGTCGCCAGGCACGAGAGCGCGAGCAGCGCGCCCACGTTGATGCGCGCCAGGATCCAGCCGCTGGCGAAGCTCGCGAACACGTAGCCGCCGGTCGTCGCGACCAGCAGCGGACCGAGCGCGTCGAGGCGCAGCCCGAACGACTCGCGCATCGACGGCCACGCCACGCCGAGCAAGCCGTCGGGCAGGCCGAGGCTCACGAACCCGAGGTAGGCGAGAACGAGGAGCGCGACTCCGTTCTTCATTCTCGGTCGGTCTCCGGTCCGGGTCCGTCCGTTACCGCCAGCACTTCACGACGCGGCTTCGCACGCGAGGCGCAGATTGGTGTAGCTCGGCTCGTCGGTGACCTCGCGCACGAGCCAGGGCTCGAGCCACTCGGGAACGTGGACCTCCGTCCGCGCGGTCGGCAGCTCGATCTCGGCGAGAACGAGCGGCCGCTCGAGGAACTCGTCGATCTCCCAGGCGAGCGCGCCGTCGGGCACGCGATAGCGCCGCTTGCGCAGCCGCGCGCCGGCGGTGAGCGGCCAGAGGCGCATGAACTCCGGCTCGGGCAGCTCCTCCTCGAACTCCGAGCGCACGATCCCGGTGCCGAGCTTCACGGTGCGCGTGAAACGCGCGCCGCGTGGACCGACGGTGCGGCGCAGGCGCTCGCGCACGGTCGCGCCGGGGAGGTAGCCTTGCTCGATCTCGACCGACTCCGCGTCGCTCACGCGCTCGGGCAAACCGCGCAGCAGGTACTTCCGCTCGATCTCGAGGTTCGAGGAGTCGAGCTGCCGCAGACTCTCCGCGAAGTCGTCGACGCGTGCGAAGAACGGCGCGCTCTCTCCAGCGAGCCAGCCGATCGCAAGCTCCCCGAAGAGCGCGTCGGACTCCGCGCGTGCGCGCCGCATCAGCTCGAGCGCGAGACTCTCGGCTCGACGCGCGCGCAGTCGCCGCTCGGCTCGTGTGTCACGCGCTTGCACGGCGGCCGCGAGTGCCTGCGCGCTCGCGAGCGCCGCGCGCTCGAGCGCGCCGCGCAGGGTCGCGGCCAGCACCTCCCGATCGTGCCGCTCGCCGATCAGATCCTGCAGGCGCCGCAGGTCCGCCAGCAGGGCCGGCCCGTCGTCGGCGTGCTGGCGTACGGGCTCGAGCAGATAGCGCAGGCGCTTGGCCACGATCCGCGCCGCGTGCTCGGGGCCCGCGTCGTCCGGACCGGTGACGCGCGAGAGGGCGAGCTCGAGCTCCGCAGCGGCGTTGTGCACGGCCTCGCACGCGGCGGACGCGAAGCCGGACGGCTGTGAGTGGTCGCCCGGAGCGACCCGCGCCCGGTAGGTCTCGAGCGACGCGCGCAGCTCGAGCTCGAGCTGCGCGAAGCGCGCAGCGAGGTGGTGGCCCGCGCCTGCACGCCCCGCGAGCACTCTGGATTCGACGGCTGTGGCGATTTCGTCGAGCAGCGTTCGAAGGCTCGGCGGCAGCTCGTCGCGCTTCGCGCGCAGCCACGCGAGCTCCACCTCTGCCTCGCGGGCCCCTCCCGTCTGACCCGCCAGCTTGGTTGCCAAGGTGAGAGCTTCGCTCGTGGCATCGGGGTCGAGGCAGCGCCGGTACGCGACGAGCGTGCTGCGCAGACGCCGCAGCGCGACGCGGAGATCGTGAAGGGCGTCGCCGTCCTCGGGATTCGCGAGCCGATCGCACGCCGCGCGCGCCTCGTCGAGCAGCCGCAGCGCGATCAGCCGCGCGCCCGCCTCGGCGGGCCGGAGCAGCTCGTGGCGTTCGAGCTCCACCATACCGTGTCGCTAGTGTCCCGAACCTGAAGTTCCGACGCGATTCTCGCGGCCGAGGCGCCGCGCTCGCAAGGCGCACGAGCGAGGCGAATCCGTTGATTCGTCGAGCGAGTGCAACGCCGCGAGCGCGGATGCATCGGCCGCCGAGAACGCGAGCGAACTTCGGGTTCGGGACACTATCTTAGCCGGCGGAGCTGGTCTGGCCGGAGGAGCCACGCGAGGCGCGCCTCGCCCGGGGCGATCCGTCCCGGAATCTCGACGAGACATGCGCCGCCCTTGCCGAGCTCGAGCCATGGCGTCGACAGACCCGAGACGAGCCAGGTGACGAATTCGGAGAGTCCCGGTTCGTGACCGACGATTCCGACGGTCTGCGCGCCGTCGAGCCCGCGCAGCCAGGTCGCGAGCGCTTGCGGCGCGGCGCCGGGCTCGAGCGCCGCGACCTGCTGCACTTTGACGCCGCCGAGCGCGGCGGCGAGCAGCTCGGCCGTCTCGTCGGCGCGGCGCAGCCCGCTCGATCCGAGCACGTCCAGCTTCTCCACCAGGCGCACGATCGCGCGCGCAGCCCGGCGTGCGCGTTTGCGCCCGTCATCGGTCAGCGATCGACGCGCGTCTGCATCCGGCCCGGCCGAGGGATCGCGCGGTTCTGCGGCATCGTGGCGGAGAACGAGCAGGTTCATCGTCGGTCCCGCGGTTTCGCGCGAGTATACCTGCGCCCGTCGCCGTTCGCGCGGATCGGGGCGCCGCGCACCCGAGCTCAGCCGGCGAGCGCGCGCAGCGCGAGTCCGGCGTGGAGCGCCATGCCGGCCACCATGCCTTCCTCGTTCAGGAGCATGCGGTTCGAGTGGCAGGGCGCGGGCTGCGCCACGTCGTCGGGCCGCACGCCCAGGAAGAGCATCGCGCCGGGAATGCGCTCGAGCACGTACGAGAAGTCCTCGGCGCCCATCACGGGCTGGGGCATCGCGATGTAGGCGTCCTCGCCGAGCACGTCGCGCGCGACCTCGCGCGAGAAGTGGGCCGCGTCCGCGTCGTTCACCGTCACCGGGTAGCCCATGCCGATGGCGAGGTTCGCCTTCACGTCGTGCGCGGCCGCGATGCCTTCGACCACGCGGCGCAGGCCGGTGTGCGCGCGCTCGCGCGCCCGGGCCGAGGTCGCGCGGATCGTGCCGAGCATCTCGACCGACTCGGGAATCACATTTCCGGTCGTGCCGGCGGCGATCTTGGTCACGGTGATCACGACCGGATCGAACGCGTCGATGCGGCGAGTCACGAAGCTCTGGATCGCGGTCACGATCTCGCACGCGACCGGCACGGGATCGACCGTGTCGTGCGGCATCGAGGCGTGACCGCCGCGGCCGGTCAGACGGATCTCGAAGCCGTCCGCCGAGGCGAGCAAAGCGCCGGCCCTCGACGCGACGCGGCCGAGCGGAATGCGCGGGTCGATGTGGATCGCGAACGCGCGCGAGACCGACGAGGGATCGATCAAGCCCTCCTCGAGCATGAGCTTCGCGCCCGCGAATCCCTCCTCGCCGGGCTGGAACATGAACAGCACTTCGCCCGCGAGCGCCGCGCGCCGGCGCTCGAGCAGGCGCACCGCGCCCGCGAGCATGGCGGTGTGGGCGTCGTGGCCGCAGGCGTGCATGCGCCCGCTGTTCTTCGACGCGAACGGGAGGCCCGTGTCCTCCGGCATCGGCAGCGCGTCCATGTCGGCGCGCAGCAGGACCGTGGGCCCGGGCTTCCCGCCGCGCAGCCGCGCGAAGACTCCGCTGGTGCGACGGCTGCGCGTCACCTCGAGGTCGAGGTCCGCGAGCGACTCGAGCACGGCCGCGGTGGTCTCGGGAAGATCGAGCCCCAGCTCCGGATTCGCGTGGATGCGCCGCCGCAGGGCCACCGCGCGCGGCAGCTCCTCGCGCGCCGCGGCCAGGAGCTTCTCGGTCACGAGCGTCATCGACTCCCCCTGTCCGAGCGCTTCAGTCGGAGCCGCGCTCGACCACGATCACTTCGAACCGGCCGCTCGGCCCGATCCAGCCCGAGGCGAACCACGACACCAGACTCACCACGATCGCCGCGAAGAGCGCGGCCCAGAAGCCCGAGAGGGTGAAGGCGTCGAGCATCGCCGCGACGAGCGCGAGCATCGCCGCGTTCACGACCAGCAGGAAGAGCCCGAGCGTCACCAGGGTGATCGGCAACGTGAGGATCACGAGGACGGGCCGCACGAGCGCGTTCACGAGTCCGAGCAGGAACGCCGCGAGCAGGAGCGTTCCGAAGCCCTCGATCTCCACGCCCGGTACGATCGCCTGTGCCACCCACAACGCGACCATGCCGATCGCCAGACGGATCAGGAAGCCAATCATGGCGCCATACTACGCGAGATCACGCCCTACGCGAGATCGAAGAGGAGGAGCTCACTGTCTTCGAGCGCCTCGAGCTCCAGCCGCGCCTCGTCCGAGAACGACGCGCCGTCGCCCGCGGAGAGCGTCTCGCGGCCGACCCGCATGCTGCCCCGCGCGATCTGCAGCCAGGCCGAACGTCCCTCCGCGAGCGGCTGACCGACCCGGGCGCCGCGGCCGCGCGTGGCCACGTAGAGTGCGACGTCCTGGTGTACGGTGAGCGAGCCCTCGCGCCCGTCGTGCGACGCGACG
>Ga0184615_10001085_pt1 | contig 14806 bp, 18 predicted proteins | sample PLM4_65_coex_FD_133134 | JGI IMG/M metagenome (GOLD analysis project Ga0184615, IMG submission 133134) | Groundwater sediment microbial communities from an aquifer in East River, Colorado, USA - PLM4_65_coex | ecosystem: Environmental > Terrestrial > Soil > Riparian zone | place: USA: East... | reverse complement strand
TTCATCATCGCCGTGCGCACGCACGAGAAGGCGGCCGTCCTCGCCGCCTTCGAGCGGCGCCTCGGAAACACCGTCGCGGAGGAGATCGAGGCCGCCCTCGCCGAGGTCTTCGCCATCACGCGACTCCGGCTCAATGCGCTGGTGACGGCGTGAGTGCTGTCGGCGGGCCCGGACTCACCACTCACGTCCTCGACACCGCGCACGGACGGCCGGCCGCCGGGGTTCGCATCGATCTCTCCGTCGTGGAGCCGGACGGCCGCACGCGGCTCCTCAGGACGGTGACGACGAACGCCGACGGTCGGAGCGATGCACCGCTGCGCGCCGCGAGCGAGATGACGGTCGCCTGCTACGAGCTCGTCTTCCACGTGGCCGCCTACTTCCGCGCCGCCGGCGTCGCGCTGGCCGACCCGCCGTTCTACGACCAGGTGCCCGTGCGCTTCGCCGTTGCCGAGCCCGGGAGCCACTACCACGTGCCGCTGCTCGTCTCGCCCTACGGTTACGTGACGTACCGCGGGAGCTGAGGCCGCGCGGCTCCGGTTCGGCGAGAGCAGCCGAGGGCGCCAACGAAGCAGATGGGCCTTTTTCAGCAGCCTGCTAGACTCCGTTCGTGGCGGCGGGGATCGAGCACGAGATCCACGAGCTGGGTGGCAAGCTGCGCGCCGCGGCGAATGCCTGGGCCGCAGGCGACGGCGGGTTCGACGAGGCCGATGCGACGCGCCTGCGCCATCGCGCCATCGCGCTGTGCCACGCGCACTACCGCGCGGCCATTCCGGCGTACCGGCGGCTGTGCGACGAAGCGGGCGTCGACGACGACGCGCCGCTGGCGATGCTGGTCGAGCGCTGTACCGTGACGGACGATCTGTTCAAGTCGTACGACGCGGCCTGGGTGGGCGCGCGCGACTTCGCGGCGCTGTCGGCGTGGCTCCGCGACGTGTGCGCCGAGCCGGTGCCGGCCGACGCGGCCAGGGCGCACGACGTCGACGACTGGCTGGAGCGGCTCGAGCGCGGCGGGCTGCACGTCCTGTACTCGAGCGGCACCAGCGGGAAGCTGTCGTTCGTGCCGCGCGGTGAGGCGAGCTGGGACGCCTACCGCGCCAACGGGCCGAGCTACCTGATGCATCAAGTCCAGCGGCTCGGCGTCGACCTGTCGGCCGTGGACGGCGCCGTGCTGGGCTTCCGCGGCGGTCGCATGGGCATCCAGCGCGCCGGCGTGGAGCTCGCGCGATACATCCCCCACGTGCACTACCTGTACGACAGCGAGATCCGCGCCGAGATGCTACGCGCCCTGCTGACGGCGCGCTCGGCAGCGGCGGCCGACGCGGCGCGTGCGGCCCTGGCGGTAGGCCAGGACGAGGCCTACTGCAGCTTCCTGGGCGCGCTGCGGCGCGCGACGGAGCGCGGCCGGGCAGTCTGGCTGTTCGGCGCGCCCCATCAGGTCAAGCGGCTGTGCGCGCTGATGCAGGCGGCCGGCGCGCCCGCGCTGCGCGCGGGGTCCATCGTGACGCTGGGCGGCGGCTGGAAGAGCTTCGAGGGACAGCGCGTCGACCGTGCGGTTCTGTGCGCGCTGATCGAGGCGGCGCTGGGCGTGCCGGCAGCGCGCGTGCTCGAGGCCTACGCGATGGTAGAGCTCAACACGCCGCTGATGCGCTGCGGCGAGGGGCGCTATCACGTGCCGCCGATCCTGGAGCCGTGCCTGTTCGACGAGGCGCTCCTGCCGCTCGCGCCGGGCGCGGACGTCACGGGCACGTTCGGCTTCATGGACCCGACGGCCACCAGCTATCCGTCGTTCCTGGTGACCGGCGACGAGGTGCGGCTCGTGCGGGAGCGCTGTCCGTGCGGCCTGGTGGGGCCGGCACTCGTGGGCGAGGTGCGGCGCGCCCCGGGGCGCGAGGTGCGCGGCTGCGGCGGCATCCTCGCGACGGTCCGCGCATGAGCGGCACCCGGATCGACAACGGCGTCTCGGCGCTCACGCTGTGCGAGCGTCTGGACACGGCCGGCCTGCTGCGCGCCGACGGCGACGAAATACGCGTGCCGGTGCTCGCGCGCGGCCGGCTCGTCGTGCCAGAGGGCGACGCTGTCCTCGAGATCCGCGAGGCGACGATCGACCGTGCCACGATGCGCCCGGACGGCGACGCGCGTCGTCTGGTACTGCCGCGTGTCGCCGCGGCCGACTTGCTCTACGAAGACCCCGGCGCGGTGCGGGCACGCCTCGCCGCCGTGCCGTTCGCGGCGCTATGCGACTGGCTCGACGCGGCAGCCGAGCTGCTGGAGCCGGACGGCCCGCTGGGCGCACGTGTGCGGACGCTGATCGCAGCGGCGAGCGACCTCGCCGACCCCCTCCTCGACGCCGGGCTGCGCCTAAACGCGACGATGATGCGCGCCTTCGCCGTGCGGGAGGTGGTGGACCGCGAGCTCGCCGTCGGCAGCGTGACCGGGTCGCGCTTCCTGGACGAGTGGGTCGAGGTGGACACCCCGGTCTGGGACGGGCCGACCGGCGCGCTGCGCGCCGCGCTCGCGTCGCCCGCCCCCGGCGCTGCAACCGCACTCGCACCTTCGCCGCGTGTCCGCGCCTTCCCCACGTTGCAGATCCACGTGACGGCCGGCAACGCGCCGGTGGTAGCGCCGGCCAGCGCCCTGCGCCTGCTCGCCACGCGCAGCGGCGGCGTGGTGAAGCTGCCCTCCGGCTCGATCCTGCCGGGCGCGGCGCTGGCCGTGGCACTGCACGCGGCGGCCGAAGCCCATCCCACCGCGCGAGCAGTCCTCGACGCGCTCTCGCTGGTGTACTGGAAGGGCGGCGACGCGGCCGTCGAGGAGCCGCTGTTCGACCCGGCCGTCTTCGACCGCGTCGTCGTGTGGGGCGCGCCCGACGCGGTGGAGCGCGTGAGCGCGCTCGCGGCCGGCGCCATCCGCACCCTCACCTTCAACCCGCGCTATGGCGTGAGCCTGATCGGCCGCGAGGCGCTGGCGGACGACGCCGCGCTCCGCGCCGCCGCCCGGCTCGCCGCCGCCGACGTGCTGGTCTGGAACCAGCGCGCCTGCATCGCCTCGCTGGTGCACTACGTCGAGGGGGACGCCCGCGGCGAGAGCGAAGCAGCCGGCGGCGACGTCGCCGACCGCTGGGGCGCCGCGCTGTGCGAGGCGCTCGCCGCGGCCGACCGCCTGGCGCCCGCGGCGCCCTCCCCGGCCGCGCTCGGCCAGATCCAGCGCATGCGCCGCGGGTCGCTCGTTGGCGCCCGCTGGCACTGGGTCGGCGGCTCCGGCCGCGACGCGCGCGCCGCCGTCGTCGTCGCCCGCGGCCCGTTCGAGCTGTCGTCGCACCCGCTATCGCGTGTCGTCATCGTCCGCCGCGTGGCGCGTCTCGACGACGCCCTCGCGCTCCTGCACCGCGGCGTCTCCACGGTCGGCGTCCACCCCGAGCCGCGCCGTCTGGCGCTGCGCGACCCCGTCGCCGCGCGCGGCGTGTCGAACATCGTCCCCCTCGGCCACGCCGAGCGCGCCTTCGCCGGCATGCCCCATGACGGCATGCGCGTCCTCTCCGATCTGGTCGAGTGGACGACCGGCTGACGCCGTGGGCTTCGCGACGCTCGATGGTAGTACACTTGGCCCGACCATCGCCCCTTCGACAAGGAGACGCCTATGCGGATGCGACAGCCCCTGATCCTGGTCGCCGTGCTGGCGGCGCTTGGTCTGATGGTTGCCCCGCCCGTTCACGCCCTTGAGGTCGGGGACAAAGCGCCCGACTTCGCGTTGAACGGTCCGGACGGCAAGCCGGTCAAGCTCAGCGACCTCACGGCCAAAGGCCCCATCGTGCTCTACACCTTCGTCGCGGCGTTCACCCCGACGTGAACCAAGGAAGTGGCGGGCTTCGACGCGGCGCTGCCGCAGTTCGAAGCCGCCGGCGCCCAGGTCGTGGGCGTGAGCGGTGATGCTTGGCAGGCCCTCGCGGCGTGGCGAACCCAGAACAACATCAAGCACCTTCAGCTCTCCGACTTCCGCCGCCAGATGCTGCCGGCGTACAACGCCCTCGTGACGGACGACAAGAGCCCGATCTTCCGCTACCCCAAGCGGGCGTACTTCATCATCGACCGCAACGGCGTCGTGAAGTATGCCAAGGTCCTGGACAACCCCCTCAATCTCCTCGATCCCCAGGAGGTGCTGACCGCGCTCAAGGCCTCCGGCGTCTAACAGCGAATCCCACGCAGTGCACGGACGGATCCCTAGTCAGGGGAGGCTGCCATGGCGATGACGATGACCATCGAGCGGGTGATGGCGTTCATGGGTCTCGACGTGCTCGTCGCGAGGGACGAGGGTCTGTTCGAAGCGGAGGGTCTGGATCTCCGGATCGCGTTGCTCCCCTCGGACGAGGTCCGTTCCGCGGCGGAAGGCACACCCGCGAAGCCGGCCACCAATCAGGGGAAGCTCCAGGCTCGCGGCGAAGCGGAGATGTTCCAGGCCTGAGAGTGCGGCAATAACCGCCGGGTGGCGGAAAGTCCGGTTGGCGCACTGCAGGTCGGAAGGCGCGCGATGATCGTCTGCGGAGCCCTGGTTGTCGCGCCTACCTCCACCGTCTACGCGCCGCAAGAGCTCGCTCGCAAGCTGGTGGCCCTCGACTACGGAAACGGCACCGCCTACGCCGGGCTGCAGATGCTGGAGGGCGCGATGCCGCGAGAAGCGATCACGACCTGCGCGGCTGCGACGAGTCCCGCCGAGAGATTCGCCGGATTGATGCGTGGCGATTTCGAGGCCACCGTGCTTCAGGAGCCCTGGATCACCGTGGCCGAGAAGGCGGGATGTCGCCTGGTCTCGACCACCTTCTTTCACGGCACCTGGATCGCCGCGCCCGGAGTCAGCGCAGAGGCGTACGCCGCCCTTCTCCGGGCGCTCACTCGGGCGGTCCGGCGTATCAAGGCCGACAAGCGACGGTATGTCTCCTACTTCATCCGTGACTGGTCTGGCCACTCCGAGGTGACGGCGCTCAGCCCCGACGACTTCAACCTGGGTCGCATCCAGTTGAAGGAGCCCGCTCCCATCCCGGAGAACGAGGCGCGCTGGGCGTGGGAATGGATGGCGAGCTGGGGGCTGCTCGAAGGAGCATTCGACGCCACCGCGCAGATCAATCGGAGCCTCGAACGGGAGGCGCACGAGCTCGCCGCCGCGGTCCGCGTCGGATAGCAGGATCGGCGCTTCAGCTCGCCGGCGGACTGAGAGCCCGCCGGTACTCGGGGGGGCGCGGCCGGAGGAGCTGGTGGCAGCGGCAGTCCGTCGGCGCCGCGAGGCGGGCGAGGAGCCGGAGCTCGAGCGCCGCCGCGACCTCGGGGAGCGTCTGCAGATAGAGCGCGTCGAGCGAGCCGGTGAGGTTCTGGGGCCGGAGGCCCTCGGCCCAGTTCGACGGCACGTGATAGTAGCCGAGGTGCATCCCGCAGACCCGCGCGAGCACCGGGCTCACGCAGTCCCCGGTGATCACCGGACAGCCGATGCTTCGCCCGTACTCTCTCAAGAATAGCGAGTGCCCGGCCGACTCGAACCCCGCGCCGTACTGCCAGCGGTGCAGGACGATGCGCGCCTCCTGACCGTGCACCCGGCGGAAGGGCGCCGCGTCGAGGGCCCCGACCTCACGGATCAGCTCGCGGGAGAGCGCGGGGCAGAACGGCTCGTCCATCAGAGCGACCCGCTCGGCCAGCACGTTCTCGAGCTCGGTGCCCGGGAGACCGGACGGGATGGGATCGAGACTGAAGTACGTCCACGGCAGGACCAGGTCGCCCGGACGTACGGCGTCCTCGCCCCCGCGCCAGTCGCAAGTCCCGCTGGTGCCGCCGACGAGCAGAACCTCCACGCCCGCCCGCCAGAGGATCCAGAACACCTTCCACTCCGCCGCGCGGAGCGCCCAGTCCTCGCCCGCGACCATACCGTAGCTCGGGATGCGCAGGACCCGCTCGCCTCCCGGCGCCTCGTAGGCTTCCACCTGCGGGCCGAGGCCGTACGGCGTCATCGGGCGATGGACGCCGAGCAGGCGATAGCCGTGGCGCTCGGCGAAGGCCGCGAAGCGGTCCCCGAGGCCCCAGACCGGGCTGCCCGTCAGCGTGGCCATCCGCGCCCGTGGTCCCTCGTAGACAACGCTCGAGTCGATTCGCCCGTCCAGCACGTGGGCCTCCTATGCTCCCGGCGCGCGGGAAGCCCACGCGTCCTGCACGCGGCGCACCAGCGCGCGCCGCGCGTCGACCGGCGCGAAGGTCGCCTGCGCGGCGAGCGTGGTCGCGCGGGCCAGCTCCGCCCAGGACAGCCCGAGCGCGCCGGCCGCCAGCGCGTACTCGTCGGAGAGCGTGGTCCCGGAGATCGTCCGATTGTCCGTGTTGAGGCCCACGCTCACGCCCCCGCGCAGCAGTGCGGCGAACGGATGGCGTGACGGCTCCTGCACCGCGCGTGTCTGCACGTTGCTCCGGATCGCCATCTCGAGATGAAGGCCGCGGTCGCGCAGCTCGGAGATCAGCTCGGCATCCTCGGCGGCGCCGACTCCGTGGGCGATGCGGTCGGGTACCAGCAGCGCAAGCGCCTCCCGCACCGCGGCGGCCCCGCCCGTCTCGCCGGCATGCGTGGCGATGGCCAGCCCGGCCTCGCGCGCCACACGTGTCGCCCGCGCCAGCGGGGCGAAGTCGCCCAGCGCCTCGTCGCCCGCCACGTCGAGGGCGACGACGCCCCGGCCGGCCCAGGCCGCCGCGCGGCGCGCCTCGCGCTCCGCCCGGTCCGCGCTCCAGCCGCGGAGCATCACCCCGATGAAGCCGAGCGCCGGCGTCGTCGCCGCGCGCGCCGCCTGCACCGCGGACTCCATCATCGCGTGCCACAGACCATCGTCGTCGGTGGGCGGTCGGAGCCTGACCTCCGCGTAGACAACGCCGTCCGCCATCAGGTCAGCGGAGAGCTCCGCGACGACGCGCGCGATGCGGTCTGGGCGGCGCACGGTCGCGTCCCAGGCGGCGAAGCGCCTCAGGTACGCCGGGAGCCCCTCGCCCGTCGCGGCGGGCGCGTAGCGGTCCGCCAGCGACGGCGGCAGACCATCGGCCTCGACGAAGGCGCGCATCGTCGCGGGGCGCACGGAGCCCGCCGCGTGGAGGTGGAGCTCGACCTTGGGCGCCTCGCGGAAGCGATCAGGCCCGGACATCGGCGAGCCGCCCCGCGGCCTGTACCGCGTCGGCGAGGATGCGCTCGGAGTCGAGGTCCACCGGCCGACCGTCGCGCACCAGGAGCCGGCCGTCGACGAAGACGGCGACCACGTCGGACCCGCGCGCGCTGTAGACGAGATTGGCCACGGGATCGTGCCAGGGCTGCAGACGGGGGCTCCGGGTGCGGACGGCGATGATGTCCGCCCGCTTGCCCGGCTCGAGCGTGCCGACGAGATGGTCGATGCCGAGGGCGCGGGCGGCCTCGGAGGTCGCCGCGCGGAGCAGGTCGAGGATCGGAAGCGCCGCCGGATCGTCGGCTGCTACCTTGTTGAGGAGCCCGGCCACCTTCATCTCCTCGAACAGGTCCATCCCGTTGTTGCAGCACGCGGCGTCGGTCCCGAGCCCCACGATGGCGCCGGCCCGCCGCATGCGCGCGATCGGCGCCACGCGGCCCTCGAGCTTGGCATTGCTCGACGGGCAATGCGCCACCGCCGTCCGCCGGCGCCCGACGAGATCGGCCTCCGCGTCCGACAGGTAGGTGGCGTGCGCCGCGACGACGTCGGGGCCGAGCAGGCCGAGGGCGTCGAGGTAGCTCGCGCAACCGGCCGCGCCGCGCGCGGCCACCGCCGCGACCTCGTCCTCGGACTGGGCCACGTGAATGAACACGTGTGCGCCCGTACGGCCGGCGAGCCGCCTCACGCGGCGGAGCAGATCGGGGCCGCAGGTGTCGGTGGCGTGCGGCGCCAGCCCGGCCCAGACGCGCGAGCGCGCCGGGTCGGTGCCGAAGCGCTCGATGAGCCGCTCGGACAGCGCGAGGTCGGCCTCCGCCGTGCGGTCGAAGAGCGAGTGGCCGACCACCGCGCGGAGGCCGCTCGCCTCCACCGCCGTTGCCACCGCGTCCATGTGGCCGTAGCGATCCGCGATGGTCGTCACACCGTTCTGGAGCAGCTCGAGGCAGCCCGCCAGGGCGCCGGCCCGCAGATCGTCCGGGCCGAGACGCCGCTCCAGCGGGAGCAGCCGGCCCGTGAGCCATTCGCCGCGCGGCACGTCCTCGGTGAGGCCGCGAAACACCCACATCGGCGTGTGCGTGTGGGTGTTGACGAGCCCCGGGAGCAGGACCGAGCCGCGGAGGTCGATGATCTCGCCGGCCGGCCGCTCGGGAGGCGGACCGACGGCGCGGATCTCCGCCCCCTCGATGGTGACCGCGCCGGGAGCGTGGATCGTCGCCGCCGCGTCGAGCGTGAGGACCTGATCGGCGAGGAGGACGATGGGCGGGCGGCTCACGGGGGCGGTGTCTCGGGCTTCCAGCGGACCACGGCCTTCTCGAGCGCCACGACGACCAGGAAGAACGCGAGGGCCAGGAACGAGCCCACCGCGGTGGTTGCGTAGAGCAGGCCGGTGCGGAACTCGAACGTGGCGACGATGATGAGATAGCCGAGGCCCGTGTCGGCGCCCACCCACTCGGCGACGATGGCGCCGATCACGCAGGAGGCGGTGGCGATCTTGAGGGCGGAGAAGAGGAACGGGAGCGAGGACGGCAGGCGCAGCTTGAAGAAGACCTGGCGGCGGTTGGCCGAGAGGACGCGCATCAGCTCCAGCGCCGACGGCTCCACCGCCTCGAGGCCGCGCACCATGTTGACGAGAGTCGGGAAGAACGAGATCAACGCGGCGATGACGACCTTGGGCGCGTAGCCGTTGCCGAGCAGCAGGACCAGGATGGGCGCGATCGCGATGATGGGCACGGTGCGGATGGCGACCGCCACCGGGTACAGGGTGCGCTCCACCGCCGGGCTGTGGACGAACACGATGGCGAGGACGACCGCGAACCCGTTGCCGAGGAGGAAGCCGCCGACGGCCTCGACCAGCGTCCGGCCCACGTTGCGCTGGATCGTCGGCCATTCCTCGACCAGCGTCCGCCCGATGAGGGACGGCGCGGGCACGAGGTAGTGCGGCACGTGGAAGGCGCGCGTGTAGGCCTCCCAGGCGAGCAGGAGGGCCAGGATCCCCGCCACGGACAGCGCGTACCGGCGGACGATCACTCCGGCCGGGCCTCGCCCGCCAGCGCCCGGCGCAGCGCGGCGGTGTGGCGGGCGAACTCGACCGTCTCCTTCACCGCGGGGTCGCGCGGGCGGGGCAGCGCGACCGGCAGCTCGAGCTTCACGCGCCCGGGCCGCGCGCGGAGCACCAGCACGCGGTCGGAGAGAAAGACCGCCTCGGGCGAGCTGTGGGTGACGAAGAGGATCGTCGTCCCCGTCGCCTGCCAGATGCGCAGGAGCTCCTGGTTCATGTGCTCGCGCGTGATCTCGTCGAGCGCGCCGAACGGCTCGTCCATGAGCAGCACCTGCGGCCGCGTGACGAGGGCGCGCGCGATGGCGACCCGCTGCCGCATCCCGCCCGAGAGCTGCCACGGATAGGCCGCCTCGAAGCCACGCAGGCCGACCAGCTCGAGGAGGTCGAGCGCCTCGGCCCGGCCCCGGCGCGCGGTCCCTCCAATCTCGAGCGGCAGCAGCACGTTCTGGAGCGTGCTCCGCCAGGGCAGGAGTGTCGAGTCCTGGAACACAAACCCAAAAACGCGGCGACGGCGCGCGACACCGGGCGGCTCGCCTCCGACCTCGATCCGCCCTTCGGTGGGCGCGAGGATATCGGCCACGAGCCGCAACAACGTGGACTTGCCGCAGCCCGAGGGACCGAGCAGCGAGACGAACTCTCTCGGCTGGATCGTGAGGCTCGCGCCGGCCAGTGCCTGGACGGGGCCGGAGGGAGTGGAGAACGTCATCCCCACTCCCTCCACGACGATGCCCGCGGGGGCCGTCGCGCCGGCGCCGCTAGCGCCGGGGCCGGCCGTCGACACGCTTGAGGATGTCCTGCGTCATCGTGTCCTTCGAGGTGACGGGCGTCTTCAGGAGTCCGAGGTCGGCGTAAACCTTGATCGCGTCGTCCCAGACCTGCGTCTCCATCCAACCCCAGCCGTGCTCCTTGGTCTTGTCCGACCAGAGGAACGGCGTCTCCCGCTTCCACGTCGCGAGCTCCAGGTCGCGCTTGAGGTCGCGGGCATACTTCAGCACGATGTCGACGCTCTCCTCGGGATGATCGGCGGCCCACTCCCAGCCCTTCGCGCTCGCCGCGAGGAAGTCCGTCAGCATGTCCGAGCGCGTCCGCAGCACCTCGTCGCTCGTGAAGTAGGTGTAGGCGTAGAGGCGGATGCCCATGTCCCAGAGCAGGAGCGCCTTGGCCTCGGGGCCGACCGCGGCCATCTGAGGCGCGTCGATGACCCAGCCCGTGATCACGTCCACCTGACCGGTCTTGAGCGGGGTCGTGTCCGAGCCGATCACCTGCACCTGGACCTGGTCGCGCGGAAGCTGGTACTTCGCGATGACGGCGTTGATGAGCGGCCGGGCGGTGGCCTGGATCCCGATCTTCTTGCCGACGAAGTCCTTCGGCGAGTTGATGCTCTTGTCGAGCGTGATGAAGGCGAACGGGTGGCGCTGGAGCGCGGCGGCGAAGGCCTTCACCGGGAGGCCGTTCGAGCGGGCGAGGAACATGGCGGCGATCGAGGCCACGTTGCCGATCGTGCTCGAGCCGGTCGCCGTCAGCGAGACCGGGTCGATGCTCGGCCCACCCGGGTCGATCTTGAGCTCGATCCCCCGCTCCTTGAACCAGCCCTTGTCGAGGGCCACGAAGTCGCCCGCGTACTGGGCGTTGGCGAGCCAGCCCAGACGCATGCTCACGCTCTCCGGCTTCGCGGCGTCCGCCGGCCTCGGGAAGGTGCCGCCGAGGGCCAGCGTCACCACGCTGGCCCGACGGAGGAATGCGCGACGAGAGATGGAGTCCATGGTGTCCTCTGTCCTTTCTTCTGTCAGAGCAGGACGCCCTGCCCGACGAGCGCGTCTTGCAGCGCGGGCACGTCGACCTCCGCGGGTCGCACCGCCTTGCGGACGGCGAGGGCCGCGGCGGCGCCGGCGGCCTGGCCCGTCACCAGGCATCCGGAGATCTCGCGGCTCATGCGCTGGGCCTCGGGCGTGGCGGAGTAGCAGCGCCCGGCGACCAGGAGGTTGCCGGGCTCGTGCGGATAGAGCGCGCGATACGGAATCGAGTAGTTGCGCGCGCGGCCGATGGCGTCGGCGAAGCGGCGCCCGGACTTGACGTCGCGCGGGGTCAGCCGATACGCACCGCTGAGGAGCCGCGTCTGTCTGATGCCGACCATCGGCGCGGTGTCGGCCACGTAGGCGTCGCGGAAGCCCGGCAGGTGCGCGCGGGCGTAGTCGAGCGCGCCGAAGATGCGCCGGCGGCTCTCGACCTCGAGCGTCGTGAGGGCGACGGGATCCAGGCCGTCGACGCTGGCCCACGTGGGGCAGTTGGCCCAGATGACCCCGCGCCGCACCGTGTAGAGCCACCAGTACGGCCACGTCATGTTGTAGAGCGCGCGCATCGCCCGCGTCTGCCGCGCGGCCGCCTCGGGCTCGGCGCGCTCCCAGTCGACGTGGGCCGCGAGGTCGACGTCGGCCAGGCGATGGACCAGCGTGCCGAGATAGCGGCCCACCACGTGGGGCGCGCCGGCGGCGGCAAGAAGATCGCCGTCGCCCGAGCAGTCGATGAAGACGCGCCCGGCCAGCGCCTGCCGCCCCGCCTTGCTCTCGACGATCGCCGCCCCGATGCCGCTGCGATCCATCACCGCGCCGACGACCCAGGAGTGCAGGCGCAGCCGCGCGCCGGCGCCGAGGACCATCTCGGCGGCGACGAGCTTGAGCACCTCCGGATCGATGCAGGCCGCCCAGGCGATCGGCCGCACCGAATCGGGCGGCCGCGGCGTGAACCAGTCGGTGAAGCCCCATCGGCCCCACTTCGCCCAGAGGATCGGATCCTCGCGGTGAAGGTCGGCGAGATCCGGAAGCACCGCGCCGCCCAGCCGCCGCGCGGCCTCGACCAGCTCATCCAGCACGCCGCCCACGGTCTTCTGCGTCCCGTCGTCGCAGTCGTCCCAGACGAGCACGAGGCTGCCGGAGGCGGCGCCGCCGAGATAGCCGCTACGCTCGACCAGCAGCACACTGACGCCGAGCCTCGCCGCCGCCGTCGCCGCGGCGATGCCGGCCGGACCGCCGCCGATGACGACCACGTCGGCCTCGTCGACGACGGGGATCTCCCGCGCCGGCTCCCGAACGGTCGCCGCGGCGATCCTCACGCTTGGTGCCCGGGCTCGGAGCCACGGAGCTCCGGGTACCACGTCGGCTTGCCGCGCGCCGCCACGTCCGCGTCCCAGGCCTGGAGGATCCGCACCGCCTGGTTGGCCACGTCGATCGCCGTGTCGACACCTTCCTTCGCGAAGGTGTCGGTCACGCGATTGGCGGCCACCGCACAGACGCTGCCTCCGCGCAGCCCGTAGAGGCCGAGCATCGTGAAGATCGTCGCCGCCTCCATCTCGAAGGTGAGCACGCCCGCGCGCTGGAGGTCGGGCAGGATCTGGTCGATCCCGCTCTGCGTGTACCCCCGCCAGCCGGGTCGGCCCTGGCCCGTATAGAAGGAGGCGGTGGAGGCCGACACGCCGAGGTGGTAACGCACCCCGAGCTGCTCGGCGGCCTGGACCAGCGCCAGGACCACCAGATGGTGGGCGACGGCCGGATACTCGATCTGCACGTACTGCGGGCTCGTGCCGTCCAGGCGCACGGCGCCGGTGTGGATGACCACGTCGCCGCACTCGATGTGGCGCTGGATGGCGCCGCAGGTCCCCACGCGGACGAACGTGTCCGCCCCGATCGCGATGAGCTCCTCCAGCGCGCTGGCGGTGGAGGGGCCGCCGGCGCCGGTCGAGCAGGCGGAGATCGGGCCGCCGTCCCGCAGCGTGCCCGTGAAGGTGACGTGCTCGCGCTCCGTCGCGATCTCGCGCGCCTCGGCCCAGCGCGCGGCGATGAGCGGAACGCGAGCGGGGTCCCCGGGCAGGAGCACGTAGCGAGCGACGTCACCCGGGCGGCAGCGGATGTGGTACTGGAGCCCATCCTGCTCGGGCCGGCTCGCGCCGGAGGTCCAGGTCGTCACCTCGAGTCCCCCTCTCAGGTCCTCCCGGCACGTGGAGCGTAGACGGTACCATCGGTGCTCGGACCTGCTCAACCGGTATGGTGGGCCTGCCGGAGCTCGGGGTCGAGGATCCGGGCGCCGGTGGGGGTAACGTCAACGGTGAGTTTGGCCCCGAGTGCCGTCGCCCAGCGACAGAGCGTGTGCAGCTCGATGTTCTTTGCGCGCCCGGCCTCGAGCTTGGCGATGTGAGGCTGACTAACGCCGAACCGCTCGGCGAGTTGCGCCTGGGTCATGCCGCGCTGAGTGCGGAGTGCCGCGAGCTTCTCTTCGATCATCATCTCGCCGAGGTACTCCTCCACCTTCGGAACGAGCCGTCTACATCCTTTGCAATCCCCTCGGCCGGCGCCTCTCTACGTGCCGTGGGTAGTCGCGGGTAGGGGCGCCTCTGCCCCACTGGGATGTCGGTCCAGGGGCCGACCGTGTCGGTTACCGCGCGAACTCCTGATTTCTCGCTTATTTCGATCAGGCATGCTTGATGCTGCTGTCAGTCTGGTACTGAAGACGATCACCCGTCCGTCATGCCCGGATAAATAGGGGAGGCTCACCATGGCCTTCAGACATGTGCTCGTCCCGACGGACTTTTCAGAGCCGGCAAACCACGCCCTGCGCTATGCGGTCGAAGAAGCGGTCGTGCATCGCGCCAAAGTGACGCTTCTCCATGTGCAGCCATCGGACGCCGGGACGGATGTCTACTACGTCACCGGTTCGCCAGCTTCAGGATTCGAGGCCGGCCTTGATCTCGTTGCGGGTGGTCGTCTGGGTACGGCTCCCGTGTCAGAGCCGACGGTTGTGCGCCATGACTACAGTGAAGAGACGCTGACGCGACTCCGTGACCTCGTACCGAAGGCCTTCCGCGACACCTGGGAAGTGGAGATCGCAGTCGGACGGCCCGCTGAAGCGATCGTCCGTCTCGCCCTGGAGCGCAATGCCGATCTCATCGTCATGGGCACCCATGGCCGCACCGGACTGAAACACATGGTCCTGGGTAGTGTGGCCGAGAAGGTGGTGCGGCTGGCTCCATGTCCAGTACTGACGGTCAAGTACGCGGGGAACCCTCCGGTTCAGCGCGGCGAGTAGGGCGGCTCGACCCCGGCGGCCTCGAGGCAGGCCAGCGCTATACAGGCGGTGGCCTTCGATCTCGAGCACGTCACAGTACAGGAAGAGGAGCGCGCTCAGCGCCTGGTTCTGGGTCGACGCCGCAACGTGCCCGTCGACCGCCAGCCACGTCAGGAACCGGGACATCTCCGGTGCGCCCACTCGGCCGGATGCCGCTTGCCGAGGAAGACCACGAACCGCCAGATCCACCCGACGTAGCTGTCCTCGGTGCGGGCGCTGTAGTTGCGCGCGCGCAGGGCCCCGCGGACCCGGTCCAGCAGGCGCAGCAGGAAGTCCGCCGGCGCGCATCGCCTCCGCCGTCGGCGGCCTCGTCCGCCACGCGCGGACGCGTGCGCGTCCCGCGACCTCGAGCGCCAGCGTCGTGAGGTGCGCGCGGTGTACATGGCGCCTCGCACCTTCCATCATATGCCGTGCTATCGTGTGAGCCGCCGATGACGTCCTCCGTGCTCCTGCGCGACACCCTC
>Ga0184615_10001083_pt1 | contig 14827 bp, 12 predicted proteins | sample PLM4_65_coex_FD_133134 | JGI IMG/M metagenome (GOLD analysis project Ga0184615, IMG submission 133134) | Groundwater sediment microbial communities from an aquifer in East River, Colorado, USA - PLM4_65_coex | ecosystem: Environmental > Terrestrial > Soil > Riparian zone | place: USA: East... | reverse complement strand
GTGAATCGCCCCGGGTTTTCCGGAGACTCGGTTACGTGAGTACCGCATCCGCTGGGTGAGCAGACGCGGTACGGTGAAACTGCTCCTCATACTCCGCCGGGGGGACGTAGCCCAGCGGTTCGAGCAAGCGCTGGGTGTTGTACCAGGCCACCCATTCCAGGGTGGCGTACTCGACGTCCTCCAGGTTGCGCCAGGGACCCGCGTGCCGAATCACCTCGGTCTTGTAGAGGCCGATGACCGTCTCGGCGAGGGCGTTGTCGTACGAGTCGCCGCGGCTTCCCACGGAGGGCTCGATCCCGGCCTCGGCCAGGCGTTCGGTGTAGCGGATCGCGAGGTACTGCACCCCCCGGTCACTGTGGTGCACCAGCGGGCCGTCGAGCTCGCGGTCGTAGAGCGCCTGCTCGAGGGCATCGAGGGCGAGGTCACTGCGGAGGGACGTGGTGGCGCGCCAGCCGACGATCCGGCGGGCGAAGACATCGATGACGAAGGCGACGTAGACGAAGCCCCGCCAGGTCGCCACGTACGTCAGATCCGAGACCCAGAGCTGGTTGGGCCGGCTGGCCTGGAAATCCCGCCGCACGAGGTCCAGCGGGCGATCCGCGACAGCCTCCGGGATCGTCGTGCGGACCCGTCGGCCCCGCACCACGCCGCGCAGCCCCAGCGCTCCCATGCGACGAGCGACCGTGCAGCGGGCGACGACGTGGCCTTCGCGGCGCAGCTGCTTCCAGACCTTCTTCGCGCCGTAGACGCGCCGGTTCCCGCGCCAGACGCGCTCGATCTCGGGTCGCAGCTGCGCCTCCCGCTGGGTCCGTGGGGGAAGTCGCGTGGGATCAGCCTGGCGCCGCTTCTGCTCGTAGTAGGTCGACGGAGCGATCGGCAGCACCGCGCAGATCGGCTCGACTCCGTAGGCCTCGCGGTGGGTGTCGACGAACGCCACCATCACGTCCCGCGGCGGTCGAGCTCCGCCTGGGCAAAATAGGCCGATGCCTTGCGGAGGATCTCGTTGGCGCGCCGGAGCTCGCGATTCTCGCGCTCCAGTTCTTTGACGCGCTGCTGCTCAGCGGTCGTCAGGCCGGGCCGCGCGCCCGCATCCCGCTCGGCCCGGCGCACCCACCGGCGGAGGGCCTCCGCCGTACAGCCCACTTTGCCGGCGATCGACCGGATCGCCGCCCATTGCGAGGGGTACTCCGGCGCATGCTCCCGGACCAGCCGGACCGCTCGCTCCTGCACCTCGGGGGAATATCGTGTGCGCTTGTCCATGGCTCCAACCTCTCACAGTCGGGAGCCTCCGACAATCCCGGGGCGATTCAAAGTGTTCAAAGAGATGATTCGCCAGCGCGTTCGGAGCAGCACTGGCATTCAGGGCCCATTTGATGAGGTGTGGGGAAGGATTTGCGACCGCTATATCGGAACGCAAGAATCGTTCAGGTACATGGTGGCAAGGACACTAATGAGACCTCGGGATCTCCTCACCTTCCTCCACGCAGCCATTGGCGTGGCTATCAACCGCGGCCGCGACCGCGTCTCCGCGGCAGACATAGAAAAGGCAGAGGAGGGCTACTCTGAGGACATGCTACTATCTATGGCATTTGAGTTGCGCGACGTCAACTCTGCGATAATCGACGTCCTGTACAATTTCACACGTACCCCTCCCCGCCTCACGCACGAACAGGTAACCGCGATTCTATCAGGGACTGAGAAGAGCGCTCAGGTGCCGGACCAGCTGATTGGCCTACTCCTCTGGTTCGGCTTCCTGGGCGTGCAAGAGTACGATCAAGATGACCTAACATACTCGTACCAAGTGCGCTATAACGTTGAGAAACTCCGAGCTCCGATCGCCAGAGGCAAGGCATCATATGCGATTCACCCAGCCTTCCACAAGGCACTCCAGACCCGGCCCGAATAGCGATCTTACTTGCCACCTAACTTCCGCGGTGCCTCCTTCGCACCCCGAAGTCTAATTCCGACTGTCTGGCGGGTGGGGGAGCTTACGCCCCGCCGCCAGTCGAACACTTCCGTGAAAATGATTGTTCTGGATCGCGACATCGCCGTGTGCCGCCACGATCGAATGGAGCGGATGCATGGTCTGGGCGATGGGTTCAAGGGACCCTCGGGCCTCGCCCCCGCGCCAGACCGCGTATCCTTGCCGCCCCCTGCGACCATGCTCACGTACGGCTCGGCGCTGGTGAGCGGCGGCTACAGTGGTCAGGGTCCCCAGGCCATCGTCTGGCGGTTTCGCCCCTGAGGTTCCGTGACGCCGTATCCCAGGCCCGTCACTCCTCGCGCAGCGCGTGGACCGGTTCGATGGTCGTCGCCCGCCGCGCGGGGAGGTACGAGGCCACGGCCGCAACCCCCAGCAACACGATGGGCACGCCGGCGAATGTGACCGGGTCGGTGGCGCTCACCCCCACCAGATAGCTGGTTACCACCCGGGTCAGCGCCACCGAGGCGACCAGGCCGAGCACGATCCCCACCCCCGCCACGACCATTCCGTGGCCGAGGATCAGCCGGCGGATGTCTCGATCAGTCGCGCCCAGGGCGACGCGCACCCCGATCTCCCTGGTGCGCTGCCGCGTCGAAAAGGAAATGACGCCGTACAGGCCAAGGGCCGCGAGAACCAGCGCCAGGCCGGCGAAGGCACTGGTGAGGGCGAGGAGGAACCGGGTCTGGGCCATGGCCTCCGTAACCCAGGACTCGAGCGTCGCCAGGTCGGCGACGGGCACGTCCCGATCCAGCGCGGTGACCTCGGTCCGGATCGGCTGCATCAGGCTGGCGGGGTCGGTGGCGGTGCGCACCACGAAGGTGACCGGCAGAAACGACTGGAAGACGTACGGCAGGTAGATCGTCTCCCGGCCCTCCGCGGCGAGGGAGGCCGATCGCACGTTCGCCACGACACCGACGATCGTCACCGGAAGCCGCTCCAGCGAGAAGGTCTTCTCGTTGAAGTGGTCTACCAGGATCTGGGCGCCCAGCGGATTCTCCCGGCCGAAGACGCGGGTGGCGAACTTCTGGTCGACCATCGCGACATCCTGCGCCTGGTCCTCGTTGTCCGAACGGACAAAGGTGCGGCCGGACACCAGCCCGATCTTCATCGCCTCGAAGTATCCCGGCAACACGGCCTTGTAGTCCGCCTTGTTGGCCCGGTACTGGTCGTCCGCCTCGCCGATCCGGCCGTACGAGCCGACCGAGTACTGTTCGCCGCCGGCCAGCGGTAAGGGGGTGACGCCCCCCACCGACTCGACCCCCGGAAGGGCGGCCAGGCGGTCGCGCAGCTGGTTGACGAACGTCGCCCGCGCCTGGGACGACAGGTACTTGATGAACGGGAGCGGTGCGGTGAACGTCACCGCGTTCTTCGGGTCGAAGCCGGGGTCCACTCGCTGGATCGCGGCGAAGCTGCGCACCATGAGCCCGGCACCGATCAGCAGGACCAGCGACAGCGTCACCTCGCTGACCACGAGAACGGTGCGGAGCTTGTTCCCCCGGGCGCCGCCGGTGTCGGTGCCGCGGTCCCGGAGACCGTCCACCAGGTTGCCCCGGACCGCACGGAGCGCCGGAGCGAGGCCGAACAGGAGCGCCGCCACCACGGCGACGGCGGCCGCGAACGCGAACGTGCCCCCATCGAGGGACACGCTCTCGATCCGCGGCAGGTTGTCCGGGCTGAGCGCCTTGATCACCCGGATCCCCTGCCATGCGAGGACCAGTCCGAGCACGGTGCCGGCGGCGGCGAGTACCAGGCTCTCGGTGAGCATCTGGGCCACGATGCGGCCCCGCCCGCTCCCGATCGCCGCGCGCACCGCGATCTCGCGGCCCCGCTCGGACGCCCGCACCAGGAGCAGATTCGCGATGTTGGCGCACGCGATCAGCAGCACGAAACCTACCGCACCGAGAAGTGCCAGCAGCGCGGGCCGCGCGTGCTCGACGACGTCGTGCTGCATGCCGCCCACCACGATCTGGAGTTTCTGGGTCGCGTGGAACTGGTGGGTTTCCCGCAGGTGCGTCGCCAGGCGGTCCATCTCGGCCTGGGCCTGGGCCAGGGTGACGCCGTCCTTGAGCCGGGTCACCACCGTGAGCCATGCGGCTTCCCGCTCGAAGTCACTGATATTGCTCGGCAGCACCCCCCAGGCGTCGATGTTCGTCGGCATGGCGGCGTCCGCGGGGAGGTAGATGCGGAAGTCCCGCGGCAGGACGCCAATCACCTGCGAGCCCCAGCCATCCATGAGGATGGTGCGGCCGAGCACCGACGGATCGCCACCAAAGCGCCGCTGCCACAGGCCGTAGCTCAGGACCACCTTACCCGGCGGAAGCTTGGGATCCGGGTTGCCGAACTGCTTGGGATCGATCGTGAATGCATCCTCGGCGACATGGGTCCGGCCCAGGACCGGCTGGACACCGAGGAGGCTCAGCAGGTTCGACGTGACGTAGGCGTTGGTGATCCGCTCCGGCCTCCCGTCTCCGGTGAGCGTGCCGGCAATCGCGATCGCACCCGCGAACTCCTCGAACTGGGTCGTCTGGGTCTGGTAGTCCTTGAAGTCCGGTCCCGAGACCAGCGAGCGCGCGACGTTTGTGGCCGGAAGCCGCGTCCACACGAACGCCAGTTCGTGGGGTGCCTCGAAGGGGAGAGCACGGAACAGGATCGCGTTGGCGACGCTGAAGATCGCCACGTTGCTGCCGATGCCCAGCGCGAGGGTGAGGAGGATGACGCCCGTGAAGAGCGGCCTCCTGCCGAAGGAGCGGATCGCGTACTTCACGTCCCGAACGACATCGCGAATCATGGTGATACCTCGGCTGCGGGGAGGCGCCAGCGGGGGCTCCGGAGCGAGCGCCGCGCAAAATTGTAGCCTGCCATCCGCCAACGCAACGTCCGGATCCGGCGGGTCGCCTGCGGACCCACCGCCAGGCGGGCAGACCGTCTACGGCTTTGACTTGCGCGGCCTGAACGCCCGGAAGCTACCCCTCCCGCTCGACGATGTATTGCTCGATCCGGCCATCCGGGCGGAGCATCATGGTCAGGCCGATCGTCATCGTACCGGCCCGGATCCGGAAACTGCGAATCCGGAGCCCGCCCCGGAGCGAGTTGCCCGTGGCGCTGAACTCCTGGGGTTCCCCCAGGGGCTCCAGACCTGCCCGGTAGTCGGCCAGCACCTGCGCGGTAAAGAAGTCGCGGGCATTGGTCGTAAGGAGGCTGCTGTCGATCGTGCCCCGCGTCAGGCCCTGGTAGACCCGGCGCGCCGTCTCCAGCGCGCCGGCTGCCGTCGTATCGCTCGGCGCCAGCACGATTGCGGCGATCCGGGACGCGAGTTGCCCCGATGATCCACCGCCTCCGGGGTAGATGTTGGTGAAGACTACGATCGCGGCCTTGTCGTCGGGATAGACCACGTTGGTAGTTGTATAGCCCGAGACCGCCCCCCCGTGCGAGAGCCGCCGCCGGCCGCCGGCCGTGCCGACGTTGATTCCCAGCCCATAGCCGGTCCCGGTGCCGTTGGCGAGCACCGACGTCGACTCCAGCGCCCGATAGGACTGTGGCTTGAGAACGGTCTGGTTGATCAGGCTCAGGTCCCAGGTGGCCAGGTCGCGGGCGGTCATGGCCAGCTGGCCGGCGCCAAAGAGCCAGTGGGTACCCTCCTTGGGCGCCTCCCGGAGTGGGCCTGGGCCATGTCGGAGGTAGGCGCCGGCATCGGCGGCGCCGAGCGGACCGGCGTCGAAGTCGGCGACCGAGGTCATACCCAGCCGGCCAAAGATCCGTTGCCGCAGGAAATCCATGAACGGCATTCCCGCTACCCGCTCGACCACCGCGGCCGCGATCACGTAGTTGGTGTTGCTGTACTGCCAGGCGGTACCGGGGTCGAAATCGAGCGCCTGTCCCGCCCAGCGCTGCATGATGGCCTCGGCGGTGGTTCCCGACCGCATCGCGGTGAAGACGTAGTCCTGGGGCCAGTAGTCCTGATACCCCGAGGTCATGCCCAGCAGCTGCCGCAGGGTCACGTCGCCGGCCCGGGTGAGTCGGGGAAACCAGCGCGCCACCTTGTCGTCGAGCGACAGCTTGCCCTCCTCAGCCAGAAGCAGGATCGCGCTCGCGGTGAACTGCTTGCTGACCGAGCCGATGGCGTAGCGCATCGGCGGGGCCGCCGGCGTCCCGGCGCGCCCCTCACCATAGGCCTCCTCATACACCAGCTCTCCACTCCGCACGATCGCCACCGATGCGCTGGGAGCGCCGGTCGCAGCCAGGACCACCCGCGCAGCACTGTCGATTCGGGCCCGTTCCACCGGCGTGAGCTGCTGGGCAGTGGCGGAGGGCACCGCAAGCAGGAGGACCAGTGCGCTCGCGGTCAGCCCCAGCACAGCCGTGGGCCTGTGCTGCTCGGTCATGCAGAACCTCGCTCTGGAATTGGTGACGGAAGCTAGCACCGCGCCCGGCCGGGCGCCGCCACGCCCGGTGCGGTGCGCTCAGTGGGTAATCACAAACTCCTGCCGGGGTGGTCTCCCGGTCAGACTGGCAAGCTGCGCCCGCCACTCATCCAGGCGAATCTCACCCTGCCTGGCTCCGTCATCCGGCACCAGGGTACGCTCCTGCAGCCGGGCGCCGTAGTAGCGGGCCTCGGGATCGGTGATCACTTCCCGGGGAGCCTCGCGGTCCACCAGCCAATCGCGGATGAGCTCATCCAGCCGGAACTCTTCCGGGCCCGCCGTTTCAATCACCCGGTTGAGCGCCGGGCCGACCGCGACTCGCCCCACCGCCCTGGCGACATCGTCGGCCGCCATGGGCCGGAATGCTACCGGCGCCAGCCGGACCGCCCCCAAGGACTCCCTCGCGCCGGGTCGCGCTTCGCGCTCCGGAGGGCGCCCGGTCGGGTCCCCGACGGTAGCTGCATCGACGATGTTCTCGATCAACTCGAAGAACTGGGTCGCATGGACGATCGACCAGGGAATCCCCGAATGGGAAACCAGGTACTCCTGGACAATCTTCGCGCGGAAGTAGCCCGACTCGCTCAGCCGCTCGGTCCCCACGGCCGACAAGGCGACATGATGGCCGACGCCGGCGGCCGCCTCGGCGGCGAGGAGGTTGCGAGTCGAGGTCGCGAAGAAATCCATGGCCGCCTTCTCCTCGAAGGAGGGCGAGTTCGAGACATCGACCACCGCGTCGGCCCCGCTCAGCGCCTGGGACAGGCCCTCGCCCGTGAGGGTGTTGACCCCGGTGCTGGGGGCGGCCGGCACCGCCTCGTGGCCGTACTGCAGCAGCCGGTTGATCAGCTTGGCACCGATGAGGCCAGTGCCTCCGATGACGGCGATCTTCATGGTACGCTCCTCACTGGGCTGGCAGTGCCACCGGGGCACCCTTGTTCTTCACCAGGAACACCACGAAGCGGGCCCGCTTCGTCTGACTCGCATTGCGGCCGACCAGATGGACGTCATCGGTGCCTTCGTAGAAGGTCTCTCCCGGCCGCAGCGTCACCGGCGCTTGCCCCTGCACCTGCATCACCACCGAACCCTCCAGCACGAAGACAAACGCCTGGGCATTGTGGCGATGCACCGGCTCGGAAACTCCCGGGGCATACTCGACCGTCAGCATGATGGCTTCCTTGCCGGCGGCACCGGCGAGATCCTTGGTCATCAGGGGTTTGACCTCAGGATCCTGGGCTTTGAGGGGCCGGCCAACTAAGGAGAGCAGGATGAACAGGAACTCCGCCCTCCACGGTTTGATCAGGCGCATGGTACTCTCTCCCTTGCATGTCATGAGCGTCCCTCAGACGCCCTGGTAAACCAGCCGAGTGAAGAATTCCGGGCCCGTCTCAAGCGTCTGATTGCCAGACATCGCGCCTCCTAGCGGCCCGCGGCTGCCGGCTGCTGGGCCGCCGCGGCCTTCTGCTTCACATACATCTCGAGCGTCACTTCGCCCACCCGCGCGCCTTCGTCAGGCACCAGGGTGCGCTCGCCCAGGATCGCCCCGAAGTAACGGGCCCGGGGATCGGCAATGACTTCCCGCGGATCCTTGCGGGCGGCGAGGGCCCGCCGGATGATCTCGTCGAAGCGGAACTGCTCTGGTCCGCCCACTTCGGTCATGCCGTTGAGCGGCGCGCCGACCGAGACTCTCCCGACCGCCTTCGCGACATCGTCCGCCGCCATCGGCTGGAACAGCACCGGCGGAACCCGGACTTCGGTGCCGACGGTGAGCTCGTCGGCAATCCGCGGCACGAACTCGAAGAACTGGGTGACGTGGACGATCGAGTAGGGAATCCCCGACTCCTTGACCAGCTTCTCCTGGGCCAGCTTGGCCCGGATGTAGCCGCTCTCGGTCAGCCGTTCGGCTCCCACCACCGACAAGGCGACGTGATGACGAACCCCCGCCGCCTTCTCCGCCGAGAGAATGTTGCGGGTCGAGGTCTCGAAGAAGTTCAGCACCGCGGCGTCTTCGAAGGACGGCGAATTCGACACGTCGATGACCACGTCCGCCCCGGTGAATGCCTCCGCCAGTCCCTCGCCGGTCAGGGCGTCGACGCCGGTGTCCGGCGATGCGGGCACCGCCTGGTGGCCGTGCTCCCGGAGCCCGGCGACGAGCCTGGAGCCGATGAGGCCCGTCCCGCCAATGATCACGATCTTCATGGTGCACATCCTCTCTGCTGTGGCTGGTGGATCAAGCGGTGGCCGCGGCCGTCTTCCGGCCGGACTTTTGGGGCGTTTCCCCCGGGCTCCTCAGGAACTTGAGCAGCTCGGCATTGACTGCATCCTGGTGGGTGGCGGTGATGCCGTGGGGTGCGCCGGGGTAATAGACATCCTTCGCGCCCTGGATCAGCCGGGCCGACTTCCTGGCCGAGTCGTGCACCGGAACGATCTGGTCATCCTCGCCGTGCAGGACCAGGGTGGGAATGTCGAACTTCCTGAGGTCCTCGGTGAAATCGGTCTCGGAGAACGCCTTGACGGACTGGTAGGCGTTCAGCAGACCAGCCTGCATGCTCCAGCTCCAGAACTGGTCGAGCAGCCCCTGCGAGACCTTCGCCCCGGAGCGATTGGCGCCGTAGAACATGGGGGCCAGGTCGCGGTAGAACTGGGAGCGATCCGCGGCGAGCCCGACGCGAATGCCGTCGAAGACCTCGATCGGAAGTCCTTCAGGATTGGCCGGAGTCTTCAGCATGATCGGCGGTACTGCCGCGATCAGAACGGCCTTGGCGACTCGGCCGGTGCCGTGCCGGCCGATGTAACGGGCCACCTCGCCGCCGCCGGTGGAATGACCCACCATGGTGATATCGCGGAGGTCGAGTGCCTCGATCAGCTCCGCCAGATCGTCGGCGTAGTGGTTCATGTCGTTCCCGGTCGAGCTCTGGCTGGAACGGCCATGGCCGCGCCGGTCGTGCGCGATGGTCCGGAAACCCTGCTGGGCGAGGAACAGCATCTGCCCGTCCCAGGCATCGGCGTTGAGAGGCCAGCCGTGTGAGAACGTGACAACCGGCCCTTCCCCCCAGTCCTTGTAGTAGATCCCGGTGCCGTCCTTCGTGGTGATCGTTCCCATACTTGCGCTCCGTGAGGAAGTGTGAATCCCGCGACCCTCATCCCGCATCGCTCCCCGCGGCGCGGCTGATAGAGCGACTTCGGGTGTGGCCCATAGTACCGGTGAGCATTGCTTCACGAATCCACCGTGAAGGGGGTCTTTGCGTCAATCGAAAGGTGTAGGTACGGGGGTGCAAGGTGAGACGTGTGCGGCGAGCGCGGTGAGACTGAGGCAGGAGAGGGAGGAGACGCCCGGGGCCAACCGCAGAGATCGGCGGTCTCTGCCAGGGCCCGAACTTCGGTCAGTGGATGGGCTGAACCGGGATGGAATCCGGGGAAGAGAGGAACCGGGCCGGTCTCAGGAGCCGCCCGCCCGGGTGAGCGGCAGCTCCAGCGCCACGATCGTCCCCCCTCCCGGCCGGGGCCGCAGCTCGCAGCGGCCGCCCAGGTGGGTGGCGCGATCCCGGATTCCGCTCAGCCCGAAGTGTCCCCGCCGGCGCGCCTCCTCCGCCTCGATCGCACTGAACCCGCGTCCGTCGTCCCCCACCGCGAGGCAGAATGTGCCCGGGCGGAAGTCCAGGTGAATCTCGATCCGGCTGGCTTGGGCGTGACGCACCACATTGGTGATGGCTTCCCGCCCGATCCGGATCGCCGCGTCTTCCAGTGAGCGGGGCAGGCGTCCCGGACTCCCGGAGGTGGTGACCACGACTTCGATCGGCATGCCCGCGGTCCGCTCGCGGGCAATCGTTGCCAGCGCAGCCGGCAGATCGGTACCCCCCGCGGCGATCTCATGCATGTCCCAGACCCGCTCGCGGGCTTCCCGGAGCGACGCCTGCGCGAGATGCTGGACTCGGAGAATGGTTTCCACGGCTACGTCGGGTTGTTCCGGGAGGGCGAGCTCGGCCGCCTTCAGTTGAAGGGTGACCCCCGCGAATCCCTGCAGAAGGGTGTCGTGCAGGTCCTGGGCGATGCGGGCCCGCTCGGCCAGGGTGATCTCATACTGGCGCTTGAGTTGGGCCTGGGAGCGGGCATGCCGCCGTCGCTGAACCAGGGCCACCACCAGACCACCCAGGCCACCGATCGCCAGGACCACCAGCGCCCTGAACCAGCTGGTCTGGTACCATGCGGGCAGGACTCGAAAGGACCAGCTGGCGCCGGTCTCATTCCAGTGGCCGTCGCCGCTGTTCGCGCTGACCAGAAAGCGGTATGAGCCGGGCCTCAGGCCGGTGTAGTAGCCCCGCCGGCGGTTCCCCACCTCCCGCCACGTCGTATCGACGCCTTCGAGTCGATAGCGGAACTGAACCCGCTCGGCAATCGAGAGCCCCGTGGCCGTATAGTCGATCTCGAGGTCGCTGGTACCGGCGGGAACCGCTGCGACGTCGGAGGGAGCCAGCTCCCGGCCATCGATGCGCACCGTCTCCACCAGCACGTGGAGCGGGACGTCGTTTCGACCGAGGTTGCGCGGATCGATGTACGCCACACCCTCGTCGGCGCCGACCCAGATCCGGCCGTCCGCGCTCCGAGTCAGCACTTGAAGCTTGGTCATGGCGATCGCACCGGGGAGGCCATCGAGCCGGTCGAAGACGCGGTACTGAAGGGTACGGCCGGTATCGGCGAGGGCGCGGGCCAGCTCTCCCGGCTCGAGGCGAAGCAGCCCGGTCCGGCTCGCCAGCCACCACGCGCCGGTGTTGTCTTCCGTGATGCCAAAGACTGCCCGGCCAGGCAGAGCCTGGTGTTCGGAGAGAGTCCGGAACCTCCCGCCTTCGAACCTGTGGATACCGCCGGCGCCCACCGCCCAGATGGTTCCCCCACGGTCCTCATACAAATCGGTGATCTGACCGGCCCTCACCCCCTCGGCCGCGCCGAACAGACTCAGCTTCCCGTGATCGTACAGGACCACCCGGCCGCCGGACCCCACCCAGATTCGCCCCCGGCGATCGCTGAAGAGAGCGTTGAACCTCCCGATCTCCCTGGCTGGAGCGACCGGATCGAGTCGACCGCCCGTCACCCGAACCAGCCCCATGGCTTGATCGGAGAGCCAGACAGTCCCGGACGGGTCGATCGCAATCGCATCAATGGCAAGGAGCCGCCCTCCCTCCAGCGGGACTTTGCTGGGCCTTAGTCCGTGGAAGCGAACCACGAACGTGTCCGAGAAGGCCCAGATGTCCCCTGACGAATCCTGAGCCATCCGGTAACACCAGCACGGCGGCTCATGGACACTGTCCCGGCCGCGGGGACCGATCCGGGTGATTTCCTGAGTGGCGAAGGCCGAGATCCACACCGAGCTGTCACGGCTGGCGAAGACCGCCCGGGGGCGGAGGCCTCCGCGGGTGGTGAACGGCACGAGACTGCCCTCCCGAAAGTGCTCCAGACCCCGGTCGGACGCGACCCAGATGTTCCCCTCGCGGTCTTCCAGAAGGTCCCAGATGACATTCGACAGCAGGCCATCCTTCTCGGTGAACTGCTCGGCCTCGGGACCAAACTGGGCGACACTGCGTCCCCGGATTCGGGAGGGATCGGGCACCCGCCGCAGACCATCGCCCCTCGACCCGACCCAGAGTGAGCCTTTCCGGTCGATCAGCAAGCTGTAGGCTCCGACCTTCACCTCGGTCACCGGAGTCGTTTCGCCCACTCGCCGGAGCGTGTGCGCCGACCGGGCCATCTCCGCCATCCAGATCGTGCCGTCCTCGGCCTGGGCGAAGTCGGCCTGGTAGGCCACACGCCTCAGCGGCCAGCCCGGATCCAGGAATCGCGGGCCGCCCGAGGGCCGGTACACCACCCGGTCTGCGGTCTCGACCCAGAGCGCATCCGTGCGGTCGAACCACACCGCCCTGGCCTCGGTGCCCATGAATCCCCACTCGGACCCGACATCCTTCCACTTGCCGTCCGCCAGGCGCGCGAGCCCCACCTCGGTCCCTGCCACCAGTTCGCCCCGGCTGGACTCGGCCAGCTGAAATACCGGTGCGAGTCCATCCTGGGTGCCATAGCTCGTCAAACGCCCGTCCACCAGGTGGCTCACCGCACCGGTCTCCCAGACGATCCACAGCGTTCCCTGGCGGCCCTCCATCAGAGCCCTGACTCCGGAGGCCGGAAGGGTATCGCTTCCTCGCGGTAGAAAGGGCACGAATCGCACGCCGTCGAATCGGACCAGGCCGGATACGGTGCCCAACCAGAGGTATCCGTCGCCGGTCTGCGCGAGCACGCGAATCTCGGTGGGTGCTCCGTCCTGCGCCGCCCAGGTCTTGTGGGCCAGCTGATGGATCGGGCGGATCGGGATGGAGTCGGGTGCAGGAATTCCGGCCAACAATGCGGCAGCGAGGGCGAGCATCAGCCGATCCGAAGTTCTCGATGAGGCGAAAGGATGTGGCGGCGGCTGGGTCTACGCCATACCGCGGTCTCACCTGTTACAACGCCGCACGGGTGGGCGCCAGCCTGGGTGCACCAGCTGCCTGACAGGACGGATGGGAATGGAATCGACCGGGGCGCTGCCGATCAGGAAGGATGCCACCGGAGCCAGTGCGGGAGCTTGGGCATGTCAGTCCCCTGCTGATTGATGGTCGTGCCGTTGGGACACGGGATTCTGCAACCCGGAAACGGCGCTGTCCCGTTCGGGAGAACCGGGCCCGGCCGGCGACGCCCAGCGCTCGAGCCGCCGGTCCGGAACCACCCACAGGATGGCACCGGCCACGAAGAAAAGCTGACCGAGCCAGGGACGGAGAAAGGTCGCCCCAATGCCGGCCAGATAGAGGCCAGGCGACAGCTTTCCTTTCCAGTCGGGCCCGATCGCAGTCTTGAGTGCCGATCCCGGCCCCTGGGCGAGAATGATGGCCTGCTGCAGGATCAGGTATGCCAGCGCCGCAGCAAGGAGGACCCCACCATAGAACGCGGTCGGCACCCGAGCAAAGTGATTCTGGCCCATCCAGCCCGTGACAAACGGGAACAGGGAGAGCCAGAACAGCAGATGCAGATTGGCCCACAAGACCGCCCCAGTCACGCGCCCGCAAACCTGGAAGAGGTGATGATGGTTGGTCCAGTAGATCCCCACATAGACAAAGCTGAGGATGTAGCTCAGAAACACGGGTAGGACGGGGCCCAGCACCGCGGCGTCGGTGCCGTGAGGCACCTTCAGCTCCAGCACCATGATGGTGAGGACAATGGCCAGCACGGCATCGCTGAAGAGCTGCAGGCGGGTCGTATCCATCTGACGCCTCCCGGCCAAAAGGAGTAGTGACGGGCTGCCACGGGCGGGTTCGCGGTGATTCCTCAAGGAAGGTGGATGATGCCGCGCTGCAGCCCGATGGTAACGGCCTCGGTGCGGTCGGCCGCCTCGAGCTTCCGGAGGATGTGGAGCACGTGCACCTTGATGGTCGCCTCGGTCCGCCCGACGAGGGTGCCAATCTCCTTGTTGCCCAGCCCTCTCGCCATGTGGGTGAGGATCTCGAGCTCGCGTTCGGTCAGATCGATTCTCGGGGTGAACTCCGCGAGACGCTGGGCAACATCGGAGGGAATGGCCCGGCCGCCCGCATGCACCTGGCGAATGGCAGAGGCCACCTCCTCGCTGACGACGTCCTTGAGGAGATAGCCGCGAGCCCCGGCCTCGAGGGCCCGGTGGATATCGGCGTCGCCGTCCCAGGTGGTCAACGCGAGGATCCGGGCCTCGGGAAACTCGCCGACAATCGTTGCGATCGCCTCCACTCCGGTCATCACCGGCATGCTGAGGTCCATCAGGGTGACGTCGGGCCGGAGCCGCCGGTAGCGTTCGACCGCTTCCCGGCCATTTGCCGCCTCGGCGACAAGTTCGAGGTCGGGATAAGCGGCGATCAGCGCGGCGAGGCCACCCCGGTAGATCGGATGGTCATCCACGGTCATGAGCCGGATCGGCGAGGCCGGTCCTGGGGCCGCCGCGGGAGACCGGTGCGGTATGTTCATGAGCAAAGCTCGCCCGGGCCGGGAACTGGGACAATACACCGTTCGATGTATTCGCTGCCGGAGGACTGCCGGGTTGCGACCGGCTCCCCTCCGCGCGCGGCCTTCGGCCGTTGCCTGCTCCTTCGGGGCGATCGCCTCATCGCCCAATCGGTTCAAGCACCTCGTCGATGATGTCATCGGAAGAATGCCGTGCGTCCAGGAGCCCTACCTCCGTCCGGCATGGCCACCGCGGCTCTCGTTCAGGGCACCGGCACGACCGGCGGACTGCCCTGATCCTTCAACAGGAACACCAGGAACCTGGCCGGTCTGGTGCTGCTGGCGTTCCGCCCAACGGTATGGACGTCGTCGGTGCTTTCGTAGAACGTCTGTCCGGGGTTCAGCGTCACCTGCTTTCCTCCCTTCACCTGCATCACAATCG
>Ga0184615_10001080_pt1 | contig 14834 bp, 3 predicted proteins | sample PLM4_65_coex_FD_133134 | JGI IMG/M metagenome (GOLD analysis project Ga0184615, IMG submission 133134) | Groundwater sediment microbial communities from an aquifer in East River, Colorado, USA - PLM4_65_coex | ecosystem: Environmental > Terrestrial > Soil > Riparian zone | place: USA: East... | reverse complement strand
TGTGCAGGAACAGCTGTTGTCGCAGAAAAAGCTTACCGATCCGGAACATTCTGTTCGGCTCGGTCGTATTGCTTCGGCGGAGGCGCTTCTGGCGACCCGGCTGTTGGAAGAAGGAAAGTCGCTACGGCTGACCGCCCGGGTCATTCTGACCGAGACCGGGGTTTCGCTGGAACTGATTTCACTGAAAACAGAGCATAGTCTCTCCGGGGCAAGGGAAATGGCCGCGAAATTAGCTGCCGCATTAACGCAACTGCTGCCATTGGTGGAAGGCGAAGTGACCCGGATGGATGGAGAGAAGGCGGTCGTCCGCTTATTCGGGGCAGGAACCGTGTCCAGGGGGATGAAGCTGATTATCTACCGCCGGGGAAAAGAGATCAGACATCCTGTTACCGGGCGATCGCTCGGTTTCGACGTGGCTCTTCTGGGGGAAGCTACAGCAGTAGAAACGGCTCAAAGGTCGGTTTGGATACGGTTGTCAGATCGTCTCCGGGCCAAAGATGTCAGGCCCGGTGATCGGGCTGTGACCAAGTGAAATGAAGCAGGGAGGTGCCGCATGGATGAGAACTGCGTTGATCTCGAAAAGATTCTTGAAGAGCGACTTCGGCTTGACACGCTGCTCCAGGACCAGTTCAGCCGCAAGGTGACCGTGATGTTCACCGACATCAAAGGCTCAACCGCTTTCTTTGAATCCAAGGGTGACCTGGCCGGACGCACCATGATCCACCAGCACAACTCCCTTGTCCTGCCGATTATCGAGGAGAATAACGGTGTCCTGATCAAGACCATTGGCGATGCCACCATGTCGATGTTTGAAACTCCGACAGACGGGGTGCGGGCTGCAGCCCGGATCATGCAGAGACTGAAAGAATACAACTCCGGCAAGAGCGAGCGCGAACAGATCCACGTCCGGGCGGGGCTCAACTACGGTGTTGGTCTTGTCGAACAGCACGATGTCTATGGTGACCTGGTGAACGTGGCGAGCAGGGTGGAGTCGCTTGCATCGGCAGGCGAGGTGTACCTGACGGAAGATCTCTATGCTGTCGCCAAGCACGGCGACGAATTCATCTTCCGTTTTGTCAAGGCGCTGCCGGTCAAGGGGAAGAGCCAGCCGCTCAATATTTACCGTCTCGTCTGGCAGCAGGAAGAGCTCAAGCTGGGCCGCATGCGGGGCAAGGGAGAGCAGGTGTCCCGCAGGGAAGGGATGTTTATCATCGAGGCCTCGCTGAGGAAAGACACCCTGAAAATAATGGCTCATGAGCGCAATGACGGCGAAGAGCGGCCGGTAAAAAACTTCCACGAGATCACCTTCGACCAGAACCGGATAAGTGCCTGCGTGAGCGGCATCATCGGGCTTTTGCACAGTGCCAATCAGCACTGGAAGACCGACAACAGCCTCCTCGCTCAACTCAGGAGTTTTGGCGCAACATTGTATGAGTCACTGTTGCCGGAACCTGTCCGCGGGCAGCTTGCCGAAACCGACGAACAGCACCTGATGCTCAGTATCGATGAAGGTTTGGTCCAGATCCCCTGGGAACTGATCTTTGATGGTAAAAACTTTCTCTGCCAGAGGTTTAACGTCGGTCGCAGCGTCAAGACTCGTGCCGCGTCCATCCCTGCGGCCCGTGCGGTCAGCCGGCCACTCAAGATGCTGGTATTGGCCGATCCGCGCAGCGATCTGCCCGCATCGCGTCGGGAAGGGAAGATGATTCTTGAAGAGGCGGAGAAAATCTCCGAATGGCTCGATGTTACCCTCAAGGACTCAGCCATCACGACCGACTACGTTCGCGAAAAGATCCGCAATTTCGACATTGTTCACTATGCCGGCCATGCTGAACTCAATCCACAGCAAAGCGGCAAAAAAGGCTGGCTGCTGCAGGACGGAACACTCAGTGCGGAAGATATCGCCACGTCTCCCGGCTCAATGCCGATGCCGGCACTGGTTTTTTCCAACGCCTGCCAGACCGGCGACTGGCAGCAGACCGGCAACTACGAAAACCAGATCTACAGTCTGGCAAACAGTTTCCTGATGGCCGGAGTGCAGCATTATATCGGCACCTTCTGGGAGATGCCCGACGAGCCGGGATTCCTCTTCGCGGGCAGTTTCTACGCCGATCTGGCCCGGGGGGCCACGGTTGGTGAAGCTCTGCGCCTGGCCCGACAGTCCCTGATTGCCCGATTCGGCGAAGATACCATTGTCTGGGCCGGTTACCTCCTCTATGGCGATCCCACTTCCCGCTACATTGAGCTTGCAGATGAAAAGGAAGCCGATGATTCAGCCAAGCCGGCTCCCGAGCCAATTGACCTGCCGGAAAGGCCGCGAATAACTGTCGGCTGGGCAAAAACCGATGACCGGAGCAAGATTCCCTGGGTGATGGCTGCAGCGATCTTCATTGCCATCGGGCTTGCGGTAGCCCATTTCATGGGGCGGCACGAGGCTGAGAGCAAGGTTGCCCTGCAACAGCCGGTTGCCCAGGCACAAGCCAGCAGCAAGGAAATCGACGACCTTGTGACCTCTCTGGCGGCCAGCTATCGCAACGGCTCAACCCAGCCCCCGCGCAAGGACGACGGCTGGAGTACCCCGCCACTCACCATGGTGCTGATGGATGTCATCGGTTCAGGCCTCCCGAGCGGAACGGTTGACCTCTTCATCAGCCGTCTAAACCAGTATCTCCAGGCCGAGGCCGGGGTGCCGATGGTTGAGCGGCAACTTCTGGCAAAACTGCTTCAGGAACTGAAACTCAGTTCGTCGTCTTTGGCCGACCGGAACACGGCGCTGAAACTTGGCAAGGTCCTGTCGGCGCGACTCATCGTCACCGGCAACCTGATGCCGGTCGCAGACGGCCAGGCAGTTGCCCTCCGCGTGATCGACACCGAAACGACGGCGGTCAGGAAGGTCGTTACCGCCCAGTCCTCAACCACGGAAATCGAAGGCGAGCCGCTGTCGGCCATTGGCAGGCAGATAGCCGACTGGCTGAAGGAAGAGTTCCCGGTGCGCGGCACCATCCAGGCCGTTGCCGGCGAAAGCATCCGCCTCAACATCGGCAAGGCCCATGGCCTGCGCAAAGGGGCGCGGCTGGAGGTGGTGCGGGAAGCGAAGAAAGGGACCGGCATCTATGCGGTTACCGGCGAGGCCGAAGTGCGGGAAGTGGAAAAGGATTCATCGGTTGCTGCTTTCATCGGGAAGCCAGGCAGCATCAAACAGGGTGACCGGGTGAGGGTGAAAATGTAGTCGGGGGTAAAATTCACATTCCAAAAGGATAAGCGATGCAAAATATTAGAATATCGATCATGGGAACATCCCCTGTAACGAGAATGCCCCGCCGGCTCTATGCCAGCGGGGCAGTGCTGCTTAAAGTGCTCGCAGCGGTTTTCATCATTTCTTTGATGCTGCCGGCACGCATTGCCAATGCGGTGGAATTCTCGTCATCCCTTAATCCGGTCGGTTCCGGGGCTAGGGCAACCGGCATGGGGGGGGCTTTCATCGCCATTGTCGATGATGCTACTGCCGCATCATGGAACCCGGCCGGACTGATCAATCTGGAAAAGCCGGAGTTCTCCATTGTTTATTCCTATTTCAATCGCAGTCACTCCTACAACTCCGATGTTCACCCGGAAGTTGTCGGTTCGACGCAGACCATGGACGCCAACGACATCAACTACGCCAGCATTGCCTATCCGTTCGTGCTGTTTGGCCGGAACATGATCGTCACCTTCAACTATCAGCGCCTCTACGACATGACAAAGGATAATTCGCTCAACTTCAACGCGGATTTAGGCGGTGGCAATTTCAATAATACCCGGGTTCACTATACGCAGGACGGTTATTTGGGAGCCTTCTCTCCCGCTATCGCCATCCAGGTGCTGCCGGAGCTCTATTTCGGCGCCACGGTAAATATCTGGGATGATTTTGCCGGCACCAGCCACTGGGAAAGCAGATTGGACACCACCGGTTCAGGCCAGCTTGGCGGCAACCCGTTTGACGAAACCTCCGTCAGAACAACCAAGAATACCTTTTCCGGCCTGAACGCCCACCTGGGACTGCTCTATAACCTGAAGAGCAAATTTGCCTTCGGTTTTGTCTACAAGACACCGTTCGAGGCCGATCTGACCTCCGAAAGTGAACTGGTTAGGAATCAGACCTTCCCGTTAACGGACTTCCTGAATTCCTCCAGTGCGAGCTCCCTGACAACGAACAGTAAGATGAGCATTCCCGCCTCCTATGGAATCGGGATAGCCTACCGCCATTCGGACAGCCTGACCTTTGCCCTTGATCTATACAGGACCGAATGGTCCGATTTTGTCCTTACCGATTCTGTCGGTAACCAGACCAATCCGCTCACGACCCTGCCGCTGTCGGAAGGGCGCTGCAAGGATACAACGCAGGTAAGGCTCGGCACTGAATATCTGCTCATCGGCGAGAAAACCATTGTTCCGCTTCGCGCCGGCCTGTTCTACGACCCGGAGCCGAGCGGCACCACGCTTGATGACTATTACGGTTTCTCACTCGGAACCGGCGTCGCCTACGGCAAGTACATTTTCGACGTTTCGTACCAGTACCGTTTTGGCAACGGTGTCGGCGGTGACCTCCCCAATGCAGGAATTACCAGCGATGTCACCCAGCATACGGTGATGACGTCGCTGATTTATCATTTCAAGTGACCTTGACACGTATTAACTGAGGAGAAGACCATGCGTGCTTCCAAATTGATCTGGTCTGTTCTAGGTATTGTGGCGACAATGTTTTTTGCTTCCGCAGCAGGTGCCGCCAACCCCTATTTTGTCAAGGATATTAACCCGACGCTGATAGTTCAGAGCTCACACCCGCAAAATTTCATCGAAATTGGCGGAGTCCTGTATTTTAGCGCAGTGACTCCCGGCAACGAAAGAGAACTATGGAAGTCCGACGGCACGGCTCCGGGCACGGTCATGGTAAAGGACATCAATCCTGGACCAGGCGGCTCGTACCCTGGTAGTTTGACCAACGTGAACGGCACGATGTTTTTTTATTGCACTGACGCAATGCATGGTGAGGAACTCTGGAAAAGCGACGGGACAGCCGCCGGTACGATCATGGTCAAGGACATTAATCCCGGGGTAGGCGGGTCATCCCCCAGAAATTTGACCAAAGTGAACGGCACGCTTTTTTTTACCGTCTATGACACAACATATGGCAATCAGCTTTGGAAGAGCGATGGGACAGCCACCGGCACGGTACTGATCAAAGTCATCAATCCCGGAGGTGACGATTCCTCTTCCTCTCAACTGACAAACGTAAACGGGATACTCTTTTTCCAGGCTGCTGATGGTTCAAATGGCTACGAGCTCTGGAAAAGCGACGGAACTGCAACCGGTACGGTCATGGTCAAGGACATTAATCCCGGGGTCAACGGATCATATCTCAATTATTTGACGAATGTGAACGGCACACTGTTATTTGCCGCAAACGATGGTGCAAATGGTTACGAACTCTGGAAAAGCGACGGAACAACCGACGGCACGGTCATGGTCAAGGACATCAGTGCCGGCGGCAGTTATTCATCACCTGGATATCTGACGAATGTTAACGGAACGCTGTTTTTTACGGCGGATGATGGTTATGGAAGAGAGCTCTGGAAAAGCGACGGAACAGCCGATGGCACGGTCATGGTCAAGGACATCAATCCCGGGGCAGGCGATTCAACCCCAGTGTATCTTACGGACGTGAACGGCACGCTGTTTTTTGCAGCCAATGACGGGACGACTGGCAACGGTACCGAGCTCTGGAGGAGTGACGGCACAACTGCTGGCACAGTAATGGTGAAGGACATCGCCCCTGGGGCAAGTTGGTCAAATCCTACTTCTTTCGTAGTCGTGAACGGCACGCTATTTTTTGCAGCCAATGACGGGACGACTGGTAACGGTACCGAGCTCTGGAGGAGTGACGGCACATCAACTGGCACAGTAATGGTGAAGGACATCTATCCCGGTCTTGACAGTTCAAACCCGCAATTTCTGACAAACGTGAACGGCACACTGTTCTTTGCCGCAAGTGATGTCAGTAATGGCTACGAGCTCTGGAGAAGCAACGGTACAGCTTCTGACACCATCATGGTAACAGACCTCACTCCCAAAATTTCTTCAGATTCGACCCTTCTGTATTTGACGGACGTAAATGGTACTTTATTTTTTAAGGCCGATGACGGAATAAATGGGGCCGAGCTTTGGAAGAGTGACGGGACAGCAGGCGGCACGGTAATGGTGAAAGACATCTATATTACTGGTGCAGGCGGCTCATCTCCTGCAAATTTGACGAATGTAAATGGCACACTGTACTTTACAGCCGCTGATGACGGGGTGAATGGAATCGAGCTTTGGAAGAGTGACGGAACCACGGCCGGCACAGTCTTGGTGAAGGATATCTACCCAGGGGGACCGAGTTCAGGTTCAGTAAATCTGACGAATCTGAACGGCTCGCTGGTTTTCCAAGCCAATGACGGGATGAATGGTTCCGAAATCTGGAAGAGCGATGGTACAGCAGCCGGCACGGTCATGCTCAAGGACATCTTTCCTGGCACGGGAAACTCTGCCCCTGCAAATCTGATAAATGTAAACGGTACGCTGTATTTTTCAGCCAATGACGGAACTAATGGGACCGAACTCTGGAAAAGCGACGGGACAGCAGCCAGCACAGTCATGATAAAGGACATAAATACCGGCTCACTGGATTCGTCTCCTGCAAATCTGACGAACGTGGACGGCATCCTGTTTTTCAGCGCTTATGACGGAACGAATGGTACCGAGCTCTGGAAAAGCGACGGCACAGACGCTGGAACGGCCCTGGTCAAGGATATCTATCCCGGTGCAGCCGGTTCATCACCTGAGAACCTGACGAATGTAAACGGCACACTGTTCTTTATCGCCGATGACGGTACGAACGGCAGCGAGCTCTGGAAAAGCGACGGCACCGCCGCCGGTACGGTCATGGTCAAAGACGTCTATTCCGGGGCATTTGGTTCTTACCCTGCACATTTAACGAACCTGAACGGCACGCTTTATTTCTTTGCGTCTGACGGGACGAATGGCACCGAGCTCTGGAAAAGTGATGGAACAACCGCCAGCACGGTCCTGGTCAAGGATATCAATCCCGGCCCCGACGGCTCACGCCCCTATTATCTTACGAACGCTAACGGCACGCTCTTCTTTGGCTCCCCTGACGGGACGCACGGCTTTGAGCTCTGGAAGAGCAACGGGACAGCCGCCGGTACGGTCCTGGTCAGAGACATCCATCCCGGGGTAATGGACTCTTTCCCTGACAATTTTGCTTATGTGAACGGCACTCTCTTCTTTGTCGCCGATGACGGCACGACCGGCAGAGAACTGTTTGCATATCAGACCGCTGTTTCGATCAACGCCAACAGCGAGTTTGCGGTAAACCAGACTACTCAGCTCTCCCTGGCATGCCCTCTCACCGGCGGCTGCACAGAAATGATTCTCTCCAATGACTGCGTTTTCGACACCGAGCAGTGGCAGGCATTCAGCACCTCCGTAGCCAGGCCGTTTTCAGAAGGAGACGGGCAGAAAAAGGTCTGCGTCAAGTTCAGGGACGGCTCAGGCAGCGAATCAGCGGTTTACAGCGATCTGATCACCCTCGACACCACCCCGCCGGATACCACCCTCACCTCTTTTCCTGCTGCGACCACCACCGCCACTGCCACAACATTTACCTTCAGTTCTCCTGACCCGACCGCCACCTTCCAGTGCTGGCTGGACTTCGATCTGGATGGATATCAAACGTGCACCTCTCCTGCAACCTATATCCTCTACCAGGGCTCACACATCTTAAGGGTTCGAGCCGTCGATCCTGCCGGCAATATCGATCCTTCGCCCGTGATCTTCGAGTGGACAATTATCGATAACCTGGGGGGGTCTGCCTTCGGCTGGGGAGGGAACGTTTCTGGTCAACTCGGTATAGGAACCTCGGATTACAACGCCCATCCGATTGCAGGTCAGGTGAATGGTCCGATCGGATTCATTCAGATCGACACCGGTCAACACCAACCGGTAGCTCTCAGAAACGACGGCACAGTCTGGTTCTGGGGCGAGGGTTTGCCACTCGTCCCGACACACGTACCCGGCATCGCCGAAGTGAAGGCCGTGGATGCGGGCACCTTTTTTACTCTCGCGCTGAAACAGGACGGTACTGTCTGGGTCTGGGGGCGATTTTTAGACGCCAATATCACCGAACCCCAGCAGGTTCTGGGGATCGATCAGGTGATCGCTGTTTCGGCCGGGGACCACCACGCCATGGCCCTGCGACAGGACGGTACGGTCTGGGTCTGGGGACGGGGCTACTATGGCGAGCTCGGCCTGGGAAGCGCCGATGTCTCAGTCGCCTACCCCACCATCGTGCCGGGGCTGAGTGGTGTCACGTCGATTTCTGCAGGAGAACTACATTCCCTCGCCATCAGGGGGAGCGACGGCCGGGTACTGGCGTGGGGCTGGAACGGCTACGGCCAGCTCGGCTCAGGCGACTACCAGGATAGGTGGAGTCCCACTGCCGTAATGCAAACGAATGGTTCGTTTACTGCTACAAAAATTACCGCCTCAGGTCAATCTTCGGCCGCTTTGGACGTTAATGGCAATTTCTGGGCCTGGGGCAACAACCAATTCGGCAACCTGGGACTGGGTGACTCAAATAACCGTGACGTACCGACGTCCGGAACCATTGCGGGAAACGCCGTCATCGATATCGCTACAAGTTACACTAACACTGCTTTTCTTACCGCAGCCGGCACGGTCTGGGTTGCAGGGGCGAACTGGTACGGCCAGATCGGGAGGGGCTTGATCGACAATGACAATCATCCGGTTCCCGAGAAAGTTGCCTACCTGAGCGGCGTGTATGACATCGCCGTTCCCGAAGGCGGGTTTCATCTGTTGGCTCTGAAGTCTACCTGGATCGCAGAGACGATCGATACCGATCAAGTTTTCGGGCTCACTTCCCTGTCCGTGGATCCGGACAACAATCCCCACATCACCTATATCACACGAAACACGCTCGGAACGCAAAGCATGCTCGGATATATGACGAACGCCGGAGGAGCATGGCAGAAGGAAATACTGCCCTTGCCTTCGGGTATGACAGACACGCAAAGGGCGGCCATTGCCCTGGATTCGGGAGGCAAGGCCCATGTCTGTGCGGGAACGTACGGTGAGACCGGAGCAGCGGTTTACTATTATACGAACAAGGGGGGCTCGTGGACGTACGAACTGGTGGAGAGCGGGCTGAATGAGTTTGTTATCGATTGCGACATAGCCCTCAGAGACGACGACACCGTCTATATAAGCTATTTTAGCGGCTATAAGCCGGGTGGTGGGCAGCTCCGCGTTGCCTGGCTTACGGCAGGGGGCGGGTTGAATACCATATCTGTTGTCGATGACGGCTGCGCGACCAATTCAGTCGTCGGCTTTCAGTCCTCACTCGCGGTGGACACAGATGGTCATGCTCACATCAGCTATTTCGATGCAACGCACGGGTCCCTGAAATACGTTTCAGGCATGGTCAATCCTTTATCTTTCGGCACTCCGAGTGTGGTGGATGATTTGTCGGGTACTACCCAACGGTGGAGTTCAATTGCGCTTAACGGCAACCAACCGAGCATCGGCTACGTCCAACAGAGCTATGTAGGAGGATTAATAGATAAGGATACGATAAAATACGCAAAATTGGCTAATACAGTTTGGACGACCGAAGCTGTTGACACCATGAACAAGCTCAGCGAAGGCATATCCCTGGTATTCGTCGCGGGCCTGCCCTATATCAGCTACTATGACAGCATGAACGAGGACCTCAAGGTTGCCTATCATAACGGCAGCCGGTGGGTGTTCACCGCTGTTGATACGGATGGAAGGGTGGGGCAATTTTCGTCGATCGCCGTTGATTCGATGAATACCCTGCATGTGAGCTACTGGGACAACACGACCAGTCCGCCGAGGCAACATTTGAAGTATGCAACAAACGTGGATGCGACCAGGCCGACAGGCGGCCTGATGATCAATAACGGGAGCACGCTCACGAAGAGCGCGAGTGTGCAGTTGAACCTGACCTGCGGTGATGGCTCTGGGATTGGCTGCTGGCAGGTTGTCTTTAGTTCTGATGGCATTCCCAATATAGATCTGGCCGTTCCGTTTGCCGCAACCATGCAGTACACACTTCCCACCGGTGATGGCCCCAAAACCGTCTACGCCAATTACCGTGATGCGGCCAACAACTGGTCAATCCCCTATAACTCATCGATTATCCTCGACACCCTGAAGCCGACTGGCACTATTGCCATCAATGCCGGCTCGTCCGGGTATGCCGGTATTCAGAATGTCACCTTGACATTGTCCGCGTCTGACACCAACGGCATCGCCCTGATGCAGTTCTCCAATGACAATATCAACTGGTCAACCCCCGAGGCATACAGCACCAGCAGGGCCTGGGCTCTTGCCTCCGTTGACGGAGTCAAGACCATTCATGCCCGCTTCCAGGATCCTGCCGGCAACTGGTCGGACCCGGTTTCTGCGGCTATCACCCTCGACACGACTGCGCCGACCACCACGGCCACCCCCGGTGGCGGCTCCTACAGCAGCGCCCGGGCAGTAACCCTGACCTGCAGTGACGGCAGTGGTGTCGATGGCGACGGCACCAACGGCACCCCCGGCTGCGCCGCCATCTACTACAGCCTTGACGGCACTCCGCCGACAACGCCTTACAGTCTGCCATTCACTGTCAGCCGGAACCTCACCCTCAAATTCAAATCAGTTGACAGCCTCGGCAATTCTGAAACGGTGCAATCAACCGCTTACAGCTTCTTCCCCGGCTACACCCTGCTTTCCATGGACCTCTCCGCGCCGACGATCCCGTACAACGACTCGATCAATATCTACGGCAGCCTGCACAACATGTCGGGCAACAACGCCACCCTGGCCGGCGAACAGGTCACCATCAAGATTGTTGATCCTGACGGTATCCCTGTCACCCCCGACCGGTTGGCCACCCTCGACATGAACGGCCAGTACGGCCTTTACGGTGTTTCCGGCTTTACCAAGAAAGGGCCATACACCATCAAAGCCGAATTTGCCGGGGCGAGCCTCCTGCTCCCATCCACCTCCCCGAGCAGCACCCTTTTGGTCGGGGCCTCGGCAGGCTACGTCATCCTCATCGAAGGGAAGATCGCCAACGACCCGGACGGCCTCAAGGCCCACAACAAGACCGCCAACCGGATCTACCAGAAACTGCGGAACCGCGCCTTTGATACCGATAACATCTACTACTTCAACTACGACCGCTACCAGACCGGCGTCGGAGTTGACGCCTTACCTAACAAAACGGACATTCAGGATGTCATCGAGAACTGGGCCTCGCCGCGGATGAATGCCAACCCGGCACCGCTGTACATCATCATGGTCGACCATGGCAACAATGCCGGCGAATTTATCATCGGCAGTGAAAAGATCACCGCAGCCGATCTCTCCACCTGGCTCGGCACCCTTGAAGGGAAACTCACCCCTGACGCCAAGAAACAGAAGCGGGTGATCATCAACGGTTCCTGCTACTCCGGTAAATTCATCAGCGCCCTCTCCATGCCGGCCACGGCAGACAACGCCGGCAGGATGATCATCAGCAGCGCCGCCCCTGACGAAGTCTCCTACAAAGGTCCCTATGAAAATGACGGCCGCAGCGGCGAATTCTTCCTCGAGGAGCTCTTCACCCAGCTCGAACATGGCGAGACCTTCAAACAGGCATTTATCGCCGCCAGTGAAGCCACCAGGATCTACACACAAAAAGGGGGAGCAAGCAGCAACGGCAACGCTCCCTACTTCGACGGCGCCGTCCAGCATCCGCTGCTCGATGACAACGGCGACGGCCAGGGCAGCAACGCCCTCTATGACGGCGCCCTGCTGGACGGCGAGCAGGCCAGGCATATGGAACTTGGCGCCGGCAACAAATACAGCACCAACTCGGCCCAGAACCCTGTCGCCATCGACCAGATCAGCGACCCGGTCTATCTGGACAGCAGCGCCACCGGCACCCTGCTCTGGGCCAGAGTCAACGACAACGACTCGGTCGACAGCGCCGTCTGGATGGAGATCCGTCGGCCGACCCAGGAACTTCCTGAGCAGTCGCCCACCAGTACCATCCAGGCCGACGTGGTGCTCAGCAAGATCCCGATGCTGCGCAACAATACCGAAAACCGCTGGGAGCGGGACCCGTCTGATCCACTGCTGGCTCAGGACAAACTCCTGTTCGACGATGCCGGCAGATACGAAATCTTCTACTTCGTCCGCGACGTCGAAACCCAGAAACTGGCGCCGATGAAACGCTCGCTGGTTTACAAAGATAAACAAAACAACCAGCCGCCGCCGGCACCGACACTCGACTCGCCAGCGGATGCTACCACCCAGAAAAAAGCCATTATTTCCAGCTGGAATCCAGCCTTGGATGCGTCGTCCGGGATTCCGCAGCTTGATCCAGAATTAGACCCGTTCACCTACACTCTGGAGATATGGGATGGCACCACCATCCAGTACCGTAAAGAAGAGCTCACTACAACGCAGTGGGCGGTCGGGGCCGAGGCCGGACTGGTCGACGGCAGGACCTATACCTGGAAAGTACTGGCCGTCGATGCCTATGGCGCTCACTCCGCATCTGAAACCCGCACCTTCACAGTTGATGACCCCAACGACAGTGGTATTTATCTGTCGGTCACGGTGACCGACGAAGGCGATAACAACCTGACCGGAGCCAAGGTAAGGTTGCTCAGCGGTCAGCAGGAAGCTGCGTTCGCTTTCTCCAGTAATGGGGTAGCGTTGATCTCAAATCCGCCGGCTGGTTCATATTCCATTGAGGTCAGTTGCCCCGGCGGCACAGACGCCAGAAAGTGCAACGGTTTTTCACCCGCGACGATAAATTCCGTGCAGTTGGCAGTAAATACCGCTCCGAGCCAAAAGGTAAGGCTCGTAGACACGACGGCCCCGACAGTTACCGGATTTACCATCAATCCAGCTACGCAAACCAGTCTGAACGTGAGCGGTATAAGCATCATCGCCTCTGACAACCCGAAGGGCTATATCCTTACCGACACGACGAAGGTCAAAGACTACTGCCTCTCCGAGACAAACGACCCCGGCACCTGCAGTAACAAATGGAACTCCACTAACCCGACCAGCTTCACCTTCGGCAGTGGTGGGAATAAAACCCTCTATGCCTTTACCCGGGATTATTCAAGCAACGTATCTGCCAGCAGATCGGCCACGACCACCATTAACATTGCCGTCAGCAACCCGAGCCTGGATATCACCATTGCCGGCAGTGGCAGCGGCACAGTCTACAGTAACACAGGCGGCATTGCCTGCATCAAGGGATCCACCGCCAACTGCAGTGCCACATACACCATAAACGATCCAGTTACGCTGATTGCCAGCCCGGACTGGAAATCAACGTTTGGCGGCTGGAGCAACGGCTATATCGGCAGCACGACCCCGGTCGGCATCACCATGAACACGAGCAAAGCGATTACCGCCACCTTCACCGCCAACATCCAGGCCCAGGTAGGAGGAACAGGGTACGCCTCGCTGCAGGAGGCGTACAATGCGGCGGCCAATGGGGCCACGATCCAGTCGCAGGTCTACAACTTCCTGGAGAACCTGGCTTTAAACCGGCCGGTAAACATCATCATGAGTGGCGGTCTTAACAGCAGCTATCAGCCGACCGGCGGCTTCACGACCATCCAGGGGAGTCTCAGCATCGAGCAGGGTTCGGTGGTGGTTGACGGTGTTGCCGTCCATTAAGGGGATATGAGAGGAGTCAAGCAGGGACGCGGAGAAAATTCTTGTTGGTATCGAAAAAGTTACTTGATCAGCCCCGAAAACTGCCAATAAGGAATGGAGATCACCACCGCCAGCAATACTGCGGCAATGTGCAGGGCGGCCAGTTTTCTTACCTGGTGATGGGTAAAAACCTTCCCCTCCGTGCTCTCCAGCATGTTGAGGTAGATGCTGTTCTGATAGGGTACCAGCCAGGGGTTGACCGAAATGAGCAGCACCAGGGCAATGACAAAGGGGTGGATGCCGACGGTGGCACTGATGGGGACGACTGAGAGGATGCCGACCAGCAGGGCCGCCGGCAAGGGTAGGGCAAAGCGGACCAGATGGGTGGCGATGGAAACCACCGGCAGGAAGAGGTAGGGTGATCCGGAAATGCCGAGCAGGTAGGGGCGCAACTTTTCCGCGGTGACTGCGGTCAGTCCACTGGCGGAGATAAGGGTGCCGAAGCCGACCAGGGCGCCGAAGGAGATCATGAAATTCCAGTCGATGTCGTTGCGAACGTTTTTTTCATTCAGTACGTTACCGGCAAAAAGGAGCAGGAAGCTGAGCATGGCAATCCAGGCTCCGTTGATCTGGTGCAGCGACTGGGTGGCAAATGCGATCAGCGTGACAATGACGGTGAAAAGAGATAATCCTTCATGCCTGGTCATGGGACCAAGGGCCTTCAACTGCGCATTGATAACCTCGGTTTGAGGGACAGTAGTCTGCTTGGGTGCATACAGAACAATTATCCCGACGAAGGTGGCAATGAAATAGACGCCGCCGAGCGGCAGGGCGCTGACAAGCCAGGAGGTCCAGGTGACCGAGCGGCCGATCTCTGGCGGGAGTAGGCCCAGGGCGAGGAAGCAGGTGGCTGTGCCGTTCATGAACATGAACGACATGTGGCCGAAGCCGAGGAGGCAGGCCATGGCGATGCCGATGGCGCCCGGGCTGCCGCGCTTGAAGCGGAGAGTTTCGCAGATGGTAAGCGCCAGCGGGCCGGCCAG
>Ga0184615_10001079_pt1 | contig 14845 bp, 24 predicted proteins | sample PLM4_65_coex_FD_133134 | JGI IMG/M metagenome (GOLD analysis project Ga0184615, IMG submission 133134) | Groundwater sediment microbial communities from an aquifer in East River, Colorado, USA - PLM4_65_coex | ecosystem: Environmental > Terrestrial > Soil > Riparian zone | place: USA: East... | reverse complement strand
GTTGCCCACTCAGGCTTGGGTGGGGTCGCGATTAGCTCGATCGCTTCCTGCGCTCGGCGCGGCGACACTGGACCGCGATACGATGGCCTCGCACCAGCACCTTGATGACCACCTCGGGGTCCTTATCGGAAATCATCGTGTCGGGGTATCCGGTTGCCCTCAACTCACCCCGGTAAAAACCTGGCATGTACGGATTGGTCCCCAAAAACAGGCGGATCACATGTCGCTCGCATTGAACGGGTACAGCTCTTCGTTCATATCCGGGAACTACCCTTCTGGGTTTCGATCTGACGAACGTTACCCGCGCCGTCGATGAAAAATCCGCGATTGCCAGGGCAACGCGGACAGCAGCGTGTCCCGCTTTCTCCTGCGTAGTTGATGCCACCTCCCCTCTCGTGGCCTCCGAAGGCGCGACCGCAGCGCGGACACGGCAACCAGAAGTATCCGCCGAAAAAAGCGCGCAGCCGCGCGAACACGCGACCGAGTTTGTAAATCATCGGCGCCGCACGCGATCGAGCTGGTATCCACCAGCACGTCCCTCAAGCGCCACGACCCAAGTGCCGTCGCCGAGCTGCCACGGGTCGGTACGCGTGCGGGTCTGCCATAGCGAGCCGTCGTCGCGGGTGACGGTGACGTCGGTTCCGGTCAGGATGGTGGGATCTGCGGGTGTCGGGTCGGGCATGCAGGCTTAGACCACGGGAGTCCATAGAATATTCAGCTACCGAGACCAGCGGCGCGCAGTATGTCGCTGAGCCGGCGCGATGGCCATTTGTCGGGTTCCCCCTGGTCAGCATCCGGTAGCCGAACGAACTCGTGCTCCCCGAAGTCATAACCGTAGTGCCCCACGATCTCAGGCAGCTCGTGACTGAGCGCGGCCGCGTGCACCACCTCCGCTCCTGAAATTGGCAAGCTCCCGCCCATCACTATGACTGGTGTTCGGTAGGCGCTCTGCATGGCCCGCTCTTCCTCGGCGGTAGCTCGGACGCCCGTGTAAAAATAGCCATTGTCTCGAACCGTCATGGGCGGTTGGACGACTCAGGCGCACGAGCATTCACACGCAGTGGAATATTTCCGCCGTGTCCCCGTCCAATTCCCATGCGAAAGACCGTCGAGTCCACCATCACCTGGCGCGGCAGTATCACCGATCTGGCCACCGACGTGGCGTGGCTGCTGACGCCTGAGGAGGGCAAGGAGCTGGTGCGAGAGCTGCAACGCTTTCAGGAGACAGCTCCGGTGTACTTGCTTCACCGGTGGGGCGGCAAGGGTCACGAGATTGCCTAGGGGCCGCTCGAATCACCCTGAGTGGCTGCTCCGTGTAGCCAAACCCCGGAAACTCGCAGCCGCAGAAGCCGGTGACGACTTCGCAGCACCGGCAAGGCATCGCGTAGTTCGCGCGCTCGGCGTCGCAGCGCCAGCAATGGTCGGCGCCGGGCTCCCCCAGTCCCCCACGGATTAGGTGCCACTTCCCAGCGGCAACCGAAGAACCAGCAGAGCGCGGCGCGGAATCGGGCTTTTAGCGCGCGATGCGCGCGGGCGACGGGATTCGCGGCGTTCGAGCTACCACGCGCGCTGTGGGGCGCCAGGTGAGCCGACATCCCGGCTTGACATGTCCCATATGAACTACTATAGCCCCTTGTACGGTGAAAACCCTGAACCTCCAACGCCGGCATGCCGGTGGCACCGTCGAGCACGCGGCTGCGGCACTGCGTGCGCGGGGAGCCGGTAAGGCGCCGCTCACGCTCCTTGAGGCGGAAGTGCTGGCGCGCGTGTCGCTGCACCTGGACCCGTGGCGCGGCCCAGGTCGTACTGGAACCTGGGGACGCACCGGCGTCGGATCGCGCACGGTGTCCCAAGCGCTAAGCCGGCTCCGCCGCAAGGGCTACATCCTGGGTCGGTTAGCCGCGCCGGTTGCCACGATCTCACCCGAAGGTGAGCACGCGCTCGAGATCACCTTCGGGTGGGCGCTGTACAATCGGATCCAGCTATGAGCCAGCGCAAAGATGAGAGGGCCATCGTGCTTTCCAGGAACGAGACGCTGGCGCGCGATGACAAAGGACTGCGCAAACAGCACAAGGCTTTCGAGCACGGTTTCAAGAAAACAATCCACGACGGCACTCCCGTCAACACCGTGCTCGCCTATGAGCACGACGTGGCAGATTTCGAGGACTGGTGCAGTCGTCAGCCGGTGCCTGAGCGTTCTCGACCAGCCAGCGAGATGACGATCATCGGGTACATCGAGTATTTGGATAAGGAGAAGATCGGTCCGCTCGACAGCCAGCGCTACCGCTACCGATCTGGAACCATCGCTCGGCGCATCTCGGGGATCGTCTGGGCCCACGCGCTAGCCAACATCAAGAGCCCAGTTACGCCACGCATCTCTAAGATGCTGCATGCCATCAGGGTGCGTAGGAGCAAACGCAATGACAAGGAGATCGGCGAAGAGCAGACCAAGATGGCGGCCCCATTGCTGCTCGATGACCTGGCCAAGATCTCGATCTGGGCGCGCAAGTGTGGAACCCCACTGGCTTCCAGGAACCTAGCGCTCGTCCTTGTCGGCTGGGCCTGCGCGATGCGCCGCAGCGAGATCGCCGATCTCCATCACGACGACATCTCCTCTCTTTCCGAGGAAGGTTTTCTGTTGACGATTCGGCACAGCAAAGCGGACCAGACTGGCGCGGGTGTTCGTATGCCGGTTTCCACAGAGGATGACCCGAGCATCTGCGCCGTGCGCGCTTTGCGCGAGTGGTTCGAGATCCGTGGCAACGACCCAGGGCCCCTGTTCCCTTGCAACGGCTGGGAAAAGCAGATGCGTCGACTCGGTGACAAGCAGGTCAATCGCATCGTGATTGCCTGCGCCAAGCAGGCGGGAGCGAGCCCGAGCTTCAAGAACACCGACTTCTCGGCGCACAGCTTGCGAGCCGGACTCATCACCGAGGCCATCCGCGCCGGCCAATCTGACCACGACGTCATGGAGCGCTCCCGCCACAAGACGCACCAGGTTTTCATGCGGTACGTGCGCATGGATCAGACGGTGAAAAAGAACGTCGTGACTGGCTACAGCAAGTGGCGAAGGAAGACCCAGATCTGAATGCTCAATCCCGACCGCTCATTGTCCGCAGGAACCCGTAAGACGTACGCGATCGACTTCGATCACTTTTCCAGGTGGTGCATAGCCAAAGGGCTACAGGCGCTTCCAGCTTCCCCCGACACCGTTGCTACGTACCTCTCCGCAATGGGGGACGAGCGTAACGCTGACGGCAGCAACGCCTACAAGTACACCACGATCCAGCGCAGGTTGTCGGCGATCTGCCGTTCACACGTGGATCTTGGTCACCCGTCACCACGATCGTTACCAACATGGCAGGTGCTTGGGCGCATGAAGCACGCTCGCAAGGCTGCTGGTGAGACCCGACGAACCAGTCCCGTTGAAGTCCGCCGGACCCAAGCGCGGACGCGGTCAACGCACGCACGACAAATGGCTCATTTCTCTTCATCTGCGATGTCACTCACAGTTCACCGAGAACCGTGGTCGCTTCAAGGACTGGACCAAACAGGAGCGAGCTGTTTGGGAGCACGATCAGGTTGCAGAGCTGCGTGAGCAGTACGCCAAAGAATACCCCGAGCGTGAGGGGCCGCAAGCAACAGAGCTTGCGAAGCAGTCGCTGTCGTCATCCCCAGCGGAACGGACGCGACGGCGCATCGTTGCCCACGTGCGGTCTCGAGCTGGTGAGCGCCGGCTGAAGGCGGGCGAGGCGGCGGTGCTCTCAGATGTGGCAGACGAGATCGGGGCAATGACATGAGCAATAACCGCTGGAAAGAGATCGACCACAACGCCGACACGAGACTCTGGGAAGCGCCGCTTCCATCAGGCAACGGTGTGGTTCGGGTAACGGGAACCCTGCGACCGCCGGACTTTATGGTGGATCACCACTTCGCGCGGTTCGGTGACAACATGCCCAAGTGCGAGCTTGGCGCCACGGGGCACCGCTACTTGTTCCCTGGCGAGACCGAGTGGCGTGAGTACGGCTTCACCCCGAGAAAGCCAGCTTGAACATTTTCTGGTAGACGGGGGAAGGTGATGTGTATACCGTCCGTATACCAGACCATGAGCAGGAAGAAGACGGTCGAGGAGATCGTGTTGGAGCATCTGCTGGCGCACGCGGCCTTTCCGGCCGGCAGCTCGAAGCTCTTGCGGGACGCGGTCGAACGCGCCCGCGTTGTTGCGGTGCTAGATGCGTGGGCCGAACTCGTTGACCGCGAGGAGCGCGGCTGCCGGGGCCACGACGAGGGACGGGGTGAAACCGAGTACTGCGACGGCTCGTGCCGCACTCGCGCTAGCCTCAAGCGCTGCACCCCCAAGCATTGGTGGGTGGAGGTGGACATGACCGCGAACGGCCTTTCAGGGCTGGCGGTTCACACTGACGACGGGGACATCTTCCCGATCGTCATTGAGGGCGGACCCGACGCCGCCCGCGCCGCAGCTGCCGAAACCATCGAAAACGGAGAGGTGTAACCGATCATGCCATCACCCACCACCACCCATTCCCGCGCCAACACCGTCCTATTGGCCGCCCGCCTTAAGTCCCGCGCTCAGGCGCGACTCAACGCGGCGCCTGCCTCTACCGTCATTCGCGAGCTTGCGGAAGACGTTATGCATCTGGCCGACATCGTCGACCTCCTGTGTGGCGCGCTCGGGGAAGCGGAGTTCAAGCGGTGATTACTCGTAAAAGCAAGGAGCGCTTGATGGCGCTCTACCCAGGTCACGACACCCAGCGCGGCGCCTTGGACGAAGCGCTCCAAGCGCTCTGGGCCACGCGCGTACTGGACAACTGGGGACGCAAGCACGGCCATACCTCGCCAGCACCCATACTGTGGGCCGCAGCCACCACGAACTGTCCAGAGATCTTCAGGATCCGCATCGCAAGCTACCAGCTGCTCGATCTGGTGTTCCCTAACAGAAAGTTTGACGGTCGCACCGAAGACTTGGCGCGCATCGCCGCCGCCGAAAAACTCGTGATCGAAGACAACACCATCAACCCGATCCCCGCGCTCGCCTTCACATGAGTTCACCATGAAGATCCAACTCACCAACAGGACCCCGTACCGCGACGACGACCTTCGGACGATCATGCGCGAGGCCTGCGCTCGGGCTGGCGTCGCTGCCAAGAAGGTGGTGTTCGTCGTCAAGCCAGGAAAGCTTCACATCCGCGGGTGCGCGACGCTGGCGCGCCAGCGCTCATCCCTGATCTGGGGCACACATGCACCATGCGGATCCCCGAGTTTCGACTGTGGGGTCCGGGTCGCCATGGTGAGCGCGAGCGCACCGAACGCGCCTGGATCACCGAGGTGTGTCAGGTCGCACTCCACGAAGCGATGCATCTCGCAGGCGTGCGCCACAAGGACATGACCGAGGAGCAGTGCTACTGCTCCATGCCTGTGCCCTGGGCTGCCGATCTGCAGCTCCGCATCAAAGAGACCCCCGTCGAGGTGCCGCGCGAAGAGCGCGTAGCGGCCGCGCGCGCCGACCGCCTCGGGCACGCGCAAGCGATGCTCGCCAAAGCCATCACCCGCAGCAAGCGGGCTGTCACCATCGAGAAGAAATGGAAGCGCCGCGTGGCGTTGCTCAGTAAATGATCCATACGCTACACCATGCGCTCAACCCAGAGGCGTCCGAATGCACCTGCGCCATGGCGCAGATCACCAACTGCGTGATCTGCGAGAAGCGCCTGTCGAAGGAACGCGACCAGGTCGACACCTGCCCCGGTCGCTGTTACCAGGAACTGCTTCGTCAGCAACGCACATGAACACCGCCAAGCTACGCTCCGATGCCGCAACTACAATGAAGGCTACCCTTGTCACTGATTTTGGACCCGGCGCCAACGGTATCGTGCACAAGCTCTTTCGCTGCGATCCCGGCGGACCATTCCCCGAATTCGTGATCGTTTCTGTCTCGGACGTCGAGGAGACACGAGTGTTTGCCTGCAATAGCAGCGGTGCTAGTGACAGCTGCGACTACGGCAACTGGCTTTGGCACGAGGACTACCGTGATCATGAGCGGTGCCTGCGTGCTGCGGGCTACGATCCTGACTTGGGGGACGCCATAACCAACGCCATCAAGCAAGCCGAGCGTGCGCTCATCGGGGGCGACAAGCAGGACGCGCTCCGGGTCATCCATGCCGCAACTACCATCGCCGCTATCCCTGGCATGATCTCCGCTGATGCTCGCGCACTCGCGACACGCCGCCTGCGCGAGATGATGCACGAGCACCCGAACCAGGCCGAGGTTTTTGCGGCCATCGTGCAGCACCTGGAGAGCTACCCATGAACCACCTCGAAGCGCTCGATCAGCTCGACGACATCGGTCGAGAGTTCATCCGCATGGCAGAGCTGCCGACGGGGTATCGCCTGCACCTGCGCCCGCGCAATCAGCACCACATCACCGAAGTGCAACTGCAGCACCTCGAGGGCAAACCTGAATCCCACTACTGGTACGATGTCGGACGCGTCAACGTCAGCGGCGGCGCCATAAGCCTCAGCGGGATCATGCTTGTCACGTACATCAACTGCACCATGTGCGGGCGCTGGGCAGACAACGACCAACGCTCGATCGGCCTACGGAAGTTGTTCGACTTGGCCGACCTCTTTGAGGAGTTCGTTGCTGGAAAGACATTCGACCCATGATGAAGGGCGGGTGGAGCAGATCCACTACGACGTCCGCATGGATCGACCCGCCGTCACCATTTTCGTTGCTGGCATTGTTTACTGATCCCGCGGCGCCAGGTAGCGACGGAGTGCACATCATGACGCACCTGGATCGACTTTCCGATCGTCTCGCGTCTCGAGTGTTCATTGAAAAGCCTAACCGAGGGATTCTCTTCGGGGGCAACATTCATCGCGCGTATCGCGGCGCCTTCAAACGTTGTGTCGCCTGCAGCAAACCCAAACGCACCACCAAATCAAGCCACTTTCCCATATGTGCAAAATGCAATCTGCGCAAATCTTTCTACGTGCATTACTACTGTCCCTGATCCTGCTGGCACTGGGCTGCGGCGCTCCCGCTCAGCCCCCCGCTGCGCCCGAGAATCCGGTGTTGGTGCTCATGGTGATGGGCCAAAGCAACGCCATTGGCGCCGACACAGAGGAGGCGCCCGCGGGGCTACCTGACGCCTCGATTCAGTTCTGGAGAAACGACTACCACTACAACGACGGTGCGCACGCCTTCGGTCCACTCGACGTGGCGCCGAGAGGTACGTTCAGTCATGAGATTCGTTTGGCTCAGCGTCTCAAGGCGGCTGGCCACGACGTAGTCGTCATCAAGATCGCGCAGGGTGGCACGTACATTAATCGCTGGATCCCGACGGCCAAGATGCCGGCGGCGGGTGCTAAGCTCTACGGCGAGGTGACCGAGGCCATCAGCGCGCTCCGTGTCGCGCGCCCGGGCGTACCGCTACGCTTTCTCTGGGTCTGGGACCAGGGAGAATCTGAGGCGCGCTATAAGGACCAGCCTACGGTTGAGCGCTGGAGCGACAACTTCTTCGAGATCCAGCGCGGCATGGAACAGGTCGTAGGGGAACCACTCGAACCATTCGTGGTTCGCACATGCTCGACCATCACGGGTAAAACCTATCCTGGTCTGCTTGAGTCAGAGCAAGCGTCCGTGGCGACACCAACACACCTCATCGACTCCAACGACTCCGAGTTCAGGCCCGACAACGTGCACCGAATCGGTCGGTCACAGAACAAGCTCGGTGATCGCATCGCCGACGTAGTACTCAACGAGGCGCTATGACCAGACTAAAAGAACTCACGGAAGTTGCACTCAGGGCCGCGCAGGTTGCCATTGGCGAGGATTGCGCCGCCGCGATCGTACGCGGCGAGAGCGGTCAGTTGCCGCGCGGTGTCCTCGTCATCACTTACGACACCAACGGCGCCTATCGCATCTGCGGTAACGGCTTACCCGTGCATGAGGCCATTGGCATCCTGCAGCGTTGTTGCATGGGGCTCCACGAATCCGTTGCCGCTAGCGAAGGCCGACCGGACGCAGCCGCGTTGCCCCGTAAGTCTGAATGAGGCACGGGCCTCGGTACCCGAAGCGCACTCCCATCACGCGGTGGGCGATGGCATCGGCGGACAGCTCAACAAGATCAGCGTCGCGTTTCTCCCAGTCCTTGAGCCAGCGGTGCCACCACTTGGCCTTCATGGAGTCGGGGGCTCGATACTCGGCGGGCTCGTCGTCACCGCGCATCGCAAACTGCCCCGGGTACAGGAAGTCCGTCGCGTGTCCCAGCTCATGCGCGATGATGGCCACGAGCGACATGTCGGGCAACTCGGCTGCTTCGGGCGCGATGTAGATCAGTAGCCCGTCGTCCTGACACGCTGCGAAGTGCCGCCGCGTGTCGTGCATCTTGGGGTCGATAACGAGACGCGTGCGCTGGCAGAGCTTGAGGCCCGCGTTGACATAGTCCTTCCTCACTTCGTCGAAGTAAGGTTCGATGATGGCGTGCGCCTCTTCATCGGAGAGGTCGGTGGTAAGGTCTGGACACGCCGTCATTGTTTCATGAGCTTGCTCGTGATGAGCGCGATGGCAAGCGTCGTGAGTACGCCCACCACGACTGGAACCAGCAAGTCCTTGGTGACGTCGGTGCGCTCGGGACGCGCGCCATCGACGCAGCCCGAGCACTCAGGGAAGGTGGCGCCGTTTGGGCATGGGATGCAATCGCCTCCCACCACGATCTCGCAGTCGGCGCAGGCAGAGCCCAGCATTTCATTTCCTCGTTGCGACGAACACGATCAAACCGATACCGAGCGCTGCCATGAGCCCCATGCCGAGCTTCATGGTGGTGGCGTCGTCGAGCGCGCCGAGACCTTCGACGCCGAGTCGCTTGGGACCAACGAGGTTGGGGTTCTCGCCCCATCCGGGATACGGCGCCACGGACCAACCAGGCGCGCCTGCGTGCCAGGCGCCCTCGGGCTGGAACATTTGGTAGTAGCTCGGGTTGAGGGCGACGTACGACACCCAATCAGGCTACACGCCCTCGGCAATTCCACCAAATTAGGGGATCGATCAGCCCCGCTGGCCTAATTGCTGCTGAATTCGAGCAACGCGCGCGGCGACTTCCTGCCCGTTAAGGAAACCCGCGGCGATGCCGGAGCGGATGTGCTTGTTGCATTCATCGGGTGTGATCCCGAGCCGAATATCCTCGTGGCACGAACAGGCGTTGTTCGGCATGAAGCAGCCGTTGAACTTGTCGTGACGCCAGCTGCGATTCGGAGGCAGGAGTCCCTGGCCAAGCACGATCAGCTCGCCCCAGGGAGCCGTGACGACCAATGCCTTGTTGCATTTGTCGCAACGGAGCTTGAATTCTGTGCCTTCGAGAAGCACCTTGGCCCTGACCTTGTTGTGCTCTTCGATGGCTTCGCCGCCAAGGCTACCGAACCCGTTGTTGAAATCGTCGTCGCTCATGAGGGAATAAACTCCGTTACCAGAAGCTACCAGGTGCCGTCCAGCTCTTCAAGGGCCAGCAGGGGGGCTTTTGCTGATGCCGCCTGCGCCGCCCGACCAGGGCAGCGGGCTTTCAGTGAGGCCGGCGTGGAGACCCATGGCCGTGACTCCCACACCAAACATCCCGAACACCATCTCCGTGAGCGATCCGACCACCGAATAGTGCATCTGGTAGCCATGCGCGAAGCCCATGGCGCCGCCAGTGATAACCGGCGTGAGCCAGCGCCACCCGACCGGCGTTTTGGCGTAGAGCACCTTGGTGTAGGGGCTCACCTTGGCGATCTGAAGCGCAAAGGTCACGATTGCGGCGATGAGCGGGTACGCGGCGCGGTTGCCGACGAGCTGCTGGAACTGCAGGATAGGATCCATGCGGAAAGTCTCTCACGAAAGCTCATTTGCTCCAAAATGAGGGCTAGGGACTCCGAAACTCCGGAGGAAGTGCCGGAAATTCTGGACAGATCTCTTCCGCCACGAAGCGCGGGGGGCCCGGACGATTGGGGTCGTCGTCGCCGAGCCGGAGCGCCTTGACTCCGCCAGGCGGCAAACTCGGCAGGTCGAGACCTTGACGCGCGCTCGCGCCGCGCAGCTGCTTCACATAGCAGTAGACGGCGCGCCAGCGTTGGTAGTTACGCTCGGACTCGAGCGCGCGGTTCTTGATCTCCTCGGCGCTCAGCTGTTCGGTCTGCGCCACGCGAGCCTGCACAGCCTCTGCCTTTTTTATGGGCACGTTGACGCGCACGGTGTTGTAAGCGTTCCAGCAAAGCGCCGCCAAGATGCCGAGGGTGATTGCGGCGCGCCCGGCGCGGCTCTTGAGGAGCGCCTTCTGCAGCGCCTTGATGTCGATGGGCGGCTCACTCACGATGGGCACGGGCGGCGCAGGAGGAATCGACACCGGCGGCGGGAACACCACGGTGGGCGCAGTCTCGCGCAGGAGCCGATTCTCCTGTCTGGAATCCTGAAGCTCAGCCAGAAGCAACGCGCGTTCCTTCTCGAGGCGCTGCACCTCGAGCACGTGGTCAAGATCATCGTGACTCTGTCGATCCTCGTCTCCTTCAACAGCAGGAGGCGCCGGCATCCCGATGGGGGTTTGCTTACGCGGCACGGGTGGGGCTACAGGCATCCCCTCTTTGGAAGGTGGCGCTACATTTTGCTCGATGACCGTCTGCGCAAAACGCGACTGACTGGGGTTGCGCTTGACGACCATGCTACTCGCTCGCGATCTGCTCCTGCACGGAAAGATAGCGCCGATGCCCCAGCACGTCCTCACCTGCTGCGGTCAAGTGCACGCTGTCGCCAATATTAGGCTGATCGTCGATGTTCAATGTCCAGCCAGCATAGAGCGTCTCGAAGTAGCGCACTGAATAGAACGAGTTTGGTTTTTGGCTGGCGATCCAGTTCTGAGTAAGCACGATGTGAAACTTCTTCCACATGCGCTGCGAAACGATACGCTCGATTCCTTGCTGGAACAGCAGGTAGTTTTTTCCATAGAGCGCCGCACCTGCGCCGATGTCACGCACGTCGTCTTCACCGAGGTACCAGTTGCCCAGGAATTTGAAGAACCTGCCCGGGTAGAGGGTCTTCATCTCGTCGATGGCGTCGAGAAAGCTCGCCTGGAGCGCCAGGAAGTCTGCAGTGGTGGGGACCCAGTCCGACATCGTCGTCGCGCCACGGTCGAGCTTTACAAGCAAGATGTCATACCCAAACGCCCGCATCTCCTGCCCGAACACGACCTCGCATCCGTGGTCACCCGTCCAGGGGCTAATCTGTAGCGACACAAACGCGCCCGTGGTGTTGGTGCCAATCTGGTTGAAGTAAAACGGGATGCTGGGATCAGGTAGACCCGTCGTCGCGCCCGATGAAACACTGACGTCGTTACTCTGTCCGCCCTGGAACGCGACGTAGACATAGTTGAATGCCGCATCGTAGGTGACGTTCTGGAAGTGACAGCATCGGAAGTCGCTGTTGGTGTCGCTCGTGATGTTGGTGAGATCGCAGCCCTCCATGTTGGAGCGAAAGAAATTCGCGCCATTCAGGATCGAGTTCTCGAGCGTTGATCCACTGAGGTTGCAGCCCGTGAATACCGTGTTGGTGAGATCTTGGTTACTGAGATCAGCGTCGCTGACATTGAGCCCAGAGAACGATGCGCCCGCAAGGGTCGACCCGGGAAACGTTGCAAGAACTGCGCTGGTGTAGCGATTGAGGACGGAGATCGTCATGCGCTGCTACCGGCAAACGACCACCACGAACCCATTGGCACCGTTTCCGCCGGCTCCGGAGTTGTTGCCGTTCGTAGAAGCGCCGCCACCGCCGCCACCACCACCGTAAGTGCCACCGTTGCCACCTGTCCCACCTGCGCCAGCAGTATTGACACCACCGCCGCCACCACCGGCGCCGCCCGCTGCGAAGTTCGCACCGACCGATGTACCGTTGCCGGCTGCCCCGCCGCCCGTCGCGCCAGCTGTACCGCCCGTGGCGCCGGTCAGCGCAGCTGAGACGGTGCCGCCCGCACTGGCGTTAAAGCCGGTATTGCTAGAGTTGGCGCCACCGCCCGCGCCGCCACCACCAGCGGCGCCGCCAGATCCTGCGGCGCCAGCATCCGCAACCGCCGCACCCGCGCCGCCGACACCGCCCGCGACCATGCCCGTGCCGCCCGTGCCGCCCGCAGTCGAACCCGTGCCACCACCAGTACCCGCGCCGCCGCCGCCCGCTCGCGCCAAGCTCCCGAGTGAGCTTTCGGTGCCAACGGCTCCCGTAATGCCATTGGTGCTGTCGGATGTTTGCGAAGCGCCACCCGAACCGCCTGCTCCCACCGTCACGGCTACCGTGGCGCCTGCTTGTGAGAACGGGATCATGATATATGTAAATGCGCCGCCGCCGCCGCCGCTGCCGCCGCCGCGGCCCTGCGTAGTTGGACCACGCCGTGCCGACCCGCCGCCGCCGCCGCCACCGAGCAGGTAGATCTCGATGGTTTGGAAATCCCCTGCGGGCTTCGTCCAAGTGGCACTTGCCGTGAACTCTTGATAGTCAGGCGTGAGACCGGTGCCAGTAGCGCCCGTCGATCCCGTTGCGCCCGTTGTTCCAGTGCCGGTGGCGCCGGTGGGGCCGGCGGTCGTCGCACCGGTAGCACCCGTCGCACCGGTGGCACCCGTCGCGCCAGTGCTTCCAGATCCTGTGGCTCCGGTTGCGCCAGTAGGTCCAGCTGTCGTCGCGCCAGTGGCGCCCGTCGCGCCGGTTTCGCCAGTGGCGCCCGTCGCGCCAGATCCGGTGGCGCCGGTTGTGCCAGTGGGGCCGGCGGTGGTGGCGCCCGTCGCGCCAGTGCTTCCAGATCCTGTGGCTCCGGTGGCGCCGGTGGGTCCAGCTGTCGTCGCGCCAGTGGCGCCCGTCGCGCCGGTTTCGCCAGTGGCGCCCGTCACGCCAGATCCTGTGGCTCCGGTTGTGCCAGTGGGGCCGGCGGTGGTGGCACCCGTCGCGCCGGTGGCACCCGTCGCGCCAGTGCTTCCAGATCCTGTGGCTCCGGTTGCGCCAGTAGGTCCAGCTGTCGTTGCTCCCGTGCTGCCAGTGGCACCAGTGCTACCTGTCGCGCCCGTCTCGCCACCACCCGCTTGCCGAAACCATCGACCGGGTCCAGCGGCAGGCTCGATCACGGTCGCGCCCGAGGGCGGCGTCGTGTTGTCTTCCTTGTCGAGATAGTACTGACGACCGACGTCGTTCACCTGGGCGATCGTGCCATCGACCAGGAAACCAGTGTTCTGTGCTTGAAGACTGTCACCGCCGCCAAGCGCCGTCGCGAAGGGACCAGCGATGCGTTGTGTAGCCGGAACAGGAGGGATCATGCTGGGCTCAGCATAAGTCCCGATGCTGATTCTCTCCAAAAAGTGGGGAGGCCCTATTCGTTAGGCACGTTTTTGGCTTCAAGAACGCAGCGAATGAGGGGTCCACAGAGGTACGGTGGGTCGACCGGATAGGAACATGTGGGGGTTTTACAGGCCATGCATAGCGTGTCCCAGTCTCCTTCCGCGAAGGTCAGCTTCTCCAGATTGTCGACAATGCGTTGCGCCCGCTCGATGGCGTCGAAGTTCTGAGTAAAATGTGCACTCTTGCCGACGATGTATCGGATGAGATCCTTGACACCAAAGGTATTCTTGTTGCTGTCTATGATTGGATCGCACTCGGTGATTTGTCGCATGCTCTCTCCTTGGGTCACGCAGTGATACCCAAGGCACGTAGCACACTAGTGCGCAGATTTGTACCGCCACCAGAGAGCCATGCGGCGAGTGTTGCAAAGTTGTCATTGATCTTGACCGGATCGGCAATAGCCGCGGTGGTCACATCAACCAGTGTGCGAGTACCACTTGGTGTGCCCGTTGTGCTATCCACAAATGCCCCCAAGTCTGCTGGTTGAGCAATGGGTGCAACGCCAAAAAGAGCGAGGCCGGTCGCGTTGACATGGATGCGCACGGTGTTGGCGTACATGATACGAGTAGATCCCCAGACGGTCGCCCCAAAGCCACCCTGAATATCGACACCTCCGCCCGTTTTGGTGGTCGCGGTGCCTGAGCACGTACCACCTTCTAGCTTCAGAAGACCGCCGGTCTCACTGACGCCGGAGCCCGATGTGTTGCCACCATGCAAGAACATGATGCCACCCACTACGTTACCAGTTCCGCCGCCTGCGTCGCCCGCATCTTGCGCGCTGATCTCGAACTGTTGACCCGTGACGCTGTTGCCGATGACGATCTGCTGCCCAATCGTGGGCAGTGATACCGTGTCGACCCAAACGAAAGCCTTCACGGACATGGCCAAACCGTTGGTCTGTACCGTGACTTTAGTCGTAGTGCCAAATCTGAATCGCACACCCACGCCGCCCGCGGGCGCACTCACAAGGGTTTCGTTGGACGTTGTCAGAAAGACGTTGGCCGCACCGCGCAGGATCGAGATGTCCGATCCCGTGATCTGAAATGCATCTGTCGTATTGCCGACAGTCGTGCTGAAGCTGGGCGCCACACCTGCGCCATTGGTGATGAGGATGCGCCCCGCGGTGCTCGGTGCGAGGCCCACCAGTGTCGTGCCGCTGCGGTAGGCGATCGAGAAGTCAGGGACTGCCGCGAACGTTATACGAGTGGGGCCACCCGTCTCCTCGAACGCAACCACAGTGGGATTGGGGTAGGTACCTCCGAGATCTCCACCCGCGGCACCCAGTGGGCCCGTGGCACCGGTCGCTCCGGTTGCGCCCGTAGGGCCAGCAGTCGTCGCGCCGGTAGCTCCCGTGGGCCCCGCCGTCGTGGCACCCGTGGCACCCGTGGCACCCGTGGCACCCGTGGCACCCGTGGCACCCGTGGCACC
>Ga0184615_10001074_pt1 | contig 14859 bp, 15 predicted proteins | sample PLM4_65_coex_FD_133134 | JGI IMG/M metagenome (GOLD analysis project Ga0184615, IMG submission 133134) | Groundwater sediment microbial communities from an aquifer in East River, Colorado, USA - PLM4_65_coex | ecosystem: Environmental > Terrestrial > Soil > Riparian zone | place: USA: East... | reverse complement strand
GTCGAGGCCGCCGAGGCCGGCGCCCGGGAACGGCTCCGGCCGGTGCTGATGACCGCCCTGGTGGCGAGCATCGGGTTCCTGCCGGTGGCGTTGTCCCACGGAACGGGGGCCGAGGTGCAGCGGCCGCTCGCGACGGTGGTGATCGGCGGACTGGTTACCTCGACCCTGCTCACTCTGTTCGTGCTGCCAACGCTGTACGCCTGGCTGGGGCGCAAGGCGGCCCCCGGAGCTGGTAGCTGATGCTCGACTGACCGCTCACCGGTCTACCGGCTCCGGACTTTGATGTTGCCTCCCTCCACCTCCCGCATCACCAGCAGCGCCGGCTGGTCGTTGCACCAGCTCTCCGCGGTGATGGTGCCCCCGGCGAAGGCAAAACCGAGCCCGGTCGTGGAATCCGGAACGGCGCTGTGGCCCTGCCCATTGTCCACCGACCGCCACCACATATCCAATCCGACCAGGGACTGACGATCCGGATCCGGACTGTCGACGCTTTCCACCGTGCCGCCGATCCAGGCCTGATTGCCATTGACCGTCACGCAGGTGACAGGGCCTCTGACGGCGAACCCAGCCGCCTGGAAGTTGTAGTAGTAGCGGCCGCTGGTCCTCCCATCCGCCTTCTGCTTCATGTGGAAACGGAAGAGCGTCAGGGCGGTGACGTCGCCCACGGTGCGGCTATGATCCGCCCGGCCGCTTACTTGAGCCACGACTCGATGGGACCGACTGCTCTGCAGCGCCGCGCCGGTGGCCGCCTCCGGACCGACTGGCGGGTCTGCATCCCCACAGCCAGCCATCGCCAGCGCGACGAGCAGCACACCAAACGATCGAACGGTTTGCATGAGAGCCTCCTGGTGGGTGAAGCGTGCCCCGCTGATGCAGCGGATCGCTTCGGCCACGGTAGGGCGACACCCGGAGGCGGACAATCCGGATTGCGGCCAGGGGCAGCTTGGTGCGGCCAGTGTTCGCTTCGGCACGGCGAGTGGCGTGCGGCCTGACGGGCGACAATCGTCGCCTTGTAGAGCCCACAGCACGCATCCGACGGTCACTCGTCGCGCCGTCCGGTCGATTCGTCGCATGGGAGGCGGTGGCTCACCTCACGACGCGTACCTTGAGCAGGACTGCCCCAGTCGCCGGAGTTGGTTCATGGCAAGCGAGCCGGGACCGCTGCATCCGTTTCATCCGCGTGATCCGCGTCATCCGCGGTCGATCCCTGCCCAGGGCGATCTCCGTCGGTTGGCCCGGTGACCGACGAACCGCGGATGGCGCAGATGGCGCGGATGTGCGGCGATACGCCCGACTGTACCGGCGGGCCGAGCTGGGCCAGGGTCTGGGGCTTTGCCATTCTGGCGGCGACTCCCCTGGGCTCGCCCCGATCGTGAGCCTCCTGCTCGGACTCTCCGCCGGTTTGTGAAGCCGGCGATATTCCTGCATGCGACCTGCCCGGCTCCGGCTGCTTCCCCTCGCGTTCGCCACCATCCTGGTCACCACCGCGGTCCCGGTCGAACTCGGGGCCGATGCCGGCTGGCGATCGACACTCAAACCCTGGGACATTCTCCAGAACCTGCTGCTCTACCTTCCCCTCGGCTTTGCACTCGGTCGCCGCAGCCTTCGGGCGATCCTCCTCGTCAGTGGGCTGCTCGCCTTGACCATCGAGATCAGTCAGCTGTGGGGTATCAACCGCTTTGCCTCTCCGGTGGACATCGCGGCCAACATGCTGGGGGCGCTGATCGGACGCCTGCTGTGGCAGCGACGCGCACCGGCACCGCCGCCCGGCGTGGGGGGATACCTGGTGACCGGCGCCGGATTGTGGTGTGCCGCCGCCCTGCTGTTGGCGCTGCTCCTCGCCTGGAGCGCTCCGGTCCGGTCATCCGACCTGGAGGGATGGGACCCCGGGTTCCCGCTGCTCATCGGAAACGAGCGGACCCCGGACCGGCCGTGGCAGGGCAGGGTGGCGACGGCTCACCCTGCTCCCCTTCGCGGCGTTGGTCGAGACCGCCGCGCCCGGGGATACTGCCGATGGCGCGTATTCCTTGCCCCGGCCAGTGGTCGCCGCGGGTGGCCCGGCAGTGGTCCTTCCGTCTGACGCGTCGCGCCAGTTCACGCAGGCGGCGCGGCGGCACAATGGGTTCACCCTCGCCGCACGGATAACGCCGTCGAGCGCGAACCAGGCTGGGCCCGCGCGGATCGTGAGCCTGTCGGCGGATACTCTCCACCGGAACTTCGACCTGGGTCAGGAGGGTGATCGGCTGGTCCTGCGGGTCAGCACGCCGGTCAGCGGTGCCAACGGTAACGAATATCGCGCCGTTACCCCGTCGGTAGTGCGGGCGGGGGAGGAACTCACCGTGGTCGGGATCTATGACGGCTCAACCTCGCGGATCTACGTCAACGGAGTCCTGCGGGCGCGCAGCAGCCTCGCGGCCGCGGGCTGCAGCATCAGGGCCCTGTGCGATTGGGCCCTGCCGCCGACCTGGGCCGCTCTCGGCGGGTTGCTGGCGCTGCTGGGCCTGTCCATCAAGGTCCCGCGGAGTGGTCAGGGGGCGGTGCTCCGCGCGGGGCTCGCCGGCATCGTCGCGCTGGCGGTGCCCCAGTTCCTTGCCAGCGGCGTGGTGCTCCGTACCGGCGCACACTGGATGCCGCTCACGGCCCTGCTCGGTGCGCTGGCCGTCGGTCTGGCCTGGAGCCCGCACTCTGATGGGACCGGCCAGGAGTTCTGCTCCGGCGGTGGTTACCCCGAGCCGACGCCCCCAGCGGACTCTAGTCCGGCTCGATCTTCAGCCCCGTGAAGTACGCCTCGGTGCCGAGCCCGATCCACAGCGCGACTTGTCCCCCGGCGGGCCCGGGTTTGAGGTCGTTGATGATCAGGGCAGGTTGGGGCGCGTGAGCGACCCGCCGACCCAGACCCGGGGGGTGGGGGCGTAGGCCGGCGGCCGTCGTCGCCTTGTCACGCGCCACCACACAATTGTATCGGTCATTCGTCGGGTGGTCCGGTCGATTGGTCGCATCGGAGGCGGTGGCTCACCCCACGACGCACACCTTGAGTCGGGCTGCCCCAGTCACCGGAGTTGGTTCATGGCAAGCGAGCCGCGACCGCTGCATCCGTTTCATCCGCGTGATCCGCGCCATCCGCGGTCGATCCCTGCCATGGGCGATCTCCGTCTGGTGGCCCGGTGAATTGCGAACCGCGGATGGCGCGGATGACGCGGATGTGCGGCGATACGCCCGACTGTACCGCCGGGAAGCCGCTCACCTTCGAGGCCTCGATCCTCGCGGGCACGAGTGGCGGCGGCGGGTGATCGTGCGCCGATCTCCCACCGCCGCCGAACCACCGGCACGGCTGGCTGATCAGGGCAGCTTGAGGTGCTCGGCCCGGGCGCCCGCCGCGCCGTTGTAGGCCGGGTCGGCCGGACTGGTCCCGCCGGCACCGGGCTCGCCCAGGGTGAAGGTATTGCTCCCCAGGGTGGCTGTGCCGGTGCCGGCTTCGACGATACCGAGCGACGGGCCACCGCCGCCGCCGCCACCGGCGCCTCCGTTGCCACCGTTGCCGCCGTCGCCGCCCGCGCCTCCGGCGCCGATCTCGTCGCCCGCGTCGTGCATCTGGGCCGCACCGCCGGTGCCGCCCTTGCCGCCGGCCCCGCCGGGCCCACCCCGACCCCCCGACCCGCCGCTGCCGGTGTGGATGACATTGTTGCTGATCACTGTGCCGGTGGTCTCGATGAGCATGATGCCGAACGCGCCCCCGCCGCCGGTGCCGCCCGCGCCGCCCAGTGCGCCGGCTCCGCCGCCGCCACCGCCGCTGCCGCCGTTACCGCTGCCGTCGATGCCGCCGTTCGAGGCGCCGCTACCGCCGCCACCCCCGCCGCCGCCACCGGGACCACCGGGGCGGCCCGAGCCGCCATCGGCTGCCAGGTAGCCGAAGGTGGGGTGGATCGTGCCGAGCTCGGTCCCGCCAGCTCCATGCGTCCCCGCGGCACCGCCCTCCCCCTTGCCTCCGGCCCCGCCTGGCGGGCTGGCCCATCCGGGCTGCGTCCCGTAGCCCGCGGTGCCGCCCATCGTCCCTCCGGCGCCGGCGATACCCCAGTCACCCCAGTCGGAGTCTTCCCATCCTCCGGTGCCACCGTTCCCGCCGGAGTACGGCCAGCCGAGGCCGCCGGGTCCGCCATCGCCCGGCGGGGTACCGTCTTCATTCCCCGCTCCGCCCATCGCTCCCGGCAGACCGTCCCGGCCCGGCCATCCGGACAGTCCTTCCTTCCCCCGGGTGCCGTCGCCGGTCCAGAGCACGTTCCCGGCGATCGTCACGTTCTCGGTCCCGCGCAGCAGCACTCCGTAGGAGCTGCGGTCCTCCTCGGCGTCGGTGTCGATGCCATCGGCGGCCTGGATCACCAGCCCGTCAATCGTCAGGTTGGAGACGCCATCACCCACCACCGCCTGCTGATCGCCGAAGATGATCGTGGGGAACACGGCGGGACTGCGGAGCCAGCCGCCGGCACTGAATCCGCCGTAGAGGCTGACGCCATTGGCCAGCGTGAGGCTGCCGGGGTAGGTCCCCTCGGCGATGTACAGGTCCGCGCCGGCGCCCTGGGCCGCCGCGCGCTGGATCGCCTTCTGGATCCCGCGCATCGGGGCGGCCGGGGTGCCGGGATTGGTGTCGTTCCCGGTCCGGCTCACGAACAGCGAGTGGAACCGGTCGGTCAGGACCAGCACCACGAGCGTGTCCGGGGCGCTCACATCCGCGTCGGTGCCTGCCCGGAGCTCGAACTGCAGGCTGGTGACGGCGGATGGTGCGGTGAACACGGCCAGCTGGCCCACCAGCGAGCCCTGACCGCCGGTCACATCCGGCCCCGCAAGCTGCCGCCAGGTACAGGTGACGGCCGCAGGGCAGGTCGCGCTGCCGTCCAGGGTCACTGTCTCGCCCATGCCGGCCAGGATGTCGGCCCCGGCGTTCACCGTGTCCGGGGCTTCCGGGGGAGCCGTGCTGTCGTCACACCCGAGGAAGGCGGATCCCCCGATCAGCGCGACGGCCATGCATACCACGGTATACCGTTTCATCGTGCCCTCCAGGCCACCCCGGCTAGAACTTGTATTTCCGCATCAGGTTGTCTTCGAGGTACCGCCGCTGATCTCCGGTCAGCACCGTGGGGAATGCCATGAACTCGGCGATCGCCACGGACGCATTGGGGATCGACTGCACATTGCCGAGCCGTGCGCCCAGGAAGTCCTGCAGCGGGGCCAGCTCCGCCGGGTTCCACGCGGCCTGCTCGCCATCGATGTAGATGGTCATGCCGCGGGTGCGGCTGAACTCGAGGTTGTAGAGGTGGAATTGCTCCGGCCAGGGCACCCGGTCGGTTGCCACGCCGAGGCCGAAGTGGTTGAAGCCGAAGGTGTACGGATCGGTGAGCGGATTGGCCCGCGCCAGGAAGCCCGCCTGCAGCATGCGGCCGGGCAGGTAGGTGGTCCCTCCGAGGAAGGGGAAGCCATACGCCGGGTTCAGGGTGAACCGGGCCACCATCGCCACCGTGTAGTCGGTCCCGCCGAAGTCGCTGCCCACGAACCGGAGCCACGTCGAGTCGCCGAAGACCACCGCCGGCATCTCGCCGTTGACGAGCCTGTCCACCCGCTGGGGCTGCTGGGTCACCGGCGCCGTGTGGTCGAGATAGGCGTCGTTCTCCAGCTCCGAGCGGTCGGGCCAGCGGGTGAACCGGCCGGCTCCGTCGGTGACCAGGTTGGGATCGTCCGCCTGCAGCCAGATGATGGGATCGCCAAAGGTCTCGAAGATCGGCCGGCAGTCGCGCACGTCATACTGGGTGTTGAGACCGACCTTCACGATCTTCTCCGGCCGCCGCACGCTGCGCACCACGTAGGAGATCGGCAGTCCGGTCTTGATATTGCCGCCCTCCGCCAGGAAGCTCTTGAGCGAATCGAAGCTGGTGGTCACGGCGCGCAGCGCCTGGTTGGCGTCGCCCCCGAGGGCGTAGGCCGTCACGTGGAGGCTGTCGAGCCGGTCGACGTATTTGGCGGTGGTGGTATCGGCGAACTTCCCCAGCGCACCGCTGAACGAGAGGTTGATGGAGGCGGCGATGCTGTCCGCGCTCTGGGTCGACTCGATGAGGAGGTAGAAGAGACGGCCGAAGGTCACCGAGCTGATGAAGGTCGCCGGGTTGCCCGCCTGGATGAAGGGCGACAGTTCCTCGGGCCGCACATCCGGCGCGAACATCTGCGACGGAGAGGTCGGCAGCTCGAAGGCCACCGTGTAGAACGACTGGTTGAGCTTGACCAGGAACTTGTTGTGGTTGCGCCGGCTGGTGACATCCACCGACAACCCGCCCTTCATCTTCCAGAGACTGTAGGCTTCCCAGCTGGCATTGGTGGCGACCGCCAGCTGGTTGTTCGACTCCACCCGCTCGGTGGCGAAGTTGAACCGGGCGGGGAGGTTCCCCGGATTCTCCGAGATGATGCTGTTGGCGGCATCGTAGATCGAGCCGAGCGAGACCACGTCCACGGTCCGGCTCACCCCGGTCGACGCTCCGTTGTTCAGGGTCACCACGATGGTGCCGCCCCCGCGGCGGACCGGAATCGGCTCCGGCGTGGCCTGGCTCAGGCTCCTGCCCTGCAGGAGGTTGCCGGGGAAGATCAGCTCGGAATTCGGATCGAACAGCGGGAACTCCTCGGGGGCCCGGCTCACGTCGTAGGTCCGGGTGACGCAGGACCAGTTCTCGTTGCCCCGGAGTTCCGTGCTGGTGATGGAGTCGGTGATGATCGAGTGTTCGGCCGGCTCGGGAAGGTCTCCGCCGGAGGCGATCACGTCGTCGAAGGTGGTTTCTGCCGGTGCCGTCCCGTTGTCGTCGCTGCAGCCGGGGCCGGCCAATAGCAGGGCGGCAAGCAGGATCGGGAGGCGCTGGCGCAGGGGATGGTGAGGGGCCGGGTGGTGCGCGCGCATGAGGCTGGGCCGCATGACAGTTGACCTCCTACCAGGGCATGGGGCAGGACTGTCCGCGAGGCGGGGCGGTTCACGGGGGGCAGCTGGCCGGGAGCGGAGCCCTGGGCTCCGCGTCACGACCTTCCGCTGCCCGACGGGCATCCCTCCCGACCGGGCATGGCTGCGTTACCGCGTGCCCGGCAGTTGCACCGCCTCCTCGGCGGGTAGCGTTTGCGGGGTGAGTATAGGAGCGGCGGGCTGAAAGGGTCGTGAAAGAGGCTCGAAAGTCTGTGGGGCGGCTCAGATGGGAGTCTTTACACTGGAGACCTCAGGCCGTCATCGGTGGTGAGCTCGGCATCAGCGAGATCACGGTGGAGGCCCACCGGGGCAGGGTCCCGTTCCGGACTGCAACGCCGCGCGGTGACACGTTTCCGACCCGCCTTCCGCGTCATGGGCACCCGAAGTCAGGGGGCTTCATGGACTCAACAGGGAGGTTACGGTGAGGTATCTGACGATGACGCGTTTGGGGCTGGCGCTGGCCGCGATCGGGGGCGTAGCTGCGTGCGGCGACAAGGCGGGTCCGACCGAGGAGCCGGGACCCACGTTCGAGAGCCGGTGGGACATGACGGTCACAGTCCGGTACGTGAAGGGCTCCTCCAATCTCACCTGCGACGGACGGGATCTCCTGGGCGGAGCGAACCCGGGGGAGTACCAGTACCGCATCACCTCGGCGTACGGCTCGACGGTGAGACAGACCGAGTCGCAATCGTATGGCTCCGTGATCGGGATCTCCTACTCGCTCATGCCGGAAGAGATCTACAACTTCGCGAACGAGGACTGGAGCTTCAACGACCTCCAGGCCGGTCAGTCGGTCGCGCTCACCCTCTCCAGCACGGAATGGGATGGCACCTCGAAGGACGACTACATGAACGGTCGCAGCAACGCCCTGACACTGACGCCGAGCACGCTCCGGCCGACGGGCGGTACCAGCGCGGATCGGGCGCTCGGGGTGGGCAACTCCGACTGCGGGCTGACCCTCTACTACGACGTCGCGATCGTGCAGCGGCAGGTGGCGACCGACTGATGGGCCAGGTTGAGCGGGGACTGCATCGGAACGTCGCGAGGCGCTGGGCCTCGCGGCGCCACCCGGCCGGAACTCCGGTGGCCGGAACTCCCGTGAGGGGAATCAGCCGGCGAGCTGGGTCGTCAGGAAGGCGCGGGCGGTCCGCCAGTCCCGGTTGACGCTGGCCAGCGAGACCTGGAGGACCTCGGCGATCTCTTCGAGCTTCATGCCCGCGAAGAACCGCAACTCGACCACCCGCTCCTGGCGTGCATCGAGCGCCCGGAGCCGGGTGAGGGCCTCGTCGACGGCGAGGAGCTGATCCGCGTTCGAGTCCTCCCCGGCGGTGTCCTCCATCAGGGTGATAAACGGCTGGCCCCCTCCTCGCTTTGCGGCTTTCCGGGCGATCGCGTGGTCGATCAGAATCCGGCGCATCGCGCGGGCGGCCACCGCGAAGAAGTGCGCCCGATTCCGCCAGTCGACCCGCTCCTGATCCACGAGTTTGAAGTAGGCCTCGTGCACCAGCGCGGTTGCGCTCAGCGTGTGCCCCTCGCGTTCAGCCCGCAGGCGCCGGCGCGCGATCGCCTTGAGGTGCTCGTATACGTAGGGGAAGATCCGATCGACGGCGTTCTGACCCGAGCCGTCCAGCTGCAGCAGCAGCGCGGTGATGTCACCCGGCGGCGGCGTCACGTCAGCTGGCGCCGGCAACCGCGGCGAGGCGTTCCGCCGCCTCGCGGGTCCGCCGGTCCTCCGGTCCGAAGAGTGCCTTCAGTCGGTCATGTCCCGCCACGAGAAGCGGCCGCGCCTCTTCGAGGCGGCCGAGCTGCGCGAGGCAGCGGCCGAGGCGGCTCCTGGTTTCGGCGATCAGGAAGTGGTCGGCCGGGAGCGCGGCCAGGCGGATCTGGAGGCCCTCGGTGAGGAGCGGTTCGGCGGCGGCCGGCTGGCCCCGCTCGATCAGCAGCTCGGCCAGCCCGACGAGGCTGTAGGCGACATGCGGGTGGCCCGGCGCGAGTACCTCCCGCCGGAGCGCGAGCGCCTGACGGTAGGTCTGCTCGGCCTCCTCGAGCCGGCCCTGGGCCCGCAGTGCCGAGGCCAGCTCGTTCAGGCTGACCGCCACGAACGGATGGCGATCGCCGAGCGCTTCCTGCCGGATGGCCAGCGCCTCGCGGTACATCGGTTCGGCGCGGTCGACGTCCCCGCGGTCTTCGAGCAGCAGGGTCCCAAGCTGGCCCAGGCTGTTGGCCACGCTCGGATGCCGCGGGCCGAGCGCGCGCTTCTTGCGCTCGATGGCCTCGCGGTACAGCGGCTCGGCCTCCTCGAAGCGTCCGAGGTTGCGCAGCACGATGGCGTGGTTCGAGATGGCGGTGGCCAGGGCCGGATCGTCGGGATCGGGGGCCCGCCGGAAGACACGCAACGCCTCCCGCATCAGCGGTTCGGCCTCATCCAGACGGCCCATCGACCAGAGCTGGATGGCGAGATCGTTTCCGACCACGGCGGTGCTGAAGTCGTCCGGTCCCGCCATTCCGAGAATCCGCCGGTATGCCGAGCGCTGGGCGGCCTCCGCCCGCGGGAGGTCGCCCGCTTCGCGATAGGCGCTTCCCAGCGCGTTCGCGACCCGCGCCATGAGCGGAAGGTCCGGGGGATCCAGCGTGGCGAGTGCCCCGTCTGCCCGCTCCAGCAGACGGACGGCGCGCGGATACTCTCCGAGTGAAGCGTAGGTCGATCCCAGGACGGACAGCAGTGACGCCTGAACGGCCGGCTGATCGGCCAGATCGCCGTCGAGACGCCTGACGCCGGACTCGAGCAGCTGGCCCGCCGTCATGGCCAGCCCGCGGGGTGCGTCGGGGGTCAGCTGCAACGGGTCCGGACCCTCGAAGATGCCCTGGAGGAAGGCGGCGACCTGCTTCGCCCTGGCCGCCTCCCGCTCCGCCTGTGCGCGCTCGGCGCGGAGCCGGGTGGTGTACCATCCGACGCTCCCGCCTAACACCAGCAGGGCGACCGCGGCGACCATGACCGGTGCTCGATTCCGCCCGACAAACTTGCGGACCCGGTAGCCGGTCGAGTCGCGCGTGGCGCGAACCGGATAGCCCGCCAGGTACCGGCGGAGGTCATCCCCCAGGGCGGCCGCCGACTCGTAGCGACGCCCGGGCTCCTTCCGGAGCGCCATGAGCACGATGTTGTCCACGTCCCGGGCGGCGCGGCTCGCGTTCCCGGCGGCGTGGCGACTCGGCGGCTCCGGCTCGGCGGTCAGAATAGCGGTTTCGAGCGCGCGGCTGGTCAGTCCGTCACCGTAGGGACCGCGTCCCGCGATCAGTTCGTAGAGCACCACGCCCAGGGAATAGATGTCCGTCGCCGTCGTGGCGTCCTCGCCCCGCACCTGTTCCGGCGCCGCATAGCCCGGACTCATCGGCCGCACGCCGGTCCGGGTCAGGCCCGGGCCCGCCGGGTGGCCGTCACCGGCGAGGACCTTGGCGATCCCGAAGTCGAGCAGCTTCACCACGCCGTCGTGGCCGACCAGGATGTTGCCCGGCTTCAGATCGCGATGGACCACGAGGTTCGCGTGCGCGTACTGGACCGCGTCGCACACGCCCGCGAACAGCGCGAGCCGCCCGCGGGCCGGGAGTTCGCGTCCCGCCGAGTAGCGGTCGATCGGCTCACCTTCCACCAGCTCCATGGAGAACCAGGGCAGGCCGTCCTCGGTCAGACCCCCGTCGAGCAGCCGGGCGATGTTGGGATGGGCAAGGCGGGCCAGGATCCGTCGTTCGTCCGCGAACCGTCGTACGATGTCATCCCAGTCCATGCCGCGACGGATGACCTTGAGGGCAACCCGCTGCCCGAACTCCTGGTGCTCGCCGAGATAGACCGACCCCATCCCGCCTTCACCGATCCGCACCAGCGAGCGGTAGGGGCCGATCAGCCTGCCGACCATCGGATCGGGCCGATCGGCGGGAGGTTCGTCGGAGTGGCCGGTCGCGGCGGCCGCGAGGTCCGCCAGGCCGGGCGCTGTGTGGGACAGCAGCGGGGCGGGGGCCAGGTCGGCGGCGAGCAGCGCCGCAACGTGAGCCCGGGTGCCGCCATCCGGTTCGGCGCGGATGAGGAACTCCGCACGTTCTCCCGGAGGCTGCTCCAGCGCCGCGAGGAACAGGGCCTGAACGCGAGGCCAGTCCGCTGCGTCGATCGGGTCGGGGCTCATGGGGGGATGTTACCCCCCCGCGCAGCAGAGCGGAACAGGGGAACTCCCGGGTGCCCCGGCGGCGGCCGCGCGACCGTTCGATCTCGACCGATAGAAAACGCTCAGTCGTCGTCGTCGTCCGAGTCCCCGGACTCACCGGCTTCCGCATTGTCGCCGGCTGCCTGGCCGGCCACACTGCTCAGCCCCGGGCTGGTTCCGTCCCCATAGACAATGCGTCCGCCGCTATGACCCACCTGGTACCCGGCGATTACCAGTCCCAGAGCGGCAACGCTGCCCGCCACTCGGGCGGCGCGTCCGAGGTTGCCCCGGGCCAGGCCCGCGGAAGTGAGCACCAGGCCGCCGATCGCGAGGGCGAGGAAGCGCTTGGCTGCTTCTTCGTGGGTTTCCAGCGCCTGCTCACCGACAACCTTTTCGGCCCGTTCCTCGTCGGTCTCGCCGGTTTCCAGGGCGAGCCACGCGGTCCCGGCGAGCGCGGCGGCCGTGAACACGGGAAAGAGCCACGTCCGGCTGGCCTGGGCCCCGCGCCGAATGGCCCAGAGGGCGCCGAAGGCGGCGATGGGAAGCAGGATCGTGAAGACGATCGGAAAGTGCACGATCGCGGGATGAAGCGGAGAGGGCACGAGCGACTGCATCGAAGACTCCCGAAAAGTGTGAGCCCCATGATCGTCACCGGCCGTCTCCGCGACAATGCGACAGATGTCGGATAGCTTGAAGTCGCCGGGACTTCCGGGGCATTCCGACATCTGACGGATGAGGCTGGCATGGAGGACTCGAGAGAAGACCAGTTGCGGCCACCACTCGCCCTGCTGCTGGTTGCAATCGCGGTCGGCGCGGCAGTGGATCTGGTCCTGGATAAGCCGACGGACTGGCTCACCTTTCACACGGTGTATGAAGGACTGCTGGTGGTGGGCACCCTGGCCGGCGCGGCGTGGCTGTGGCGAGGGTGGCGACGGGCGGAGTCGGAGGGGACCGAACTCCGGCGCACCCTGGAGCAGCGCCAGGCCGAGCGGGATCTCTGGCGGGCGGGCGCGGAACGGGCTCTTGCCGGCTTTGCCAGCGCCGTCGACCAGCAGTTCACCGTCTGGCGGTTGACACCGGCGGAACGCGAGGTGGCGTTACTGCTGCTTAAGGGTCAGGGTCACAAGGAGATTGCCCGGCAGTCGGGGCGAAGCGAGCGCACCGTGCGCCAGCATGCCGCCGCCGCGTACGCGAAGGCGGGCCTGGATGGGAGAGCGGCGCTGGCTGGGTTCTTCCTGGAGGGGCTGCGGTTGCCTCCGGAAGGGGGGGATGGAGAGCAGGGGCGCGACCCCTCGACCTCGCGCGGGTGAAGCCCATGAGCGGTCCCGCTATCCGACCTTCCCCTTGATCGCCGCGAGCCGCTGACGCGCCTCGCGCACGGCCGGCTGGAGCTCCGGGGTGCGCCGCGTGGTTAAGTCCGGTTCAGGGGGCCACCGTCAGCCCATAGCCTGCCAGTGAGGCGCGCAGGCTGGTGTTCCGGTCCGCTACCTCCAGTACCCGGTGTACCTGCCGGCCTCATTCACATCGCCAACCTGCAGGGTGACAACGGTGCCACTGGCGATCGCGCCGACCAGCGCCCCGACCAAGGTCGTGTCATCCGCTCGGCGAGTAAACAGCCGGAGGGCCCCGCTGCCGGCGAGGGCGCTGTCGATCGCAGGGCCGTGTACCCTGAACAGCTGCGCGCCATCGTCGGCGTTCGGTGTCGAGGTAGGCCTGCAAGTCGCCCACGTCATAGCGCCCATTCTGGTTGCCGAGCCCATCGAGCTGCCGGGCATCGGCTGGACTCAAACCCGCTCCCCCCAGCAGACCCGCAACGGCCGCATCGAGGGTGAACGTCGGACGCACGAACCCGACCTGCGGCACCGCGGTCTCAGGGTCCGATGTCACGCCGGAGGGCCAGCCGCCAGGTTACCGCGTCGGCCGGCACCGCGTAGAACTCGCCCACCACGCCGAGGCGGTCCGAGAGCTGCCACTGCGCACCGCCGAACAGCACTGCGCGGTCCAGGTTCACCTCGACCCGGGTGTGGTCCACCGCGCCGAACTGATTGGTGAAGTTCACCCGGAAACGCGGTTGGAGACGGTTATAGCCTCCGCCGAGAAAGGGGCGCAGCCGTCCGCTGGCCATTGGCCAGCCGAGACTGACATCCACGCCGACGATATTGGGGGAATACCGGTCGTCCGAGCGCGTGCCGTGGAAACACTCACTGGTCGGGTCGTCCAGCGCCGCATCGTCGCAGGTGATCGGCGCGTGGATCGATCCGAAGGTCGCATGAGCGTGGACACCCACTGCGAGTCCGTCCCGCCGGCCGAAGCTCTTTGCCAGCGAGACGCCGAACAGGTTCGCCTTCACTCCGGCTACTCTGAGCGGCGGGACCCACGATGCCTGGAGCGCGAGACCCAGCGGCAAGGGGACGCCGATCCGCGGGCGGGGCAGGGCGAAGAGGTGGTTGGTGTGTTCAGGCCCCTTGCCGGGGCGGCAGAATGTCGGCGTGGACGTGGTCCGATCGACCCGGGGGAGGTAGGCGCCCTCGATCCCCAGCGATAATCCGGTGTGGAGCTCGGGCGGAGCCGCCGCGCTGAACGCCAGAGGGACCGAGAAGGTGGCCAGCGTCCGGGCCTCGTGGGAGCCGGCCGGCGGCTGGCAGACCGACTGCGCCGCGAGCCGGGGCACGATCGCCAGCGCCATTATCGCGAGGACCAGCACGGACCTGGCAGTGCCCCGGGCAGTTGGCTTCCTGCCCGGAGCACCTGAACCGGCGCGGCGCCAGAGGTCGCTCTTCATTGGACGACGATGGTCCCGGTCATCTCGTTGCCGTGGACCGCGCAGTTGTAACGAAAGGTGCCCGCGGTGGGGAACACCGCCCCATAGGTACTCCCGTTCCCGCTCCGGATGGCGCTGCTCGGGAAGCTCGTCGCGCCGACCGACTGGACGCTGTGCTCCACTCCGCCGGTGTTCACCCACGTCCAGGCCAGCGTGTCCCCGACCGCCACCGTGTCGACCGCCGGGTTAGTGGACCCATTCGGCCCGCTCCGGAAGAAGTTGTTGCTCACTCTCACCCCGGTTCCGCCGGTGCCGTCGCCTCCAGAGCCATCCCCGGATCCGCCGCTCGGACTGTCGGACGACCCGCAGCCGACGAGCACCAGCGCCGCCAGTAACCCGCCGAACAGCCATCCCCTGTGACGCAGGTTCCTGCTTCTGATCGAGGTGGTCGAGCCGGTCGGCTTCGCCACAATCATTTGCTCTCGTTCCCGTACCATGGCCCGCTCCATTCAGGATGGACGGCCACCGGCGGGCGACCGCCCGCCATGGTGCTCCGCCCGGATAACCCATCGCGCGGCGTTCAAGGTGCCCGCACGACTGGAACGCAAGGTAGGGCTCGCCCCCGTCCCGGTTGATCGGGAAGGGGATGACAGGGTGTTCAGTCTTTTGGGAGTCCGGAGGTAGGACGGAGAACTACGGAAGGGAGGGAAAGTCCAGACCGCTACCCGACCTTCCCCTTGATCGCGGCGAGCCGCTGACGCGCCTCGCGCACGGCCGGCTGGAGCTCCGGGGTCGGCATTGCTCAGCCGCGAACCACTGTTCCCCGGAGGCTGAGGGACACGCACGTCAGCCAGGCCCATCCCACGACGACTGTCAACCAGATCCCGGCGATGCCAACGGGGAGCACAAAGCCCCCG
>Ga0184615_10001073_pt1 | contig 14889 bp, 12 predicted proteins | sample PLM4_65_coex_FD_133134 | JGI IMG/M metagenome (GOLD analysis project Ga0184615, IMG submission 133134) | Groundwater sediment microbial communities from an aquifer in East River, Colorado, USA - PLM4_65_coex | ecosystem: Environmental > Terrestrial > Soil > Riparian zone | place: USA: East... | reverse complement strand
GATCCCCGCGTGGCGCCGGTGCGAGTAGAAGACATGGTCGGGCACGCGGAACAGCTTGCGGAACACGTCGTCCTGCCCGGCGGCGGCCATGGTGCGGATCTTCGCCTCCTCGGGCGAGTCGGTCAGCTTGTCGGAGTGGCAGGTCATGCAGTCCGACAGCATGGGCAGACCGGCGTGGCGGCCCTCGTTGACGAACTGGTGGCAGGTGACGCACTCGATCGCGAGATCGCCGGTGTGCTTCTTGTGGTCGAAAGCGATCGGCTGCGTGATCCGCTGCACCGGACGGAACACCATCCGGCCGATGGCATAACCACCCGCCCCCGTGAAGAGCACGATCGCCAGGATGAGAAGCCTGCGAACAGGTGTCACGGTGCGTGTCCTGCTGTCCCGGCAGGGCCCCATCGCCCGGCAGGAGGACGGGACATAGCAAGACCGGTTCCAGAGGCGGATCCGGCCCGGCGGGAGGGGCTCAAGTCCGCGCGGAGCGCGGGTTTGAGCGCTCGGCGCCGGTGGCCGTCGATGGCGGCGCGCGGGACGGGGGCTGACAGCCTGTCAGGCCGGCCGGGCGCCGTTCCTGTCAGGACGTGCGATCGACGTAGCTGATCGCAAGGTCCTTGAGCCGCCGGTACAGGGTGCGCTCGCTGATCCCGAGCACCTCGGCGACGCGCGCCCGGTGACCGTCGAACTCCTGGAGCAGCCGGGTGATGTACTCCTTCTCCAGCTCGTCGAGCCGCGGGCGGCGGGCCGTGAGGTCCTGGATCACCGACCCGCTCGCGCCTCTCAGGTTGCCCGGGAGATCGTCGAGGCCGACCTCGTCCCCCTCGGCCAGGATGAGGGCCCGCTCGATGACGTTGTGCAGCTCGCGGACGTTCCCCGGCCAGGAGTACGCCTCGAGGGCCGCCGCGGCCTCGGGGGTGATCCGGACCTGCCGGTTCCTGGCGACCGGGGAGTTGTCGGCGAAGTAGGCGGCGAGGAGGGGGACGTCGGCCCGGCGCTCCCGCAGGGGCGGCAGCGTGAAGCTCACCACGTTGACGCGGTAGTACAGGTCCTGCCGGAAGCGCTCCTCCTTCACCATTTGGTGCAGATCCCGGTTCGTGGCGCAGACGACGCGCACATCCACGCGCACGTCCTTGACACCGCCGACCCGGCGGAAGGTGTTGGTGTCGAGCACCCTCAGGATGCGGGCCTGGAGCGGCAGGGTGATCTCGCCGATCTCGTCGAGGAACAACGTGCCGCCGTCGGCCACCTCGAAAAGGCCGTGCTTGCGCGCCACCGCCCCGGTGAAGGCGCCCTGCTCGTGGCCGAACAGCTCGCTCTGCAGGAGGGACTCCTGGAGCGAGGTGCAGTCCACGACGATGAACGGCTGCCGGCAGCGCCGGCTGGTGCGGTGGATGGCGCGCGCCACCAGCTCCTTCCCGACGCCGCTCTCACCCTGGATCAGAACGGTCGAATCCGACTGCGACACCTTGGCGATGGTCTCCAGGACCGAGCGCAGGGCCGGGCTCCTGCCGATGAATTCGCGGAACAGGTCGTGCCGGGCCAGCTCGTGCTGCAGGACGGTGTTCTCGCGCACGAGCGAGCGCTTCTCGTACGCCTTGCGGATGAGCGTCTCGAGGGCGTCGAGGTTGCAGGGCTTGGTCAGGAAGTCGTAGGCGCCGTCCTTGAGGGTGCGCACGGCGTTCTCGACCGTGGCGTGGCCGGTCAGGACGATCACCTCGGTGGAGGGGGAGCGGTCGCGCAGCTCCTGGAGCAGATCCTCGCCGGACATTCCGGGCAGGTTCAGATCGACGACGGCGACGTCCGCCGTGCGCTTGCCGGCCTCGAGAAGCGCCGACTCGGCGTCGGCGACCGCCCTGATGCGGAACCCGGTGCGCCGCAGCTCCTCGGCCAGGACGTGACGGAAGGCGTCATCGTCATCGACCAGCAGGACGTGGATCTCGGACGGCGGCGTCTTCATGCGGGCTCCCCCGTCCCGGTGCGCGGGAGGTGGATGGTGACGAGAGTCCCCCGGCCCGGCTGGCTGGCGATCTGCACGTTGCCCCCGATCTCGGTGACCATGCGGTGGGTGATGAACAGCCCGAGCCCCGTCCCCCGGCCGGCCGGTTTGGTCGTGAAGAAGGGCTCGAAGACCTTCTTCAGGAGATGAGGCGGGATGCCGCAGCCGGTGTCCTCCACCTCGATGCGGATCGGACCCTCGCCGGCGGCGGTCGCGATCCGCAGCGTCCCGCCGTCGCCGTCCATCGCCTGGATGGCGTTCAGTGCGACGTTCATGACGATCTGCGCCAGCCGCGACTCGTCGCCCACGAGGGGCGGCAGCCCCCGGCCGAGATCGAGGCGCGTGACGATGCCGGCCTCGTGGATGTCGTGCGACAGAACCGCCAGGATGTCCTCGACCACCATATTCACATCCACGAGGCTCCGGGTGCCTCCCGGCGGGCGCGCCAGCTTCAGGAGACGGTGCGTGATCGCCCGGCAGCGCTGGACCTCGTGGCCGATCCGCTGCAGCACCGGCTCCAGGGTCGCGGCCGCCGCCGCGGCGATCCCCGGCTCGCGCGGGATCCGGCGCCGTAGGCCGTCGATGGAGGTGGAGATGGCGCCGAGCGGGTTGTTGATCTCGTGCGACAGCCCCGAGGCGAGCAGGCCCAGCGAGGCCAGCAGCTCGGCGTGCGCCACCGAGGCCTCGAGCTGGCGCCTCTCGGAGATGTCCCGCCGCGCCTCGACCGCCAGGATGACGTCGCCCTCCGGGCCGCGCAGCGGCGAGGCGTGCACCTCGATCGAGCGCTCCTGTCCGTCGGCGTCGCGCCGGGACAGGATCCCCTTCTGCAGCCCGCCGGTCTCGAAGACCCGCGCCACCAGACAGCCGCCGTCGCGATCGGCATCGCACGGCCAGCCCCCGGTGGTGGCGTCGCGGCAGGCCTGGCCGTCGATCGCGATCCCCGGACGCCCGGAGGAATTCCGGAAGGCCTGGTTGGCCGCCACCACCCGGAACTGGCGGTCGAGGACGACGATCTCGTCGTCGACGGCGTCGAGGATCGCCTGCAGCTCGTGACGCTGCGTCTCGACGGTGCGCAGGGACCGGGCGAGATGATCGGTCATCTGGTTGAGGTGCGAGGCCAGCAGCGCGAACTCGCCGCTTCCGCCGACGGCCACGCGCGCATCGAGATCCCCGCCGGCGATTCTGCGGCTGGTGGCGACCACGGCCTTGAGAGGCCCGTGGACCATCCGCCGCAGCAGCAGGATCAGGACCAGGATGGTCAGCGCGGCCATCAGCGCGCCGATCGCCAGCGTCCCGCCGGCCTGCGCCAGCAGATGCTGGTTGGCCGTGCGCAATGTCAGATCCATCACCAGGATGCCGTTGGTGGCGAGCTTCGGATCGTGGCATGCGTGGCAGCGCGGCTCGTTCGGGATCGCGCTCATGGCGCGGAAGACCCGCTGCTCGCCGTCCCGGGCCACGACGGTCCGGCTCGCCGGCAGGCCGCCGCCCGGCTGGTGGCAGACCACGCAGGCCGCCTCCCGGTCCCGGTCCAGCACCTGCCCCTGGTACGCCGGATCGGAGCTGAGGCGCACCCGGCCCGCGTGATCGATCAGCAGGACCCTCTCGACTTGAGGTCCTTCCGCGAGGTTGCGGACGGTCTCGTCGAGCATGTGCGGGTGCCCGGCGAGCATGCTCGAGCGCAGGCCGTCCACGACCACGCGGTTCAGGGTGGCCGTCGCCTCGGTCATCGTCTCGATCTGCTGATTGCGAAGCAGCCTCAGGAAGACGAGCAGGAAGGGGACGCCGATCAGCAGCAGCACGGCGATCACGCCGCCGGTGAGGCGGACGGTCAGGCGATCGAAGAACGGTACCCCGGTGGGAGGTCCCTTCGCCATGAGCGCATCATACTGGAGCGCCTGACAGATTGTCAGTCGTTGCTGCCAGGCTGTCAGGTCGCGCGCGAAAGCCCTGCCCGTCTCCGTCGCACGAACCGGCGCGCCCCCGGCGCCGGTTGGCGGGGAGGCGCGACTTGCGTCGCTGCCCGGGCTATTGGAGGAAGGGCGGCCCTCTCTGGTACCGAAATTGCTCGACCGCGCCGTACCAGAGGGTCCAATCAGGGTTCCAATCAGCCGGCCGACGGAGGTGTTGACATGATCCGGTCACGGCACTTAGTTGCTCTGCTGATGATGAGTGGGACGGCCCTGATCGCGGGGACGACGGGCGACATCAAGAAGGGGGTCCTCAATCCGAGCGCGTTGTGCGGCGACTGCCACCAGCAGATCTACAAGATGTGGCAGCGGTCGATGCACGCGATGTCCTGGAGCGATCCCGTCTTCCAGACCGCGTACCTGAAGGCGTACGAGGAGACCGATGGAAAGGCGCGGGAGATCTGCCAGCCGTGCCACGCACCCGGGGCCGCCGTGTCGAAGGCGAGGGACCGGGAGGCGGTCGCCGCCGACGGAATCGCCTGCGATTACTGCCACTCGGTCGATCGTCTCGACCGGGGCAAGCAGGGCCAGAACCTCCACATCGAGCTCGACGGGGTCAAGCGGGGACCGCTGGCCGATACCGTGTCGCCGGTGCACGAAATCCAGCAGTCCGCGCTGCACACGTCGGCGGAGTTCTGCGCCGCCTGCCACGAGTACACCAACTCGATCGGGATCGCGGTCTTCTCGACCTACACCGAGTGGAAGGCGAGCCCCCAGGCCGCGGAGGGGAAGACCTGCCAGCACTGTCACATGCCGACGACCCCGGGACAGACGGTCAAGCCCGAGCTGGGCATCTACCGCAAGGAGATCAACCTGCACGACATCTCGGGCGGGCACTCGGCCGATCAGGTCCGCAAGGCGGCGTCCACCCGGATCCTGCGGGTCGAACGGGAGAAGGACGGGAAAGCCGTGATCGAAGTGGAGGTCGCCAACATCGGGTCCGGTCATTCGATTCCGACGGGGCTGCCGACGCGCAAGCTGGTCCTCGAGGTCGTCCTGTCGGCCGGCGGTCGCGAGGTCCGGCGCTTCCAACGTGAGTACCAGAAGGTGCTGGTCAACGCGCGCGGCCTGCCCATCGTCCAGGATCACGAGGCCATCCTCGCAGCGCGGGGGCTGCGCGAGGACACGCGCCTGAAGCCGGGCGAGAAACGCGTGGAGCGCTTCGTCGCCGACGTGCCGGCGCGGGGGGAGCTTGGTGTGGAGGCGACCTTGCGGTACGTCTACGAACCCGAGATCGTGATGCGCCAGGAGATGTCCATCGACCTCGGAACCGCCCGTTTCCCGTAACCCCGAAGCGCAGAGGTGGACATCAGCGCGACCGAGGCGCGGGTGTTGCGGACCGGGTCCTCGGAACTCATGCTGTCGTCATCGAAAGAGAAAGGGGCGGGAGCCCGCGGCCCCCGCCCCTCCGAAAACTCCCTGCGTCAGTCCCGTGAGCCGGCTACCGGCAGGTCTTGCCGCCGGTTCGCCCGCTGCACTTGTTGGAGCAGCACTGCGAGTTCGCCGTGCAGGTGGCGCCGGCCGCGCTGCAGGAGCCGCAGCCGGGGGCGCCGCTGCAGTTCGGGTCGGCGCAGTCGGTCAGACCGTCACAATCGTTGTCGAGGCCGTCGGTGCAGACCTCGGCGACGGGCACGCAGCCGCCGCCAGGGGCGAGGTACGGCTGGACCGACGGGTAGTAGTAGGCGAACGCGCCGTCGACCGTGGCGTTGTTGACCTCGTCGCAGCTGTCGGCGGTGTTGGTGCCGCAGGCGCCGGAGAGCTGACCGACGATCTGGCTGCTGGCGTTGACCACCGGCGAGCCGCTGCTGCCGCCCTCGGTCCCGCCGACGTCGGTGCGGCTGTAGATCCGCTGGCCGCGCGGCCACGACGTGCAGGTCGGCGCCGAGGTGTCGGTGTGCTGCTTCGAGTAGGCCTGCGGCGCCCAGGCCGGGTGGCTGATCCGGTACAGGTCGACGTTGTTCGTGTTCGCCACCGGCGTGTTGTTCCACCCCAGGAAGATCGAGCCCGACGGCGGCGCCTGGTTGAGCTGCAGGAGGGTGAAGTCGCCGGCGCTGCCGGCCGCCTTCACGCTCGCCCCGAGCCTCTGGATCCCGCCGGGGGTGGTCTGGCCCGGGCAGGAGGTGCTGCCGCACGCGAGGCTGAACTGGAAGTAGGCCTCCAGGCTGCCGGCGATCTTGTTGGTGCTCAGGCAGTGGTTCGCGGTCAGGAAGTACGGGATCTGCGTGCTGGTGTCGGTGTCGGCGATGAGACCGCCGGTGCAGGTGTAGATGTAGCGGCCGGAGATCCACTGCATCAGAGCCACCGCGCTCTTGGCCGGGTTCGCCGCCGCGACGTTGAAGCACGACGCGTTCTCGATGCACGCCACGTTGAACGAACAGAAGGACTCGGTGGCGTAGCGCAGCGTGCGCGCGAACGCCGTGCCGATGTGGCCGACCTCCGTGACGCCGAAGGAGATTCTCTTGAGGTCCTCGGCGCCGGCCGGGCCGTAGTGCCGCAGTACCAGCACGCCGTCCGAGCCGAAGAGGCTGTGGGTCCAGAAGTCGCCGTCAGCAGTCGGCCCGCGCCCCGAGTAGGGGCCGAACGCCTGGCCATCGGGACTGTAGAAGTAGAGGTCGGCGTCCGGCGGCAGGTTCAGTCCGTTGATGTGCAGCCTGAGCGCCCCCGCCCCTTCGGCGCGGATGGCGGCGGCCCACACGAAGCCGCCGTCCGGCGTGGCGCGCAGGATCCCGCCCGCCACCGAGCGCGGCGCGGTCGGGAGCAGCGTGGCGTCGATCGCCGAGAAACGCACGCGCAGATTCATCTCCTTGGTCCGCCCGACGATCGCGCGACCGACCTCCTCGTCCTGGGCCTTCTTCAACTCGCCGCGGTCGGCGTCGGTGAGCCGGACGACCACCGGAGTGGCCAGCGCCGCCTCGGGGACCTCCTGGACGAGCCAGGCGTACAGCGCGCTCTGCTGCGCGATCTCCTCATCGATGGACGGTCCTTCGATGAGCGGCTCGGACGGGACGCTCTTGTACTGCGTCACCGCTCCGGGCGCGGCCACGCCCGGGACGACTCCCGAAACCAGGAGTGCGATGGCGAAAACTGCCGCCGCTCCGAGGAATCGCGTGAGGGGTGGGACGCTGCGCGGACCGTGGGGCATGAGGAACTCCCTCCTTTGGAAAAGGTGGGCGCCCGACGGGACTCGGCGCATGGCTGGAGTGCTCGAAGTATGCGCTCTCCAGAACCGGCTCGCCGAGACGCACCACGAGAATTGCCCGGGACTCTACCACGGAATGAACGCGTGGCGCGATGAGAATGGCGCGCCTGGCCGCTGCGACCAGGTGCGCGCCGACGCCGATCTCGCGGGCCTCGGGGACGACCCGCGGTTCACGGCGTTGGCGGGGGCGCCGGCGGGGCCGTAGCGTCAATAGTCAAGTTGACAACCCATAGTTACAAGGGTACATTCGGCGCCGGGAGGTGGGTTGATGCCGGTGCACGATCAGGTTCTCGATGCCGCGCGGCGGCTCTGTCGCGAGCGCGGCGGGTGGACCTTCCGCCCTGACGAGGTCGTCCGCGCGCTGCCGCATCTCAACCCGAGCACCGTCCGCACTCATATCGTCAGCCGCTGTTGCGTGAACGCCCCCAAGAACCACCCGCACCGGTGGGAGTATTTCAAGCGCATCGGGCGCGGGGCGTACGAGATCCTGCCGCAGCACCGGCGGGTGGCGCGGGCGCGGCGTGGTGCTCCGGCCCGCGTCGCCGAGACCGCGGGCGCCTATGGCCGCCGGCCCGCCGCCCGCCCCCGCCCCCGCGACACGGTGCACGCCGTCGTCACGCGGGACGCCGGCTGGTACGTCGCCGAGTTCCTGGAGATCGCGGTCGTGACCCAGGGGCGCACCCTCGACGAGCTGGTCACGAATGTACGCGACGCCGTGGCGCTGCACCTCGAAGGTGGGGACGCGGCCGCCGTCGGGGTCGTCGCGGCGCCGCGCATCGCCCTCACGTACGAGATTGCCCCGCGCTCATCCTGATGGGCCCCGTTTGATGACCCCGCGCCTGTGCCGGCTGTCGTCGCGCGAGTTGATCGTCGCCCTGCGCCGCTTCGGGTTCGAGGTCGTCGCGACCCGCGGCAGCCACGCCAAGCTCCGCCGCCTTGCCCCCGTCGGCACGCGTCAGGTCCTCACGATCCCGCTGCACCGGGAGATTGCGCCGGGGACGCTGCGCGCCATCTTCAGGCAGGCGGGCCGGTTCGTTTCCCCGGGTGAACTGCGGCCGCTGTTCTACAGGGACTAGGAGCGGCGCGCCGCAATCCCGCGTCTCGTCCTGCTGCCATCGATGGGCGAGCCCCTGGTCGGGTCTCATTGCTCGCGTCGCACGCCGGCAATGCGGCGCTCATTCCGATACCAGGTGGGTGTTGTGTCCCGGCGCCCGAGGCGCCAGACGACGGCAATCGGCGCCTCGCCGCGGCAGGAGGCGAGGCCGCCGTGCTCGCCGCGCTGGTGGTGGAAGCGGCAGAGGCAGATGCGGTTGGCGGGGTCGTCGCCGCCGCCCTGCGATCGGTAGCGCAGGTGATGGTCTTCGAGGTTGCGGCGGGAGGTGCAGCCGGGGGCCGTGCAGCGCCAGCCGTCGCGGACGTAGATCTCGTCGCCGGGGCGGCGCGGCATTCCGTGCTCGTCGTCCCACGTGTCGACGAAGTCTTCGATGAGCGAGAGCAGCCCGACCCAGGCCGGCAGCCTGCGGCAGCGGATGGAAAACATCCGGGCCGCGAGCCAGGACGGGGCGGTGGGGTCGCCGGGCGGACCGGCGTCGGCGGGTGGGTCGGCAACGCTCGGCGGATCCGACTCCGCACCCCAGGGCAGCGCGTCGGCGGCGGCGCTGAGGCGGCGGCGCTCCGCGTCGACGGCGGCGAGGAACTGGTGGCCGAGGTCGAGCGGGAGGCGCAGTCGGAGGGCCTGGAAAACATCCGGGCTGGTGAATGCCAGCCGGCCGAAGAGGCGAACGCGCCGGCGGGCGAGTCCCGGTTCGCGGCGGAGCGACGCGTGCCATGCGGTGTCGTCGAGCGGGGCGGCGGGGTCGGACGGGGCGCCGAGGTTGGACGGGGCGGCGGGGTTCGCCGGGGCGCCGAGGTCGGACGGGGCGCCGGCGGCGGCCTCGACGGCGCTCGCCCGGGGCCCGAGGACCCGATACCGCCCGAGCGCGCGGGCCTCGTCGCGCATCCTCTTTACTGTCGACTCGGCGGCGCGCTCGACCCAGGCGGCTTCGCGAGTGGAGTCGCGGGTGGAGTCGCGAGCGGAGTCGGGGGCGGCGTCTCGGAGCAGGCGGACCACGAGCGCGGCGGTCTCGCGGCTCAGCAGACCGGTGGTGTAGGCCTCGCGGAGGCGCGGGTACTGCCGCAAGTCGCGTGCGAGCCGCGCCCGATCTTCGGCGGTGGTGCGCGAGAGGCCGAGGCGCTCCTCGCCGTAGTGGCCGACGCCGGCGAAACGGAGCCGTGGCCACGCGCGTCGGTCACCGAGGTCGGCGAGCAGCCCACCGAGCCGCGCCTCAATCTCGTTCTCGAGTTCGATGAGGGCGCGGAGCTGGCGATCGAGATCGGCGGCGTCGCCGTGGCCGGCCTCGTCCGCGAGCGCCCGGAAGCGCGCCAGGGTGACTCCGGCGAGGCTGAGGGCCCAGGACGATTCGGCGTGCTCGGGGAGATGTCGCCAGTTTTCGGTCGATGCGGCCAGCGCGCGCTCGATCGCGGCGACGGCCGGGCCGGCGTGGAGGACGCGCAGGTCGGCGTCGACCATCGCTGGTGTGGCGCCGGCGCCGGTGCCTCCCACCGCAGACGCGCCGTCGGCGCCGCGCGCGGCGGCCTCGGCGACGAGGGCCTCGATGAACGAGGCGACGGTCGCCTCGCCGCCCTCGACGGCGCGGAAGAGGTCGACCGCCTCATCGAACGCCGCGAGGATGGGCGACGGGACCATCATCCGCACGAGGAGCCGGTCGGCCGCGTCGTCAGCGTCGTCGGGCGCGGCGGGTGGCGCGACAGTGGGCGGGTCAAATGGCGCGGCCACGGGCTGGTCAGATGCCGCCGCCGCGGCCGGGGCATCCGGCGCCTGCGCGCGCGCGGCGCGGACGGCATCGCGCAGCGCGCGAATCGACGTCGAGCGGGCGCGGGCGATCCAGCCATCGAGAGATTCCCGCGTGGCGACCTTCGCGATGAGCATCGCGGCGACTCGGCCGAGGGGGCGGCCGCCGTCCGCGCCGGTGATGGCGGCCACGAGGCCGGAGAGAGATTGAAGCCGCTCGCCGAGTGCCGCGAGATCGCGCACCCAGCGTCCCGAGCGTCCGACGCGTTCGCGGGCGTAGTCGTCGAGCCTGGCGAACCCGAAGTCGCACCATGCCTTCGCCGCGACGAGCGCCGTCGCCGTGCGGGCGAGCGGGATGGCGGTGCGCTCGAGGGCGCCGCGCAGCGAGAGCGCGACGCGGTCGGCCTGGAGGAGAGCGCTCTCGATGGGGTAGGCGCGCGGCGGGCCGGGGAGGGGGCCGACGGCGGGGGAATGGATCGCGGGGGCCTCGGTGGCCGGGGGACGCCGGTGGGCCGCGGGCCGGACGGACATCGGAGGCATCCGGCGCGTGGTGTACGGGTCGCCCTCCTGCTCGCGGCACTCGAAAGCGCGGAGCCCCGGGATCGGCAGGAGCCCGGGACGGCTGAATCCGCGGGCCGGCGAGCCCCGCATCTCTGATGTTGCCGCAGTCGCAGTGGTCATCGAACCCTGTGTGAAAGTTAGGCGATAATATACCCGATGCGCGGACCGATGCAAGAACTTTCTCGCGCCGGGCGGTGATTCTTCGCTCCGCCCTGGCGCCGCCGCGCAGCGCGAAGCGCGGGGCGCCAGGCACGAGGCGCGAACCGCCACCGTCGCGATCTTGACGCTGCGGCACCGCCGCGTGTCGCATTCTGCGACGCGCTTCGTCGACGCCGGCATTGCGACACCATTTGCGCTGGCCTCTCGCGGTCGGCCGGCCTAAGTTGGAGGCCGGAGGTAAACAATGACCAAGAAGGCACAGCGGAAACTGCGTATGAAGATGAAGCAGGCGTGGCGGAAGGCCGTCCAGGCACGGAAGAAGCACAAGCGGGCGGTCGCGATGTACTCGAAGCTGCAGAAGAAGTTCCGCGCGGCGTAGCGCGCATCCCGAAGCGACCCACTCTCCTCGAGGGCGGGCTCCCGAAGCGGCCCGGCGCCGGCAGGCGTCGTTGGACGTATTCGGGGGCTCGCCCTGCTTCCGCGGTCCACTGAAAGCGTCCCGCCGAAACCGGATCGTCCCGAGGTCTACCCGATGCGAAGGTCGGGTCCGGCCTCTCCACGTTCAAGGCGGTCGGAGACGACCCGGCAATCCAGCGTCCGTCCTGCTCCCGCTCGAACACCGTGTCTCAAGATCCCAGCAGCTTCCCCACCGGGATACCGAGCCCGCGCGCGTACTTCTCGAGCGTCGTGAACCGCGGCTGATGCCGGCCGCGCTCGAGGTTCGAGACCATCTCCTGGGTCAGCCCCGCCCGCGTGGCCAGCTGCACCTGGGTGACGCGGAGCGCCTGACGCCGGGCGCGCAGGCGATCGCCTAAGGTCAGCGCGGCCGCCTCGGCCACCGCGAACTGGCGGCGGGCCGCTTCGGGGTCGACCATCGCCCGCAGCGACGCCGCATCGATGTCGAAGACACCTCCCCGGGTATCGAGGAACTCGACCGATTCGGGATCGTCGCGGCCGATGCGGACCGTCTCGGGTCGCAGCGGCGGGTTGACCTCGTCGAGCGCCAGCGCCGACCATGAGAGGGTCCGCCTCAGGCCGTCGGCGAACTCGATCCAGATGTTCCGCTCGGCGTCGACGTAGCGGACATCGATGACGACGTCCGGGTCGAGACGGCCGACCATCTCGGCGACGCAACGCTCGAGATCGCGCTCGCGGGCCTCGCCCACCGTGTAGACCCAGAGTCGTGACCCCGAGGCGCGGAGCATGTCGTCCACCAGCGCGGCCTGCCGCTCATCGGCGCGCCCGCGGACCAGGCCCGCGAGCAGGGGATGACGGCGTCGGAAACACTCCGACCATGTGTCGCGGGCGGTCTCCGTGAATGCGCGACCGATTCCGGACAGGTCGCCGAACACCAGAAGACCGCGCGGGATGGCGTCGAGCTTGCCGGCCGCGAGGCAGCGCCAGAAACGGTCGAATGGCCTCGGCTTTCGTCCGCTCGCCGCAAGCCGGCGGCGAATCGACTCGCGAAGGGTGGCGGGGCCGATCAACGAGAGGTCGACATGTAGGGGCGATGCCGCGTTGGTCGCGTAGCCGCTCATCGCGTATCACCGGGGCGAATCAGGACTCTCTCCCAAGCTTCGAGCATCTCCGCCTCGTACTTCCGCAGGCACCTTCTCAGGGCCGGGGTGAGCACGGCTCCGCGTGGCTTCATCACCAACCATCTCCCGAGTTCCACCTTGAGGCGGTAGCTCCCCGCCAGGATGTGACAGTGCGGGGGATGGTGATCCGCCCGCCGGATGAGAATGATCGCGCCGCCGCACTTTCGCCTCCAGAGCGCCACTCGGGCCTCGTCGGGGGCGATATATGCAATGTAATATACTGTTGCGTCGCGGAGGCGTCAAGGCAGGAAGGAATCCGAGATGCTTCCCAGCCGCAGAGTTCCGACCCACCCGGGTGAGGTCCTCCAGGAAGAATTCCTGGAGCCGCTCGGGCTGACGCAGATCAAGCTGGCCGCTCACATCGGGGTATCGGTGCAGCGCATCAACGAGGTCATCCGCGGGAAGCGCGGTATCACGCCGGCGACCGCGTGGCTGCTTGCGCAGGCCTTCGGTACCACGCGAACCACGACCTGGCGAGCTCACGCCCAACGCGCAGCGTCCGCAGGCTTCGGAAAGCCGGCCGAGCGGGAGGATAGGCCCGGCCCGCCAGCGGCGCCCCGCTCGACCATGACCAACTTTTATGGTCATATGACCAACTATGTTGGTCTCTCGATCGTCGCCCTTCGGAGGCAAGACCCGCACCCTCGTCCTCGTGGCGCTCAGCCTGCTCGAGGAGAGTTTCCCGCGGGAGCTGGCGCGCGTCCTCGAGGTCCCGCTCAACGGGATCCAGCAGGCGATCAAGGGCCTCGAAGCGGATGGCATCGTGTCCGGGCGCACGGCCGGGCGGACGCGCCTCTTCCGCCTGAATCCGAGCTACTTCGCCCGCAAGGAACTCAAGACCTACCTACAACGACTCGCCGAGCCCGAGACAGAGCTTGCGGGTCGGGTTGCCGCGCTTCGCCGGCGGCCCAGGCGCACCGGCAAGCCGCAGTGAGGCTGTCCGGACGCTCGAGCCTCGGCGCCGTGGCGAGCTGCGTGGCGGCGGCCATGGCGCGAGCCGGGATCAAGGCGGTTCTCACGGGTGGTGCCTGTGCCAGCCTCTACAGCCGAGGCGCATACCAGTCGTCGGACTTGGATTTCGTCCTGCAATCGGCGGTCTGCCGGCGCAGCCTCGATGGCGTCATGCAGTCGATTGGCTTCCAGCGCGAGGGCGGCCACTATCGGCATCCGACGGCCCCCTTCTTCGTCGAGTTTCCCGCCGGGCCTCTCGGCATCGTTTCCGACCTCAGTATCGAGCCGGTCGCCTACCGGGTCGGGAGGGTCTCGGTCCTCGCGCTCTCGCCTACGGATTCGTGTCGGGATCGCCTGGCGGCGTTCTACCACTGGAACGACCGTCAGAGCCTGATGACCGCGGTGGCCATCGCGAAACGACGGAGGGTCGACATGACGGCCATACGCGAGAGGAGTGAAGGGGAGGGGGCCACGGTGGCCTTCGAGCGGTTTCGTTCGCTCCTGCGCGGTCTCCGGAACCTGAAGCGTCAACCTCGGCGCGCCCCAGGCCGGCGACCAGGTCGGACCCGCGGGCGGGGCTGACGCAGGTCGCCCGGCCGGCGGTGGGGATGGAAAACATCGGGGCTGGGCAGACGGAGGAGCGGGCAACAACGCAACTCGCACGGAACATCGCGGCCCTCCGACGGCGGCCCAGGCGTACGGGGAAATCCTAGAGAAGTTCACGCCGGACCGAGGGCCGATCTCCTCGCGGTCGTGGAACGCGAAGACGTAGTCCGGCCAACCCGGCCGACACAGGGTCCGATGCGACCCCGTCTGCCGTTTCAGAACCCACCCGATGCGATGGAGCGCGGCGAGGACTCGCCGCGCACGCGTGCTGGGCCAGGATGTCACGCCGCGGCGAAGGAGATGCTCACCAAGTCGGGACCGGCCTCGCCATGCTCAAGACGGTCGGCTACCACCCTGAGGGCCAGCGCCTGGACCCTGGCGCGCGCCTCCTCCGGGGTGCTGCCGTACGCCATCACGCCGGGCAGTTCAACGACCTCAGCGATCCAGCGTCCGTCCTGCTCCTGTTCGAGTTCGACCTTGAAGACCATCTCTGTTCAGCGGCTCCCATCCGAGGTGCCATTGTACCCGGATCGGGCGGGTCTTAGAGACGGGTAGGGTTGGGCGCCGCCCCCCCTCCACCCCACCAAACCCGCAGCCAGCATATAATCCGGGCCGATTCGCTCAGCCAGGGAGGAGATCGCCCCCGATGCGGCCGTCCCCGTCAGGCGTGTGGCTTGCCGCCGCCATCATGCTGGTGCTGCCGCCGGCCGCCCGGCCGGCGGTGGGACAAGCCGGCGCGGCCGGCCAGGAGGGCGCCGCGGCCGAAGAGGGCGCCGCGCCGGGCCTGGAAAACATCGGGGCTGGGCAGCCGGCGGAGGGGGTGACGCCCGCCGACGACGCCTACCACTACCCCGCCTGGCGCGACGCCCGCTACGACTCGCTGTACACCGAGTGGTGGTACTTCAACTTTCATGACCCGGGCGCCGGGGTCGATGGCATCTTCAGTTACTTCGTCACCAATCCCGAGGACATCGGCGGGCTGGCGATGGTGCAGATGGTCG
>Ga0184615_10001072_pt1 | contig 14890 bp, 21 predicted proteins | sample PLM4_65_coex_FD_133134 | JGI IMG/M metagenome (GOLD analysis project Ga0184615, IMG submission 133134) | Groundwater sediment microbial communities from an aquifer in East River, Colorado, USA - PLM4_65_coex | ecosystem: Environmental > Terrestrial > Soil > Riparian zone | place: USA: East... | reverse complement strand
CGGGCGGGTCCGTGGCGAGCTTGCTGTACATGATGTCGACGCCGAGGTGATTCGCGTGCTCGCCCGAGGCCTCGCCGGGCTTTGGATCGTGGCCGGGCTTGTACTCCTGCGTGATGCGCGCGACGCGGCCGTGCTCGTTTGGAACCGGCCACACCCAACCGGACCAGTTGCCCGCGTCCGGTGAAGGGAGCGGTCCCATCTCGCGCCGTGGTTCGCCGGGCGTGATGACGATCGGCGGGTCCTGCGGTGGAGTCGGCGCTGGCGTTGGCACCTGCGTCGATGACTCAAGATCGCGCTTCACGAGGTACGCGATCCCACCGCCGGCCGCGAGCAGAAGCAGGAACGGCCACATGTTCAGGTGAGAGCGAGCTCGAACACCGCCGAGAACGGCATCGCTATCCCGGATTGCGAAAAGACGCTGAAATATTGCGCGCCATTGGGGACGTCAAAGGGACCAGGCTGGTTACCGCTGACAAACACGTTCCCGACGTTATTCGTGCCGTCGGGGCTCTGAAAGAAGCGCACGAATCCGACGGTGATCGCCGGGACGGCCGACGCATCGTGACCGACGAGCGTCACCTTGCTCGCGAACTTCGGCACGTCGAACACCGCGCTCTCGGTATTGACGTCGACATCGCCGATGTAGATCGTGCGCCGCGCGTTGCCCTTCGCAAAGCCGGGCCCGGCGAACCCGGCGAGGTAGTATGCGCCGCTCGTGCCCTGGATCGTGTCCGGCGAGCTCTGCGTGATCGCCGCCTTCACGTTGACGAACGACGCGACCACGCTGATGGTCATGCCGTTGACGAAATCGACGATCGCGCGCGCCTGCGCGCCGCGGACGCCCCAGTCGATCACGACCTCGATCGGCGGCCAGCGGATCGGGGCGACCGTGCCCGGAAAGTTGCCGGCGGTGATCTCGGAGTTGTCCACCTCGCCGGTCAGGTTCTGATCGCCGATGATCAGATCGTCGAACGGAAACGGGATCACTCGTGGGCAGGCCAGCGTGATGATGAGCTGTGTCGCGTCGAGGTCGTCGCCTTCGATGCGTAGGATGTCGACCGGCGACGGCTGGAACTGGTCGTCGTCGGCGTTGTATTGGAGCAGCGAGCTCTTACCGAGCGGCTGGGCGTACGCGAGCCGGCCGAACGGCGACAGCCCGGGGCGATCTTCGCCCGGGTTGGCCGGGTATCCGTGGTTCGGATAGTTCAGACCGCGTGAGAGATCCTGCGGGGCCAGCTCGAGGATCTTGACCGCTTGGCGACGCTCGAGGTCGGCCATCCACTGCCGGAAGCCTCCGGGGCCGCCGTACGGACCGGGACCACCGTTTCCGTTCTCGTTGGGATTTCCGCTCATCGCCAGGACCTCCTAAAAAGTGCGGCAACACCGATGAACGCCGCGGTCACGCCGATGCCGACCGCGATCTGTCCGGCGCTCGGACCACCGCTCGGTGTGGATGTACGACCGCGGCCCGACGGCCTTCGTTGCGGTGCTGTCGGGGGTGCCGGGGCGTGCGTCGGCTTCTCGCCGGTGTAGTCCTTCCACTCCGGCGGCGACTTCCAGCCGGGCGGCGGCCCCTTCGGTCCCTGAGTCTGCTGGGTCGGAGCCTGCTCGGTGGGCTGCTGCGGCGGCGGGCTGTCCGCCTGCATAGGCGGCTTGTACCGCTCGTCCCAGGGGTCGTTCTCGGGCGCGAGCATCCCGGGGATCGGATCAGGCCGCTGCTCCGTCGGTGCCGTCGGAGGCGAGTCGGCGTAGTCGACCCATTCCGGATCTCCAGGCATGACCGGGCCGGTCGGCTGGTTCGCCTGCGGTTGCTCGGTCGGTGCCATCACGGGACCTTCTTCGGCGCCGCTCGTGATCACCGGAACCTCGGTCGGCTCGAGCGGCGCGGTCTTGGAGACCTCGGCGAGCGCCTGGTCGAGAATGAACTTGGTGACGCTCGGTGGTTGAAACTCCGCCGCTGCTGCACAGCTCTCGCGCGAGATGGTGTTCGCTTCCTTCGCCGCGCGCAGATGCAATTCGAGGTGCGCGTTGTCCTTCGCCGATGACGCGCCGACCATGTGATTGATCGCGGCGAGGTGCGCGACCTTCGCGTGATCGAGGTGCTCGGCAACGCGTGGCTCATCGAACGTGCGGACCATCTTGCCGGCATCGTTCTCGCCGGCAACCTGCGCGTGGACGTCGAGCCACACCTTCGACATCGCGCGGTCGGATGAGTCCTTGAGATCGAGCGGCATGCCCGGCTTGTAACCGGTCTGCGCGTGGAACCTCGCGTCGGTCTCCCGATTGACGTCGCTGATCTGCTTCTTGCGGAGATGCTTGTTGTTGCCCACGTGTTCGCCCTGACCGAGAGTCGCACACGGCAAGGGCGGGCTCAACTACTGGACGCGATCGGGCGGGATTGCTACCGGCGCGCCACCGCCATGCCGATCAGGAGGCCTCCGAGGATGCCGCCGACGAGCAGGAGGGCGCCTGCTCCGCCACCCTCTCCACGACCGCGCGGCTTGGGCTGTGCTATCGGCGGCCGGCAGACGTCGTCGATGATCGTGACCAGGTCCTGGATCATCGCATCGGTCACCTGGATGGCTGCGGGTGACACCGCCGCCCGCTCTGCCGCGTGGCGATCTTCCGCCGCAGCATCCGCGAGCGCAGCGCCGGCCAAGAACGCGGCGGCTTCCCTGGCACTCAGGGCTGCGTTTGTCGTGATCGCGCGAGAGCGTCTCTCCGAGGCTCTCCATCCACTCGACGATGTCCTGGCCGTCACCGCGCTGTTAGATTCCGCACGTCACGCGGTGAAGCCCGCAGAGAGCGCACGAGTACTTGACGGCGAGCTTCTGCACGGTGGTTTGCTCAAGGTGGCGTGGCGACGGATTCAGCTGCCGGCTTCTTGTCGTCCTTCTTGCTCTCGTCTGGCACGGCCATCTGCATGAGCGAGTAGAGCATCACCTGCTGATCTTGGCGCATGAGGCCGAAGACCTTCGAGACCTGCTCCCTCGTGAGGCTCTTCGTGAACTCGCCGAGCAGCAGCATGATCGGCGCCGGATCTCCGCCGCCCTTCGACGGGTCGCCCATCACACGCGCCGCGATCGCCGTGCCGATGTTGAGCAGCTTGTTCGTCATCAAGCTCGACTGCTGGGTCTTCTCGAAGCGGATCGCGTTCTCGAGCTCTTTATCTTCCTTGGTCGATGTCGCGATTTCGAGCTCGCGGCGCAGGACGATGTTTTCGGCGCGGAGCTTGACGTTCTCGTCGCGCATCTCCGCCGACAGATCCGCGAGGGTGCCGAACGTGTCGCGATACTGCGACATGAGTATGCGCATGAGGTCGCGGTTGTTGCCGGAGACGATCTGCATCGCCTGCATGCTGTGCGAGTCCGGGTTCGGCTGGCTGCCACCCGCGACAACCAGGGCCTGATCGCTAGATTCGAACGACGGCGCGCATCGGAACTTCATGGTCATGCGCAGACCGGTTTGCTGGCGCGTACGAACCGTGTAGGCACGTGCGCCGGAGCCGGCCCCGGCCGAGTCCGCGTCCGACTCGGCGATCTCGACCATCATCGCGACCATCTGCTCGATGAAGACGAGCTCCTCGAAGTACTCGGGGTGATCGGTCCTCTCCCACCGCTTGAGCAGGTCGGCCCGGAACCCGGGCGGCGAGTGCTCGAGATCGATGCTGATGCACTGCCGCTCTTCCTTCTTGGACAGCTCGCCCGAGAGGAACGCCAGAATCTTCTGATGGGTGGTCTCGTCGCCGCTCACGCCGCGATGTCTCCTTCCGAGAAGCCGGCCGCGCGGCCGTGCAGCTTCGCGCGCCACACGCCACCCTCGGGATTACCGCCGACGTACCGCACGCGGAAGATGATGACGGCGCCGACGCTGGCGGTGCCGATGCCAGTCATCTCGGGCATCATCTTCACGAAGTCCTCGCCCGGGATATCGGTGCGCGGCGCAGTTCCACCTCGTGCGAGAGGACCTCCGAGCTGCGACGTGCTCTCGATGGCGAACTCCTCGATCATCCACTGCGAGGCGTTCTCGATCTCGATCCGGCGGGGTTGAAACGTGGTCTTCATCTCCTCCGAGATCGTGGCGGCGCCGACGATCCAGGGAACGGAACTGTGGCCGGGCGCAACGCTGATGTCGATCGCGCGATCGTGCTGCGCGAACGCGGCGATCGTCGTCCGCGGCACGCCGGGCAGGAAGTCCGCGAGCGCGGGCAGGCAGTCCGGGCACACGTGGATGTCGGGCACGATGAAGCCGTGTGACTCCAGCTTGAGCCCGACCCATGGCGGATCTTTGTGCGTCACGATCGCTTGCCGATTGCAGCGGTCACACCTGAACTGGAGATCTCTCGACATGGCGAATGTTCTAACACGCATCACGCCAACAAAAGAACGGGCAGATCTCGGGCCGTGTCAGGTCGGGGGATCGCCGCAGCGATACTGCCGTCATGACCGACCACCAACGCACCCGTAGACATCTCCAGATCGCCCGCCGAGCCCGCGCCCTCGAGCTGTCGCCGTTCGACCCCGATCCGGACCTTCGCCGCGAGCTGCAGGTGTTCGTTGCCGACGATAAGTACGCGGCGGCTGGGCAGTGGTTCCAATCGCCGGGCCTGCACCTGATCGGCGGCGGTCCGTCGCGCTACTACCGGCCATTCTGGCGCGGTCGCTGGTAGACGGACGAGATCAGAGGGCCGCGCTACATTCAGCTCCCATGAACCCCGTTGCGTCCATCGATCCGGACGGCCGCCTTCGCCCGAGCCGCTGGGCGGACCTGACTGCTCGCGAAGCCGAGGTTGCCGGGTACCTCGCTGTTGGCGCGACGAACCATGAGATCGCCGAGACGTGCGGCATCTCGATTAAGACGGTCGACACGCACCGCGCGCACATCTTGGATAAGCTCGGCGTTCGCAACAACGTCGAACTGGCGCGCCACGCTCTGCGTGAAGGCTGGGTGACGCTGTGACCTGTGAACCTGTGAGCTACTACTTGATGACCAGCTGAGCTGCGATCTCCAGCGCGGCGTTGGCGCCTTCCTTCGATTTCGGATCGCCGATGTCGAACCACATGCCGTTTCGATCCTTGTACTGAACGACGAACTGTCCAGGGGTGTATCCGGCTCGCTCCGACGGAACGATTCGAACGGCGAAGAATCTCGGGTGTTGTTGCTTGCTCATTCGGTCTCCGGTTCGCGATTCAGATAGGCGCGGAAGTCATTGACCGCGACAACCACCGTGATGAACCCGGCGATCCCAACGGCCGTTGCGAACACGATCTTGGCGGCGCCGAGCGTGGCGCCGAGCTTGCCACCGCTGCCTGTCCGGCCCGCGTCCCAGATTGTCTTCTGCAGCGGAAGCGGCTCCGGGCTATCGAGCACGATGCCGTGCGCGCGCGCGAGCTCGCGCATCCGCACGAGCCGCGCGTGCCACTTCTCGAACGTGTCCCAGCTCGTGAACGTGCGGACGAACCACGACTCGATCTCGCCCTTGGACCAGGTGTTCCAGTCGAGCAGCGCGGGGATCACGTCGACCTTGACCCATTGAGCCGTGGCGGCGGTCTTGTCTGAAGGCTCGGCGTTCCAGGTCGTGAGGTCGTGCGCGAGGTCGCGGAACCCGGCGCCGATCTCCTCGATCGCTCGCTTGCGATCGGACATCGTGTGAAACCATTCGGTCCCAACCGCGTCGAGATCGCGGCGGTCCTTCATCGCGCGCGACGCCCACAACGCGTTACGCGCGCCCTTGCCGGTCTCGCGAGCGCGGCGAAGTACCTCGGTTGCCGGTGCGATCGCCGAGGTGGCGCGCGCGGCGCCGTACGCGGCGGCCTGGTCGATGCCGGCCGCCACGATCCAATGCTTCTCGCGATCGAGCGTCATTTGGGGAGTGACTCCTCCCACTCAACGCCGACGAGGTGCTTGAGATGTTGCGCACGCACTTGCTGCCGCTCCGTGCCGCGTCCGAGGCCGGACAGAAACACCGTGCCGCAGGCGCAGCGGCCCATCGTCGAGGGTCCCTTGCCATCGAACGTGAGCTTGTGCGGATCGCGGTTCGGCATCGAGGTGACTCTAGCTGTGCTGCGTCATCGGCGCCGCTTTCGCCTCATGATACCGCCGCCAGCCCGGGAGGTGCTGGTCCATCAGCGCGTAGAACCGCCCGTCGTGGCCGTCGGTCTTGAGGTGAACGAGCTCGTGGACGACGACGTACTGCAGGAACCCGGGCGGCTGCTTCGCGAGCTGCTGGTTGACCCACATTCGCGAGTCGCCTTCGGTCATCGTCGCCCAATAGGTCCCCATCTTCTTGATGTGGACCTCGTGCACCTTGACCCCGAGGATCGGCTGCCACTTGTCGATCAGCTTCTGTACTCGCGCCAGCAATCGCTCACGTTCGCGGTGATCGGCGATGTCGTCGTCGAGCCTTCGCGATGTCTTGAGGAGTCCCACGCCATCTCACTTGCCAGACGTGACCGTGACCGTGCTACGCGATGCGACACCGACCAGTAGCTGGATTCCGACCACCACGCCGACCGCGCCGAGTACGTAGGGGAGCGCGTCGAGCAAGAGGTCACCGGCCTTCCTGCCGAGGTTCTTCGCGCTCTTGCCGAGCTCCTCGACGATGTCGGGCGACTTGAACGTCACGCCCTGTTCATCCATCAGGTTGGCGAGTTGGCTGACCGCCTGTAGGCCTGGCCTTGGATCGAAGCCGCCCGGGTTTGAGATCGCGATCATCGCCAGGAATTGCTGTTTCGCGACCTCGTGCAGCGCCTTCGCGAGCGTCGTCGGATTCGAGAGGTCAAGATCCGTATTCGCGGTGCCAACGATCTGATCGTACACCGGTCGCTGATCGACGAACTCCGGCCCGGTGATCTTGCCCTCGATCTTGTTCTCGAGCAGGTAAGACCACCGATTGCGGTCAAGCTTGTGCACGACGTCCTCGCCGACGCCGAGCTTGACCGCGTCCATGAACGTGCGTGCGAGCGTGCTGTACTCCATCGGCGTGAGTTTCGGGAACCCGGGCGAATCCGCGGCCACCGCGCCGCGAGATTTGACGAGAGCGTTGAGAATCTGAATGAGCCTGGTGTTCGCGAACACGTCGTCGGGCCGCGAGTCCGGCACGCCGAGGATGGGACCGCGCAGGCCTTTGAGCGCCCGCCGGTGCATCGCGAAGACGGTCCGCGGATCGCCGGTTGCGAGACCGGAGGGCTCGACACCGACGCGCGCCCACCTGCCTCGCCACATGCTCCTAGGCTCCACTGACGGCTCGGTCGGCTCGCCGCTACGCAGCCGGCCTCTCCAGATGCTGCCGCCCATGACTGACTACGCCATCCCCGGAACGTCGGTCGAGCGCGGGAAGTCCTTGCGGCGGCCCGGATCGCCGACGAGCGTGGCTTTCATCGTCGGGTAGTCCAGGCGATAGCGCCGCCCATGGACCTCGAGCGACCCGTTCGGATCGGCGAAGAGCCACGCATCACCGCCCGAGGTCACCAAGTAGAAGTCCGGCGGCGGATATGGCAGCACCCACAGCGCGAACTGACGCGTCGCGATGTGGCTCTCGTCGATCACCGGGACTTTGACGAGCGGGCGCACCTCCATCGTCTCCGCGCCGAGCTTCTCATTCATCGGGCCGGGCCACGTACGATCGCCCTTGTCGTAGTACGCGGCGTACGTGAAGAGTCGCGGCTGGCGCGTGACGTCGCCGAGCCAGTCGTCGGCGAGATCCGTCGTCTCGAATGGGTCCATCGACCACCTGCCATCTGCCCACCGGACGATGGCGACCACCTTTTGTGGCATCGACCGCGCAGCGTCGAGCGCTTCCTTGCGGATCGTCGCGAGCACGGCACCGATGATCTCGACGCGCGGATCGCCCTTGACCGTGGGGAGCGTCCAGTCGACGCGCTCCATGCTCTCGGTGAACGGCACGATTCTGCCGCTCTCGCTGGCCGATTCCATCTGCTTCGCGTCGAACACCGCCGCGTACGTGTAGCCGGGCGTGAGGCCGCGGTACCACTTCGCCGCATCTTCCAACGTGCCGAACAGGTACACGCGCTGGTGGTGGCCCATGCGACGATAGCCGAGGAATGCCGACGGGCGGCGCTTGAGCGCGTCCCACACCGCGTGCGTCGCCGTGCGGCGCAGGTTCGCCAGCTCGCCGCCCGGAATCTCGCCCTCGATCTTCGTGGTTTCCGGTTTGGCGTCGGGCTGCGTATTCGCCCAGGGATCCGGTGCGCCCCGCTCGGGGAGCGCCTGCGGAGTGGTCGGAGGCGGAATCTGGATCTGGTCGCCGGCCGGCTGCACCGGCTCGTGCGTCAACTGCACCTGCCCGGCCTCGGCACGCGCCTTGCGCGTGCTCTTCACTTTGCCGTGCGTCGCCTGATCGGCGATCTCCATCGCGATCTTGGCCGCCTTGTCGCCCTGGTCGGCTGCCTTGTCGATCTTGGAGATCTCCATCTTGGCGTCGGGGTTGCCTTCCGATGCTTCCTTCGCGGTGTCGGCGACATGGAACGTGGCTACCGTCTTCGCCACCTGCTTTTCGGCGATTGCGACCGCCTTCGCGACGTCGGGGTTCGTCTTGGCTTCCCTTTTCGCCTTCGCAACAACCTGCGTGGCCTTCTCGTCACCGATCGCCGAGTCGACCATCTTGGTGGCGAGCTGTCCCGCCATCGGCGCGACCATCGGGCCGGCGCCCGGGATCGCCGATGCACCAGCCATCGCTGCTGCGCCGGCCGCTTGCGAGATCGGGCCCTTCATCTTACGGACGGTCCGAATCGCCGACCGCTTCGCGCGGCCAACGCCCTTCTTGATGCTGTCGAACCAGCCTCCACAGATCACCTCTTCGTGATAGCCGATCAGCGAGTCGATGAGCCCGTCGCCGGCAGCGTGGACGGCCGCGTCCATCGCCTTGATCGTGTGCATCGCGGTCGGGTCGTCTGGCTGCGCACCGAACTCTCGGATCGCGGGATCGATCTTCTCCCACACCTTGAAACATGGAGCATTCCAGTCGGAGTCTGGGATCTCGAGCATGAGCTTTCCGAGTGCCTTGTAGTAGGTGCCCTTGAGCTTCACGCCGTGATCGCGCGTGTCGACCTCCCAGACGGGGTTGCTGCCCGTGATCGTATATCCACGTTGGCGCAGACCGTTGAGGATCCTGTTCAGGTTGTCGTCGTTGACGTTCTTGTACATCCGGCCACCGCAGTCACCCATGCCGACGATCGTTTGCCATCCCTTGATGGTCGGCTGACCCTGCGCGTGCCACGCCGCGTGCTGATCGGCGAGCTTCTTCATCACGAGCGCGAGCGCCGGCGCAAGGTTGATGTCGGCCTTGTAGCACTCGCTATCGACACAGATCTGCGCGTGCAGGCGCTGGTCCTTGTCGAGCTCGATCATCGCCGTGATGCCGCCCGAGCCGGGCGCGAGGATCGGCGCGACCTCGCCGAGCACGCCTTCGCGCGCGTACGGGATGCCACGCTCGAGACCGATGATCGTCGCGCGACCCCACCGGTCGATGCGCACGACGCGGTTGTCGATGATTCTGATCTGGTCCTGACCGGCGTACGGATCGTAGTAGAGCGGGTACGTCGGGTAGTAGGGGTACGCGTACCCTCCACCACCGCCGAAGAACCTGCGTCCGCCACCACCGTGATGGTGATGTCCACCGCTGCCATGATGTCCACCGCCGCCGTGATGTCCCCCACCGCCGTGGGCTCCGATGATGTCTCGCCAAGGGTCGCGGCTGTTCATGATCAATCGCCTCTTCGTGGAAGTGTACCGGAACGTTAGCGTCGTCGCGAATCGTTGGCGTCGGGACCGAGCGCTGACTGCGCGACCGGTGATTCGGCCGGGACGTCGTCGTGCGGAAAGACATCGTGGTGCGGGCAGTCTTTCCACCATTGGATTCGACCGCACTTCGGGCACGAATGCGCGCGGGCATCGCCCTCGTTGAACGTCCCGAAGTGTCTCCACCGCTCGCCGCAAGCCGAGCAGGTATGGCCGTGTCGATCGAATACGAAAGCGCTCGCCACGCCGATACCGAGCGCGACGGCGAGCACGGCAAGAAAGCTCGGTCCGCTAGGCTCTCCGCCCCCCGGGGTCGTCATGACGTCACCGGCTCTTTCTGCCACCGACCGATGCCATCGCGAGCCCCATCGTGCCGAGCGCGGCGCCGATCAGTGCCGCGGCGAGCCGACTCTTCTTGGGCGCCGACTTCACTGCCGATCGGTGCGGACACTTCGGACACGATGGACACGGCGCGACCGACGGAGCGATGACCGCGTCGACCTCGCGCGCGAGCTGCTGTTGCTTCTTGCGCGCCATCTATTTGCCGTGGTGTGGGACCGCGAGGATGTAGTCCTGACGGACCTTGAGGTCATTCGACGCGTAGACGGTGACGGCACGGCCATCCGCCTTCGTCGTGCCGGGGTAATCCCGCACGGACGTCGTGGTGAGCTGGGTCTTCGGATTGTAGACGTGGAGATCCCATTTCATCGTGGATTCCTAGCCCTTCCAGGTTGCGTGCTCGTACGCGTTCGAGCTCACAATCATCGTGTTCGTCCACTGCCCGCTGGCGCGCGCGGTTTCGATGATCTTCGCCTGTACGGCGCTCGCCTCCTCGACCATGCGGAACGTCTTTACGAGTCGCCACACGTTCATATCACCGGTGAAACCGCGAACGATGTCTGCAACGAACAAGCCCCATGGTTGACCGGAACGCGCCAGCTCATCCCGCATCGCCGCCAACTGGACGTCGTTCGGCCGCTCGAACGCAACAGGCCCGGCCGGGGCGACCGGTCCCGGTCCTACCGGACTCCTCGCATCACCGGTGGGGGCGCGGGTGATCGCATAGACACCGGCCGCGGCGCCGAGAGCCAGAAGGAAGAGGAACATCAGAAGACTCCGTTCGTGCGCGTGAACGCCTGTGTGGTGTGTTTGAAGCGTTTGCGATCGCCGGGATGCTCGAGCCACCCGATCACGCCGTCGATCCCGGCCGCCTGGATCACGCCGAGCAAGCCCGACAACGTGATCCTGACCTGCTCTTTGACGCCGGGCAGAGCGATCATCCGACCGACGTGCTTGAGCATCCCGGACTCGCGCAGGTGGTGGTGTGCATCCGCGAGATCGCGATCGAGCGCCTTGCGCTGCAGGTCAGGACGGCCCACGAGCGAGTCGGGTTGGATACCGAGCTCGGCGAGTCGATCCTTGTTCTGGCGGTACTGGCCGACATGACGACCGGACGAGAACGTCGGAGCCTCGCGCACGAGCAGGGCACAGAACTGCGACCAGTCGAGCGCGTTCACGCCGTCGATCGGCGAGGCGAGCTTGGTCATGTCGACAGCGCCGCTGACCACTGCGCCGCTCTGGATCGCGCCATTCTGATCGGTGTCGGGCTCGTTGCGAACGTCGCGCGGATCCGTGGGCCGCTCGGCGACGGTGCCGGGATCGACGTCGATCACCGCGCTGCGTTGGCGCGCGAGGTCCGCCATGAAGTTGACCGGATCCATGTTGAGACGCGACTGGATGTCTTCATCGCCCTGCATCGACTGCGCGGGCCTCGGTGCCGCGTAGCGCGGCCCGGCATATGAAGCTGGGTATTGGGCCGGATCCATCGTTCCACCCGGTGCGTCGGGGCCGAGCGAGACCGCGCGCGCGTGCTGGATATCGTAATCCTGCACGACCGGCGCAATGAACGTGCGCACAACATCGTGCACGATGTCGTCGCGGCCGAGCGCCTGGGCCTCGGCGATCGCGCACATGATGACGAACGGCGGCGGGTAGATCCCGCGCTGCATCAGCTCGGAGAGCACCATCAGCGGGCCGGGTGGCGTCGAGAGGTGGCGGCGCCGCACGTAACCCGCCTCCATTCGACCGCGGTTGTGGCGCCGATCGTAGCGGTCACGCGATCCGTTACGGGTCGTCGTGTAGACGACCAGTCCGGTCAGCGCTGCGATGAGGAGCCACATGGTTGTTTCGTGTTCTAACCGATCACATGCGGTTTGAGTAACCGCCGCCCATGCCGAGAATCTTGGACGGGTCCTCGATCTTGCCGTTGGGCCAGCGCACGCAGCAGTGCACCATCGTCAGGCCGCCGTCGGGGATCATCCGATCGGGATACCCGAGCTTAAGCGCGACGGTCCTCGGGATGTGCTGCCACTTGATGACCGGCTGCGCTCGAACACCGGCGGCGCGCAGCTCGCCGACGCGCCACGCGACGAGCTGGTCGCAGTTGTGGACCACGACGTCGGACTCCGGGAGCCAGAACGCCCCTTCCTTGGTGGTGATATCTCCGCAATGTTCGATGCCACCATCGCGAATGGCGACGACTTGCACGGCGACCCCCACGTATCCAGCGCCCGCCTTCGGGGAGCCGGCAGACGTGCTGATGCGTGCGAGCCATGGGACCTGACCGTAGATCTGCGGATGTCCGCCGCGGCGCGCGGTCAAGAGACGATCGCTCACGTGGACGTCATCCGCCTTGACCTCGCGGATCCGACCGTCATCGTCGAGAAACACGCGGTGATCTGGTGAGCACCGCAAGGTGGCGCCGTTCGAGAGCTCGAACTTCCTGATCGCCTTGACGCCGGTCGATACGACCTGCGTGACGTCCGTCCATCCTTCGCGGCCGAAGATGCGATCCCCCACCATGAGCTGATCGAGGCGCTTCATCGAGCCGGACTCGGCCAGCACGAGCGTCGAGAGCGGCACGCAATCGCCGACCCCTCGCTTGAGCACCGCGAGGCAATCGCGCCAGTCCTCGCGGCCCGGCGGATCCTCGGCGTACCGGACGCCGGTCGTGTAGAGCGGCGCGATCGGATTGCCCTGGCCGAGCGCGGCGCGCTTGAGCGAGCGGCGGATGTGCCACTCGTTGACCGCGCACATCGCCTCGAGCGCGAGGATGATCGGCGCGAAGTGACGATCCTCGCCGTCGTCTTCGGGGAGCGTGATGTGGAGCAGCGGGGTCAGGCCGGGGTTCGACATCTATCGCCGCCTTCCTCGCCAGATGCTCTGCCGCGACGGCGGCTCGCGACCGACGAGCGCCACATCGTGTTCCATCTGATTGCGCGCGTCTGCGATGCGCGCCAGCGTGAGCACCGAGATTAGGCCCGACGCGATTACTGCGCCGCCGATCGCCTGCTTCATCGGCACGCCGACGAGCATGAACGGAGGTGCGATCAGCGCGACGCGCGCGACCGACCACCAAAACAGCCGGATGCCGCTGCCGTTCTTCTTCTCGAGCACGTCGGCGACCGTCGAGTAGGTCGGCAGTGCGGCCTTGCGATCTTCGTTGAGGTTGAGCCCATTCGCGCGCGCGAGCCCGACGTAGTACGCGATCACCTCGCGCTGCTTGTCGACGCCTGGATCCGATAGCTCGTGCATTTAGAGCTTCCCCAAGAGCCAGCCCAGGAAGGTGCCGCTCGTCAGAAGTGCGATCACGCCGGCGATGATCTTGGTGGTCCGGCTTCGCGATTCTTTCTTGGCGTCGATCTCGTCCTTTTTCTTCGCGACGCCGACCTCGACCTCCGCTTTCTTCTCCGCGGTATCGACCTCAAACTCCGCTTTCTTCTCCGCGGTGTCGATCTCGAGCGTGGCCTTGTACGTCGCGTGCTCGCGTTGACCCTGGTTCGCTACGACCATCGCGAGCCCCTTCACCTCGCCGGCAAGCTCGCCTACGCTGCCGACGATCTTGCCCATGCCGACCGCGACCTCAGCGCGAATCTCGCCGATCTCGCCGCGAATCTCGCCGATCTCACCGACGGCCTTATCGACGCGCTTTTCGATATGCGCGAAGCGCAAGTCCGTCGGTCGCAGAGCGCGCAAGCGCTGGAGCTCCTCACCCTCGTGGTTACCCGTGAGCTCTTCCTCGGCAGCGAATGGTGTGCCAGCCTCGGCCGTGCGGTCGCGTTCTTTCCGAGCGGCGAGGCCCTGCACATCGCGCTCGTTCTGCGATTGGAAGCGCCTCGGTGGCTTGCCGTCTGCGGACATGTCTACTTCTTCCCCGCTCGAGGCACGCACACCTCGATCGTGTTGCTCTCGCTTGCGATGCCCGGGGTGCCGTGTCTGCCGCCCATGTTGAGCAGCCAGCCGAACGGCCCACGTATCACCGCCTTGCCCGTTCGGAACTGACCCTGCGGCGTCACGATCGTGACGCGCGAGCCGGAACGGATCGACGAAAACATGGACGAGCAACCCATCTGGTGATTGCCTGTGCTCGAGCGCTCGCGCGCCGCGAGCTGGCGAGCTAGTTGGCCGCCGTGCCGGTGACCTTCGCTTCGAAGATCTCGCCCTCGGGGTTCTTGCCGATGTACTTCGCGACGATCGTGAAGTCCATCGCGGTCTGGCAGGTATCGAGGCGCAGGCCGTTGTCGACGCCCCGTGCGAACACCGATCCCGGGATGTCGCCGGCCTGAACGAACTGCGAGCGGTGGCCGACCTTGATGTCCTCGATCATCCACGCGTCCGGATCGCCGATGATCACGATCTCCTCGACTCGGAACGCCGCCGCTTGCGGTCGCGCGACGACTGCGAATGACTTGCCGGGCGCGATCCGAAGATCGTTGTAGTCCTTGTCGCGCGACTTCATCGGCAGGAATGTGCGCGTCGTCGTGAGTGGGACCGGCGGGTATACCTGCGAGGGCGCACCTTCCCAGTTCCCGATCATCTCTCTGCCGCCGTCGGGGTAGGACTGAGCCTTCGGCATGACCGGCTCATCGGAGACGAGCTCCTTGACCGCGTCCGCAATCTTCGAAATGAATCGCCCGATCTTTCCCATCGTCAGCTCCAGTGTTTTTGGTTCGCGCTCGGCAGCGGATTCGCACCGCCCGCCCACTCCACCAACCCACCCCTATTCCGAGCAGCCACCAGACCGGTGGCTGACTAACGCCTCCGACTACTAGACCGCCGCCGTTCCGATGAT
>Ga0184615_10001066_pt1 | contig 14918 bp, 17 predicted proteins | sample PLM4_65_coex_FD_133134 | JGI IMG/M metagenome (GOLD analysis project Ga0184615, IMG submission 133134) | Groundwater sediment microbial communities from an aquifer in East River, Colorado, USA - PLM4_65_coex | ecosystem: Environmental > Terrestrial > Soil > Riparian zone | place: USA: East... | reverse complement strand
GCCGTCGAGATCCATGCCGTAGCCGACGATCCAGCCGTTGCCGACTTCGAAGCCGACGTGGTCGAGCTGGAGGGCGACGCGGCGGCGACCGGGCTTGCTCACCAGCACGGCGATGCGGAGCGAGCGCGGGGCACCCGTTCGCACGAGCGCCCCGACGGCCTCGAGCGTGCGGCCTTCGTCGGCGATGTCGTCGGTGATGACCACGTCGCGGTCGCGGAAGGCGCGGACGTCACAGCCCTCGAGCACGACCTCGCGCAGCTCCGTGCCGTGACTGCGACGCGCGCGCACTTCCAGCCGCTCGGGCGCGACGCCGCGCGCCTCGAGACCGCGCGCGAGCCGCGCAGCGAAGCGGCGCGCGCCCTCGGCGATCACGACGAGCAGGGGACTGCGGCCTTCGAGCGCGCGCGTGAGCTCGGCGGCCAGCGCGTCGATGCGCACATCCACGACGCGGGCCGAGTGCAGCTCGAGCACGCGGCGATTCTTCAGGTCCCCGGCCGACAAGCTCGCGATCCTATCGCCCGCGCCGCCCGGCGCGCAAAACCCGTCCGCGTCGTCTAGAGTCGGTGCGTGCCCGTCGTCCCCGCGCCTGCTGCCACCGTGATCCTGCTGCGCGACTCCGCTGCCGGGCCCGAAGTCCTCATGCTCGCGCGCCACGCCCGGAGCGAATTCCTGCCCGACATGTATGTCTTCCCCGGCGGGCGCGTCGAGGACGCCGACCACGAGCTCGCCGAGCGCGTCGCGGGCCTCAGCCGCGGCGAGGCCCGCGCACGCCTCGGCAGCGTTCCCGCCGAGCTGGCGCTCGGCTTCTTCGTCGCCGCCGTGCGCGAGACCTTCGAGGAATCCGGCATCCTGCTGGCGCGCCGGCGCGGGAGCGCGGAGCTTCTGGACGAAGCGAGCGCGACGGCGCTCGCCTGTCACCGGCTCGACGTGCAGACAGGCGACGCCTCGTTTCGGGACCTGGTGCTGGGCGAGGATCTCGTGCTCGCCGCGGAGCTGCTCTCGGTTCACGCGCATTGGGTCACGCCCGAGGACTCGCCGAGACGCTTCGACACGATCTTCTTCGCGACCGAGACGCCGCCGGGCCAGCAAGCCCTGCACGACGGTGTGGAGCTCACCGATCACGCCTGGCTTCGCCCCGAGCAGGCGCTCGAGGACTTTCGGGCCGGCCGGCGCCAGATGATCATTCCGACCTGGGCGAATCTCGAGACGCTCTCCGGTTTCTCGACCGCGGCCGCGACGCTCGCGGCATCCCGCAACCGGCCGATCGTTCCGATCCTGCCGATCCTGGTCGAACGCGACGGCAGGCGCCGCGTCGTGATCCCCGAGAATGCCGGCTATCCGACGACGGAAGAGCTGGTGGGGGACTCGCGCGCTTGAGGCACGCGAGCCGGGCCGGCGCGCCGTAGGCTTGCGCGCACCCGCGTGCGGCGTCAGGCTAGACCGCGTTGATGCGCGGCGTCGTCGTTCTGGGGGGGTACGGTCGGCTCGGCCGGCTCTGTGTGCACGAGCTCGCCGGGCGCACGCAAGCGCGGCTCGTCATCGCCGGTCGGAACCTGCAGCGCGCGGAGTCGCTCGCGCTCTCGTTCGGTGAGCGCGCGTCGGCCGCGTACGCCAACGCGCACGACACGCGCACGCTCGCGCGCGCGCTCGAGGGCGCGGGCGCGCTCGTGGCCTGTTGCGGCGGCGATCAGCTGGTCGCGTTGCAGACGGCGCTCGAGCTGCGGGTGCCGTTCGTCGGCCTCTCGCCCGTCGGCCTCGAGCCGCGCAGCTGGGCGCACCTGGCGGAGCTCGCCTGGCGCGCGCAGGTGCCCGTCGTGCTCTGGGCGGGCGCACTGCCGGGCCTGCCGGGAATTCTCGCCGAGGCGCTGGTGCGCCGGCTGCCGGCGATTCGCCGCCTGCGCATCGCCTCGACCGGCGCTTACGCCGAGACCGAGACCGCGCGCCGCGATCTCCAGCCGCTCCCGACACCCGCGCGTGACGCCGACGGTCGCGGAGCGCTTCGGCGCTTGCTGCCCGAGCTCTGGCGCTTCGCGGAGCCAATCGGCATGCGTCCCGTTGTCGCGTCGTCCTCGCCCGATCTCGAGGGCTTCGCTGCGAGCCACTGCGTCGAGACACTCCGCTATCTCGAGCCACCGCGCGGCGTGATCGGTCGGTCGCTGCGGCGTTTGGTCGCGCCAAAGCCCGACGCCGGCTTCGGCCTCGCGGCCACGGCCGCGTGCGATCCCGACCCGGCGGCGCCGCCGACCGCTGCAATAGAGCTCTTTGCGCAGAACGCGCTGATCCCCGCCGCCGCGCTCGCCGGCAGCCTCGTCGCCGCGATCCTCGACGGCCGCGTCCCGGCCGGTCTCTCGACGCCCCGCGAGGCGATCCACCCCGCTGTCGCGCTTGGCGATCTGGAGAAGCGGGGGGTGCGCGTCAGCTCAGCTTCGCGTTGAGCCGCTCGCGCAGCGGGCGCATGCCGCTGGTGCGAATGCCGCGCCGCTCGAGCTCGCGCGCCATCGTGCCGTCGCTGTAGATGCGGTGCTCCTCGTCGCGCTGGCGCCAATCCGGCGTGATCGCCTCGAGCTCGGGGCCACCTTCGGCGCAGTGCGTGATCAGGTACGCGAGGCCGGGGCCGAGCCGATCGATGCGCGCGCTGTTGTGCTCGAGGCCGCTGCCAGGCGTGAAGGAGAGCGAGTCGGCCTCGAAGTGGTCGAAGATCGGAAATCCGGCCGCTTCGGCCGCGTCGATGCGCCGCTCGAACTCGGCGAACCGGCTACCGAGATTCAAGACTCGCGCCTCCTGCCGGCGCAGCCGCGGGATGAACGCGGGCAGCTTGAACTCGTGCGCGAGCCGGAAGTACACGTCGACGAACTTCAGATCGAAGACCGTGCCCATGTGCGAGTCGATGTGCGTGACGTCGATGCCGGCCTCGAGCGCGCGATAGATCTGCGCGCGCAGCTCGCGGTCGACCTCCTCGACCTGGGCGTGTTCGACGGTCTCGCGCGTCGTGCGCCACATGCCGCCGTCGGGAGCGACCAGGCTCGGCACGTCGCCGCGGACGGGCGCCCAGCGGTGGCCCTCGTATTCACAGTTCAGTGTCAGGTGGACGCCCAGGTCGAGCTCGGGCCGCTCGCGCGCCATGTCCGCCATGTCCGCGAAGCCGGGGCAAGGCACCATCACGCTGCCGCAGGTCGCCGTCGCTTCGAGCGCGCGCACGCCGCCCACATTCGCGGCGCGCGACATGCCAAGGTCGTCTACGTGGACGACCACCACGCGTTCGTCGGGTTTGTAGCCGAGCTCATGCAGTAGCGACACGTCCGCGTTCCTCCCGCCGCTCAGCATAGCGGCGCGCGGAGATGAGAACATCGCGGGCGTGGAGCCGGAACAGGTGATCGAGGTCGGTCCCGCCGAGGCGGGCGAGCGGCTCGACGCCGTGGTGGCGCGCGCGCTCGGGCTCTCGCGCGGCTGGGTGCGCAAGCTGCTCGATACCGAACGCGTGCTGCTCGGGGGCCGGCCCGCCGCCAAGGGCGTGATCCTGCGCGCGGGCGATCGCATCGACGTGCTGCGCTTCGCTCGCCCCGAGGCGGCGCCGCTCGCGAATCCCGGCCTCGCACTGCCGATCCTGTGCCAGCGCACGGGCCTGCTCGCGGTCGACAAGCCAGCCGGGATGGCCGTGCATCCGCTGTCTCCGGACGAGACGGGGACGGCCCTGAACGCGCTGGTCGGGCGCTTTCCGGAGCTCGCCGGTGTCGGCGAAGGAGGGCTTCGTTCGGGCGTGGTGCACCGGCTCGATCCCGGCACTTCGGGCGTGCTCGTCTTCGCGCTGCACGAGGATGCGTGGCGCGCCGCACGCGCGGCCTTCGCCGCGAAGCGCGTCGCCAAGCGCTACCTCGCGCGCGTGCACGGCGCCTTCGCCGGGGAGCGCGAGGTCGAGCTCCGGCTCGAGAACCGCGGTGCGCGCGTGCGCGTGGTCGAGCACGGCGGTCGCCTCGCCGTGTCGCACCTGCGCGCGCTCGAGACGGGCACGGAGACGAGCCTGGTCGAGATCGAGATGTGCACCGGCGTGCGCCACCAGATCCGCGCGACGCTTGCAAGGCTCGGCCACCCGATCGCCGGCGATCCGCTCTACGGCTCGAGCGCCGAGGTCGGGCGGCTCTGGCTGCACGCGGCGTCGATCGAGTGGGATGCGTTCGCGGCCGAGGCCGAGCCGCCGCCGGAGCTCAAGGCCGCTGTGACGCGCGCGCGCTAGCGAAGACCGGCAGCGCGACGAGCAGCAAGCCGAGCGCGCCGAGCGCGGGCGTGAGCAGGTGGCCGACGACGTGGTGGAGCTCGTCGGGGTAGGCGCAGCCGAGGATCCCGGGCAGCGTGAGCAGCCCGAGCGGCGCCACTGCACCGAAGAAGAGCGCAAGGCTCACGCGATGCGGCGCGGCGCGCGCGCCGAAACGCGCGAACAGAAAGACCGGCAGCACCGCTGGCACGATCGACCCGAGCGCGCAGGCGAGCGTCGCCCGCGACCAGCCGGGCGCAAGCGCCGCGACACCCGGCCAGGCCGCGAAGCGAACACAGCCGATCCAGACGACCGCGCCGAACGCGAGCGCGACCGCGAGCCCGCCTGCGCGAGCGAGCCGTTCGCGGCCGGGCACACAGGCGCCGAGCGCGACAGCGAGCGCGCCTGTCGCCAGCAGCGCATGCGCCGCGATCGTCGCCGCGTCGGCGGCTGCGAAGCTCGGCTTGGGCCACGGCGAGCGCGTGAAACTCGCGACGACGAGCTGCGCGCCTGCGAGCGCCGCGGCCAGACCGGCGATGCCGAGCGCAACGCGGCCCAGGCCCGGCAAGCGCCGGACCGGACGCAGGCCCCGCGCGAGCTCGTCGATCAGGGCATCCGTGCGCTCAGACATCGCGCTCGCGACCTCCGAGCAGAATGCGCAGCGCCTTGTAGCCGCGGTGCGCGCGCACCTTGAGCGCGCTCACGGAGACGCCCGCGCGCGTGGCCGCCTCCAGCACCGAAAGCTCGCGGACGTGGATGAGCTCGACCGCCTCGCGCTGTGCCGGCGGCAGCTCCGCCAGCGCCCGTTCCATGCGCGCCGAGAGCGGCGCATCGCCGCGCGCTGGCTCGCGCAGGTCGGCGATCCGATCCGCGTCGGGCAGGGAGGTCTCGCGTTCGGCGCGCCGGCCGCGCGCGCGCAGTGCGTCGGAGATCGCGTTGCGCGCGATCGTCCGCAGCCAGGGGCCGAATGGCCGGCTCGGCTCGTAGGTGTGGCGCGCGCGATGGAGCGAGAGCAGCACGTTCTGGACCACGTCCTCTGCGGCGGAGGTCTCGCGCAGGCGCGCGCCCACGAAGACTCGGAGCGCCGGAACGATCTCGCGCAGAAGCGCCTCGTATGCGGCCGCATCGCCAGCCTGTGCGGACGCCATCCAGCGGCCCCAGGCGAGCTCCCGCTCACTCACGCCGCTGCCTCGTTCGCTCATACGGCGGCGAACAGCGGCGGGTTACACGCTCCGCGCGCCCGCGCGAGCGCCGGCGGACGCTGCACGCTCACGGGGTGATGATCACCTTTCCGTATGTACCGCGTGAGCCGAGCGCCTCGAGCGCCTTCGGCACCTCGTCGAGCTTGTAGGTCCCGAAGATCAGCGGCCGCACATGACCCGACTCGTAGAGCTTCGCGAGCTCGGCAAAAACCTCGGGCACGCGCTCGGGCTCGTTCGTCGCGTACGCGCCCCAGTGCAAGCCGACGACGGCGATGTTCTTCAGCAGGATGCGGTTCGTCTTCACCTCGGGGATGGTCCCGCCGGCGAAGCCGATCACGAGCAGTCGCCCGTTCCAGGCGATGCACTTCATCGACCCCTCGAAGATCTCCCCGCCGACGGGATCGTAGATCACGTCGGCGCCGCGGCCGCCCGTCGCCTGCTTCACCGCGTCGACCCAATCGCCGCTCGAGTAGTCGATCGCGAGGTCGGCGCCGGCACGTCGCGCGACCTCGAGCTTCTCCGCGCCGCCGGCGGTCGCGATCACGCGCGCGCCGAGCGCCTTGCCGATCTGTACGGCTGCAACGCCGACCCCGCCGGCGGCCGCGTGCACCAGCAGGGTCTCGCCCGCGCGCAGATTGCCGCGGTAGACCAGCGCCGCGTACGACGTCGGGTACACGACGGGGAACGCCGCGCCCTCGGGGAAGCTCATCGCGGCGGGCATCGGATGCAGCGCCGCGACGGGCACCGCGACGCGCTCGGCGAACGCTCCGAGCGCGAGCCCCGCGAAGACGCGGTCGCCGACCGCGACGCCGCTCACGCCCGGGCCGAGCTCGCGCACGACGCCCGCCACTTCCGCGCCCGGTGTGAACGGGAACGGCGGCTTCATCTGGTACTTGCCCTGCACCAGCAGGATGTCGAAGAAGTTGCAGCCGGCGGCTTCGACGTCGATCACGACCTGGTTGGCGCGCGCCACCGGATCGGGCAGTTCGCGCACGGCGAGATCCTTCGGCTCGGTCCAGCGATCGACGACGATGGCTCGCATGCGTTCCTCCGGGCGACTTTGCGGCGCGGCGGCGAGTCTAACACCGGGGCGCGTCGGTTAAATGCGAACGCCGGCCGGGACGACCCGACCGGCGCGCAGAAGCTGCGGGTGGCGCGTGGCCGACCACGCGCCGGGTCCCGCTCGAACCTGCTAGACGTCCTGCGGGCGAAGCGTCTTGCGGCCGTTGGCGCCGGCTCGGGCTTCGGCCTGGGCGATCACGGAGCGCACATGAGCTTCGAGCGCGCCGTAGAACTCGCTACCGACGTTGCACTTCTTCGCCGCGACCTTGACGCGCGACTTCGAGATGATCATCGAGTCGCCGCCCTTCTTGGCGGCGGCCGCCTTCTTCTTCGCTGCCATTTCAAACTCCCTTGATTCGCGACCGCCGACCATGCGCGATCGCGGATTCGCGTCCTGCGCCGATCATTCGGCACAGGGCGCAAATAGCACGCGGGGCCTTGAACGCAAGGGGAAACCCGGATTCGGGCTAGTGTCCTGAACCCGAAGTTCCGGTGCGATTCTCGCGTTCGAGGCGCGACGCTCGCAAGGCGCACGAGCGAAGCGAATCCGTAGATTCGTCGAGCGAGTGCAACGCCGCGAGCGTGGATGCATCGGCCGCCGAGAACGCGAGCGAACTTCGGGTTCGGGACACTAGACTGAGCGCGTGCGCTTCGTCGCTTCCACGGCGCTCTTCACGTTGTTGTTCGCGCTCGCCGCGAACGCGCCGCTCGCTCGCGACCGCGGCGCCGATGGAAAGTGGAGCACGCGCCGCTCGAGCCACTTCGAGCTCTTCCAGGACGTCGCGCTCGAGCGCTACTCGGGTCCGGACGGATCCCGCGCCTTCGAAACCTCGGTGCTCGCGGCGCTCGAGTCGGCGCACGAGCGCGTGCGCGATGGCCTTGGCGTCGAGCCGCGCGGCCGCGTGCGCGTCTTCGTCTACGACCCCGCCGTCTTCGACGCCTCGTTCTCCGCGCGCTTCGGCTTCCGCGCGGTCGGATTCTGGGACGGCGCGATCCAGGTGCGCGGCGGGACGCGCGTCGACGCTCGACTCGTCGGAACCCTCGTGCACGAGTACGTTCACGCCGCGCTCGCCTCGCTTGCGCCGACGGAGGTCTGGCCTGCGTGGCTCAACGAAGGACTCGCCGAGTTCTTCGAGCGCGCATCACTCGGCCAGACACAGCCGAACGGGTATGAGCGCGCCGCGCTGCGGGGCGCGCTCGCGCGCGGCGAATGGCTTCCGCTCGCGACGCTCTCCGGTCCGACGTTCGCCGGGCTCGACGAGCCCAGCGCGCAGCTCGCGTATCTCGAGTCGTACGCCTGCGTCGAGCAGCTGCTGAAACGCTACGGACGCGAGCGGGTCGAGCGTCTCGTCGAGGAGCTCGCGAAGACCCGCCTGCTCGAGCGCGCGCTCCACCGCGCGCTGCGCACCGACCTGGCCATGCTCGAGGCGCAGCTCCTCGCCGAGCTCCGCTCACCCCGCCGGGCCCCGCGGACCGCGCCGTGTCCCGCCCCGCCAGCCCGGCAGCATTCGATTGCGCCTGCGGCAAGCGGCGCGCTTCGCGCGACGCGCGCAGCGAGGCGAAGCCGAGCGGAGTGCGGGTGGCGCGCGGCCGCCCGCGCGCCGGGTCCCGCTAAGACTCTGCTCAGTCCAGCGTGTAGACGAAGTTGCCCTCCGAGCCGAGGCTCGCGAGCACGAGCAGGGCGAAGACCACGAGCACGAGGACGAGAGGGAGCAGCCAGAACCTCTTGCGGGTCTTGAGAAAGCCGAGAATGCCCGACTCACCGCTCGCCATCGCAGGATCTCCTCTCGCTGCGCGGGGATCGTAACGCCACGCGCTTGGATGTGGCTACAATGCCGCGTCGAGAGATGGAGTCACTGAAGGCGCCGATCGCACTGCACCAGGACACGGCCGCCGGGCGTCGCCTCCGCCGAGCGTTCGTCGAGCGGCGCGAGATTCCCGGACTCGTGGTCGGTACCGCGCGCGGCGATCCGGTCGTCTGCCGCCGGGTGCTCGGCGCGCGGCGCGGGGGACGGATCGGTTTCACGCTGGCGCTGGCGGGGCTCGCGCTGGCCGCACCGAGCGTACGTGCGGCGCTGCTCGCGGCGCTGCTCCACGTTTCGCTCGGCCTGCTCGTCGGGCTTGGCGCGCGAGGACGCACCGGTCACCGAACGCGCGAGGTGCAGCGGCTCGCGCTCTGGACCGTGCTGACACCGCTTGGAGTCGCGGTGCTCGCGCGCCTCTCCGGCTTCGGCTCGCTCAAGCTCTGCATGGCCGCGGCGATCGTGGGCCAGCTTCTGCTGCTGCGCGCGCTTCGCGCGACGCGCGCGGGCTGAGCGGCTACTTCGCTTCGGGTGCGGCGGGCGCCGGCTCGTCGCGCGGGAGCACGCCGTCGGGAACGCCTTGCGGCCTGCCGACCGGCTCCGGGCGCCACTGCCCCTCGATCGGATAGTTGTAGCCGCTCGTGTTCAGCACGATCGACCTCGGCCCACCGCCGGGCTTTCCCAGCGTCGATGGCACGACCGTGGTGCGGCTGGGCCGGGTCGGAACCGCGCACTCGGTAGGCAGCTGCGCGGCGGGGTTCATCGCCTGCACCGGCTCGCCGCTCTGCTGCGCCGGCGGCTTGGCCGGCGAGGTCGAGTCCGCGCGGCCGACGACGGCCACGCCGCCGGTCGAGAAGACCAGCGACAACGCGACGAGGAGCGATGGAGCGAGCCAGCGCATCGGGTAACGCATCGGCCCGGGCCAGGAGCGACTTGAGCGCCAGCCGGGCTGCGCGTAGGTTGCGCGCGCGATGCGTGCGAGCGAGACCTCCCTCGAGCGCCTGGAGCGCGAGATCCCCGCGTGCTCGAACTGCCCGCGGCTCGCGGACTTCCTCGCCTCATTGCGCACGCGCCATCCCGACTATTGGAACCGGCCCGTGCCGGGCTTTGGCGATCGCGGCGCATGGCTCGCGATCGTCGGCCTCGCGCCCGGCCTGCACGGCGCCAATCGCTCGGGCCGCCCGTTCTTCATGGACGCCTCTGGCGAGTGGCTCTATGGGGAGCTCGCCCGGCGCCGTCTCTGGGACGGCGAGCGACTCAAAGGTGTGTACCTCCTGAACGCCGTGAAGTGCGTGCCGCCGAAGAACCAGCCGACCCGAGAGGAACAGTCGCGCTGTCAGCCCTGGCTGGCGCGCGAGCTCGCGGCGCTCGCCGACGCGCGCGTCGTGCTGGCGCTCGGCCAGATCGCCCACCGCGCGGTGCTGCGCTGCTGGGACGCGCGCCCGCTCGCGCGTCATCCCTTCTGCCACGGCGTCGCCGAGCGGCTGCCCGGCCGCCCCGCACTCGTCGCGAGCTACCACCCGTCGCGCCAGAACACGAACACGGGTGTGCTCACGCGCGCGATGTGGCGCTCGGTCTTCGCGCGCGTGACCCGGCTCGCGAGCCCGCGAAGAACGCCCACACGATCACCGGCAGCAGGCCGGCCGCGGCCGTCCGATGCAGGCCCGCGATGAAGCCGAGCGGGACCGGCCACGGCCCGACGGTCTCGGCGACGCCCGCCTCGGCAAGCGCGGCCCGCTCCCAGACGGCGACATCGCTCATCAGCATGGCGAGGCAGAGCAGGAAGACCAACGCGCCACCGGCGAAGAACGCCGTGGCGAGCTCGCGACGCGCGAGCCCCGGCGTCGCGAGCACGAGCGCGAGGAAGAGCACGAGCACGAACGCGTGCTTGTGATACGGCTGCTCGAGGCTGCGCGAGACCGTGCCCACGCGCAGCGCGTAGACGTAGACGAACGCGTCCCCGCGCCGCTCGAGGACGAGACTGCGCGACTGCATCGCGCCCTGACGCAGGCCCGCCGCGGCGGCACGCGTCGCCGCGCCCTCGAGAAAGGCATACACCGGCACGCTCGCGCAGAGCCAGACGAGCAGCCCGTACACGAGCGCGAAGCGCGCGAGCAGCAGAAGCGCGAATCTAGGCATCGCGCTCGGGCACGAGCTGGATCCAGACGAGCAGCGTCGCCAGGCAGACTCCGGTGATGAAGGCCGGCCAGACGTAGACGTGAACGAGCTCGAAGGCGTGCGGCGAGCTGGCGTTCAGCCAGCAGAGCGTGAGCACGCGCAGGAAGTTCACCGCCAGGACGATCGCGAACGCGGCAACGACACCCTGCGCGCGCACCCGCCAGGGCGCGGGGAAGACGAGCATCGCCGACGCGAGGAAGACACCGACGTCGACCCCCGTGCACGAGTTCACGATCTCGACGGCGCTCGGGCCGAGGAAGACGCGCTGGCCGACGACGCGCACGTTCTCGTGCACGAGCGCGAGCACGTGTCCCGCGGCCGCGGCGATCGAGAGCCGCACCGGCTCGAGCAGCGCGCGGTCGAGGGCGTCGAGCAGGAGCAGATTCGAGAGCCCGACGACGAGCGCGACATACACCGCGGAGCGGAGCCAGAGCCCGCCTCGTGCCACGCCGCGTCCTCCTCTGCTCGACTTATACCATCGGCGCGCGCTCTGTACCCTCGATCAGCGCCGAGCTAGCATCCGCGCGTGATCGGACAAGAGCTGCCGCGGATCGTCAGCGACGTGCCGGGCCCGCGCGCGCGTGAGCTCGCGCAGCGGCTCGCGCGGGTCGAGAACCCCGAGGTCACTTGTCTCGCCGAGCCGCCGCCGATCTTCTGGAGCAGCGGCGCGGGCGTGAACGTGCTCGATGCCGACGGCAATCGCTACGTCGACCTGCTCGCCGGGTTCGGCGCGGCGGTGCTGGGATACGCGCACCCGGAGCTCGCGGCCGCGCTCGCCGCGCAGGCCGCCGAGCTGCAACACGCCATGGGGGACGTGTATCCGGCCGTGCGCAAGGTCGAGCTGCTCGAGGCGCTCGTGCGCGTTCTGCCCGGGGGCCTGGGCAGCGTGATCCTCTCCAGCTCGGGCTCCGATGCCGTCGAGTCGGCGCTGAAGACCGCGCTCGTCGCGACCGGGCGACCGGGCGTGGTCGCGTTCGAGGGCGCGTACCACGGCCTCGGTCTGGGCGCGCTCGACGCCACGTATCGCGCGGACTTCCGCGCGCCGTTTCGCGCGCGCCTGGCCGGCCGCACGCGTTTCGTCCCCTGGGGCGATGCGGATGCCGCGCGTGTGGCTGCGCGCGAGAGCGACGCCGGCGCGATCCTCTTCGAGCCGATCCAGGGCCGCGGCGGCCTCGTCTTTCCGCCGCGCGGCTTCATCGCGGCGCTGCGCGAGATCGCGGACGAGGTCGGCGCGCTCTTGATCGCGGACGAGGTCTACACCGGGATGGGTCGCACTGGCCGCTGGCTCGCCTGTGAGCACGACGGCGTTACGCCGGATGTCGTGGCGCTCGGCAAGGCGCTCGGCGGCGGGTTGCCGCTCTCGGCCTGCGCGGGCCGCCCCGAGCTGATGGCGCGCTGGCCCGCCTCGCGCGGCGAGGCGCTGCACACCAGCACGCACCTCGGCAATCCGATCGCCTGTGCGGCGGGCCTTGCGGTGCTGCGCGTGCTCGAACGCGACTCACTCGTGAAGCGCGCCGAAGAGCTCGGCGCGCGCTGGCTCGTGCGGCTGCGCACGCTGCTCTCGCGCAGCCCGCACGTGCGCGACGTCCGCGGGCGCGGTCTCCTGCTGGCGGTCGAGCTCGACGACGCGGTGTTTGCGCGCGGAATCGTGACTCGCCTCTTGAAGCGCGGCTGGATCACGCTCGGCGAGGGTCCCGACGGACGAACGCTCGCGCTGACACCGCCGCTCGTGATCGCCGAGTCGCTGCTGGACGCGGCCGCGGACACGTTTGCGGAGCTGCTCGCGTGACGCGCGCCGAGATCGAGGCCGCAGTGCTCGCCTGGATCGCGCAAGGCGTCGATGCGCCCGCCGACGACGCGCGCTTCGAGGCGCTCGCGCTCGCGCTCTTCCGCCTGCAGCACGAGCGCGGCAGCGCGTTCCGGCGGCTCTGCACGGCGTTCGGCGTCGATCCTCTGCGAGTTCGCCGCTGGCAGGACATCCCCGCGGTGCCGACCGGCGCATTCAAGGAGGCGCGGCTCGCGATCTTCCCGCCCGAAGCGACGCTGCGCACGTTCCGCACGAGCGGCAGCACGACCGACGTCCGCGGCGCCCTGCACCTCGACACGCTCGAGCTCTACGACGCATCGCTCGCCGCGACGTTCCGCGCGTTCGTCTGCCCGGATGTGGAGCGAATCCGCTTCCTGGTTCTCGCACCGTCGGCGGAAGAGGCGCCGGACTCCTCCCTCTCCTACATGTTCGCGCGGGCGCTTGCCAGCTTCGGCACGCCGGACAGCCGCTTCTGTCTCGACGCCGGCGGCTGGGACGCCGATGCGCTCGTGACGGAGCTCGCGAGCTTGCGGGCGCCAGTCCTTCTGGCGGGAACGGCCTTCGCGTTCGTCCATCTGCTCGATCAGCTCGAGACGCGCGCCGTTTCGCTCGCGCTTCCCGCCGGAACGCGCGTGCTGGAGACGGGCGGCTTCAAGGGCCGCTCGCGCGAGCTCACGCGCGCCGAGCTGCACGGGGCGATCACGGCGCGACTCGGCGTGCCGCGCGCGCGGATCGTGAACCAGTACGGGATGTGCGAGCTCGGCAGCCAGTTCTACGAGGCAAGCCTGCGCACGGGCGTTGCAAGTGACGTGAAGGTCGTGCCGCGGTGGGTGCGCACGCGCGCGATCGATCCCGCGACACTCGAGGATGTCGCACCGGGCGAGGTCGGCGTGCTCGTGCACTACGACCTGGCGAACACCGGCTCGGTGCTCGCCGTCATGACATCGGACCTCGGCAGCGTCGTCGACGGCGGTCTCCGCGTGCTCGGACGCCTGCGCGGGGCCGAGGCGCGCGGCTGCTCGCTCGCCGCGGACGCGCTGCTCGACCCGCCGGGCGCTTCGCGATGACCGAGCTCGGGGCTCTCGCCGAGGCGGGGCGCGCGCTCGAGCCGGAGCGGACGATCGCGGCGCTCGCCGGCGCGTTCGAGCTCTGGCGCGCGCCGGACTCGGCCTGGCGGGCCCGGCTGGCGCGCGAGCACGGGGTGTACTCGCCCGAGGTGATCCAGTTCGGTGTTGCTCGCGCGCTCGCGAATTGGACGGCCGACACGCTCGCGCGTCTGCGCGCACGCGAGCTGCACGCGCCGTTCGCCGCTCCGCGTGTCACCGCGGTCTGGCTGGCCGGTTCGATCCCTCCCTCGGCGTTCTCCGCGATCGCGCTGCCGCTGCTCGCCGGATCCGCGGTCTATGCGAAGCCCTCGTCGGCGGATCCGGTCTCGGCGCGCCTCTTCGCGGAGTCGCTGCGGGAGATCGACCCCGGCATCGCCGCCGCCGTGCGCGTCGGCAGCGACGCGAAGGTGCTCGACGAGTGCGACGCCGTGGTCGCCCAGGGGAGCGACGAGACCATCGCGGCGCTGCGCGCGCGTGTCGGCTCGGTGCGTCCGTTCGTCGGCTACGGTCACAAGCTCTCGCTCGCGGCGATCGGTCCGGGGATCGATCCGCTCGGCGCCGCGCAGAGTCTGGCGACCGACGTGGCGCTTTGGGACGGGCGCGGCTGCCTGTCGCCGGCATGGGCGCTCGTCAGTGACTCGCCGCGCGGACGCGCCGCGGAGGTTGCGCACGCGCTGGCCGGCGCGCTCGAGGAGACTGAAGACGTGCTGCCGCGCGGGGCGCTCGACGCGGCCGAGTCGGCAGAGCTGCTCGAGCTGCGCGCGCGCGCCGCGGTGCGCGAGGGCACGCGGCTCGAGCTCGCCGCCGGCGCATCGACCTGGACGGTCGTGCTCGAGAGCAGCGAGCTCCGCCCGCCCGCCGGCACGCTGCGTTTCCTGTCGGTCGTCCCGGTGAGCGACCTCGGCTCGCTCGCGCGCTTCCTCACGCCGCTCGCGCCGCACCTCTCCTGCGTGGGACACGCGGGCTTCGGCCCGGATGTCTCGCGGCTCGCGTCGCTCGCCGTCGCAGCCGGTGCCTCGCGGCTGTGCCCGCTCGGCCGGATGCAGCTTCCGCCGCTCGACTGGAACCACGACGGCCAGGGACCGCTGCGTCCGCTCGTCCGCTGGCTCGACGTCGAGGGCTAGGAGCCTGACCCAAGACTCCTGGTCAGCCCTCGTACGGGAAGATGCTGGCGAAGCAGACGCCCGTGAACGCGGCCTGGAAGAGCGCGGCGAGCCAAGGATTCGGCAGCCAGCGCGCGAGCCGCAGAGCGACGATCTCGAAGAAGACGAAGAACAGCGCGATCGGCACGATCCCGAGCAGGATCACGAACGGAAGCAACCCGGCGAGCACGCCGGCGACGACAGCGAAAAGTGTCAGCGCCTTGCCGAGCGCCGGTAGCCAGAGTCCCGTGCGGCCGGAGCCGCGCAGCAGCCACTCCGCCGCGCCGAAGAACGGCAGCAAGAGAAGCGTCGCGCCGATGCACCAGCCAACGCGATGCGGCGCGGGGAAGAGGTCCCAGAACGGCGCGTT
>Ga0184615_10001063_pt1 | contig 14941 bp, 35 predicted proteins | sample PLM4_65_coex_FD_133134 | JGI IMG/M metagenome (GOLD analysis project Ga0184615, IMG submission 133134) | Groundwater sediment microbial communities from an aquifer in East River, Colorado, USA - PLM4_65_coex | ecosystem: Environmental > Terrestrial > Soil > Riparian zone | place: USA: East... | reverse complement strand
TTCTTCGGCTTCCTTGATCTGCGATTTCAGGTTCGCCAGGGCTTGGGCGACGCTGGACGTTGCCGGGTCCGCTTCGACTTTCTTCAGTGGCCTATGGCGCGGCCACATCAATTTCGCGTCGGCGAGGTTCGACCACGGCGGCGGGTCGCGGTTGTACAGGCGCTCCATGAACGCCTCCTGCTTGCCGGTCATCAGTTGGATGAATTCGTCGTCGCGCTGAACGAGATAGAGAGCGAACTCCCAGCGAGGGAGAAGCACGGGCACGTACACAAACAAGGCACCGGTGCACGCCATTCCCTGCTGCGTCTGGCAGTAGTAGTCGGGCGGAATGTCTTCGTCGCCGTCGCCCCAGATTGCTCCCGTGATCTCCGTCTTCTTCGCTTCAACCAGGCCACCATCGGACGCCCGACCATCCAGCGTGACCCAGCGCCAGGGATGATTCGGATCGTTCACCCGCAGTTGCTTGTCTGTCACGGCGAAACCCGTGCGCTCTGTGAATTCGTCCAGAATCACCGGCTCCAGCGCTGAGCCGCCGCGAAGTCGAAGTCGTGCGATTGGGTCGTCCTCTTCACGCTGGACTCCGTCCGCATCGGCGATCTTCTGCAGATAGAGTGCGAGCGGAGTGCGATATGCAGACAGACCAATCGCAGCTGCAGCTTCGCTGGCGCCCAGGCCCATAGCCCGCTCTTTGAGTTGAACGGCGGTGAGGCTCATCGTGCGTTCTCCGGTAGGCGCCAATCGAAGATCTCGTTGACCTTCGATCGGCGCGGCAGCGAGACCACGTTGGTGAGTACCGGCACAGTTCGCCGCGCCACAATCCGGCCGCGATGGTCGCTCAATGAGTAACCGAGGCTTGCGAATCTCCGGAGCATTGCGCCGGCGCTTTCGCGGCTGCGTGGGTGGATGAATATTTCAGCGGACATGCTTCACCTCTTCGACGATTACCGGCCTTGACTTCCCGCGGCGCGACAACACATGCCACCAGCGCTTACGCCGTCCTGCTCGTGCCTTCTCACCGGCAAAGCGATCGGCAGGCGCTCGCAGGTCCTGACCTGATGGCAATACAATCGTCTGAGACTTGAGGCGGAAACGAATCATGGGCACGTCACCACAGCAATCCACCAACCCAGGTACGCACCGCAGATCATCCCGACGGCGATCCACGCGAATGGCATGGCGTCGCGCGGGTCGCAGTGCTGCGCGAGGGCTTGGTCGATGGCGGTTTGGATGGTGGTGGACATCGTTTTTTCCGGAGTTAACGGTATGACGCGCCGTACTCAACAGCACGCGGAACATCGCCACAGCCACGGCAGGCGTTCACGGTCGCAACCATTGCTGGGTCACGGTCCTTGATCGCTTGCATGAAGACCTTGATGTCTTTCTTGCAGTGATCGCTGTACGCCACCCAAATCTGGGCGCCACGCATGCCCATGTCGTCGAGATTCAGGATCGGCACAAGTCCGCTGCTGGCGTCATCAGCCTTGATCACCTCTGAAAGCGCGGTGATCGCTCCCGGATTTCCCTCGCTCATCTGCATAAACAGATCAAGCATGTTTCCGCTAATGCTGATCCGCTCACGCCTCTTTGATGTGGTGCAGCCACCGAAAGAAGCAAGCTCATCAACTTTTCGATCCTCAGTTGCACTCATGTTGTTCTCCAGAGTCAGGTTTGAATTCAACTCAGCTCACTGCCCCGGTGCCGAACCGGCTATTGAAACCCAGATGTCGGGACTCACCGCGTTCGGACTTTCGCTACGGGCTGCGGGGGTATTCACTTCAGCTCGCCTCGATCGGGTGGATATCAAGTCCGCCCATGTCGAAATGCTGGCGCATAGCCGCACTAGAAGCCGCGTATTCTTCGGGCGTCGCCTTCCGCCATTCGAACGCTGGCATGCCTGTAACGTCGCGATAGAAGCTGGAGTACGCCATTCCTAGCCCGCATCCACCCTCTCCGCGGCAACCGACCATGAACGGCGTAGTACCGTGATCTCTGTCAACCGTGATGAACTGAGAGCCGCAGTTCTGGCATGTATATCGATTCAATCGGATGTATGCGTTCATAGCGGCGATCGTCTCCTGTCATCCTTCCAGCTCAAACTCGCCACGTTGCACAGCCCGATCAATCACCGGACCAACATGCCCCGTAATGCACCGGCGCACATACGAGCCCATCGCGCCGTCACCGAGTTCATACGCCTGCAGCAGTGAGTCGCTGTCGAGGTCATCGAGCGCGTCCGTCAGGTATTGCAGGCCAAACTTGCGAACGAACTCGGCAACCACTTGCGACTTCTCGACGTCCGTCAGATCGGCAAACGTGCGGCACGACTGTTCGTCATCGTCAATGCGCGGCTGCAGGCCAAAGTGGCGTTCGACCAAGCGGGCATAGCGGTCGTCGTCTGTGGCGTTCATGAAAGCACCCGCGACCAGAAGGCGTTCTGCGCAATCGTTGGCAATTTCGATACCAAGCCAGCGATCGTTTCTGCCTTGGTGGATTGCATGTCCGCACCCAGTGCGCGCAGTTCGCGGTACAGCGCCTGTGCCACGGCAATTGCAGCGACGCATGAGGTCAGCTGGCGCGTGTATGCGACGGGCATCCGGCGACCACTGGGCAGATGCGTGATGATCCAATTGCCCGGCGTGCGTTCATCCACGCCCATCGTCTGCGCAGTCCCGGGCACGAGAAAACCTTCGCGGGTTTCAGTGATGCCTTTGTCGGTCGGGAACGTGATCCTGATGGACTCGCGGTGCACGGACCGGACGTATTCGGCGTCGCCCAATTCGGCCTGATTGTTCATGGCGTCGCCCTCGTGTACTGCGCTGCTCGACTGACGGTTGTGATGAGCAGCGGACGTCCGTCAACGAACAGGCGCACCGTGGCGCTGTGACCGGGTAGGCGAGTGCGGAAGCAGAAGCGCAGGCGGGTGAGGCGGACGGCGGTCATGATGTGGCCCTGCGCAACTCGGCGCGGATCTCCATCCATAACTTGCCGAGCATGTTCTGCCCGTCGCGGCTCGGCCCCCAGCCCCAATAATCATCGCGCCAGGAATCCTCGATCAGTTCACGCTCCCCGGTGGCGAGCAACTTCCGGTGAACGTATTCATGCTGCTGAACTTTCGCCCGCAGAATCTCCAGCATGACCTCACCCTTGTCCGTGTCCCAAAAATCGCGCCTGTACATCTTGTTGCGCTCTGCGATCTTGAATGCTTCGTGCGCGGATGGCGCCTGTTCGATGAGGTATTGGACCTGTGGGTGTTCCGTGAACTTTTCCCAATGGTATGCATGCTCGGATGTGGGAAAGATTTTTCCCTTCCACCGTAGATTGAACGCTGAGAAGTTCGACAGGACGTAGAAGTCCTGCTCGTAGAAAAACACTTGCGTGTCGGTGTCGAGCTTGCGGTTCACTGCATTGCCTCCAGCAGCGCCACGCCCAGGATCACGAGGCCGGCGACCATGACGCACGCGGCGATGGCGAGAATGGTTTTCACTTGCCCTCCCGATCACGATCACTGAAAGCGATGTAGATCAGTCCAGCGACGATCATCAAAAGCCCGACCACGGACTTGAGCAGGTTAGTGAAGGCGACTCTCATGATCGTGCCTCGAGCGCGACATCCAACGCGTCCAGCGGTCCCTGATCGGTCACCACGCGGTTGCGCCTGCTGCTGGCGACGCGAAGTGCGGCGGCTTCAACGTTCTGCAACCGACGCAATTCGCCCGACTGAAACGCGATCATCTGGCGGTAGTAGACGAACCATTCGGTCGTTGGCGCATGCAGGCTCGGCACCGTGGGCTCTGCGAGGGTGGGCGATGCGAGCGCGGCATTCATCGTGGCAGCACCTCAACCTGCATGACCAGTTGAGTGATGCGCAGCGCGGTGGGCGCGTCGAGCTGTTGCTTTAGGATCGTCAACACCTGACGGCGCATGAGTTCCCCGCCGCACCTGATGGCGGTATCCATGGTTATGCGCGCGACCGGATCGAGGCCGGGAGTGGCGAGTGCTTCCCCGATTGTTGGCACGGCGCTCATGTGCTGCTCCCTGGTGTGGCTTTCGCGATCGCAGTCCGGGCCCGGCTCGCTATCTGCTCAGTCAGACGCAGGCATTCGTCGTCGGGCAGCGTTCCCTCAGGCTGTGCCAGTCCGTCGCAAATCCAGTCGCAAACTTCGACCAGTGAGGCCAGCAGATCCGGCGCCGCATGCACCAGCGAGCGCACGGCAGGCGTGACGAAGCCGTTAATGCGCGACACGCTGGGGCTGCCGTCGCTCGCCTGGATCTGCAGGTAGACGAGGTCGGCAAGTGCCCGCTCGTCGGCCTTACTGCCGTCGTCGTGTCCGGGGCGGAACGTGATGCTCATTGGGCACCCCCGGTCCAGAGCCAGACGAGCCCGACGACCATCACGGCAAAGAGCACGACGTCAACGGTGCGGCGGGTGAGCGAGGCGGGCCTACAGAACCTGTCGCTGGCACGGCGGCCGTAGTCAGTGCGCACGCTCATCAGCGACACTCCTGCGGGGAGGTGGCGCATGGCGCGGATGGGATGCGCTTGTCGGTCGCCGCGCTTATCGGCTTGCCGCTATCGGCCTCGTGTGCGACCAGCGCGCCGGTGACGATGACGCTGACGGCGATGCCTGCCCACTTCTGCTGTGTCGGGGTGAGGGCGCAGCTGGTGAGGGCTGAGAGGGCGAGGGCGGCGAGGATCGCGCGGTGGTAGGTCATGACTGCACCGCCGCCTGTTCAGCCTTGGACGGTTGATTTATTCGCGCCTGCTGTTGCGTGCGGTAGGTGGTTTGTTTGCGCAGTCGTATGCAGATCCTGCACGCGCGCTTGGAAGGCGTATTCCAGTAAGTTGTGCCTGGCGTGAAGACATGGCCGCGTCGACAAGCGCTCACTCCATCGCGGCGAACGCGAACGCCGCCCCTTCCCTTAGCGTGCATGTCTCGCATGTTGTCGGTGTGCGTTCCCAGGAACAGGTGCTCAGGGTTTACGCAAAGTGGCGTGTCGCAGTGGTGGCAGGCGAGCAGCCCATCAGGAATGGCTTTCCCGTTGGCGATCTGCCACGAGATTCGATGAACGGCTACGTAGCGCCTGCATACTTTCAGGTGGCCATAGCCGGACCGATTCTTCGATCCTGTCCAAAGCCAGCACGTCGCCGTCTTGTTGATGCGCGGCCAGAATCTGGCACTGAGGTCAATGACTTGAATCAGCGACCACTCGGGCGCCGAAGGCGACAGTGAAGACCGTGTCCGCCTCTTGACGCTACCCTCCCGAAGACGCTTGCACTCTCGGCAATAGCGCATGCCGGAAGTCTGCACACGACCGACATTCTCCTCCGTCAGTGGATGACCCTTGTAGCAGTGATCGCGCCGCCAGCCATTCATTGATCTGCCCATCCGTCCGTTGTCGATGGGAAATAGTAAACCACAGGTTGAATTCTATAGTCAACCCCAGGTTGAGACTTTATTCCAGTAACCGCAGGTTGACCGATTCGTCAACCTGTGGTTGACTCCCGGGCATGGACCTAAATCCCGTAGTTGATCGAGCCATCAAAGCGTCTGGTGGTCTTGGAGCGTTGGCGAAGTCGCTTGGTATCTCACCGCAGGCGGTAGACAAGTGGCGTCGTAGCGGCGTCCCCGCGGAACGCGTGCTCACGCTTGAGGCGTTATCGGGCATCTCTCGCTCGGACTTGCGTCCCGACCTGTACCCAGCCGAGATCAGCAAGCCATCCACGGTCGCAAGTCTCAAGCGCGCCTGACGTGACTTCACCATGATCCCCTCCCGCTGTAGTTATCCGCCGCAACCGAGTCTGCACATCACGACCCTTATGACAATGAGCCAAACCCGGAGTCGGAGAATTTGACAACTCACCCCTAGAAAACTCAGGCGATTGCTTAATCAACGATTCAAAACGATCAGCGGCCGGCGAAAAAAGCGATGCATCTCTGCCAAATGAAAACTTCACATAAGTCGATACCGGCATTTGTGCGCCTGATCGCGTCGGCATCAGGGAAGTGCTTAGGTCGTTTGGATGGGCGAGCATTCGGCTTGATTTCCAGGGTATTTCGCGGTGTGAACTGGTAGCGCACTGATGGCCCTCGAACGCAAAGACGTGCGCGCCAAGCTCGATGCAGATCTGCACGAGGCGCTGGCTGTCCTTTGCGAAATCGATCATCTCGACATCGGTGAGTTCGTCGAGCGTGAGTTGGTCCGCGTCATCAAGCAACGTGTTCATGCCGCACATGATATTGCCGGACGAACGCGTCGCCTGGGAACTTCAGGGAAAACCAAGGAATGAGCGGGAATAACATAACCTCACCGCTCGCGATTGACTTGTTCTGCGGCTTGGGCGGCTGGACCGAGGGACTGCTATCCGAAAATTGGCGCGTCATCGGCTTCGACATCGAGCGCCACGAATACGGCGACGAAAAATATCCCGCGCAGTTGGTGCTGCAGGACGTGCTCACGCTTCACGGCAAGCAATTCAAAGACGCCGCGCTGATCGTCGCGTCTCCCCCATGCCAGGAATTTTCATACATGGCGATGCCGTGGTCGAAGGCGAAAGAGAAGGCGCGGGCAATTCGTGCGTCGGTCGATGAGCAGCGGCGACTGACTACACTGTTCGACGCGTGCTTCCGAATTCAGCGCGAGGCGTGTGAGGCGGCTGACCGACACATCCCGCTTGTGGTCGAGAACGTGAAGGGCGCGCAACCGTGGGTGGGTCGCGCAAGGTGGATGTTCGGTTCGTTTGCTCTTTGGGGCGATGTGCCTGCGTTGATGCCGATGACGACGGGCAGACAGGTTATGAAAAATGGAGTGACTCACCGGGCCAACGGTGAAACCAACTTCCACGGCTACAAATCAACCGGGCTCAATTGGTCTGACCGATCGAAGCGTGGGCAAGATTTTACGCGCGTGGTGGGTGCGCAGGCTGATGGCACGAAAGGAAACGGTGGCAGCTGGTTTTACGCCAACAAAAGTGGCGCACGCGCACTTAGCCTGAAAGGGAAAGCCCGCAAGCGCGCCTCGGCCATGATCGCCAAGATTCCGCTGCCGCTGTCACGCTACATCGCGCGAACGTTCAAGCCGATTGATCTTGAGATCGCCGCATGAACGACCCAGTGACATTCAGCGCCGACGAACTCACCTTCGAGTTCACGCCCGCGCAGGCGAGGGCCGTGCGTGCTTACGTGGAACGGCGCGAGCAGGAATTGCTCGTCAAGCTGGCCGATCAGGCGAGGCGCGGGCACTTCGATGCGGTCACGGTTCGTGGCGAGATGCGGGCACTGAGTGAGTTTGATCAGCAGCAGGACGGCGGAGTCTCACGATGAGAATTTCCACCATCAAAACCGATCCCGGCCACGCGAACTTTGCAATGAATCGGCAGTGCGAGGTGCACGTCGATGGACGCGTACTGACGAACTGTTTCATGGCGGATGAGGAAGCCGGGGAGGCGTCGTATTACGTGTACGACCAACTCGGGAATCCAGTCATCGTTGGCTGCGAGTTGTTGAGGCGCACGGTGACAGGTGTCGTCGTGAAGATCGTCGACATTACACCTGCAATCAAACTAGCTGTCGACGATCAGGTGACGCCAGTGCTGAAAAGATTGCTGCAACACCCATTGTTCGAAGGTTGCGCACCAACGGAACCGCCGCCGGACAAGATTGCGGTGGCGGCGGATGTGATGGTGAGGGATTTGCGAACGTGAACCGGCGTGACGTACTCAAGTCGATCGGTGCCACCATCATTGCTACAAGCGTGCCGGTGGCGCTGGTGATTCCAGTGGCTGCGTCACCGAACTTTCATGAGTTCATGGCAGCGATGCTGCGCCAGATTAGCGCGCCGATGAACGTGCCATACGAGATGTTGGCCGCTGATTATCGCGGGATTGAAGCCGGTGGCGGTCTCTCATGAGTGCCATTGACACTTTGCTTGAGCGCTGTGATGGGGTGAAATCCAAGGGCGCAAGCAAGTGGGCCTGCAAGTGCCCAGCGCATCGGGACCGCTCACCAAGCCTCACGATCAAGCAGGCCGAGGATGGCACAATTCTGATTCACTGTTTCGCCGGATGCGAGCCCAATGACATCTTGGCGGCGGTGGGTCTGAACATCCGCGATCTGTTTCCCAAGGCTCTCGGCCATCACCGCCTGCCGAAGCAGCGCCGCGGGATCAGTGCCTTCGATGCGTTGCGCGCGGTGCGCCACGAGCTTCTAGTCGTTGAGCTACTCGCAGGGGATTTCGCCCGGGGCATCGATAACCCCACATTCCGGCAGCGCGCGCAGCTTGCCGCGGATCGCATCCACACCGCGCTTTCCCTATGCGATGGCTGACGAAATCGACAAGACAGAGAACGCCATTGTGCGACTCGATGCCGTGCGTCGCAAGAAACAAGCGGCACTTGGCTTCTATCCGCGTTGGATGGATTTGGGGCTCACCATGAACCGCTCCTCAGAACCCTACTGCAATGCCGATAACGTGCGCCGGGTCCTCGCGGCCGATCAGCGTTTCGGCGCAGCTGTCTGGTACGACGCGGACTCTAAAATCGTCATGGCAGGGGAGCGCATCTGGGCGGATACCGACGACAACGATCTGCTCGCGTACCTACAAAGCGAATACGGCGTGCCACGCATGGCGCTTGAGCCAGTGCGCCAGGGCGTGGACCTGTACGCGCGCTCAAAGGCCAAGGCGCCGCTCACTGATTGGTTGAATACGCTCACATGGGATGGTGTCGCGCGGCTCTCCAGTTGGCTTGCGGACGCGTATGGTTGCGCGCAGAACGAGTACACCTGCGCGGTCGGACGATGCTGGCTCATCTCTCTGATCGCCCGCGGCTACAAGCCCGGCTGCCAAGTCGACACTATGGTGGTACTGGAGGGAACCCAAGGTGCACGCAAGTCATCCTCGCTCGAAATCCTGGGCGGGGACTGGTACCGCGCCATCACTCAGCCTTTCGGCACGAAGGAGTGGCTTGAGGCAATCACGGGTGTCGTGTGGCTCGCCGAGGTCGCGGATCTCTCAGGCTTCCGCGGTCGGGATCTTGATCACCTCAAGGCGTCACTGACAACGCGTGTTGATCGTTTCCGGCGCAGCTACGATCGCCGCGCACTCGACTATCCGCGCCGCTGCGTCTTCGCTGGCACAACCAACCGCGATGACTGGCAAGCTGATGACACTGGAGGCCGGCGCTTTCTGCCCGTCGCAGTGCGCGAGGTGAATCTTGATTTCATCAAGACCCAGCGCGAACAGCTCTTTGCTGAAGCCATCCACTGCTACCGAGCCGGTGAGTCCTGGTGGGACATTCCACAGAAGGATGCCGAGCGCGAGCAGGAGGCGCGTCGTGACGATGATGTCTGGCAGCCGCGAATCGAGGCATGGCTAGGCACGAAGGCGAGCACGAACGTGCCGGACATCCTTGAATACTGTCTCGACATCAAAGCGGATAAGCAGGACAAGCGCGCGCAAATGCGGGTCAGCAGCATCCTCCGAATTCTTGGATTTGAGCGAAAGTTGGAGCGCCAAGGTGTAACCGTGCTCCGTGTATGGAGACGAGTCAACGAGCAAGGAAAATTGCTGTGAGGCGGTTACATGCAGAGGTGGTTACAGGTGGTTACATAGGTGGTTACACCGCGCCACTCCTATCTTGTAACCACTGTAACTACCTAAAGGGAATAGTTATAGCAAGGAGAGTTACAGGTGGAATATCCCTGTATCAACCCCTGTTAGGAAAACGTGTTTTAGGCGGTTACGTGGTTACAGGCATGGAAGGCATCGGTAGGTTTTCACAGCCGAGGCCAAGCCCATGACCATGCCGCGCTACGCCGCCCGCCGCGACAACAACGAACCCGAGGTGATTGCGTTCGCGAAGCTCATCGGCTGGCGCTTGTGGTCACTCGGGAAGCCGTGCGATTGGCTGGGGCTACGTCGCGGCGCGTGGCACACCATCGAGGTAAAGAACCCAAACCAGGAGGGGCACGCGGATGAATATACCCCAGACCAGCGCAAGTTCATGGCTGAAGTCGCTGCGTGCGGAGGCAGGGTGCTTGTGTGGCGCACAAAGGAAGACGTCATGCAGGACTCGGGCGCGAGAGCATCAGCATGACCGACTACAAAACCTTACATTCCCAGTCGCAATTGCTTTGGACGAAACGCGATGACTGGACATTGGTCGGCAGCGTCGACAGCCGCTCCCTCTACACCATCAAGCGCCAGTTGAGTCACCACGCGCATCCGGCAGTCAACTGGGAATATCTACCAAAGTGCATCGCCGACGATCGCCCAATAGCCGGCACCTACACCGATTCGAAGCTCGCGCGCGCGGCGTGCGAAGACGATCTGAATCAACAACCGCGACACACCGTTGTCGCATCAACGAAAGAGGCTTAGCTATGAACGACGAAGCAATCGAACAGGAAATCCAGGCGAAGGGACTGACGGCGCCGCGAGTGACGCCACAGCGGATCGAGGAAGTTATTGCGAGCGAGTATTACTTCACCGCACAAGACGGCGTGCTCAAGTCTGGAGAATGGAGCGATATTCATCCATCGCTCAGCCTGCTGACATTCTGCGTGCTCGTGCTCAAGAACGGTTTCACCGTCACTGGCGAATCTGCCTGCGCATCGCCTGAAAACTTCAACGCCGAACTCGGTCGCAAGATCGCGCGCGAAAATGCCAAGCGGAAAATCTGGTCACTGGACGGCTATCTGCTGCGCGAGCGATTGCACGCCGCGGCGTAACACAACACACGAGGATTTATTCATGCTGACACTCAACCGCCGCCTCTGCGACTTAGGCGGCAACCAATCCAGCAAGACGCGCGACAAAGACGGCGAGACCATCCGCACGCTGACCTACGAGATTGAAAACTATCCGCTCGACGAGCAAGAACTGAATGCGTTCTTGCGCGACCCGCATGCATGGCGCTGGATGTACAGCGACGTGAATGGCGAAATAAAACCGGTGCAGACGTGCTTCAAGTCGCACGAGATGCGCAAGCCGATCGAGAGCGCCTATATGGGTTTGTGGTACGGCATGAGCGGCTACATCGCGTTCACCGAGTGCAAGCTCACGAAAATCAAACTGGCGTGCCAGGACGGCGGGGAGACGCTGCTGTCGTGCAAGGTCACGACGCCGCCGATCCTCAACGAAACGCTTGCCGAACTGTTCGAGCGCTTCGGCGCGAAAGTCGAGGTTGAGATTCGCGGCGAACCGCCGGGTGCTCAGCAGGACTTGCCGTTGAACACTTTCGGCGCGAAAGGCGCGCCAGCGACGGAGAGCAAGTCGAACGGCAATCAGGCGCCGCCGCCGATCGACAAAACGCGCGTGCTGTCGCCGGGCCAAGCCGAGCGCGAAGCCGAAACACAACGCCAGCTCGGCGAAGCGTTGCGCGGACTGGAAAAGCAGGATGCGGAGAAGGTCGATGAGAAGCCTGCGCCTCGCAAGCGTGGTGAGCCTCGGGCGCATTAGCAAAAAGCAATCGACCAACGAGAAAAACAATGATCCGACTAACCGACGATGAAGTAACCGCAGCCGTCCAAGTACTTCGCCACTCGCTGCAGCAGACCACCAACTGCACGGTCGACGCGATGATGGTCTGCCTAGCCACTGCGGCAACTTTCGCAGTGGACGGCTGCAAGGATGCCGATGAGTCGGCGCGCAGGATGCAGATTGCGTCGGACGTGATTGCCAGGAACGTGCGGCGAGGGGAGTTTTCGGTGGGGCGGAGGTTGGACTCGTGAGCGGCTCCAGGGCGGCAGCCATCAATGCGATGTGCAAACAGTGCATTTACGACCCGTATCAGCGCGGTACTTGGCGGCAACAGGTTGAGGCTTGCACCTCAAATGGTTGCCCGCTGTACGAATTTCGACCCGTTTCGCGCTCAGGAGATGCGCAAGGAGATGGGGACGTGGAAAGGCTAGGGGCTGACCAGCGCACGTCCCCTGCTGCTCCGTGAATCGGGAGAATCGTGCCAAATGAGCCGTCCCCGCCGAAACAGTCCCTCACCAGACGCACTGAGCGCTCCGGTGCGCTCCATGCTTTTGACAATTCCGGCGCTGCCGAAGCAAGCCGAGATGAACGGCATGGAGACGGATGCGGCGGCGGTGTTGCTCCAGGGAATGCAGCGGGCGAAGGATGGCAAGACGTCGAGGAACAAGAAGGCCGAAGACACTTTCGATTTTCAATGTCGCTCGTATGCGCTACCTCCGTTCGTGCGGCAGTGGACGCTGTTGAAATCGGTACAGACGCCGCGGAAAGACCACAAGAAGATTCCCAAGGTTTGGCATTTTGATTTTTGCTTCCCGAGTTTTCAACTGATCGTTGAAGTAGATGGTGGAATTTGGATGCCAGCAGGCGGCGCGCATTCTCATCCACTGGACATCGAACGAAACCTATTGAAGCGCAACGACGCGGCGCTCGCCGGTTTCTTCGTCATCTCATTCACACCTAACCAGATCATGCGACGCGAGGCACATGCGATCGCGTTTACACAGCACGCCCTTTGCGCCCGAGGCTGGCACCGATGAAACACAAACGCCGCGTCGAATACGAAGGCCGCACCATCACGCTGCGTGAACTGGCCAAAATCAAGGGCGTGAGTTACGCCGCCGTGTCAGCGCGATATCGGCGTGGCGAACGCGGTGAGCAATTGTGGCGCGTGATCGCGCATCCGAGGCGCGTCGGATCGATGACTGAACGCGCTCAGATGCTCAACGAAGCGACTTCCAGGCGCGCGCATTCGAAGCAGGATACTCAGGCTGGAGTGAATCGATTGCAATTGCAGGTCAAGGCGCAGGTACGCGCGAAGGCTGAGCGGGATGCGGAGTTCGCGCGTCCGCTCATCGATGCGACGTTGCTGACGGCCAGGGAACGACAACTCATCCGAGAGAGCATCATCGGGCGGCAGCACTGGTATCCGATGGGAGGCGTGCAGCGATGAATCTGACCGACGAAGAGGCAGGCCGACTAATCCACCTTCGCAACGAGATGTTGCTGATGGCAGAGGAGTGGAAGAAGCACGGCTGGGGACCCGGACTCGCGTCGCGTTTCCGTGCGATGTCGATGGTGCTGTCGAATGAACCTGCGCCATCCACAGGCTTTCAGAACCTTGCTCAAAGAAAAAGCGCGCTCACTGAAGACCAATGCCAGACCATGGTCAACGGCGCCTTGCTCGCGCTCGCATATCAAGCGGGTGGTCGACTGGACGTTCGTACCATGGATATTTTCGAAGCGCATGCGGCGCTCGGGACCTTGGCGCTTGCGATTTCTGATGACGATTCAATTCTCACCATCACTGGGATGAAACTGCAATGAGCGATCAGATATTGACCAGCGGCCGACCGGTCCCGGAGGATCGCAGCCATACAGAGATTGATCCCTCCACCGGCATGCAGCGCGCCTATATCGTGCTATCGCTCGAAGAACGAGCCAAGGGGTTTGTGAAGCCAGTCAGGGATATCTATGTGCATCAAAAGTGTGGCGTCCGGACAGTGATGGGGATCGCGCTTGCGCAGACTCATGCGAGAAATCCACGTTTCTACTCCGGTACGTTCTGTGTTGGCTGTCGAGAGCATTTCCCGCTCAATGAATTCACCTGGGACTCGGACGGCGAGCCGATGGACCCGAATTTGCAAGATGCATGGAATGCCAGTCGAACCGAGCGCGAGGCATCAGCGAAGGAGCAGCGGAGGCAGCATCGAATTACAGAACTGCGTCGCGAACTTGCTGAACTTGAAAAGCAAGCGCCCTGATGTACCTCGCGCGCCTCATCAACGGCAACGACCCAATCGTCACCTGGGTGGATGACGAAGTTGGCGACGTCACGCGCGACCATGGCGTGGAGAGAATAGTCATGCGACCGCGTCGAGCCTGGGCGAGGAAAACGAAGGACGGGGCGGCGGCGCTTTCACAAACGCGTGCTGGTGCGATTGCGAGCGCGAAGGTGGTGCTGGAGCAGCAACTACTGAAGCAGTGCGGGTCGAATCGGAAGATCGCAGTGAAGTACTTGGACCGAGAACTCGAATGACGCCTGAAATGCTGCATTCACTGACGGCGGCTCATGGTGTACCCATGCCCAACGAGGACGCCAAGAGCGTCGATAAGCTCGCTGAGCTGTTTCGCCGTGAGCGGCGATTGCGCGATCTTGTGCGGCGGCTGAAATTGTCCGGCGAGATCGGTGACGAGCAGATTGCGACGATGGCACGATATTTTGGTTGCGCCGCTGCCGGGACCAACACGCGATCAACGCGAGCTGCACAATGGTCACACGCCGAGTGCGCGCAGGCAGGCCAGGGTCTCGACGAGAAGTACTGGCAGGCAATGCGGTACACCTATGCGCTCGATGATTCGGTATTTCATAGCCTGTCGACACGGCTGTGGGAGTGGGCGCTGGAGAAGCGGGAGCGCGTGCACTGGCCGTACACCATCATAGACAACGGCGGGCAGCACGTTCGGTACATGCGGGATCTGGTGTACGTGTTCATGCTTGAGGCAAGGCGTCCGAGCGTGTTTATCCGACCGGAAGGCCAGAGCCTTCGAGCGGCGTTGATGAATACCACGGAACGCATTTGGGATAAGCGACTTTCGCCGATATATGCGGCGATCGGTCACGAGTTTGAAATCTGGCTCGCCATTGGCCATGGGCACATGCAGAGGCGACTGACTGAGGAATCATGAAAAACGAACAATCAATAGGTTACGTTGACAAACAGACCGATTTGTCGTCTATTCCCTAGTGTCGGGTAATTACCTCCGACGATTGCGCATCGTGAACCCGCCCTTCGGTGGGTTTTCCATTTCCCGCTCCGGAGACTTCCATGCGTTCCTCCTCATCCTCCAGTCGATCGTTAATCTGATCCTGGTGGGTTGGCAGAGTGGCAATGCAGCGGTTTGCTAAGCCGTACTCGGTTCGCTGAGCGAAGGTTCGATTCCTTCACCCACCGCCATCAACGGAAG